>Ga0209525_1000024_pt1 | contig 59064 bp, 53 predicted proteins | sample JacPin_JW_Ref_O1_FD_187958 | JGI IMG/M metagenome (GOLD analysis project Ga0209525, IMG submission 187958) | Forest soil microbial communities from Algoma, Ontario, Canada - Jack Pine, Ontario site 1_JW_Ref_O1 (SPAdes) (version 2) | ecosystem: Environmental > Terrestrial > Soil > Boreal... | reverse complement strand
ATTCCGATCATCGGTTATATCTATGATTCGCCGGCGGACACTCCTAATTACGCTTGGTCCATTCGTTCTGTCTTTTTCCCCGCATTGCTGATTTCAGGATTGTGGATGTGGAAAGGTCATGTGGTTCGACGTCTTCTTTCGAAAAAATCAGTAGCTGCACTTGATCGGCGGTAGGACGGGTGTGTCATCTTTCCGACGTGTTATTGAGCTGCTGCCTTTTGCTTGGAAAGGCTGCGGGCTACGCTTTCCGCAGCGAAAATAGATGTGAGAATTGGAGGTATACATGAAAAAATCCATCCCGGTAAAATCTGCATCGGCATCAATCGACGCAAAGATCAAGGAACTTGGTGACTGGCGCGGGACGACGTTCGCGAAAGCGCGCGACATCATCCACACCGCAGACCCCGAGATCGTCGAAGAGTGGAAGTGGGCCAAAGCGAAGTCGCCGGGCACTCCCGTCTTCTCCCACGGCGGCATCGTCTGCACGGGCGAGACCTACAAGACCGTCGTCAAGCTCACATTTGCCAAAGGCGCTTCGCTGAAAGACCCTTCACGTTTATTCAACTCCAGTCTCGATGGCAACGTCCGGCGCGCCATCGACATCCACGAAGGCGAGAAAATTAACGAGGTGGCCTTGAAGGACCTCATCCGCGCTGCAGTAGCGCTCAATCTCCAGGGCCAGTTCAAGAGCAAGACCAAGTCCCGGCGAGCGAGCAGCAAGCGGACCGGCTAGCTGCTAGACAGCAACACGGTGCGCCTGACAGATAGCCTCGAATCAATTCGCAGGGCAGCATCCATCCGTAGCTCAGGTCATTTTGGCCTGACCTCGACCAGAATTGACCTGCAGCGGTCAACCATTCGAACCCGTTCAAAATAAAAGTTGACCGTCAACGCCCTTTCCTACGATGCTTCTGGTCTGGCCCGTATTCGGATCTGGAAATATTCCAAACTGAAGGAGAACAACGTGACGCAACTCAGGAATTTCCCCGGTCAAACCCAGAAACTCTCCGCCGGCTTCCCAGGTCTCCTCCTCCTCTGCCTTTTCGCTCTCGCAGTGGCCCCCGTTTCCGCCCAGAGCCGGCCCAAAGTCGAAACAATCGAAGCCACCGCCTCGGGAACCGACTTTCAAGCCGGCCAACTCGTCACCATCACCTTCAGCATTTATGAATACTCGCCGCTGTCCGATCAGCAAATCCTCAACGACGCCTTTCAAAAAGGCAAAGATCAAGGCTTGTTTAACGCGCTCTCCAAGATGCGCGCAGTCGGCCACATCGCAGTCACCGGCACGATCGGCTACGACATCAGCTACATCCGTATGATTCCCACTCCGAACGGCCGTAAGATTCGCTTCATCACCAACCGCCTTCTCCGTTTCGGCGAAGTTTACTGGGACACCCGCTCGGAGTCCTACAATCTCACCGCCGGCGAACTCGACTTGAACGATGAGGATAAATCCAAGAGCACAGGCGTTCTCTATCCGGCCGCCCAGCTTGTTGTGAGTAAGGACGGGGAGTTGCAGATGAACCTAATCGGCAGCCCGTGGAAGCTGGTAAGCATCATCGACTGGAAGGGAACCCCAGGCGTGAACTAACAGTAGCGTAGGCTTCAGCCTGCGCCCCAACTAACACACGCAATCACTGCCAAATGCTTGGCGCAACCGCGACCACGTTCTTCGTTCTCGCCGTTGCCTTTCCCCAGTAGGGGCACGGCATGCCGTGCCCGCACAAGCGATCAGCAAGGACTAGCCGCATTCCCAGCCTGCGGCGATTTGACTGTAGCTCAGGTCCCATTCTGGCCGATCCTCGCCAGAATTCACATGAGGCCGTGCACTTCACGCTCAAAACCGCAAATGTTTTCTTTGCCTTTCCGCTCCAACCGCCTCAGAATACCCTTTACCCAAAGCCCTAATAGCTTCCCTCAAGCCGGGTGTAGCGCCTCTGCGCTCCACTCGAAAGCTGCAGGTGCCAATGACCAATGCCTGGAAACAACAGGAAGGCCAGATTGTCGACGGACGATACCGTCTCGTCCTCTACCTCGGTGGATCTGACCACAGTGCCGTCTTCCTTACCGAGCTGCCCAATACCCGCGAGCGCGCCGCCATCAAATTAATCGGCTCCGATCCGGCCGAAACCGATGCTCAGCTCTCCCGCTTGCGTCGCGCCGCAAAACTCTCGCATCCCCACCTCGCCCGCATCCTCGAATCAGGGCAAGCGCAAATTGGCAACGCGCGCGTCGTCTACCTCGTAACGGAATACGCTGAGGAAGATTTGTCGCTCATCCTGCCGGATCGCCCGCTTTCGCCTGAAGAAGTGCGCGAAATGCTGCCACTGATTATTGACACGCTGCAGTATCTGCATTCACACGGTTTCGTTCACGCCCGAATGAAACCCTCTAATATTCAGGCGATCAATGATCAAATGAAGCTCTCGATTGACGGGGTCTGCGCTCCACACGAGCGCGGCTCTTCCGGCGAAAAATCGAGCCCCTACGATCCTCCTGAATTCGCGCCCACGGGCCCTTCTACCGCCGGTGATGTCTGGTCACTCGGCATGACGATTGTCGAGGTGCTCACCCAGCGCCTGCCGATCTGGGAATGGACGGGTCATGCCGATCCGCCCGCCCCGCGCACTCTCCCGCCGCCTTTTCTCGAAATCGTGCGCAATTGCTTGCGCCGCGATCCGGCTATGCGCTGCACGCTGCGGGAAATCTCGGAAAATCTCGAACCTCAACCAGTTCAACAGGTCGAATCGGCCCGTATTGCATCAATGAACCCAGCGCCAAGCTTGAAGACCACTTCTTACGGAGCTGCATCGTCTCAGCCGGAACGAGCGCCAGCGATGAATCCGCTCCCGCAGAAATCGAACTCGCGTTTCATTGTGCAAGCGGGGGCGTTCGTACTGGCTCTCGCGGCCGTCATTGCCATCCCGCGATATTTTCGCCATTCCGCCAAGCCAACCGAATCAGAACCGTTATCCGCCAGTGCCGCCGCACCCGACGCGGTAAAAACCGATGCCCCTAAAATACCTAAAATAGAAGTAGCGCCGCAGCCCGTAACTCAACCGGTGTCTCAGCCAGCCGCACAACCGATGTCTAAGCCGACGATTCGGCCTGCAGCGCAACCCACGCCTCAACCAGCGTCCCCCAAACCGGAGCCTGCTCCCAAGCCTGCTGCGCATGTGAGCGCACCGCGCGTAAAGCCCCCTGATCCCGAGCCGTTCGCGGCCAAAAAGCCAGCCGCTCCCGCCACCTCTTCGCCAAGTCCGCGCCCGGTCGTAAATTCACCCGCCTCAACACCAGCGCGCGGCCAGGTTGCGCACAAAGCAATGCCCGACGTCTCGCAAAAAGCCCTCGAAACGATTCGCGGCAAAGTGCGCGTCAGCGTAAGAGTTAACGTAGATGCGTCAGGAAAGGTCACAAATGCCGCGTTCGAAGCTCCAGGTCCGAGCAAATATTTTGCCGACGCCGCAATCCACGCCGCAAAGAATTGGACCTTCGCTCCACCAAGCTCCAACGGCGGTAAAGTGCCAAGCGAATGGCTACTCCGTTTCGAATTTGCCCCCGCAGGCACAGAAACATTCTCGGCGGAGATCAATCCTTAAAGTAGCGTAGGCTCCAGCTTGTCCTCACACGTTCCAGTAGGGGCGCGTCTAAGACGCGCCCGCGACGCCCGCCCCACCACAAAGCCGCACCTCAGACATCAACGCGTGGCGCGCATCGCGACGGTGGGGAACTTTCCCACGAGACAGTATTCCTTAGTGTTTGCGTTTTTCCATTTTTGATTTTCACCTCAATACCCAGCCCATCCACAGGCGCCCCGTTTTCCATTTTCCCCGCATTCTGATACGCTCTCTCTTTACCGAAACTGTCGCGAGGTCAAGCAGGCCAATTGTTGCGGTTAGAGCGCCCCGAGGTTTCTAATAGCAACATTCGATTCACAGGAAAAAGGCCAAGTTCTTGCAAAGAGGCGGCTTAGCGATTTTCTAATCGCAACAAAACGGCATTTTCGCGCATCAGGCCAATTCCGCGCGAAGGAGACAATCCGTGGCAGATCTGATGAGAACTTCGAATCCGGCCCTCAACGAGCGCGCCTTTCAAGGCGAACGCGCCGTCCTCGGCGAGGCGATGACGCTGCAAGGCACCGTCAATAAGACAGGCGTGCTGCTGATTTGCGCCGTCGCGACCGCGGCCTGGACCTGGAATCTTTTCCTGCATTCGCACTCGCCGCAAAGCGTGATGCCGCTTGCGCTTCTCGGAGGCATCGGCGGTTTGATCGTCGCGATGGTCACGATTTTCAAGAAGCAGTGGGCCGGAATCACGGCTCCGATTTACGCGCTGCTCGAAGGTCTCGTGCTCGGCAGCATTTCGGCGATGCTCGAAGTTCGTTTTCCGGGAATCGCGATTCAAGCTGTCAGTCTGACCTTCGGCACGCTCGTCATTTTGCTGCTCGCATATCGCTCGGGGCTGATTGCCGTCACTGAAAAATTCCGTCTCGGCGTCATAGCCGCGACGGGCGGTATCGCGCTTTTCTACATTGTTGAAATCGTGCTCGGATTCTTCGGCATCCATTTCACTGCCGTCAATGGATCGGGCGTGATTGGAATCGGTTTCAGTGTTTTTGTGGTGATAATCGCGGCCCTGAATCTCGTGCTCGATTTTGATTTCATCGAGACGGGCGTCCGTGTCGGCGCGCCGAAATACATGGAGTGGTACGGCGCGTTCGGCCTGATGGTCACACTCATCTGGTTGTATTTTGAAATTCTGCGCCTGCTCTCAAAAATTCGCAGTCGCGAATAATTCGCGGGCTGCCATCGTCCTATGCCTGTTGACCGAGATCTCGCAGTCAAGCTGCTGCGCGATCTCGTCGCAATTGACTCAGTAAATCCCAAACTTGTTCCCGGCGCGCGCGGGGAGGCGGCCGCTGCAGAGTTTCTCTGCAGATTTCTCCAGGAGCGCGGAATCCCAGCGGAGCTCGAAGAAGCCGCGCCCGGCAGACCCAATGTCGTCGCACTGCTCACTCCAGCGACAGCCGCAGCAAATCGCAGCGAAAAAAAATCGGCCTCGCTCGCGATTCTCGCTCACATCGATACGGTCGGCGCCGGCGACATGCCCGACCCTTTCACGCCGCAAGAACGCGATGGACGTCTCTACGGCCGCGGCGCGCTCGATATCAAAAGCGGCGTGGCTGCGATGTGCGCCGCGGCGGTTGCAGCTCGCGACGCGGGCGCGATCCAAAAGCCGCTGCTGATTGCGACGGTGGTGGATGAGGAGTGCGACAGCATCGGTACGGAAGCATTGCTCAAGCGCTACACTGCGGAAGCGGCGATTGTGATCGAGCCGACCGATTTGCGCCTCACCGTTGCGCACAAGGGCTATGCCTGGTTTGAAATTTTGACGCACGGCCGCGCCGCGCACGGCAGCCTGCCATCGGAAGGTCGCGACGCGATCCGCATGATGGGCCGCGTGCTGAATATTCTGGATGCACTCGATCGCAAACTCGCATCGCTCACGCCGCACCCGCTACTCGCCTACGGTTCTCTTCACGCCTCTGTGATCCATGGCGGCCAGGAACTTTCGAGCTATCCCGCCGAGTGCCGTTTGCAACTCGAGCGGCGAATGCTACCCGAAGAATCTGCAGGCGAAATCGAAGTTGAATTGCGTGGCATTGTCGCGGGGCTTTCCGCTCGCGATCCGGATTTTCGCGCCACGGTACGCGGACTCGGCTCGCGTCCAGCATACGAAATTTCTCCCGATGCGCCGATCGTGCGACTCGTCAGCAACGCGATCCGAAAAACTCTCGGTTCGGATGCCGCAGAGGAATTCGTCGGAATGGCGGCGTGGACCGATACGGCTCTTCTCGCGGAAGCCGGTATCCCCGGTATCGTCTTCGGACCTAGCGGCAGAGGGCTCCATGGAAAAGAGGAGTACGTGGAGCTAGATTCCGTGGTTCAATGCGGCGAGATTCTGCTCAAAGCAATCCGATCCGCCTGCGGCCACTAGGCCGTCTGGGCAATTTCAAAATCTGTACGCTGCGTTCAAATCGGTAACGTTTTCTCCCCGCTAAAATCGATCCAGCTCCTGACACTTACTGCTCATATCTGCAACCAACAGCATTTGCGGCATTTGCCCGCTTCTGCAGCTGGCCTTCCGCATGCACTTCTACCGCCCGACTGAAGGGCTCGCCCACCTACGTTTTCAAGCTACGGGCGACCCGAGGGTGTGAGCGTGAGCTACCAGAACACAAGATTGAAGGCGCGCCGAGGTGGGGACCAGGCGCGCGGCTTTTCGATGATCGAGATGCTCGTAGTGATCGCGATCAGTATGGTGATCGCGGGAATCGCGATTATCCAGGCGCAACCAGCGCTGATGCAAATTCATGCCAATAACGCGAAGGACGAAGTGCAAGGCGCGTTGCGGCAGGCGCGGGAGACTGCAATTTCGGATCGGCGCGACGTGCAGGTGGAGTTCCTGGTCAACCCGCCAGCCAATCCTGCCGGGTCGTATGTGCGGCTCACGCGACTCGGCGGTCTATGCTGCGCGAACACCGTGATTCTGATGATGCCGATTTCAAATAGGGTGATTCTCACAACGTTTCCCGGAGAGCCCGATTCGCCCGACGGCTTTGGCAACGGCGGCGCGATCTTTTTTGGTGGAGTGGCAGGAGGTCCTCCGGCCGGGATGATGTACCAGAGCGACGGGACGTTCACAGCACTCGGAACCGGTATACCCATCAACGGCACCGTATTTCTTGGCGTACCGAATCAGCCCACGACAGCACGAGCCATCACGATTTTAGGAGCTACAGGCCGCGTGCGCTCCTATCACATTTCGGGGACAACAACATGGTTCGACTAACGGAAAGGAGTACCGCGATGCGGGACAAGATGCGACGAAATTCGAGCGCGGGATTTTCGCTGATCGAGACGCTGGTCGCCATCATCGTTCTGGCGGTTGGCGTTCTAGGGCTGGCCGCGATGCTAGCCGCGAGCATGGCTTACATGAGCACTTCGAAAGAGGACTATATCGCGCAGCAGAAAGCGGCGGAAGCGGTGGAGTCGATTTTCACCGCACGCAATACCGGCCTGAAGACGTGGAATTCGATTTGCAACATCGGCTCGCCGATTTGTCCCAACGGAATCTTCACAGCCAATGCGACGCCGCTTTGCGATGCTGGAGCTGACGGCATTCTAGGAACTGCCGACGACAATTGCGCGATCATCGACAGCCTTCTCACACCGGGACCGGACGGAAAGCTGGGGACAGCGGACGATGTGCTGATTCCTCTGGGTACGTATACCCGCCAGATCACTATAACGGCCATTCCGGGAAACGCAGACCTGCGCCAGATCGCGGTAACGGTGACTTACATTTCCGGCCGATTCAACAAGAGCTACACGCTGACCACAAATATTTCGGCGTTTTCATAGAGATTTGCGAGGGAGACCAAGAATGAAGCGCGAAGCCGGATTCAGCCTGATGGAATTGCTGGTGGCCACAGCACTGATGCTCGTGATCGTGGGCACGCTGATGAAAACTCTGTCCGATGCCGCGTATGCGAATGAAGGCGTCACGCTGCTTGCCAATTCGCAGGAAAATCTGCGAGCGGCGATGAATTACATGGTGAAAGACATCATCGAGGCGGGCGAGGGCTTGCCGCAAGGCGGAATCACAATTCCAAACGCCGTGACAATTCCAAATCCTGCTCCCGCCATTGCTTCGAAAATGAACCGGCCGGGACCAGTGGGGGGACCGGCGACCTTCCCACCCAGCTATATAACGCTTCCGGCGATTACAGACGGGTTCAGACAAGGGCCATTAGCAGTGACGCCTAACCCGAACGTCCCGGGCGCAACCCTGCTCGGCAACCCAACCGATTTCATAACCGTGGTTTATGCCGACACTTCGATCCTCGACGCAGCGAACAATACGCTCGATTCGAATCCGGTGTACCTGGCGCCTACCGCGGGCCCTCCAGCCAATCCAGGCTGTGGCGGAAAGATTGCGGCAGACGGCAGCTCGGTGACCTTCGACAAGGCATGCATCACGCTTCCCACGGACAACACACAGATCAGCCCCGGCGATCTGATCATGTTCACCAATGCCAACGGTACGACTTTACAGACGGTGTCTACTGCCGTGGGCCAAGTGGTGAACTTTCTCCCGAACGATGCATTTGGTCTGAACGTGTCGGGAGAGCCGAGTGGCACGATCCTAAACATCCAGAATGGTGTCGCGTCGCCGGGGGGCCCGTATCCGCCGACAACTTGCACGCGGATCTGGGTGATTACGTACTTTCTGAATACGGCGAACCCGCAGCGGCCGATGCTGATGCGGGAGATAAACTTCCAGCCAGCGCAGCCCGTTGCCGAAGTGATCGAGGATCTTTCGATCTCGTACGATATCAATGGCGGGCTTCCCAGCTTCGGCGGCCCAATCGTTCCGACCTATTCGCCGAATTCCATCCGGAAAGTGAATCTATCCCTGGGGTCACGTTCGGATAGCGCTTTCTCGCAGAACAAAGCATATTTCCGGAACAATTTACAAACGCAGGTCAGTGTCCGCAGCCTGGCCTTCTTTTCCACTTTCCAGTAATCGTTGCAAAGGAGAAACGCCGTGAGGAATCGTCGCGAACAAGGCATGGCAATGGTGACCGCCCTTCTGGTGCTATTGCTGATATCGGCCATGATTGTGGGCATGTCGTGGCTGGTGTTGACCGACAAGAAGCTAGGCGGCAACAACTCCGACCGGCAGACCGCTTTCTATGGCGCCGAGGCGGGGATGGAAGCGCTCACGACGCAATTGCAATCTGCATTCGCCAACAACTACGCATTGAGCGCAGGCGATATCACCACGATTGTTAACGCCACGCAGACGGCGACGAATAATATTCCGGGAGTCCGTTATCTGGCGCCGGACGGTACCAATGGATTCGTGATCAAGTTCACGCCCGATCCAGCACCAAGCAACGCGGGCAACCCACTGGCTCAGCAACACACGATTCTTTCCGGCACCTACGCGGGGCTAGTTGGCCTATTGACTCCGTATACGATGCAGGTGACTTCACGGACGGCTTTTGGCTCCGAAGCAAGGCTTCAGCGAACAGTGCAAACAGTGGCGATTCCGGTATTTCAGTTTGGACTTTTTTCGGACACGGATCTTGATTTCTTCGCCGGCCCCGACTTCAACTTCGGCGGCCGTTTGCATACGAACGGCAATTTGTGGCTCGCGGAGAATGGTGGAACGCTCACCCTTGCGGGTAAAACGACGGCTGTCGGGGAAGTGATTCGCACGAACCTCGAGAATGGTTTTCCGACAACAAGCAGCTACAACACCACGGTTAACATTACGACCAATCCAGGTTCAGCGAGCTATGTGAACCTGACCACGTCGCAAGGTAGCGTGACTGGGACAAGTTACTTCGGAAGCGTGAGCGCCTCGCTGAATGAACCAACATTCAAGAATCTGACGGTCTCACCTTACAACGGGAATCTCGGGAACGGCTACACGGGCGTCAAACCTCTAAACCTCACCATCGCGACTCCGGCACTGGGGGGTACGCCGATCGACATGATCCGCATGCCTGTGCAGGGGGAATTCACCGCAAATCCCGGAAAACTGAACGAACGCTATTACGCGAAGGCGAGCTTGCGAATTCTACTTTCGGATTATGGTCCGTCTGGGACATGTGTCGACAGCGACATTCTCAACATGCCGTATGCATCGGCCGGTACTCCAGTCGATCTTGCAGACCTGGCATGGGACACATCGAGCCCTGCTACGGGCGGTGGAGTTGTCGCAAAGGTTCCCGGGCCTAGCGCAGGAATTCTGCCAGGGATCGGAGCCAGCATTTTCCCGATGCCAGTCTCCGCGGCAGCCGGGGCAACTTACGCGGGTACAGCAAATACGAAGGACGGATACTGGGTTACGAGGTGGTTTCCAATCGAAACGGGTTGCCTCAAGATGGACTACCAGCAAAAGACGGTCCTGGCCTGGACAGACGTGACGAAGGAGATTTTGAAGCTCGGTTGGACTGGCCGGAATATCAATCCGAACACGGCGCCCGCGGCACCCCAGCGTCCCAACCTGCCGGGTGGTCAAGTAAACGCATCCGGCCCGACGATTAACGGAGGCGTTGCCACGGTAGGTTGCAACGACCCGAGCCCGAGTGCGGTGATTCGTCTCTCAAGAGTCCGCGACAATCCGACGACGGGAGCTTGCGCAAACTTGCCGGGCAACGGAGTGACTCAACACGGGACGGACATCTGGCCGAACGTTCTCTACGATACTCGTGAAGGACTGCTTCGGGATCAGGCCCTCGCGGGCAATGCGGTGACGCTAGCGGGAGCGATGCACTACGTTGAACTTGACGTTGCGAATTTGGACAAATGGTTCGTCGGAACCCTGGGAGCGAGCGGGACCAGCGCGAACAATACTACAGGCTACACGGTTTATTTCTCCGATCGCCGTGGCGACCGCAAGGACCCAAATCCTCCGCTGTCGGTTGGCACGACCCCAACGAAAACAGGGGCGTTTGGCTTTGACGATTTTGTGAACTCGGCCAACGCGAACGGTTGCCCGAATACCACGCTAGAAGGCGCGGAGGATTTTGAGTCAGACTTCACGATGGGCGTGGACACGAACCCGCCGGCAACGCCGCGAAACTATGGCGAGTTCTTCCCGACCGACGCCGCGACATCGACCAACAATCCGAATCTGTGGAAGCTTCCGGGCAACATTTCGATGGTGCTTCCGGGTGCGCCGAGCATTTTCTCAGCAGCTTCACCCGCGATACTGAACAATCCTACCTGTGTGGGAACAGGAAACGACTGGCCATTTGCAGTGGCGGCCAATGCCCAGGATCTTCGCGAGAATCCGCCGGTGTTCTTCCGCCGGGCGCTGAAGCTGGTAAACGGCAGCACTCTCTCGATCGGGGTGTGCGACGGAGTAGCGTGCGGGCTGACGGTGGTGGCAGAGAACCCCATCTACGTGCAGGGCGACTACAACGCGGGAATCAACGGCAATTTCGCGACCCCGTTCGTGGCGGCCGCAGTAATCGGAGATGCGGTGACACTACTCTCCGACAACTGGAACGATGTGAATTCGTTTGCCTTCCCGTATACCCTCGGGTCGCGAGCGGGCAACACCACGACATACCGCACGGCTGTGGTGGGCGGCAAAACGATTCCGTTCAAGCAGCCGATAGTGAACTGCGGTACCGCGGCATGTTCCGCCGACTTCGGTACTGATGGCGGGGCGCACAACTTCCTGCGGTACATCGAGCAATGGGGCGGCACCCTGTATTACAAGGGATCCCTTGTGAGCCTTTACTACAGCCACCAGGGCGTGGGCACATTCAAGTGCTGCACCACGGTGTACGCTCCGCCGACCCGCGGATACAGCTTCCAAACGGAGTTCCTGACTCCGAGCCTGTTGCCGCCGCGAACGCCGATGTTCCAGGCGATCAACACGATCGGATTCTCACAGGTCGTGCTGCCGACGCAGTAGAAAGAGTTTTCCCCGCAACACCCCTAGCGGCTCCCGTTCCCCCCGGGAGCCGCTTTTATTTTGGGGGCATTGTGTGCTGGCAAATCATGGCGAGGCGGGGCGGGTGCGGGGGTTGAAGTTTGTGTTTGCGGCGGGTGTGGTGCAGGAGAGCGCTGATGGCGGGCCGCAGAGGCTTATGAGTGGATCGCTGAGGTTGGCCGGCGTCACCAATCCTTCGAGAGGCTCGGCATAAATTTTGTAGTTGTGATTCAGCGGGAGACGCTCGATTTCGTAGGATCCGTCGAACTGCAACTGCTGCTGACTGGCCGCGTTGCAACTCCAGCCGCCCAGCGTGGCGGTGACTACTGATCCGGTGTCTGCGTCGACGGCTACTACCTGGGCGCCAAAAATTCCTGTGACGAATGATCCGTTGGCGGGGGCTGGAATATTCGCGAGCGCGAAGGGATTGGCCGGGAGAATTCGCCCCCTGATTGTGCCGATGTTTACGGAATCGGCGGGATCGGGATAGAGAGAGCGGATGCCGGCGCGGTCGTCGTCGGAGAGGGGGCCGTCGGGCGCTTGAGCGGAGGGGCGATTGCCGAGGAATTGCCCGGGCGGAGGCGCGTAGGGAAACATCAGAGCGCGCCAGACGGCAGAATGATCGAGGCCGAACCAGTGGCCGAGCTCGTGAGCGAGAAGCGATTCTAGATCGTAGGCGCCCTGGCCCTGAAGAGTGGCGAGAGCGACGGGTGTTGCGTAGGTGGCTTGATTGTCGTTTCGGAATAACGTGTCAGCATCAAGGATTTGGCCGGCGAAAGATGCTGGGCCGCTGGCGCCTACGGAAACTCCGGGAGCGTTCGCGGTGATCACGCGGGTGAAGGCGAGGACGCCGGTGGTGAAGGCGGAGCTGGATTGGTTGAAGCAGATTGTGTTGAGGCCGTCGGCGTTGCTTTGCTGATCGTTGGTGCAGGAATTTGCGGGGGTGACGCGAGCGAGCGAAGCGATGAGGCCGGGATGGGCGGCGGTGTTGAAGGTGGTGCCGGAGACGCCTATCCATGCTTGGAAGGAGTCTGAGATGGATTGCTCGATTTCGTCGAGTTGCGCGGGCGTGCCTGGAGCGGCGACGGTGAGGATCGTGTTGCTTGTGAGCGGGAGCGATGTGCTCCAGCGGCGATTCAGTGGCGAGGCGAGCGAGAGATTCCAGCGGTTTGGTTGCGGGCAGCCGCCGGCGAGCGGGACTGTGGAATCTGTGGAGTAGCTGAAGGCGTCGGGGGTGCGAACTGCGGCGAAAATCAAAAGGCACAATGTGGCGAGTGCGACCGGGCGCATCATTGGCGGCTTCCTTGCGCAGCTTGGGGTTGGACCGAGGCTGTCACCAGCGAGCGGAATGTGCTGAGTGACATTTTGCGGATGCCTGCGGCTTCAAAGTTGTGCGAGGCCGGATCGAAGACGGGGAAGGCGGCGGTGTCTTGCGTGACGATTTCTTCGCCGGTTGTGCTGATGTGCGCGATTCGGAAAGTGCCCTGCATCCAGCTGACGATCGAGAAATCCTGGGCTGGAGTGCGCTCGAGAAACAGAATTAATTCCTCGCCCGAGGAGAATCGCGGGACACCGGAAGCCGTTGAAGTGAAGTCTTCTGTGCGTCCGCCCAGCAGACGGACTGTGATCTGAGCTGGCGCCGATCCTTTCCAGATTTCCTCGACGTCGAAAGTGGTAAAGGTCCAAATTTCGCCGGCGTCCCAGCGGGTGGAGTTGGCGACGCAACGCGCGCGGGCGACGATGTGAGCCGCGCGTGATAAGTCGGCAACGGACATGCGCCTGAGTGTCGTGGCGCGGACGGGCGAGTAGCTTGCCGCAAACGAAGCGCATATGAGTGCGAGGGCGGCGAGAGTTCGAATCATTTTCGTCATTTCACCTCCAGGATTCCGGTGGCTGAGGCGCGGTCGTTATTCAGCGAAGTGATAAAAAGCGTGCGTACGCCGGGAACAGTTGTGCTCGAAATTTGCAGATCGAGTTCGATGGTGTTGGGAAAAAGGCCGACGATGGCTGATGCGGCGACGGGAATGTCGCCGGGCGATGTACCGGGAACTGTGCCGGGACCTGTGAACGTGTAAGTCATCGTGGGATCGAGGCTGTTGCCGTGAATGCAGAGGCTCAGTGTTTGCGTACCGGAGAGCGGACGCGTGACGGTGAGCGGTGTGCCCTCCACTTCGCAAGTTGCGTTCGTCAGCAGGCCGTCGAAGTCCACGTCGAGCGGAACGGAGATCGCGGCTGTGGTCGGTTCGACTACGGTGATGGATTTGTTGGAGGCGATCGGTTGAGCGGCAGTCAAAGCGAGGACGTCTTCCGAGACGTCGAACGGCAATATGACGAATGGGACAGGATTGGAGAGAAGGGCGGGAGCGCCGGGATTGGAGATTTGCAGGGTGAATGTTGCGGGTGTTTGCAGGTCCGCGGTGGTGAGCGCGATTGTGCAGGTAGTTGCTGTGGAGCACGTAGTGGGACGCGCGACGCCGTTGAGGAGAATTGCGGAGCCTGTGCCGGCGCTGCCGGGCACAAAGTTCAATCCTCGAAGCGATACTGGGAAACCTTCAATGGCGCCTGCCATCGTGCTGGATGGCAGAATCACTTCGATGGTCGGACCGGATGTGATGGCGATTGTTGCAGACGCGGATTTCGTATTGTCGGCTTCGCAGGTGGCTATGATCGAGATTGCGTTCGGTGATGGTGCTACGGAGGGCGCTGTGAAGACGCCATTGGCATCTACCGAGCCGCAGGCTGCGCCACCGCAGCCTTGGCCGGCGATTGCGGATTGAACGCTCCAGGTGACGGCGGTGTTACCGCTGCCAGTGACGGCTGCAAAAAATTGACGGCTACTGAGGGTGCTTGTGGAATGTGGAACGAAAGCATAGAACGGTGAAACTGAAACCGAGAGCGGACCTGATACCCCTGTGACAGACACGATTGCGGTGCCGATTTTCGAAGGGTCCGCAAGGCTCACGGCGGTGACGGTAACAGGATCGACTGCGGGCGCTGTAGCGGGCGCGAGATAATCGACGCCATTTGAATTCGGTCCAGTTGGCGCAAGGCAGGGGTTGGAGCCTGATTGACAGATTTGTCCGACCGTTGGATTCCCGTTCGTGGCGCCATTCACGAGCCAGGAGACAGCCGTATCGGATGTGTTGGTCAGAGTGGCTCCGAAGGATGTGCGCTGGCCGACCTGAATCGTGGCAGATGAGGGCGACACTGTGGCGGTAATGTTGCTGACGAGCGCCACCGATGCGGAAGCATTGATCGTTCCGCTGGCGGCATGAATTACAACCGTACTCGGTGTGGGCAAATCTGTCGGCGCGGTGTATAGAGCCGTATTCGCACTGCTTGGCGCGATTGTTCCGATTGTCGAGTTGCCGCTCGGAATTCCGTTGACGTCCCACGCGATGATGGCGCCCGCAGCAGAGCAGAACGACGCGCTGAACGTTTGCGTCTGCGCGAGCGAAACTGTGGCTGCGGTCGGTGAGATGGTATTTGTCGCCGAGCATGTGATGGTGACGCTGGCGGTGGCGGACTTGGAGGGATCAGCGACGCTGGTGACCGTGACACTTACAGTCGAGGGTGAAGGCGGAAGCGCTGGCGCAACATAGAGCGCGCTTGCAGCTCCGTTGGAAGCGATCGTACCCAGAATTGAATTGCCTCCGATGACGCCGTTCACGCTCCAGGTGACCGCATTCGAAGAGGCCCCTGCGCCCGCGATGGTTGCTGTGAATGCTTGTCCGGCTCCGGTTGACACCGTGACGGAAGTGGGCGAGATCCCGATTACAATTCCGCCTGTGAGGGTGACGACGGCAGACGCTATGGCGCTGCTATCCGCATCGCTTGATGCGGTTACGGTGACGGTCGGAGGCGAGGGCATCGCGCTTGGAGCGGTGTACAAGCCACTCGGCGAAATTGTGCCGGTGGTTGCACTTCCACCAGCGACGCCGCCCGCAAACCACGTGACGTTCTTGTTCGACACGCCTGTGACGATTGCCTGGAATTGCTGCGACTGGCTGAGGGCGACGCTTACCTGAGCCGGCAGTAAGGTTATGGCGACGACCGCGGGGCCAGTTGACGTGGTTCCTGCGCAGCTGGGCATCGCGATGGCAGCGGCACAGAAAACCGTGAGCAAAAGCAGATTCGCAACGCGATTCGAGCGGTCAAACGTGGTGGCAGCCCGACTCAATGTCGTTTTCAGCCACCGCCGTTTGATTGAGGGCCTCATCTGCGTGACGGCTCAACGCAAGGGATGTGCCATCGCGGAGCATTACGAGTTGGGCGCATTCTTGAAGCGGTCTGAAGGACTAATGACGGAGGTAAGCCTTATCGCTTCATGAGAATAGGAAAGCGTCGCCAAGTGAAAACGGATTGCGGCGTGAGGATCGAAAAGCTGAGCGCGCGCTGCCAATCGTCCCAAATCGGCATGCTTCCAATTCATTTTGGGACGCGACCGGCGCACCTACGAAACGAAGAGGCAAATTTGATATGCGTCCCAGCCGGGGTGACGAGGTTGACAGCAGCGCAGAACCCGCCGAATAATCTCGGCATGGCAAAACCGGAGACGGTTCGACGGATCAAGAGCTACTCGGCGGAAAGCGGCTACGTCTATCAGTATCAGTTTCAAGATGCCCATCCCGTGCAGCAGGGAAATGCTCGCGGAAACGAGTACGTCTACTATGTGTCCGCGGATCGAAAGAAAATGTTTCCGGTACGCATTTTTGTGGGACAGGATGCGATCAAAAAATGGGGCGAAGCAACGGGGCGAGCGCTGACGGGAACTGAAGAATATGCCGCGGCGAAGATGCGGCTATTTCAGGCATTCGACGAAGGCCAGGAGCTTTCGGCCACTGGTCCAGCCTTGGTCGTCGACGAATCGAATCTCAACGCGCTGCTCCAACGGCTCGATTTGTAACCTTCCTCTCCGATTACATTCGTGAAAGCACAGCCGCGCGCAGTGCCGGCTCCAAAATCTCGAATCGAAACTTATATCCCGCCGCGAGCATTCGCTCCGGCTTGACGCGATCACTGCTGAGTAATACAGCGTCGGCCATTTCGCCCATCGCGAGGCGGAGCACAAATGCAGGCGCCGGAAAAATCGCGGGGCGATGCAACATGGCGGCGAGTAGTCTCGTGAATTCCTCGTTTCGCACCGGGTTTGGGGCGACGACATTTACCGGGCCGCTCACCTGCTCGTTGGCAATCGCATTGCGGATGATTCCCATCACGTCTTCGATCGCTATCCACGACATCCACTGCTGCCCGCTGCCGAGGCGACCTCCAATTCCGAACTTGAAAGGCGTGAGCATCTTCGGCAGCGCTCCTCCTTTGCCAGAAAGTACGACCCCGGTGCGCAGCATGACGGTGCGGATCCCCCTGGCAGCGGCGCGGCTGGCTTCGGCTTCCCAGTCACGGCAGACCAATGCGAGAAAATCCGTTCCGGTGGTGCTCGATTCGGTGAGAATTTCATCGCCGCGATTGCCGTAGTATCCGATCGCCGACGCTACGATCAGCAAGCGAGGCTTCTGCTTCAGCCGTAAGAGTGAATCGACGAGGACGCGAGTAGTGTCGATGCGGCTGCTGCGAAGAAGCTGTTTGCGTTCTTCTGTCCAGCGGCCATCGGCGATTCCCGCGCCGCTCAGGTGGAGCACTACTTCGACGCCCTCGATGGCCGCTACGTCAACGGTCGCGCGCATCGGATCCCACTGGACGTCCCCTGGATTTGGCGTTTTACCGGGGCGAACGAGGTGAACCACGTCGTGGCCGTCGGACTTCAGCGCTGTCGCGGCTGCGCTGCCGATCAAACCCGAGCTTCCGGAAATAAGAATCTTCATGTGCTGTGTTTTCTCCCGCTTCGACCACGGAACCTACCCTAAGGTGCGAGGTGCGTCGCGTCAAGCGATTGAAGCAATCATCGAATATGCACCTTCTGCCCGATTCAAAGTTTGAGAAAGCCGAAACGGCTTTTCGATTCGCGCGTCCATCTAAGATAAACTCATCGGCTGCTTATGAGGTGATGATGACTCATTTGGCCCGCAGATACGGTGCAATCATTGTTCTGGCGATGCCTCTGGTGCTCTCGTCCGCCCCCGGGAAAGATCAGAACGGTGACATCCGCGGATTCTTTCCCGAGCGCGCTAAGTCCGAACGCGCTCTTGAATCCAAGCTGCAGGGCATCCCCGACGCCGCGCGTGCTGAGAGCAATCTGCGCCATCTGACTAGCCAACCGCATAGGGCCGGTACGGAAGCGAGCCATCAGGTGGCCGAATGGCTGCGAGCCCAATATCGAAGTTTTGGCTTCGAGGCCGAAATCGTTACTTACAGCGTGTGGATGGCGGAGCCGCGCGAAGTGAAGCTTGAACTCGTCGCGCCATCGAAAAAAACGCTTGCTACTCCCGAGCAGCCGGTGGATGTGGACAAAGACACGACAGACCCTCGCGCCGTAATGGCATTTAACACCTACTCGCCTTCGGGCGAAGTTACCGCGCCGGTGGTTTACGTGAACTACGGAACGCCTGAGGACTATGCGGAACTTGATTCGCTGGGCGTGAGTGTGCAAGGAAAGATCGCAATCGCCCGGTACGGGCACAATTATCGCGGCATCAAGTCGAGATTGGCAGAAGAGCACAAAGCGGCCGGCTTGATCATTTTCTCCGACCCAGCCGACGACGGTTATATGGCCGGTGACGTGTTTCCCAGAGGCCCGTGGCGGCCGATGAGCGGGATTCAGCGCGGGTCGATCCTTTACACGGAATATTATCCCGGCGACCCGCTTACTCCGGGAGTTGCGTCGACGCCCGATGCAAAGCGAATCGCTCCTGCCGACGCTGCGAACCTGCCTCATATTCTGACGATGCCAATCAATGCGCAAGACGCGTGGGCAATTCTCGAGCATCTTGGCGGGCCGCACGTTCCGCGGAATTGGCAGGGAGGCTTGCCGTTTACCTATCACGTGGGGCCCGGCAAATCGGAAGTTCACATCAAGCTGGGGATGGACTTCGAGCAGCGTCCCATCTTCGACGTGATTGCAAAATTGCGGGGCAGCGATGATGGTCAATGGGTCGTTCTCGGCAATCACCATGACGCGTGGGTGTATGGGGCAGCTGACCCAAGCAGCGGCACGTCTGTGATGCTCGAAACAGCGCGAGCGCTTGGCGAACTGGTTCGAAGCGGTTGGAAGCCGCGTCGCACAATCGTGATGTGCGAATGGGACGGAGAGGAACCCGGGCTACTCGGCTCCACAGAGTGGGTGGAAGCGAATCGAGCCGAGCTCCAAGCGAAAGCCATTGCGTACATAAATACCGATGTGGGCGTAACTGGGCCTAACTTCGGTGCTGGGGCGACGCCATCTCTGAAAGAAATTGTGCGCGACGTGGCCCGCGAGGTAAAGGATCCCCAGTCCGGGCGCAGTGTGTATGAGATGTGGCGAGAGCATTCCGCGCAGAAGAAAGGCGCGCCCAACGGTATCGCGCGGCCGGAGCTCAAGGCGGAAACTCCAGGCGAGACGCCTGTGGGCGCTTTGGGAGCGGGCTCTGATTTCTGTCCATTCTTTGACTTTGCGGGCATTCCTTCGCTGGACATGGGTTTCAGCGGCGACTACGGCGTCTATCACTCGCTGTACGACGATTTTTACTGGATGAAACAATTTGGCGATCCGACGTTTGTTTATCATGCGACGCTCGCGCGGATTCTGGGCACGGTTGCGTTACGCCTGGATGAAGCGGATGTGCTGCCGTTCGATTATTCAGCATACGCCAGCGAAATTGCACGGATGATTAGCGACGTGAATACGCGTGTTCGGGAGCCGAAGGGGGTGGAGGCGTCCGATTGGAAGGCAGTTTCGGATGCCGGCGATCAGTTGACAGCGTCGGCCTCTCGAACGGCGACGGCACTCGGAGCGATTTCACCTGCAATGCTAAGTCCGGCCACCCAACGTGAACTGAATCGTGTGCTTGCAAGTGTGGAGCAGTCGCTGCTTGTTCCCGAGGGGCTTGTGGGGCGCCCCTGGTATAAGCACGCGATTTTCGCGCCGGGTAGTTATGCCGGTTATGCGGCGGAGGTCATGCCTGGCGTGAATGAGGCGCTTGATCGCAATGACCCCGCCACATTCCACCGCGAAGCCAGCGCGCTTGCGGCCGCACTAGCGCGAGCGGCTGTGCGCCTCGACGAGGTGAGCGGTATGGCGAAGACAGCGGCGGGCGCGCATTCAGGGCAATAATTAGTCGCAGCGCCGATTCCTGGGGCACCCAATTTGTGCGCCTGCTGTGAAAGGTCGAGTTAGAATGAATGGCATGCGTGTTCGAGTGCTATTTTTCGGGCAGTTAAAGGACATTGTAGGTCTCGAGCAGGACGAGGCTGAGCTTTCCGACGGCGCGCGCGTGGAGGATCTTTTCGAGCGTTACGGCCGGCGCTTTCCGAAGCTGGCTGAATTTCGACCTTCGATTGCGGCTTCGGTGAATCAGGAGTACGCCGGTTGGCGCGAGTCGCTTTCCGCGGGCGATGAGGTGGCGTTTCTTCCGCCTGTGAGCGGCGGAGAGCATGTCGCGACGGTCGAGGATATTTTTCAACTTGTCCGCGAGCGAATCCGGCCACTGGAGCTGGTTGAAACCCTCAAGGCACCAGAGGACGGTGCAGTCGTAGTGTTCGACGGCTTTGTACGCAACAATTTCCGCGGTAGGCGGACGCTGTATCTCGAATATGAAGCCTATGAAAAGATGGCGCTCACGAAAATGCGCGAAATCGGCTCGCAGATGCGAGAGAAATTCCAGATTCACCGCATTATCATCGTGCATCGCCTAGGACGGCTCGAGATTGGGGAAACCAGCGTTTGGATCGCGGTGAGTTCAGCGCACCGCGCCGCCGCATTTGACGCGTGCCGGTACGCGATTGAGACTTTGAAGCGCGCCGTGCCCATCTGGAAGAAGGAATATTTCGCCGGCGGGGCAGTGTGGGCCGAGGGTGAAATAGCGGGGGGATTACCGTCACAGGAAGCCATTTCCCGCGCGGATGAATCTACCTCCTAGATGAAAATATCGCTCCGGACCCTCAGCGTTTTGCCGTTGTCTGTGGCCGTGGTGTGCGCGGGATTGTATGGGACGGTGAGCGCGCAGGAACAGCAGAAGCCCGCGATTCGCGTGGACGTGAATCTTGTGAGTATTCTGGCCAGCGTGATTGATGCGAACGGGCGTCCGGTTCCGGATCTCACTCAGGACGCATTTGAATTAAAAGAAGAGGACGTGCCGCAAAAAATTGAGCGCTTCGAGGCGCAGACGAACCGGCCGCTTGACCTCGCGCTGATGATCGATTCGAGCATGAGCACGTTCAAGGATCTGAAATTCGAGGCGGAAGCGGCGGCGCACTTCATCAAGCAGGTGGTCCGGCCCACGGACACGCTCTCGGTTTTTGAATTCTCAGATTCGGTGATACAGCTCTCAGAATTTTTGGACGATGTTCCAAGGCTGCAGGCTGCCGCGGAGCGAATCACTCCGGGTGCAGGGACCGCCATGTATGACGCGGTGGTGCTCGGATCGAATGCGTTGAGAAAGCTTCCGCAGGAACGGCGCCGCGCGATCGTTCTGGTTACCGACGCCGGGGAGACGACGAGCGTTTCGAAGTTTGACGACGCGCGCCGCGCGGCAATTAGGTCCGGTACGCTGCTCTATTCGATCATCATCCGGCCGGTGAAAAATGAAAACGGCCGCAATACCGCCGGCGAGCATGCGCTCATCACAATCACGGACAGCACTGGCGGAGCGTTTTTTATTCTCGACGAGCTTCAACAGCTCGATGCGATGTTCGATCGCATCAATCGCGAGCTGCGCACGCAATATTTGCTTGGTTACTATCCAAACCCGCCGCCGAAACCCGGCAGTACGCGGCATGTGGAACTGACGGTAAAATCGGGAGACCTTGTGCGATACCGCAAGGAATACTTCACTTCGGCGATGCCTCGATAATGAACCAATTCCTGGAAGTGGCGATTGAAGCAGCGCGCGAAGCGGGTGCGCTGTTGCGAACGGAGTTCGATCGCCCGAAAAAGATCAGTTACAAGGGCGAAGTGGACATCGTGACGGAATCCGACCGGCGCTCGGAAGAAATTGTGGTTGGCAGACTGCGACGATATTTTCCGCAGCACGAGATTGTGGCCGAGGAGGGAAGCGGTGGGCCCACGGGGAAAGCGCGATATCGCTGGCACGTCGATCCGCTAGATGGCACCACGAACTTCGCACATGGATATCCGTGTTTTGCCGTGTCGATCGGATTGCTCGAAGATGACGAGCCGATTGTGGGAGTGGTATTCAATCCAGTGAGCGGCGAGATGTTCTCGGCCGCGCGGGGCGAAGGCGCGTATCTCGACCACAAACCGATACGCGTTTCGCAGATCGACACGCTGGCTACGAGCTTGCTCGTCACAGGATTTCCGCCCGATCAGCGCAGCCAGCAAACGAATATGGCTTTTTACGCCGGATTCACGCTTCGCACGCACGGTGTGCGGCGCGATGGCTCGGCGGCGCTGGATCTTTGCGGGGTCGCGTCGGGCCGCTTCGAGGCTTTCTGGGAATTTGGACTGAAATCCTGGGATACCGCCGCGGGCATGCTGCTCGTAAAGGAAGCGGGCGGAATGGTCACCGATTTCTCAGGCAAGCCCTATCATCCTGGTGACCGCGAAATGCTCGCTTCCAACGGACGCATTCATTCGGAGATGCAAGCCGTGGCAGCCGATATTTCTGAGCGCACTGCGCGACAGCCGATTTAGCTGCTCCGCGTCAATGCCTTTTCAGGTCTTTGTAAATATTCGTGATTGAATATGTGACGCCGGCGAAGAACCGTTTCTGTGGCGCGCCGTGCGTAATGCCCACGTCGATTCCTCCGTCCACAACCAGCCGGGGCAAAATGTTGTACGTAAGCGCCCAAAGATTCGATGCAAAAGCCGGGTTTTGGGCGTTCAGTCGCGTGTCTCCGTAAAATTCTCCCGTAAAGCCAAGGTTTCCGTAAATCGCGCGCGAAAAAGACAGATTCATTTGCCAGAGAGAATCGAATCCTGAACCCGCCGGGCGGCCAATCAAAAAGTATGACGAGTTGAAATCGAAATGCACATTGTGGAGATCTTTGCTGGCGAGAAACGTGAACTGGTGATCGACGCGACCCGAACCCAGGCCCTTCATCGTGCTTGCAGTCGGAGCCTTGACTGCATAACTGAACGCCAATGTCGGAACGTGTGCCGTCTGCCGATAAAACCGAATCTGCGGACCAAACCAATTATCGCCGATTCCCGTTTGGCCTCCCGCTTGTCGATTCTCGATCAGTACGCTTGTGGTTGACCACCGCATCTCTACGTCACACAGGAAAGCAAATTTCAAGAGACCCACTGTGTCGTCTAAGCGCGCGCCTGCTCCGAGCGATGTTCGGTCCCATCCGTATTCAATTTCGAGCACGCCGTATTGCGTGATATCTGCTGGATTCGCAACTGTCGGCCGATTCGGATTCGCTTTGATCGGTGACTCGTAACAGCCCGTTTGCCGTCCCATCCACTGGGCGCGGGCTGTTGGCGAAACGATTGAAAGCAAACAAATGAATAGGCTGGATGCAATGGCCTTGTGCAATTTGGTCTCCGGAACCGACTGATGATATCAGCCAATCGATTCGCCGATTGCAAGTTGTGCGCCTGTTTCGTGCGAAATCGCATAGGCCCGTGCCCATGATTGAATCCAACGGGAAACATCTCTTGGCCGTTTCGTTGACTCAGTTCCGGCAGAATGCTAGCCTCGCGCTCGATTCCAAACTATGCGCGCTGTTGACATCATCCGTAAAAAACGCGATGCCATCGAATTGTCCCGCGAAGAAATTGATTTTCTCATCGAAGGCGCTACGCACGACCGCATCCCGGATTACCAGATTGCCGCATGGCTGATGGCCGTTCTGTGGCGCGGCATGACGCGCGCCGAACTTGCAGCTCTCACCGAATCCATGCTCCATTCGGGCTCCGTTCTCGATTGGTCCAGTCTTCCCGCGCCCAAAGTCGATAAGCATTCTACGGGCGGCGTCGGCGATAAGACGTCACTTGTGATTGCGCCAGTGGTTGCTGCCGCAGGACTCTACGTACCGATGATCAGCGGGCGCGGGCTGGGCCACAGTGGTGGCACCCTCGATAAGCTCGAATCGATTCCCGGCTTCAACGTGAATCTCAAGCTGGATGAATTCAGGCGCGTCCTTGAAAAGTGCCGTTGTGGGCTAATCGGACAAACTCCTGAAATCGCGCCAGCCGACAAAAAGCTCTACGCCCTGCGCGACGTCACCGCGACCGTCGAAAGCCCCTATCTGATCTGCGCTTCCATCATGAGCAAAAAAATGGCGGAAGGCATCGACGCACTCGTTCTCGACGTAAAAACCGGCGTCGGTGCGTTCATGAAGAAGCAGGCGGACGCGGAATATCTTGCGGAGTTGATGGTTGAAACCGGTACGCGCATGGGCAAAAAAGTTGTCGCGCTCATCACGGACATGGAACAGCCGCTCGGCCGCAAAGTCGGAAATGCACTCGAAGTAGAAGAGTGCATCGAGATCATGAACGGCAAGGGCCCGGCAGACCTGCGAGAAATATGCATCGAGCTTTCGGCGTGGATGTTTTTGCTCGGTGGCAAGTCGAACTCAATCGCTGACGGCCGCGCTCTCGCAGCGGAAATGATTGCTTCCGGGCGCGCACGTGATACATTCCGCGAGATCATTCGCCTACAAGGCGGCGATGCAAGTGTCGTCGACGATCCGCGCCGCTTGCCGCAAGCACGACACGAAGCGCGAGTCACCGCGGCGACAGATGGATTCATCACAGCGATTCAGTGCGAGCAGGTTGGCGTCGCCAGCATGATGCTCGGGGGCGGCCGCGAAAAAAAGGAAGACACAATCGATCCGGGGGTCGGCCTGATCGTCGAGAAGCGGCTTGGCGATCCCGTGAAGTCAGGCGAGACGCTGTGCACTGTGCGCTACAATCTCGACTCTCGTCTTCCGCATTCGATGGGATTGCTGGCGAAAAGCTTTGAAATTGGACCGAAACCGCCGCACGTGTTGCCTCTCGTGCGAAAAGTGATTGGCGCGGAAGGAAACCTGTGATTCTGGCTGCAGTGCGGGGAGAGCACATCGAATGCATCGCCTGATTGGTTTGGTTGGAATGCTCGTTCTGATGGCGCTCGCCTTTCTTTTTTCGACGAACCGCCGTGCCATCCGAAAAAAGACCGTCGCGTGGGGTTTGGGGCTTCAGATCGTCTTCGCATTTCTCGTGATGCGCTGGGAGTACGGGCGCTGGATTTTTCATCAGGCTGGCGAAGGTGTGAACTGGATGCTCAATTTCGCCTTCTACGGTTCTTCTTTCGTATTCGGCGACCTCGGTAAAAAAGGTTCACCGATGGGCTTTTTCTTCGCCTTTCAGGTGCTGCCAACGATCATTTTCATTGCTGCGTTTTTCGCGGTTCTCTATTACTTCGGTGTGATGCAATTCATCATCAAGATTGCGGCTGTCGTGATGACCCGATTGATGGGCGCGAGCGGCGCGGAATCGCTCAACGTTGCCGCCAGCATTTTCATGGGGCAGACGGAAGCACCGCTCACGATTCGACCGTTTTTGCCGGAAGTCACGCACTCCGAGTTGATGACCATCATGACGAGCGGCATGGCTCACGTCTCGGGCGGAATGATGGCTGCTTACATCGCATATGGTGTCGAAGCGAAGCACGTGCTCGCGGCTGTGATTATGACGGCACCGGGAACGATTCTTCTCTCCAAGATGCTTGTGCCGGAGACTGAAAAGCCAGTCACATCCGGCCGAGTGGAAATGGCGGAGGTTGAGCGCGACAAGAACGTGCTCGCCGCTTTGACCCGCGGCACTACCGATGGGCTAAGCCTCGCTCTCAACGTCGGCGCAATGCTGATTACTTTCATCGCGATGATTTATTTGGTGGACGGAGTCTTTGCCGCGATCCACAACGCCCTGGCCCTTCACCGCATTGGATGGTTTCCCACAAGCGTCGAACAGATTATTGGCTGGTTTCTCGCCCCGATTGCTTGGCTCATTGGAATTCCATGGCACGATGCGCCCGTGATCGGTAATTTGCTGGGGCTGCGCATGGTGACGAATGAGCTCGTGGCCTTCCAGCGCCTCGGCCCGATGAAAGACACTCTCGATCCGCGTTCCTTTACGATCGCCACCTTCGCTCTCTGCGGCTTCGCGAATTTCAGTTCCATCGGCATTCAAATTGGCGGCATTGGCGCGCTCGCTCCGAATAAACGGACGGATCTGGCGCGGCTAGGGCTTCGCGCGATGTTGTGCGGCACCATGGCCAATCTCATGTCCGCTTCGATCGTTGGAGTCATGTTGCAATGACGGCCCGTGCGGCGGCCGCGGCGCGAGACAAGGAATTCGCGCGAGCCGAGCGGGCTGCGAAATTCATCCTTTCAAAAACAAAGCTCCGCCCCCAAATTGCATTAGTTCTCGGCTCAGGCCTCGGCGCTTTTGCTGACGAGCTTGCCGGCGCAACAAAAATTTCATATCAGAAGATTCCAGGATTTCCGCATTCCACAGCGGTAGGTCATGCAGGGCGGCTGGTGGTCGGAAAAGTAGGCAGTATCGAAGTGGCAGTGATGCAGGGCCGCGTCCATTTCTATGAAGGTTACACCGCGAAGGAAGTCGTCTTCCCGATGCGCGTACTTGGCAGGCTTGGAATTCACTCAGCGATCTTGACCAACGCTGCAGGCGGCATTGATCTTGGATACAAGCAGGGCGCGCTCGTGGTGATCCGCGATCACATCAATCTGCAGGGAGCCAATCCGCTGATTGGGCCGAATGATGAACGTTTCGGTCCGCGCTTTCCCGACATGACGCAGGCCTACTGGAAGCAATATCGTGAAATCGCGCTCGCCGAATCAAAACGGCTGGGCATCGATGTGAGCGAAGGCGTGTACGCTGCGCTTTCGGGTCCCAGCTATGAAACGCCCGCTGAAATTCGCTATCTCCGGACAATCGGAGCCGATCTGGTCGGCATGTCCACGGTGCCAGAAACGATTGTTGCAAGACATATGGGCGTTCGTATATTGGGAATTTCTTGCGTTACGAATATGGCCGCGGGCATTCTCGATCAACCGATCAACCACGCAGAGGTAATGGAGACGGGCGAGCGCGTGAAGACTCAATTCATCGCGCTGCTTCGCGCTGTGATTCCGCGCATTGCGGCGGAGCCAAACTAGTCGGAATTCATGAGAGTTCAAATTTATGACCGAATATGACGCATTGATCGCGGCGGCTAAACAGGCCCGAGAGAACGCCCACGCTCCCTATTCGAATTTCCGGGTAGGGGCCGCGCTGCGCGCAAAATCCGGCCGCGTGTTTTCAGGTTGCAACGTGGAGAACGCCACGCTGGGCTTGACGTGTTGCGCTGAGCGCACCGCTATCTTCAAAGCCGTCTCCGAAGGCGAGCGCGGCTTCGAAGCGATTGCCGTCGTGGCGGACACCGACACGCTCACGCCACCCTGCGGAGCCTGCCGCCAGATCATCTGGGAATTTTGCGGTGACGTCCCGGTAATCATGGCGAATCTGAAAGGCAAGGTGCTGGAGGAAAAGATGTCTACCCTTCTGCCGCGCGCCTTCGATTCCTCGTTTCTGTAATTGCTGTTGCTTCTCACGACGATGTTTCGAGCAAAACCATCACCGCACCGCAAGAGCCTAGTCCTGACAATAGCCCTAGCGTTTGTATTTCCTTTTCCGGCGCGACAAACCGCATCCCGACCGCTTTGCGAAGGGCAATACTCAAGATGGGCCTCAGCCCCCGGTGGTTCTCACTCGTGGGTCGCCATCGATCGATGGCGTATGTATGAGGCGCCGGACGGAACGCATACAGTAGATGCAGAGATCGCGCCGTTCGGCGAGTACGTCGTCCAAGAAACGCTTGTATTGTCGCGCGATTTCCGGCTGAGAAAATTCCTGTCGAACGCACGCTCGGGGAATATTTCATGCGATTTCCGCTCAACCCCTGTTAGGTGTGACGTACACAGTAAAAAATCGAACCTTCGCGGCTCTGCATCCAGGGAACAAGCAACACCTTACAATTTCATTCCGTTTGCGGGGCCAATTCCGTTCGATTTGGCTTGGTTCGTCCAGGTTTCAGCTGCGCAGGCGGATCAGACTGTGGGTCGTAAGACCAGGGTTCCTGTGTTGAGTCTTCAAGATGATGCATCGAACAAAGGAATCGAGCTTGGCATTGCGGAGACCGAAGAGATCGAATATTTGGTCAGGAAAAGATCAGAATTCTTGATCGCGAAGTGCTGGCTCATAAATTCCGGATCGATGATGTAGATCACCCCGGACCTCAAAATGTGGATCTTGTATGGGTATCGTATTCTGGGATCGTTCTTCAAATCTCGACAAGTGAGGAAGATACGTCGATATTTCTTACCGAATACAAGGGTCCCCTGTTGTAAGGCTACGATCGCTGATCACACTGGGTAATACAGCCCGAGCCGAGGCCTGCTTATGACAATTATGAAAATATCGATGATCTCGCGAAATTCTCGATCGTCTTTATCTGTGTTTATTTGCGGTTTGATTCTATTGCTCGCGGTGTCTCCAAGCTACGCCAGGGATAAAGCCGACCTGCTTATCGTCCATGGAACCGTCGTGACGATGGACGTGCAGCGTCAAATCATCGACGATGGCGCGATCGCCGTTCTTGGCGATTCCATCGTGGCGATCGGTAAGTCATCCGAGATCGAATCCAAATATGAAGCGCCGAAAATAATCGACGCGCGCGGCGGCATCATCATGCCGGGCCTGATCAACGGCCACGCGCACGCGGCCATGAGCCTCTTTCGGGGTATTGCGGACGATCTTTCCCTCGACGAATGGCTCAACAAATATATTTTTCCTGCCGAAGCGCGCAACGTCACCGAGGATTTTGTCGTTTGGGCCACTCGGTTGAGTCTTCTCGAGATGCTCCGCAGCGGAACGACCACCTATTGCGACATGTACTATTTCGAAGATGCCGTTGCGCGGGTGACGAAAGAAGCCGGCATGCGAGGCGTGCTAGCCGAAACGATCATCGATTTCCCGGCGCCAGACAACAAAACGACACAGCAGGCTTTCGACTACACGCAAAAATTCATCGACCACTGGTCGGGCGACCCACTCGTCACCGCTGCAGTCGGGCCGCACTCGATTTATACGCTATCGGAGAAAACGCTCCAGGATTCAGCTGCACTAGCGCGTCGCAACCACGCACCAATCGCGATTCACATCGCGGAAGCACCCTTTGAACTGCAGTTAAGCCGCGAGAAACATGGCGCCACGCCCGTCGCATACCTCGAACGAATCGGCTTGCTTGGACCCGACGTGATCGGCGCTCACTGCGTCTGGGTGGATGCTGCAGACATCGCGATCCTCACGCACTTCGGCGTCGGCTGCACTCACAATCCCTCGAGCAACATGAAAACAGCGGCAGGTGTAATGCCCGTCGTAGATATGCTCGCGGCAGGCCAGGCAATCGGTCTCGCCACAGACGGCGCCGCCAGCAACAACAATCAAGACATGTTCGAGGAAATGGATCTCGCTGCGAAGCTCCAGAAAATCGCGCGCCGCGATCCCCGCGCCCTGCCCGCGCAACAAGTGGTCGAGATGGCGACAATCGGGGGTGCTCGCGCGCTGCACTTGGAAAAACAAATCGGCTCGCTCGAAGCCGGTAAGAAGGCAGACTTGATCGTAGTCGAAACCGGCGCACCGCACTCCATGCCGATGTACAACGTCTACTCGAGCCTCGTCTATGCCCAGAAGTCCGCGGACGTGAGAACAGTCGTCATCAACGGCAAGATCGTAATGGAAGATCGCCGCATGCTAACTCTCAACGAGCCCGAAATCCTCGCCAAAGCAGGGGAATATAAGAAGAAAGTCGAAGTTTCGCTCGCAGCGCCCCCTGCAAAATAAATCCCGTCAGCCTGGGTGGACCGCCTTATTTCAAAGCCGAGATCGTTCTTTGCCGCTGCGTTTTTACGGCGATCGATCGCAGAGTGTCTGGAATGTTCTTATTCGTAGTCAGTAGCTTCAGGTCATTTGCGTTCAGCCGAGGCAGCAAGTGAAGCGAAATGTCGAGCGGGGTCTTCGGATTGTTCACCAGATTTTTCATGATCACATAGCTCTTGATGAATTTCCGCGTCAGAGAAATTACCCGGAACACTTCTTCCGACAGATTCGTCATCTTGGCGAACGCTTCCACTTCCATATCCGTCAGCCGCGGCGATTGCAGCACGCAGCGCTGCACCAGCTTGTTGGGATCCTTGATCAGGATCATTCGCGCCTCGCGGTTCCCCTTCAGAGCCAATGTGAGCCGCTGCACTACGTTCATGTGCGCCACTTGCTTCAGCAACGTCTCGCGCTTAACAGGATCGGGTTCTGCGTCCTTGGCCGCGTCTTCAAGGTCTTTCGCAGAAATCGGTTCGTTCTTGTGAATTTCCGCGAGGAGAGATTGCTGCTCGGCGGTTGCGCCCTGTGATTGCACCAAAGCTGTCGCCAGATGCTCGTCCAAACTGAGCCGTTCCATATTGTCGAGCAGCGCCTGAATTCCGACTGCGGTTAAGTGTCGCGCCACACGTGTGACCAGCGCAGCCGGACACGCCTCATTTTTCGCCAGCGCATCGGCCACCCCGGGCTTTTCGCCAATCTGATCCGCACAATATTTGAACAGATGCGCATCCGCATCCGGCCGCCCAAGCGCCGCCAGAAAACTCTCCAGCGGTAGCGTCACCAGCACGCTTCGCGCGCGTTCTGCGATCCCTTCGTCCGCATCGGCGGCAAGCACCGCCAGCAATTCCGCCCGATCTTCCGGCGAAAGCGAAATCCCTCCAGAGCAGACCGCAAGCTTCCGCTCCGGACGCGCGTGCCCCGACCGGATCTCTGCTCGCACTTCCGCGCTAATGGGAATCTCCGGCAGGCGCTTTCAAATCATTTCGCGTGAGCTTGACGCTTCCCGGCAGTCCTAATTGCCCGAACGCTCCCACCCGACGGCCGTTCAGTTCCAGAACGATCGCGCTCGAATCGCTCGAGGTGATCTCAAATGCGTCGTGTGCCTCAAACAGCCGTTTGTCGCCCGCATCGATCGACCCGCTAAAAATAGTGGCGCCATCCGCTACGATCGTCACATCAACGAGCTTGCTCGTTTGCAGCGTGAGTTCCAGCGGATCAGCCGCGGCCGCTCCCGCAGACGCAGCGGCTCCGTCGCTCGCCTTCGAATTCTGCACCGCACTATTGCCCGCAGCAGCAGCCCCCACGCCGGACGCGCCCGAAGCAGCGTCATTCGCTCCGCTCGCCGCATCGCCGGACGTTGCCGAACCCGCAGCCGCCGGCTTCCAGTGCAGCCGCTCCGCAATCTTTCCTCCATAACGCGCATAGGCGAGCGTCACGCCCGCGAGAATCACCACCAGCACAATCCCCGCCACGATAGCCGGCTTCCAATTCCGAGGCATCTCCATTGGTGGGTCAGGCACCACGCCCGCTTCCACTCTGCCTCGCGTCTCGAGCGCGTACTCCGCCACCATGCTGTCTTCATCCAGCCCGAGATAGCGCGCCACCGACCGAATGAATCCGCGATTGAACACTCCGCCCGGCAGCGACTCCCAACGGTCGCTCTCAATCGCTTCCAGAAATCGCGTGCTGATGCGTGTCGCGGCAGACACCTCCGCCAGCGAAACGCCTCTCATCTCCCGCTCGCGCTTCAAGTGTTCGCCAAAAGGTGTCGATGACATTCCAGAGGGCCGCAGCCAAGGAAAATATAGGCGTCGGTCGCGGGTGTGTCAATCACACCAGGCTGAATAATCGCCAACGCTCCCTGATTGGCCTTAGGTCAAACCTCTCGCGATGCCCATTGCAGTTACTGAAAATGGCCTCTTATAATGTCAGAGTTGCCCGATAAGACCCCAGACCCGAGCCCACGTCCACCGACTGAACCGGTCCGCAGGGCGAATGACGGCAAGCCTTTCGGCGGCGTCGAACGGCGCCGAAGTGCGCGCGCAGTGCCTGAAGCCGCGGAAGCCTCTCAAGCCACCGAAGTCACTGTTTTCCACGAGCTTGGCAAAGCCCTCACCTCGTCCCTGCAGCTCGATCAGGTTTTGCGCACCATCATGGAGAAAATCAACGAAGTTCTCCGCCCGGATACCTGGTCGCTCCTTCTCATGGACGTGGACAAAGGCGAGCTGTACTTCCAGATTGCCACCGGCGTCGGCGCCGAAGCCCTGAAAGATGTCCGCATCAAACTGGGACAGGGCCTCGCCGGATGGGTCGCACAAACCGGTGAAGTGGTCGTCGTTCCCGACACATCAAAAGATTCGCGTTTCTTCGCGCAAGTTGACGAACGCACAAAAATGGAAACGCGCTCGATCGTCGCCGTTCCCGTGCGCTTCCGCGACCATTGCCTCGGCGTCATCGAGCTCATCAATTGCATCGGCCCGGAAGGTTTCAGCAAACGCGACCTCGCGCTGCTCGAAGCACTCGCCGACTACGCCGCGATCGCAATTGAGAACGCGCGCCACGTGCAGCGCATCCACGAACTCACCATCACCGACGATTGCACCAGCCTCTACAACGCGCGCCACCTGAATTTCATGCTCGATACCGAGCTCTACCGCTCGCATCGCTACGCCTTCGAGTTCTCGCTGATATTCATTGATCTAGATCACTTCAAGAATATAAACGACACCCATGGCCACCTGATGGGCTCGAAGCTCCTCGCCGAAATCGGCTCGGCCATCAAAGAGAAGTGCCGCATGATCGATCTCGCCTTCCGCTACGGCGGCGATGAGTTCGTCATCCTGCTGCCGCAGACCTCCAAAGAAAACGCCCTCGGCGTTGCGCGCCGCTTGCACACTTTGATTCGCGAAGCCGTCTGGCTGAAGGAGCCGGGCCTCAACGTGCAAATCACCGCCAGCGTCGGCGTCGCCTCCTATCCCACCGACTCGCGCACCAAAGCCGAGCTCCTCCATCTCGCCGACGAAGCCATGTACCTCGTCAAGAACACCACGCGCGACAGCGTAGCAGCCGCCGGTGTCGGTCTCCTCCAGCATTCCGAGTAACGCTTCCCACCCATCGCTCCGCCTGAATTTTGCACAACTGCCGCACGGCTCCTTGATTCACCCGTGTCACCGTGTTAGTCTGCGCCCACGCTAACACTTACATTTGCAACAAAATCAAGCCGGAGGCGAGCGAGAATTCATGGCTAACGAAGCGCTGGGAATGATCGAGACCAAAGGCCTGGTGGGCTCGATTGAAGCGGCCGATGCCATGGTGAAAGCCGCCAACGTGATTCTCATCGGCAAGGAATACATCGGCGCAGGTTACGTCACGGTGATGGTCCGCGGCGATGTAGGCGCAGTAAAAGCTGCCACGGACGCCGGCGCCGCCGCAGCCCGCCGCGTCGGTGAACTCGTGGCCGTCCACGTAATCCCGCGCCCGCACGAACTAGTCGAAGACATTCTGCCCGGCGGCGGCCTCTCGCGTAAGAAGTAGCTTTAGCTTGAGTCTTTCGGTCTTTGCTTTGAGTATTTCTCGACCTGAGCCCCCGCTTCAGCACGGGGAGCAGAAGTAGCTCGGTTCGAGCCTTTCGGTGGGAGCCCCCTGCTTCAGCAGGGGGAGCTGGACTTCAGTCCAGCGAAAAAGCAGTCGCATCGAAATGGGCTTTAGCCCCGGGAACTTTCTTTGAGCCTGCACGATCGCGACCTGATTTCCATCCAAGAATCCCGCTATGCCGTCGAGCGGGCCCACGAAGCCCAAAAGAAGTTCGCCGCATTTTCCCAACAGCAAGTTGACGCCGTCGTAGAAGCCTGCGCCAACGCAGCCACCGAAGCCGGCGAATCGCTCGCCCGCCTCGCCGTCGAAGAAACCGGCTACGGCAACGTTCCCGACAAAATCACCAAGAATCGCCTCGCCTCGATCGACGTTCCTCGCGCCATTCGCAACATGCGCACCGTCGGCATAATCCGCGAAGACCGCGAAAAGGGAATCATCGAAATCGCCGCGCCCGTCGGCGTCGTTGCCGCGGTGATTCCTTCAACCAATCCCACTTCCACTGCCATCTACAAGACGCTCATCTCGCTCAAAGCGCAGAACGCAATCGTCCTCAGCCCCCACCCCACCGCGATGCGCTGCATCTGCGAATCCGCCGCCGTGCTGCGCCAAGCCGCCCTGAAAATGGGCGCCCCCGAAGATCTCATCACCTGCCTCGAACACCCCACTATGCAGGGCACGCAGGAGCTGATGAAGAATCGGCTCACCGGAGTAATTCTCGCCACCGGTGGCACAGGTCTCGTCCGCGCTGCCTACAGCTCAGGCCGTCCAGCCTACGGCGTCGGTCCCGGCAATGTTCCCGCTCTGATCGAGCGCACCGCCAATGTGAAGAAAGCTGTCGCCGATATTTTCGCCGGCAAGACCTTCGACTACGGCACCATCTGCTCATCTGAGCAAGCGATCGTCACCGAAGAAGCCATCCGCGAGCAGGTGCTCGAAGAGTGCCGCAAGCAGGACGCATATTTTCTCTCCGCCGATGAAATAGCCCGCCTCGGCGCGCTCGTTTTTCTCGGCGGTGCACACGTTCCTAACACGCAGGTTGTCGGGCGCCCAGCCACTACGATCGCCGAAATGGCAGGCGTCAAAGTTCCACCCTCGACGCGCGTCCTGATCGCTCAGCTCGACGGAATCGGCCGCGACGTCCCTCTCTCCGCCGAAAAGCTTTCGCCGATCCTCGCATTTTATTCCGCGCCGAATCTATCGGCTGCGATTGGCATCTGCGTCCGCCTGCTCGAACACGGTGGCGCCGGCCACACCGCGTCCATCCACTCCCAAAGCGAAGCCGCCGTAAAGCAATACGGCCTCGCCATCCCTGCATTCCGCATCGCCGTCAACACCTCATCGGTCCACGGCTCCATCGGCTACTCCACAAATTTGTTTCCAGCAATGACTCTCGGCTGCGGTTCCCCCGGTGGCAACATCACCTCCGACAACATCGGCCCACAACATTTGATGAACGTAAAGCGCGTCGCCTGGGAATCCCGCCCCGTCGAGCACCGCACAATCCCAGCCGATCAACGCTTGGTAGCAATGTCTGTGCCGGTACAAAAATCCGCCGCCGCAAGCGCAGGTGCCTCGGGCACTCCCGCAAGCTCTGTTTTTTCGGCTGCAGGTTTTTCGGGCCGTGATCTTTCAGGTGTAGGTTCTTCAGTTGCGGGTGCCCCATCCTTCGCGTCCTCTGCGAAGGGTGGGGATTTTGACTCTGACTTACGCCAGGGCACGGCTTCAGCCCCTGAGGCAATTGCTTTGAAGGCGACGCTTTCTCCAATCGTCGCCGCAGCCGCCGCACTAGCACCCGTACCCGACCGCCAAACAATCGCTCGCATCGTCGAACAAGTTTTCACCGCACGCGGCATCCCCCGCCGCAGAGCCTCAGCCGTCACGTCTCTCGATGTTCGTCACGACACGGCTGTAGCCGTGCCGAAACCGGATGCGGAAAAGGTAACTTCCGCTCCCGAGCCCTCTCCGAAAACTGCGCCAATTCCAAACGTCGCTCCCCCAACGCCCCATCCACTCCCCCCACCCGTCGAAGTCGCTGAATTCCTCAGCGAAAACGACGTCCGCATGGCCCTCACCCGCGATCGCAAACTCTACATCGGCCCCAAAACAATCCTCACTCCCTCCGCCCGCGATCTAGGCAACGAACACGACATTTTCGTCATGACCGACATTGTGCCTGCGATAAAAAAGCGCCGCTTCGAGTAGCGTAGGCTTCAGCTTGCGCCTCCGTAACAAGCTCTCAAGCGTAGATGTCTTCCTCCCGACAAAAATCGCAGTCTTGCCCTTGGTTTAGCAGGCGCATCGAATGTCGCTAGGGCCTCGCATTCACATGCATCCCATCGAAACACCCATCAACCTCGTTAATCATTCTCCCATCTTTTTATGCTTGAATAGACCCGGGGAAACATCCGAGGGAATCCATGGCCGCACTGAACGATGACCGCAATAATCGCAACACCGAAGACCGCTGCGGAAAATGTGGCGCCGATATCGACCCGACGCGCCGCGTCGACTTCACCCTGAAAGACGGCACCCGCGTCTGCGACTCCTGCTTCGTAAAAGGCACCCGCAGCCCCACACACGCAAAGGAAACGCCGTACAATTAGTTCGGTCTTTCGCTCAGCGCCAAGATTTCATTGCGGGCCCTTGCTTTTCCCGGTGCCAGCAACTCTGTTAGAGTTTCCGCCATGCTGGCCTTGCTGCAGGACTTGGTCCGCCACAAAGCGCACGCCAATGCCTCCCTGTTGAGGGCCGTTCGTAATCACGAAGCCGCCGCTCGCGACACGGAAATTCGAGCGCGACTGCATCACGTCATTTTGGCAAACCGCTTCTGGTTTTCTCTGATGCGCGGAATTTCATTTCAGCCGGAGCATGAATCGCATGTCCCCGACTCGCTGGGAGAAGTTGCCGAGGTCTACCGGAACACTCACTCTCAGGAACTCGAGTGGATCGCTGGTATTCAGAACGCTGACCTCGCAAGAACAATCGAAACGCCGTTCATTCTTGGCCAGACGTTTTCAATCGAACAGACACTCTTGCAAGTATGCCTGCACAGCCACGGTCATCGCGCACAATGCGCCACCAGGCTCCGCCAACTTGGCGGCATTCCACCGTCCATGGATTTTATTCTGTGGCTAAAAGACAGACCCGGCCCCGATTGGATCTGAGGCTGGAATCAAAGCTCCCGAATTGATGGCCGTTGTGTTTCACCGGAACCTTTTGCCTGCGGGATTCTTCAGAGCTGAAACCGATTCCTACATGCAAATCCGTATTGTCACGATTGCTAGACTCAAACTGTGCGATTGTAGGCGTTTGCCAAAGGTCGAATCGGCGGGTGCGTCGTCATGACATCAAAAATCCCAGTGCCGATTCCAGAGGCCGAACAACGCTCTCAGCGCGGCAAGCTCGAGAAAGCTCTGCGTCGCTTCTTCGCAATTCTCGGTCCCGGCCTCATCACCGGTGCCGCGGATGACGACCCCTCCGGAATTTCCACGTACTCCGTCGCCGGCGCGGCCTACGGCTACGCCACCCTCTGGGTCGCCCTCATTACATTTCCGTTGATGACCGCTGTGCAGTTGATGTGCGCGCGTCTCGGCATCGTCACCGGCCGCGGGTTGGCAGCTTCAGTTCGCATGTATTACCCGCGATGGGTGCTGTGGGGCGCATGTCTGATTCTCGCGGTCGCCAATATCATCAACATCGGCGCCGACCTTGGCGGTATGGCAGAGGCAACGCAACTCATCACTCATGTCCACATGCTGGTGTGGATTCCAATCTATGCGGTACTCATCGTTGTCCTGATGTTCTGGGCTTCCTACAAACTGATGGCGGAAATCTTCAAGTGGATGACGCTCGTTCTTTTCGCGTATGTCTTTGCCTCATTTTACGCGCATGTTGATTGGAGACGCGCGCTGATCGTCACGTTCGTCCCGCATCTCGAATTCTCCCGCGGCTTCCTTTCAGTCCTCGTAGCAATTCTCGGCACGACGATCTCCCCCTATCTCTTCTTTTGGCAAGCCGCCGAAGAAGTGGAAGAGAAGCGCGAAAAGATCGAAAATCACGCGCCCAAAAAATCGGTAGGCTACCAGTTGAAGTGCGCGCGCACAGACACGCTCTCCGGAATGCTCTTCTCAAATCTAATCATGTATTTCATCATCCTCACCACCGCTGCCACCTTGCACGCCCACGGCAAGACCGACATCACTACCGCACGCGAAGCCGCCGAAGCACTTCGCCCCCTGGCCGGCAATGGCGCATACCTGCTCTTTACCCTCGGACTGATTGGAACTGGAATGCTGGGCGTGCCAGTCCTCGTCGGTTCATGTGCCTACGCGATCTCCGAAGCGGCTGGCTGGCGCGCGTCCGTCGCCGACAAGCCATATCAAGCGCGCAAATTCTATGCGGTGATGGCAGTCGCGATGGTGCTCGGTCTCGCGCTGAACTTCCTCGGCTTGAACGCCGTAAAGATGCTTTTCTTCTCCGCGGTAATGAACGGCCTGCTCGCGCCCCCGCTGATCCTTCTTGTGATTCTGCTAACCAGCAGCCGGAAGGTAATGGGTCAGCGGACCAACTCGCCGCTCCTGAAATCGCTAGGCTGGGTGACGTTCGCGATCATGACGGCCGCCGCCGTCGGCATGCTGGTCACCTGATAGAGGCATGGTATAATGTTGAGTAGGGTTTGGCACGGCTTCTGGAAACCGCTACAAAGGTGCCGTTTTAATCTACGGTACCGCGATTAGACCTTCCCCCAACTACCTTATAATGAGCAGCTTGCAATTTTCTAATCGGCGGTAAAACGCGGGTTGGGATTTGGAGAAACCACTGATTTTTCCAGCACTCAGAACCGCGAAACGATAGAAAGCCCTCCACAAATCGCCACCAAATCTTCCACACAAGCAACCACAAAGTCAGGAATCTTCAGCGCCCGCACGAGTCCCGTTCGAGCCTGATAACCTCCAAATGTTCCAACAAGAGCGCCCACAATTCCCAGAATCGCGCCGACCACCAACGAACCCGCGCCAGCAACTGCTATGCAAGCTCCCGCAAGTCCGCCCATCAGTATCCGCGCGATCAACCCAGGAGGCTTCGTGCGCGGCGGCGTAGAAGGCAGCTGATCGGTGATCAGCTCGACGATGGCCAGCAGCACGAAGAAGATCGGCGCCCACAACGCGCCCATCCACGCGAGTCGCGTCCCCGTGAGATTCAACCAGCTTTTATGCGCGCCATACGCGACGACAGCCGGCGCCGTAAGCGAACGCAACCCCGCAATCACCCCAATCAGAAACGCCAGCAGCAGCACTTCGGGCGAGCTCATTCGCAGGCTCCTTGGAATGCCATCGATGACGCCTCTTTCTACCTGAAACCTGCAGTGGCGTAAAGAACGGAATCAGGAACGCCGAGCTGCCGAGCGCTTCAATGCTCAGCTGCGAGCAAGTTGCTGGTCTTTTGCTCCGTCCGCCTTCACTTCGCCCGCGAGCACGGCTATTTCGGACGCTCCGAGTTGTCCGAAGAAAACCACTCGCCTATACTCGGCTTCTAACCGAACCGAGGAGAATCGCGGGTGCGAAACCAGGAAGCGGCGCGATACGCGCGGTGGGCGGCTGTGACGGCCGCCGCAATCGCGCTGGTTGTCGCTGGCGTTTATTCGAGACGCGCGATTCAGGCTGCGCGCGCGCGCCGCTCTGCGCCGGTCTCGGTGCCGGCCACCGTTCAGCAGCAGTCCGCAGAGTTCAAGTTCACCAAGATGGATCAGGACCGCGCTGTCTTCACGATTCGCGCATCCACCGCCACGCGGTTCAAGGACGAAGATCGCAGCCTGCTCAAAGACGTCTGGATCACCATCTATGGACGCGCCGGCGATCGCAACGACAACATCCACACGCGCGAGTGCAGCTACGAGCCGAAATCCGGCGAGGTTCATTGCGCAGGTAACGTGGAGATCGATATTCAGGGCGCAAATCCCGCCTCCGGGAAACCGGCTGACAAGCAACTGCAGGTGACCACAAGCAATCTCTCCTTCAATCGCGACACCGGCGAGGCATCGACTCCCGAGAAAGTCGAGTTCCAGTCGCCGCAAGGGCACGGCTCAGCGATGGGCGTTTCATACAGTTCGCAGACGGCGGTTGTCCGCCTCGAACACAACGTCGCGATTGAAATGATTCCCGCGGACAGCAATGCCGACAAAGCGGGCAAGCAATCGAGCGATCGAAATAGCGTTCTCGCGACAGGAGTCCCGGTCTCAGCTACCGGAAGTAGCCTGGAGCTGCGCCGCATCGAGCGGCTCGTCGTATTGAACGGGCCGGCGGAAATGAAACAGGGAGCGCGCGAGCTTTCTGCCGAGAGGATATCGATGGAGCTTGATTCCACTTTTCACGCGCAGCACCTGACCGCAGAAGGTCATCCCGTAGTGAAGTCGGCCGAGAACGGCGCCACCTTGAACGTCGCTGCCGAAAAATTTGAGGGGTTTCTGAGCCCGGCAGGATGGATGCAGCGCATCGTAGCGGCCGGCAGCGTGAACGGCAGCCGCGCCTCAAAAATCGGCACCGACCATTTCACCGCGGCGCAAGTCGAAATAGCCATGCAGCCGGAAAGAAATCTAGTGCGCGAAATGACGGTGAAGGGCGGAGTCACAATGGATTCTCGCCAGGACGGAGCATCGCGTTCGCTCAAAACGGAAGCCCTCCTCGTGAAATTCGGCGCAGGCGCGCAGCCAGACCAGCAAAAAATCGAAAGCGCCGAGACACTCGCACCAGCGACAATCGACACAAAAACGACCGATGAAACGACGCAGTTACGCGCCAGGAAATTTGTCACCCAGTTTGGAACCACGGGCCGCCTCGAGAAACTCATCGGGCACTCAGCCGTTGAGGTACGACGCGAAATCGGCAAGAGTGCGCCACAGGCGAGTTCGTCGGAGGAGCTCGCTGCGACCTTCGGTGCGAACGGCGAGTGGGAGACGCTCGATCAGAGCGGCAGCGTCCGGTTTCAGCAGGGGGACAAACGCGCCACAGCGCAACAGGCCAAGATCGTCCGGACGACAGATTTAATCGCGCTGCAAGGTTCACCCGTCATATCGGATGCAACCAGCCGCACCTCGGCGGGCAGCGTCACGATCAACCAGAAGTCCGGCGCCATTACCGCGACGGACAACGTAATCTCCACGTATTTCTCATCCACACAATCCGGCGGCGTGAATCTCAGCACAGGGCCAGCGCATATTTCTGCGGACGCACTCGCTGGTTCGACGACTTCGGGACATGTGTTCTACACGGGTCGAGCCAGATTGTGGCAGGGCGAGTCGGTGCTGAATGCAAATCAGATCGAGGTGTGGCGCGAAGACAAAAAGCTTCAGGCCACCGGTAATGTGATCGCCGTGTTTCCGCAGAGCGCATCGAGCCCGATAGGCGGCGGATTCGGCGTGCCAGTCAACAAGCCAGCGGGGAAGGCGTCTACGCCCAGTTCGGCACCGTCGGCGAGCCCAGCGGCAATGACGTCGAAAGCTAGCCCGACGGTATGGGTGATCCACGCGCCCTCGCTCACCTATTGGGATGACCAATCCAAGGCCCGCCTCGAGGGCGGTGTGACCGCCACCTCGCAGCAGGGCGAACTCATATCGAAGACCCTTGATGCGTATCTCGGTCCAACTCCTCCTGCCGCTGGGGCGAAGGCCAGCGCCGCATCGGGCGGGGCCAGCGCCAGTCCAGGAGGCCGCCAGCTCACCCGCATCGTTGCCCAAGGGCAAGTGGTCGTCCGGCAGGGCGATCGCAGGGGCACGGCTCAGGAGGCGATTTACACCGCCGCGGACCAGAAATTCGTCCTTTCCGGTGGCGAACCCACGATTATTGATGCGAATAGCGACACAACCACGGGCCATTCGTTGACCTTCTTTGTTGCGAATGATACGATTTTGATTGATTCCCAGGAAGGTTTACGCACTTTGACCAAGCACCGGGTTGAGAAATGAACCGGCATGTTGAGACTCCAAGCGGCCGACCTGAGCAAAGCTTACCGAGGGCGTAAAGTAGTTGATGAAGTCAGCTTGGATATTCATCAGGGCGAAGTAGTTGGGCTGCTGGGACCAAACGGGGCGGGAAAGACCACCACATTTTACATTCTCGTCGGTCTAGCGCGTCCCGATTACGGGCGCGTGCTTTTGGACGGCGAAGATATCACTGACCTTCCGATGTACTTGCGGGCCCGCAGCGGGATCAGCTACCTGCCTCAAGAGCCTTCCGTCTTTCGGAAATTGACCGTTGAAGCGAACCTGATGGCGGTGCTCGAGACGTTGCCGCTCACAACTGAGCAGCGGCGTGACCGTGTGGAGGAGCTTCTGGCACAGATGGGGCTCGAAGGCGTCCGCGACAGCAAAGCTTACGTGCTGTCCGGCGGAGAGCGCAGGCGCTTGGAAATCGCACGGTCGCTGGTGCTTTCGCCGTCATTCGTTCTGCTCGACGAGCCGTTTTCCGGAATCGACCCGCTCACGGTGGTCGACATCCAGAAGATCATCGCGGATTTAAGCGCGGCAGGAATCGGAGTGCTGGTGACGGATCATAACGTGCGCGAGACGCTGGCCGTGACCAACCGCGCGTACATCATCAGCGATGGCAAAATTTTATTTGCGGGTACGCCGGCCGAGCTGTCAACAAATGCCGACGTTCGCCGCATCTATCTAGGGGAGAGTTTCCGGCTTAACTGAAACTATGAACTGGCTCCAGCCAAAATTAAGTTTGCGCGTGGCGCAGAAGCAGATTCTGACGCCGGGCCTCGTGCAGATGGTCAGCGTGCTGGCGCTGAACCGTCTCGAGCTGCGGGAGATGATCAATCAGGAGATCATGGCCAATCCCGTCCTCGAGGAAGCGGCCGAAGAAACTCCCACCCAGGACAGCTACACCGACGAAGCGTTCTTGAAGAAAGAAGTCGAGAAACTTCCCGAAACTCCCGCCGCGAATCCTTTCGACGAGTTCGATTTTGGCTCGTTCTTCAATCAGTACCTCGATACAGGCGCTGAGCGCACCGCGGGCAGCGAACGCGAAGAATCGGAAAAGCCCTCGTTTGAAAAATTTCTTTCGTCTGCGCAGAGCCTTGCCGACCACCTGAGCTGGCAATTGAGCGTCGCGATCTGCACTGAGATAGTTCGCAAAATCGCGGAATCCATCGTCGGCAACCTCGATGAGAACGGTTACCTGACGGCTACACTCGATGAGATTGCCCAGTCCGGAAATTATTCGATGGAAGACGTGGAAGAAGCCCTGGCGATGGTGCAGGAATTCGATCCGCCCGGAGTAGGCGCGCGCGACTTGCAGGAATGCCTCACGCTGCAGCTGAAAGTTATCGACCCGCAGAACACTTTGGCGCAGCAGATCATCGCGGAGCATTTGAAGCTGCTGCAAAACAATCAGCTGAAAGAAGTCGCGAGGGCGCTGAATCGTCCGGTGGAGCTGGTGAAGCGCGCGGTGGACGTGATCAAGCGACTCGATCCGAAGCCAGGCCTGCGTTACAACAAGATGGAGCCGCGGCTGGTTGAGCCGGACGTGCAGTTCCGCAAAGTGGACGGCGAGTGGCAGGTATTCATGAACGATGACGACCTGCCGCAATTGCGCTTGAATCCCACCTACCGGCGTCTTCTGGCGCGCGACGCAGCCGACCGTGATGTTCGCAACTACGTGAAGGAACGATTTACGGCCGCGATTCAGTTGATGAAAAATATCGAGCAGCGCAAGCACACGATTTTGCGCGTGTGCCAGTCGATCCTGCGCAGGCAAGGTGATTTTCTTGACTACGGCGCGGATCACTTGAGACCGATGATGATCAAGGAGGTGGCGGAGGAGGTGGGCGTCCATCCTTCCACCGTAAGCCGCGCCGTGGCCAATAAATACGTGCACACGCCGCAAGGCGTGATCGAGCTGCGGTACTTCTTCTCCGAGTCGGTGAACGGGCCGCAGGGCAGCGAGATGTCGCTGCTTTCGTTGAAGCGGCGCGTGAAGAAAATGATCGAAGACGAAGACGCGACGCAGCCGCTCACCGATGAACAGATCACCAAAAAGTTGAGCGATGAAGGAATCCACGTTACCCGCCGCACCGTCGCGAAATATCGCGAAGACCTTCGCATTCCCAGCACCCATCGCCGTAGGGTTAAGAGCTAGGCACGACCGCTGCCGTGAAGCGCACCCGCCGGAAAAAAAACCAGAATTCCAAAGTAAGAGACTCCAGACAACTCGTGATTCTTACGGGTCTCTCCGGCTCGGGCAAAGGTTCCGTGCTGAATACGTTTGAGGACCTAGGCTACTACTGCGTTGACAACCTGCCGGTCGCGCTGATTCCGATGTTCAGCGAGATATATGGCAGCGGCGCGGGCGAAATCGAGCGCGCTGCACTTCTCGTGGATGCGCGCGAGGGCGGGCAGATCGAAAACCTCCCAGGAATCTATCGCGCCCTCACGGCCGACCGTCCGGCGACGCTCGTTTTTGTCGAAGCAAGCGACGAAGTCTTGATGCGGCGGTTCAGCGAGACGCGCCGGCCGCATCCGATGGGAGAAGGCCTGTCCGTGGCGGAAGGCATCCGGGCCGAGCGGCGAAAAATGGCGCCGATTCGGCGCATGGCTGACGTGGTGATCGACACGTCGCGATTCAACGTGCACGAGTTGCGGCAGTACGTGACCCGGAGTTTCCAGAAAACCGCTCCGAGGCCGCTGCTGATTTCCATGGTGAGCTTCGGATTCCGGTACGGAATTCCGTCGGATGCGGACCTTGTGTTCGACGTGCGGTTTCTGCCTAATCCACATTTTGTGCCGCGCTTGCGGCCGTTCAGCGGGAAAAATCCCAAAGTGGCGCGTTATATCCGCTCGTTTCCGCAGACGGGCCAGTTCCTGCGCCGCATTGAAAACCTGCTGGCGTATTTGATCCCCCACTACATCGGGGAAGGGAAGAGTTATTTGACCGTCGCGCTGGGATGCACCGGAGGCCGCCATCGATCGGTGATGCTTGCAGAAGTTATTCGTCGAAATCTGAAGAAGCGGGGTTACGCGACGAAAGTAGTGCACCGCGATTTGGAGAAATCAGGCACATAAGAGCCGGAGAGCATTTTGCCGCGGCACCGCGACACGGTACTATCTCGGCAGGCAACCACTGCGCGGGGAACGGGTTCGGATAAGCACGGGCGTTTTTGGCGTTAATTCAAAGGATTCTTCGACGAAACGATGGACGGACTTCCGCGCTTGAAGCACCAAGGCGAACTTCGCAGGCTGCTGCGCTATTTGCGGCCATACATGCCGCTTCTCGCCGGCGGTATTTTCCTGATGATGGCGATGGGCGCGATTGAGTTCCTGACCGCGTTTTCGATCCGGCCGGCACTCGACGTTGTTCTGAATCCGCAATCGACAGCGCAGAAGCTGACTCTCTTCCAGATTCCCTGGAATGGCCACACCGTATACTTGAATTCCTTCGTTCCCACTCGCATCCATCACGTCTGGAGCGTTTTCGCGCTTGCGCTCGTATCGTTATTTTTTATGAAGGGACTCGCTGAGTTTTTCGGCGGCAGTCTGATCGAATACGTGGGGCTTTCCGCGATTACGGATTTGCGCAACCAGGTTTACGGCAAGCTCGTCCAGCAGCCGGTGGGATTCTTTCACGACAATCCCGTGGGACGGGTGATGTCCGCAGTGATCAGTGACGTGGAGCAATTGCGCGCGGTGTTTTCGGATCATCTGGTGGATTTCTTCCGGCAGATTTTTTCGTTGGTTGCTTTTGTTTGCGTATTGCTCGTGGTGGATTGGCGAATGGCGATCGGTGCCGTGGTGCTGATTCCGCTGGTGCTTTACCCAGTGGCGAAATTCGGCCGGAAAATTCGCAGTTCCTCCCAGCAGAGCCGGTCAAGACTTGCCGACCTGAGCCAGATCCTCCAGGAAACAATCAGCGGCAACCGCGTGGTGAAAGCGTTCGGAATGGAAGGATTCGAAATCCGCAAGTTCCGCGAGGCTTCGCGAAAATTGCTGCGCGAGAATATGCGCTGGGTGCGCGCTTTTCTGATGACGTCGCCACTAATGGACCTGCTCGGCGCAGCGGTGCTCTGCATGATTTTGCTGTACGCGCGCGATGAAATTAAGGTGGGGCGGCTGACGATCGGCCTGTTTGGTGCGTTCACGTTCGCGCTTTTCAAGGCCTACGAGCCCATTAAGCATCTCGGAAATATTTACCAGCTGTATCAGCAGGCACTCGGGACGTCGACGCAAGTGTTTTCGTTCATCGATCTGCGCGAAGAAATGATGGACACTCCCGGTGCAGAAGTTTTGCCGCGATTTGCGCGCCAGATTGAGTTTGATAATGTGAGCTTCGGTTACGATGGGCCGCTGATTCTGAAAGCGATTAATTTAAAGGTACCGGCAGGCGCCGTCGTTGCGATAGTTGGTTCGAGCGGGGCGGGGAAGACTACGCTCGTAAATCTCCTGCCTCGATTTTACGCGGCCAATGCCGGCTCGGTTCGGATCGATGGACACGATCTGCACGACGTGACGCTGCGCTCTTTGCGCGAGCAGATGGCTATCGTGACGCAGGAAACGATTCTGTTCAACGACACGATCTGGAACAACCTTTGCTACGGCCGCCCCAACATGCCGGAGAAACAGGTGTATGCTGCGGCGCAAGCGGCGCTAGCGCACGACTTCATCATGGAGATGCCGCAACGCTACCAAACGGTGATCGGGGATCGCGGGCAGAGGCTTTCGGGCGGACAGCGGCAGCGGCTCGCGATAGCGCGTGCGCTTTTGAAGGATGCGCCGATATTGATTCTCGATGAGGCCACGTCGGAGCTCGATTCTGAATCGGAGATGCTTGTGCAAAGCGCGTTGAATAATTTGATGGCAGGGAGGACCGTGTTCGTCATCGCGCACCGGCTTTCAACGATTCGGCGCGCGGACATGATTGCGGTTCTTGAAGGCGGCACGATACGCGAATGCGGCACTCACGACGAGTTGCTCGCGCGCGGCGCCGGATTGTATGCGAGGCTCTACGAAATGCAATTTCGCGACGCAGAGCCGGCCGCGCGAACGGCGGGAATTGTATGATGGCCTCTTCTTCCGGCGCGGGGCCGAAGCCCGTCGCGACCGAAGAATCGCGGCCGCGGTTGGCGCGCTCGAGTGGACTCAAGTCGATGACGGGTTACGCCCAGACGCGGATCGTCGAAAACGGCTGGAGCCTGAGGGTTGCGGTGCGCAGTGTGAATCATCGTTTTCTCGATCTGCATTTGCGAGTGCCGGAAGGATTCGAGCCCGTCGAGCCGCGGATTCGGCAGATCGTGCGCGAGCGAGTGCGTCGCGGCCATCTGGATGTTACGCTGCACTACGAATTGGCTGGTCCGGCCGCGGTGGGAGTGAATCGTGAAGTCGCGGCGGCGTACTTGGACGCAGTGAACCAGTTGCGGCGTGATTTTGAAATTGAGCCGCAGCCGGACTTGACTGCGATTCTGCGTTTGCCGGGGGTGATTGGTCCGCCGGCGGCTTCGCTCGAAGACAAACTTGCGGAGATCGAGGCGGCGGTGACGAAATGCCTGGTGGAATCGCTCGATAAACTCGATCGCATGCGGGCCGATGAAGCGAACGCTTTGCGCGTCGAAATGTCGGAGCGGCTGCGCACGATTGCCGAGCTTGCTACGAAGACTGAAGCCATTGCCGAACGCGCGCAGGGTGCCTTTGCCAAGCGCCTGGAATCGCGCTTGAAGGAATTGCTCGGCGAAGCGCAACTCGATCCAGCGCGGCTTGCGCAGGAAGCTGCGATTGCGGCGGAGCGCAGTGACGTGAGCGAAGAGATCACCCGCCTGCGCAGCCACGTGCAACAATTCGAAGCGCTGCTCGCCGATGCGGGCGACATCGGCAAGAAGCTCGATTTTCTTTTGCAGGAAATGCAGCGCGAAGCGAACACGCTTCTCTCGAAGACTCCAGGCAACGAAGCGGAAGGGCTCGAAATCACGCGGCTCGCGCTCGAAATCAAGTCCGAGATCGAAAAGTTGCGCGAGCAGGTTCAGAACATCGAATGAGCGCTCGCCAGCCGCTCGTGCTGATCGTCTCGGGGCCGTCCGGCTCGGGCAAGTCCACGCTGGTGGAAAAGATTCTGGAGCTCCCTGGGACGATGCTATCGATTTCGTGCACCACGCGCCAGCCGCGCAAGACGGAAGGCGACGGCAGGTGGTACAATTTCGTTACTGAGTCCGAGTTCCAGCAGATGGTGGCGCGGGGCGATTTTCTGGAGTACGCGCAGGTCTTCGGGAAAAATTGGTACGGGACGCCGCGGAAATCGATTGACGAAGCGCTGGCGCAGAAAAAAGATCTCGTACTCGAGATTGACGTGCAGGGCGCGTTGCAGGTGAAGCACAAGCTGCCCGGAGCCGTCGCGGTCTTCGTGCTGCCGCCGTCGCGAGCCGAACTTGAAAATCGCATCCGGGCGCGCGGCCAGGATTCGGAAGATGAAATCGCGCGGCGCCTCGAGCGGGCTCGGCAGGAGATGTTGAACTACAGCAGCTACGATTTTGCCATTATCAACGACGATCTCGAACGCGCTGGAAAAGAGGTGCAAGCCATCGCGATCGGGTCGCGTTGTCGGGTGGAACGGAACGAAGAACGGATTCGAGAAATTCTGAAGTCCTTTGGAGGCTGACCGTCATATGGCTGTTTCACGAGTAGCACCTGAAAGCCAGTTCGCCTATGTGGTAGTGGCGGCGAGGCGCGCCCGGCAGTTGATGATGGGCGGGCGGCCCCTGGTCGATAACCCGCAAGCGCGCAAGACCACGCGCATTGCCGAAGAAGAATTGCAGCGCGGTCTCCTCGAATACGAGACGACCGAAGCCATGGACGCCACCGAAGACAAAGACAAGGACGGAAAGCGGCGCAAGTAGCTGGCCGCCGCCGTTGCGATGAAGATTGCACTTGGGGTCACTGGTGGAGTCGCGGCGTATAAAGCCGCCGAACTGGTGCGCCGTTTGCAGCAGGAAAAGCTCGACGTGCAAGTGGTGATGACGCGCGCCGCGCAGGAATTTATCACCCCGCTCACGTTTGCCGCGCTCACCGGCCAAAAAGTCATAACGGACATGTTCAGCGCGGCCGATTCCGCGCCGGCCAATGTCGAAAGCGCGATCGAACATATTGCCGTCGCCCAGCGCATCGATCTCTTGCTCGTTGCTCCTGCCACCGCCGACATCCTCGGCAAATTCGCGCACGGCATCGCTGAAGATTTTCTCACCACGCTTTACCTCGCCACGAAAGCTCCCGTAGTTGTTGCGCCTGCGATGAACGTGAACATGTGGGAGCACCCAGCAACGCAGCAGAATCTCGCAGCGTTGCGCGCGCGCGGCGTGAATGTGGTCGATCCGGACGAAGGCTATCTGGCGTGCGGCATGACCGGGTCCGGCCGCCTCGCTGCCACCGAAACGATTGTCAGAAAAGTTTGCGACGTGCTCGGCCTTCGCCACGATCTCGCCGGCCAGACGGTGCTCGTCACCGCCGGCCCCACCTGCGAAGACATCGACCCGGTGCGATTCCTCACCAACCGCTCGTCAGGCAAAATGGGTTACGCGCTCGCGGAAGCAGCCAGCCGTCGCGGTGCGCGCGTGGTGCTTGTCAGCGGTCCCACGGATCTGAAGATTCCAGACGGCGTCGATTGGGTACCGGTGCGTGCCACCGAAGAAATGCGCCTTGCCGTGCTCGACCGTGCGCGCGATGCGAATATCGTCATCATGGCCGCGGCTGTCGCCGATTATCGCGCCGCCACCTCGCATGATAAAAAAATGAAGCGCGAAGGCAGCATCACGCTCGATCTCGAGCCCACGCCCGATATTCTCGCCGAACTCGGCCGCGCTGCGCAGGACGCCCACCATCGCCGCGTCCTGGTCGGGTTCGCCGCTGAAACCGATCGCGTGGCGGAAAATGCGCGCGGCAAGCTCGAGCGCAAAGGCGCGGACATGATCGTCGCCAACGACGTGACGCAGGAAGGCGCTGGTTTCGACACGGACACCAACATCGTCACCATGTACCTCCGCGATGGCCGCGAAATTGCATTGCCAAAGATGAGCAAATTCGACGCGGCCAACCGCATCCTCGATCAAGTTGTGATTCTCGGCGGCACCGTTTCCTGATCGCTTTCCCGCACTACAATCGGCGCTGGTTCTCTCCCCGAATCGTAACAGTCCTACTAATCCTCCGAACTGCTGGACCTGTCATCCCGAGCGCAACGGGGGATCTGCAGTTACCTTTCACGACGACATCCGATTTCCACAACTCCGAAATGTTTCCTTACAAAAAGCTCGAACACCCCGTACGCAATTTCCACGCAATCGGTTACACTCGCTGCGGCGAAAATTCTTCCAGTCGGCGGAAAGTGGGGAATCGATGGATTCGGTGAAGCGTAGCCGTGTGGAAGCTTGGCTTCAGTACGGCAACGATCTCGGCCTCGGGCCTTATTTTGTTGCCCGAACTGAATCAGCGGTTTCTTTGTCGCACGCCTCGGCCCCGCCTCCGTCAACGTCAATGAACATGGCCTCCACCGCGAAATCCTCAGCCAGGTCCGTCGCAGCCGCAGCCGGTAGTGTGGCAACTCCGCTCACCGCCAAGGCCGGACCATCTCTACCGATCATCTCCGTCCCGTCCGGCCCTACGCTCTTTGAAGCAGCCGAACGCGTGCCCAACGAAACGCTCGACGACATTCGCGCCGACCTCGGCGAATGCACGCGCTGCCGTTTGCACAAAGCTCGCACCAAGATTGTATTCGGCGTAGGAAATCCCAAAGCCGATCTGGTTTTCGTCGGCGAAGGCCCGGGGCACGATGAAGACATCCAAGGCGAGCCGTTCGTCGGCCGCGCAGGAAAACTCCTCACGCAGATGATCGAGGCGATGTCGCTGCGCCGCGAAGACGTCTACATCTGCAACGTCGTGAAATGCCGCCCGCCCGAAAATCGCCTTCCCGACAAAGACGAAATCGCCGTCTGCTCGCCGTTCCTGTTGCGTCAGCTCGCCGCCATTCAGCCAAAAGTGATTTGCTGCCTCGGCGCGTGCTCAGCACAGACTCTGCTCGCCACCAATCAAGGTATCTCGCGTTTTCGCGGCGAGTGGTTCGATTTTCGCGGCTCGAAATTAATCGCCACCTATCATCCCGCCTATCTGCTGCGCAATCCGCCCGCGAAGAGCGAAGTCTGGAAGGATTTGCAGAAAGTGATGGCCGTCCTCGGACTTCAGCCGAAGAAACGGTAGCGCCCTTCCTTGCAACTATCGCTCGCGATCATCCTGGGACTTACCGGCGCCCTGTGCTGGGGCGGAGCCGATTTCGCAGCGCGGTTTGCCTCCCGCCGCGTCGGCGCCTATCGCACCCTTTTCTTCATGCAATTCTTCGGTTTCATCGCTCTCAGCGTGTATTTGAAATTCCGCGGCGGATTTTTCGAAGGCATCGCCCCAGGATGGCACCCGTGGGCGCTTGCGGCTCTCGCCGGCGTGATCAACATGATCGCGTCGCTATCGCTTTACTACTCGTTTCAGATTGGCGTGATGAGCATCGTGGCGCCGGTTTCGTCAGCCTATCCGGCGCTCACAGTAGCACTCGCGATCGCAAGCGGCGAAAGAATCACGGCGCTGCGCGGCGCAGGCCTCGCGGTCACGCTCGTAGGAGTGATTCTGGCAGCCACCACGTTCACGTCGCCCGTCGCCGGTCCCGTGAATGAAAGTGCCGTGAATGACGGCGCCATGAAGGAAGGTTCCGCGAAGGAAACCGCGCATCTGTCAAAAGGCGTCGGCTGGGCTCTCCTCGCAGCTCTCGGATTCGGCGTGCTGTTCTGGTTCCTCGGATTTTATGTAGTGCCCGCCGTGGGCCCCACAATCTCCGTGTGGGTCATCCGCCTCACGTCTTTTTCGGTCCTCGCAATCGCCGCCATCCCCACGCGCCAGAGCCTCAGGCTTCCGAGCGGCAGTGTCTGGTGGTTGCTAGCAGCTGTAGGCTTCCTCGATACAGCCGCATTCGTCGCCAATAACGCGGGCCTGCACACCGGCCAGGTCTCCGTCGTCAGCGTCCTAGCCTCGCTCTACGGCGCAGTCACAGTAATCCTGGCCTGGATTTTCCTACGCGAGAAACTCGAACGCAGCCAGTGGCTCGGCATCATCCTCATCTTCGCCGGAATCGTGCTTGTAAGCGTCTAGGCCTCAAGCGCTTACATCGTCTACAGCCTTTTTCCATTAAGGCACCGAAGAAAGGCGGTCATGATTCGCTCACGTGCGATGAGAACCACTTGTCACGGACTGCTACACTATCAACCTCCATGGCTCAAAGATTCTGCGAAGTAGCGCTGCCGGTCCCGCTGCGCTCCACGTTCACGTACGCGGTGCCAGCGTCGTTCAACGGCGAAGAATTAATCGGACGCCGAGTGGTGGTGCCATTCCGCAATCGGGCAATGGTCGGCGTAGGCCTCGCGCTCTCGGATCGCGCGCCTGAAATTGCTGGCGGCAAAAAATCCATCAAGGAAATTGTCGAGTTGATGGACGCACTTCCAGCGCTGCCGCCGAAGCTGATCGAGCTCGGGCAGTGGATTAGCCGTTATTACGTCGCACCCATTGGCGAGACGATGCGCGCCATGCTCCCGCCGGAAATTGAAGTACGCCACGATCGCGAATATTCGCTGAGCGATGCGGGACGCGCGTATCTTGCCCAGTTAACTTCCGGCGCGGAAACCACAGAAGAAGAATCCACCGAACGCGCCTTGCTGCAGAGAATGAATGACGAAGGCGGCGCCGCGTCATCGGTTCAAATTGGCCGCTGGCCCGGCGGAGGAGCGGTCGCCGAACGCCTCGTTCGCCGCGGCTACTTCACCGCTCGTGAGGTCCTTCGGAAGCGCCGCACTCGCACGCAGAAGATTCTGGCCTGGAATCCGGCGCAAGCAGATGTGCCCGCGCAGACGGATCCGCCCGCGAAAACCGGTCTGCCTAAAAATGACGCGGAGGAAAGAATCAAAGAAGTCCTCACGGCCGTGCGTGGGCCACTTCCGCTCGCAATCCTCGCCGCGAAAGCAGGCGTTTCGCGCGCGGTGATTCTGCGCCTCGAGAAAAAAGGCCGCCTGCTTGCCTGGGAAGAGCCGCTCACGATCGAGGAAGACTCCTGGGACACGGATTTCACCCCGCCCACGAATGTCTTAAACGCCGAGCAGAAGCGCGCGCTCGAAGAAATCTGGCGATTGATCGTAGCGGACAAATTCAACGCAGCGCTTCTTCATGGCGTTACGGGCAGCGGCAAGACAGAAGTTTATCTCGGCGCAATCGAAGCGGCGCTCTCGCGCGGTAAGACGGCAATCGTACTGGTTCCCGAAATCGCGCTCACGCTGTGGGTCGGGCGTCTGGTTCGCGCGCGGTTCGGAGCAAGCGTCGCCATCTTGCATAGCGGCCTGCCGGACATCGAACGCGCCCGCGAATGGTGGCGTGCGCGGCACGCCGAAGCGAAAGTGGTCGTCGGCACGCGCTCCGCTGTTTTCGCGCCGCTCGAAAACGTCGGCTTGATAATCGTGGATGAAGAACAGGAATCTAGTTACAAACAGGAGGAAACGCCGCGCTACAACGGTCGCGACACAGCCGTCTATCGCGCGCAACTCGAAGGCGCGGTAGCGCTCCTTGGCTCCGCAACGCCGTCGCTCGAGACCTACCACAACGCGCGCGCCGGAAAATATCAGCTACTCGAACTGACTTCGCGCGTCGAGAACCGCTCGCTCGCCAATGTTCGCATCGTTGATCTACGCGAAGAATTTCGCCGCGAGCATCGTGCCACGCCGGTGTCAGAAACATTGCGCGCCGCAATCCAGCTGCGTCTCGAAGAAGGCACGCAGGCCATGATTCTCATCAATCGCCGCGGATATTCCTGGTCGCTGCTCTGCCGCAGCTGTGGCTCGATGATTCAATGCCAGAACTGCAGCATCGCGCTCACATACCACAAAAGCCGCCAGCGCCTGGAGTGCCACTATTGCGGCTATTCGATTCGCCCACCCAAAGAATGCCCGAAGTGCAAGGCCGAGTATCTATATTTCGTCGGAGACGGCGCCGAGCGCGTGGAAGAGTATCTGCGCGAACAGTTTCCGAAAGCCCGCATCGCGCGTCTCGACCGCGACACGGTGCGAACGAAGCGGGAATATCAGCAGGTGCTCGGCGCTTTCGCTGGCGGCGAAATCGACATCCTCGTGGGCACGCAAATGGTCGCGAAGGGACACGATTTTCAGCGGGTCACTCTAGTTGGCGTGGTGGCTGCCGATTTGGCGCTCGGCCGTCCAGACTTTCGCGCCGCCGAAAAAACATTTCAACTCTTGACGCAGGTTGCGGGACGCGCCGGCCGCGGAGAACTTTCAGGAGAAGTTCTCGTCGAGACCTACTACCCCGAGCACTACGCGATTCAATACGCCGTGAAACAGGATTACGTTTCGTTCTATGAAAAGGAAGCGCACTTCCGCCGCATGCTGCACTACCCACCGTTCGCCGCGCTCGCCAGCATTCTGATTCGCGATCGCAAGATCGAGAACGCGATTCGCTGGTCGCGCGCGCTGGCCGGATTCTTCGCGCCATTCGAAAATCGCGGTGTGAAAATCCTGGGCCCGGCCGCTGCGCCACTGGCTCGTTTGCGGCGCGAATACAGGTTTCAATTCGTGCTGAAATCGCCGCAGCGCTCGGCGCTTTCGGGTGCGCTCAGCGGGTGCCTTGATTTCTGCGCCTCAAAGGATATTCCGGAGACAGCCGTGATTGTGGACGTTGATCCCGCAAGCTTGTCGTGAAGGGGCGAGAGCCGGGCGATTCCGAAATTACTGCGGCGTGATGAGCGGGACCAACGTAAAGCAGAGCGCAAAAATCGCAAGCGCGACCACCGCAAGCAGCCGCCGCGAGCCGTCGAGAAATTCCCAGCGGTTCATCACCGGCGGATGCCGGAAGCGCAGCGTGAGCACGAGCAGAATAAATCCCCACAACGCCCAGCCCAGCCACTGAAAGCCCAGCGCGATCAGAACCAGCGAGAGCGCGATCGAAATTCTGCGATGGCCTTCATTCGCGAGGCTGTACAAGATGTGGCCGCCATCGAGCTGCCAGATTGGGAGCAGATTCAGCGCCGTCGCAAAAAGGCCAAACCACGCCGCGCAGCCCACGGGATTTAGCAATAGCCACCTCACGGGCACGTTGGGATGAAACAACGCGGCAAAAATTTTCACGAGCGGCGGAACCCCCAGCAATATGTCGGCGTTCGCCTGCACATCGGGCACGATTTTCGCTGCGGCAACCGAATACGCAATCGCTGGAATCGCCACAATGAATCCTGCAATCGGCCCGGCGATGCCAACGTCGAAGAGCGCGCGTCTCGTCGGAAACGGCGAGCGAATGCGAATGAACGCTCCGAAGGTGCCGAAAAGATTCGGCGCCGGAATAAACATTGGATAGCTCACATCGATTCTGTAGAGCTTGCAGGCGATGTAATGTCCCATTTCGTGCGCGAATAGAATTCCAAGCAGCGTGAAGGAGAAGGGAATCCCAAGCACCAGAATGCTCGGGTGCGCGATCGGCTGCCAGATCATCGTGAACGGATTATCCACGTTGGAAAATGGCGCCTGATTATTTGCGTAGGAAGCTGCAAGCTGCGAGCCGACCGCAAGCGTGGTGAGAACCGTCAGAAAAAACATGACAATCGCCGGCCAGAGCGGACGCTTGGGAGGCAACGGGGGCGGAATATCGACCACTTGCGGGAACTGCAGGTCGATGACGTCAATCGGGAGGCGGCTGTGGCCGTTGCCGTGGCTCATGGGAATTAGATGTGCGGCGTAAAAATATGTTTCGGGCGACGATCCTGCCTGACGATCCTACTTAACGACTTCACCAAAGTTCACCCGGCATTTCCACTCGGGCGTCGATTCATGCTCCGCCGACACTTCTATCCTAGCGTGATTTGAGACGAAGCGCTTGTCCTCTTGGATCAGGGTTTCGAAGCTGGAGGTGCCGGCAGCGCTTGCAGTTCCTTGCCTGGCTTGAAGCGAACCGCCTTGCCGGGCGGGATGCTAACCTGCTGTCCGGTGCGCGGGTTACGGCCTATGCCGGTCTTGCGCGGCTTTACGTTGAAGACGCCGAAGCGGCGCAGCTCGATACGCTCGCCGCGGCCAAGCGCGTTCTTCATGGCCTCGAAGACGGTCTCTACGGCCTGTTCGGCTTTGGTACGAGTGATGTTGGTTTTTTGAACGATGGCGTTGACGATATCGAGCTTGATCACGCTAACCTCCCGCGACTGCACCGGAAGCCCATGCTAGACAGGGACTTGCGGGTTGTCAAGCATCGAGCGCTGTAATAAACTCCACAATTCCTTTTTAGCCGCGCCACGAAAAGTGGCTGCGGCTCACGCTTTTCGCCCTTACTTTGCGCGAATCATGAGCGTTTTCAGCCCCGGGGAGGCCACGAATGTCGGTGAAGTCTGACAAATGGATTCGCAGGATGGCGCAGGAACACAAGATGATCGAGCCGTTCGCGGCCGTGCAGGTACGCGAAGGTGTGATTAGCTACGGCGTTTCGTCGTACGGATACGATCTGCGGATCGCGGATGAGTTCCGGATTTTCACGAATGTGAATTCCACCACTGTAGATCCGAAGAAATTTGACGCGAAGTCGTTCGTCGAGTTCAAGGGCGACGTTTGCATCGTGCCGCCGAATTCGTTCGCGCTGGGCCGCTCGATCGAATATTTCCGCATCCCGCGAAATGTGCTGACGATCTGCGTGGGCAAATCTACCTATGCGCGCTGCGGAATTATCGTGAATGTGACGCCGTTCGAGCCTGAGTGGGAAGGTTTCGTCACTTTGGAAATCAGCAACACGACGCCGTTGCCCGCGAAGATCTACGCCAACGAAGGACTGGCGCAAGTGGTGTTCTTCGAGTCTGACGAGCAGTGCGAAACTTCGTACAAAGATAAGAAGGGGAAGTACCAGGCGCAGCAGGGAATTGTGTTGCCTAAGATTTAGCGTCCACCCGCCGTTTCATTTCGGCGAGTGTTCGCCGGATTTCATCTTCCACAAAATTTGCCGCAACATGCCGAGCCATAGTTCGCTGTCGCGCGCGGGCAATTTCAGGCGACGAACAAGTCGGCGAATTCTTTCATCCACGTCTGCCACTCGCCGCAGATCGATGTAACCGCTTGTGCGCAGCACTTCCAGTAGCAGCGTCGTGATTCGCTCCAGCTCGGCGGCGCTCGCGACGGTCACCTTCTCGGATTGTCGCGCCGCTTTTTGATCGCGAATCAATTCATAGAGACAAACAGCGACTGCCTGCCCGAGGTTCAGCGAAATATTCTTTTCGCTCGTGGGGATATTGAGCAGCCAATTGCAATGGCTGAGGTCTTCATTCGAGAGGCCGAACTTCTCCGAGCCGAACAGAATCGCAACGGGGCTCGAACCGAGATGTTTGCGAATTGCACGGGCGCCAGGCTCGAGGCGGCGCAGCGGATGCTGCAAATCGCGATGACGAACGGCAGTGGTGCCGACTACGAGCGTGCAGTCGGCCACAGCGTCCGCGACGGATGTATATTCCTCCGCGCTGGCCAGAACTTGAGCGCCGCCCACGGCGGAACGCGCCTCACGAAAGGCGCGTTCGAACGGATTCACAACCCGCAGGTGCGAACACCCGAAGTTGCTCATCGCCCGGGCAGCCGCCCCGATGTTTAGCGGATTTCGCGTCGAAACGAGAACGACGCGCAAGCGGTCGAGTTCACGCGGTAAAGACACGGCGTTATCTTATGCCAGTATCGTTTACCGCTCCCCCCATAACTCGCCGCATGCAATTGAGCCGAATGCGATCGCGGGCGTCCGCCTCAGGAGCCCTAACCTACTTCTTCGCGACGATCGGCGATGGTTTCCCCCAGTCGCCGTCGAAGACAAACGATTCGAGCGGCTTTCGTTGACGGGGTCCGTGTTCCTGTGCGCGAAGTTGTTCAGGTAATGAATTCGGATCGCCGGGATAGCCAATCGCAATGCCCGCGACAGCTTCGTAGCCGTCTGGGATATGGAACAGCTGCTTGGCCTTGTCCGGCAAGATGCCCGCCATCTGGTGAACTTGCAAGCCAAGGTTCGACGCCTCGAGCGCGAGCGTGGCCGCGGCTTGGCCGACGTCATGAAATGCGTGGCGATTCGGGTCGCCGTTATGAGCAAATTTCAATTCCGCCACGCTAATCGCCAGAACCGGAGCGCTCTTCGCCCAACCCTGATTGAATTCGACGAAGCTCTCCAGGATCTTCTTGTAGCCTTCGTGCTCGTCTTTGCTAGCGACCAGGAAATACCAAGGCTGCGCGTTGTACGACGAAGCAGCCCAGCGGGCCGCTTCAAACAGACTCCTCAGCTTCGCCGGCTCCACTGGACGGCTGTCGAAAGCCCGTGGACTCCAACGCTTGCCGATGATGTCGTGAACAGGTGCGCTCGTTTCAGCGTGCTTTTGAAGAACTGCCATGATTCCTCCTTGGGGATATAAAATACGGTTCCGAGATTGTCCTTACAAGAAAGCGAGAGGCCAATTGCGGCCTCTCACCGGAGCATTCGATTACGCTTTTCGCGCGCGGGACGCATCCACAGACATTCCACCCGCACCGCTGGCCGCAAGGATGAGCAAGCCGCCCATGATCGCGACGTTCTTCAAGAAATGAATCTGGTTATTCATTCTAGCTGCGCCCTCCATTGCCCAGAAGTTGTGAAAGAAGAACGATGCCGGAATCAGATACAAGAACACAATCCAGGCAGCGATTCTTGTCTGAAACCCGACAAGGATTGCCAGGCCTCCCAGCAGTTCAACCAGGAGTGCCACCGCAATTGCCACGGACGGCATTGGCATGTGCACCGACGCTGCATAGCCAACGGTTCCCGAGAATGCCGCGATCTTTCCGATTCCGGCGAAAATAAAGATCGCGCTTAGGAGGATTCGGCCGGCCAGCGTTACCACGTTGTTCGAAGAGTTCATCGTCTGCTCCTTTTTGTGGACTGCTTTTCGATTTCTAAAGCTGGGCCGAATTACGCCAAGTCAAACAGCAATACTTCCGAACTTTCCGGCGCTTCCACGCGAACTTCGCTTTCTTTCGAAATGGCTGCTCCGTCGCCTTGCTTCAGGTCGGTTCCGTTCACGCGAACCGATCCGCGCGCCACCTGAAGCCACGCATGGCGATCCTTCTTGAGTTCGTGTTTTGCTTCCTGGCCTTTGTCGAGGCGCGCTATGTAGAGATTCGCGTCCTGATGAATCGTGACGGGCGCTTTCGGGCCGGCGACGAGCTGGAACTTCCCGCGCAGCTCCGAGTCTGAAAACGAGAGCTGTTCGTATTCCGGCTTCAATCCCTTGCGCTCGGGCAGAAGCCAGATTTGAAGCAAGTGCACCGGCTTCTCTTTCGAGGGATTGAATTCACTGTGCATGATTCCCGTGCCCGCGCTCATGTGCTGCAGTTCGCCGGGACGAATCACTGCGCCGGTGCCCATGCTGTCGCGGTGTTCGAGCGAGCCGTCGATAATCCAGGTAAGGATTTCCATATCGCGATGCGGATGCATTCCGAAGCCCTGGCTCGGGGCGACAATGTCCTCATTCAGCACGCGCAGCGAACGAAATTGAACGTGCTCGGGGTCGTAGTATTGGTCAAAAGAAAATGTGAAATGGGTGTCGAGCCACGAAAGTTTGTTGCGTCCGCGCTCTTCACTGGGTCGAATCTGAATCATGTTGATGCTCCTTCTTACGTCTTTCCTCGCAGAGTTTCTCTGCGTCGTTCGTGCCCAGCTTTCGGCAGATCCGTCGCAAAGTCTCCTGTTCCTCTGGTGTTAACCGGCTCATCTCCTGCGTAACGGCTTCCGCATGTTCCGGGAAAACGCGAGCGATCAGCCGTTTGCCTTTCGGCGTCAGGTAAATTTTCACCTGCCGCCGATCGTCCGTCTGCCGCTCGCGCCTGACCCAGCCGTGTTTCTCGAGATTGTCGATCACGAGCGTCACGTT
>Ga0209525_1000023_pt1 | contig 61751 bp, 50 predicted proteins | sample JacPin_JW_Ref_O1_FD_187958 | JGI IMG/M metagenome (GOLD analysis project Ga0209525, IMG submission 187958) | Forest soil microbial communities from Algoma, Ontario, Canada - Jack Pine, Ontario site 1_JW_Ref_O1 (SPAdes) (version 2) | ecosystem: Environmental > Terrestrial > Soil > Boreal... | reverse complement strand
GGATAAATCGTTGACAGGGTATCCCAGAACTGGGATAATTGAATGACTCGCAGCGTTCTGGCTGCGGGCGAAAAGCCGCTCTTCTGGGTCGGTTCCTCCCGACGCGACTTGCAGGCATTTCCGGAGCGGGTGAAGGACGATATCGGGACTGCGTTATCAGTAGCGCAGTTCGGAGATAAACACCCGAGCGCGAAGCCGTGGAAGGGACTCGGTGGAGGAGTATTTGAAGTTGTCGAAGACCATCGCGGAGACACGTACCGGGCGGTTTACACGGTGAAGTTCGAGAATGCAGTTTACGTGCTTCACGCATTCCAGAAAAAATCGCCAAGTGGCATCGCTACGGCGCGAACGGATTCTGAGCTGATCGCCAAACGACTGCGAATGGCTAGAGAGGACTACGAGGTGAGATATGGCGGGACGAAGAGCTAACCGGTCGATTGTTCCAAGCTCGGGAAATGTGTTTGCTGATCTGCGCTTATCGAACGCAGATGAGAAACAGACCAAGGTCCGGTTGGCGGTGGCGATCAACAGGATTCTAGGCGGCCACAATCTATCGCAGGCGGCCGCAGCGCGGCGGCTTAAAATCAATCAGCCGAAGATTTCCGCGCTTGCGAACTATCGGCTCGAAGGATTCTCCGTCGAGCGGTTGATGCATTTTCTGACGGCGCTCGATCGCGATGTGGAGATCACGATCCGGCCAAAGCCGCGGTCGCGCAAGGAAGCGCGGATTCTGGTTTCGGCGGCGTGAGGGGCAGGTGAGAGCTAAAGTCCATTCTGAGCATCAATCAGACTATAACGGTATTTCCTTCCAGGCCTAACGCTCGTAAATCGTAGTTAATGCCTGTGACGCACCCCACCGGCGGAGGCAATCTACTCTTTATTTGCATAGCGGGAGCGGCCTGTTGTGCCGTCGGGGTTATTTTCTTGTACAAAGCGATGACATGTACAGAGTTTCGCGAGACTGATGACGGGGAGAGAAAAACAAGAGCGTCATTGTTATGGCCGGGAAGAATGATGTCAGGGTTTCTTGGATTGCTCGGTATTGGGGCGGGAATACTGATCATCGTAAGGGTGTTGAAGGGCTGACGCGCAACGCGCCCACTAGCTATGGATAACGCAAATGTTGTGGAGCTACTCGATCGCGTGAGAGAGATTGTGGTTCGGTCGATTGAGGCTCAGGAGCACGAACAGCATGAAGTCGCAACGCGCCTGTTGGTCGAGGCGAGAGACAAAATCGATCAGATGAAACAACTTTTGACGAATGCTTCGGCTGCCGGCGAATCTTAGAGTGCAGCTGCGTTGCTGTTTGAGATGGGGAAGGCAAACTGCAGGTCCCTCGCCCCGCCACAGAATGCGGGGCGCATAAACCGCGCTACGCTCCCTTCCTTCGTCAGGACAGGCGGGAGGCCCTTCGTGCCCTCAGGACAAGCCAGCGGTACAAGGGCAAGGGCGGAGTCAAAAGAGCCAGCGGGACGCCTGCGGGTACATAAGCGCCGCGAGCGGCGGGAGAACGTGGAAAATGGAACTCCAAGAAAAAACCCGCACCGAATCTCGATGCGGGTTAGGTATTTCGTGATTATTGGTCGTTACGAGTTCAGAAGGCGCCGGCGCGCAATTCCCACCAAGCCAAGGAGACCGCTGCCTAGAAGGAGCAGCGAAGAAGGCTCCGGAACTGGAACTGACGGTGTCTGAATGTCGATGCCCATGGACGTGAGACCCAAGTTCTTTCCGGTATTATCCTGAGAGGCGTTGTATGCGGCCTTGATATCCGAGGCAGCGGTGAGTGCATCAGTGCCCGGCATGGTGACCTCGAACTCAAACGTATACGGCCCTCCTGGTACTGGCGTAATCGAACCGGAGGCGCTCTCCTGGAAGCAAACATCGCCGGAGGCACCGCCCTTCCCGTTGCAACCTTTCGAGTCGAGCCCTCCTACCTTTGCCAGATTCCAATCGCCAGGTCCACCTGGGGCCTCGAGCAGGAGCACCGAGGTTGAAACGTCAGATCCCGTCTTAAATTGCAAAGACAGAGCGGTCAAAAAGCCGGTACCGGCGTTAAAACCCGTGGGATCAACGGTGAGAAATACGTCAAAAGTGTTGCCGGGGCCTGGGACGAAGGTTGAGGTTGCGGTATAGGTGACATTCAGTTTCGTGTCAGTCACGGTATCGGCTTTGGCCACTGCGGTTCCGGCCAGCACGAGTATTAGTACCAGAAGTCCAATTGAGCACGTCTTTTTCATATTTGGGCCCTTTTGCTGCTAATTTTCGATCTCCGCATTCGCTCGAGTGGACTACCAGCACCGACACCGGGAGATACGCACCAACTAGTTGGTGTTGCAGTTAGGCAGCCAACCTGAGCAAATCTACTGGGAGCTTTGGACGCCCATAAGTCGCTATATTTCAATGATATGAAGCTGACGTTCGCGGCCTTCGGCGCTATGGGTTTCCCGTAATAGGTAAGATTTTGCACATAACTACGCCGAATGTGCTCTTGTCTGCACTCTTTACCTGGGCTGGTGCATGTGTTCCAAAATGGGCCAGGAACTGGCAGGAGGAAAGGACTTAGTCGCGGTTTGCGCCGAGCATTTTCGTTTGTTGCTGTGTGCTGCTTGGGGCGCAGGCTGAAGCCTACGCTACTTGAGTTGCAAAACCGGCGGCGGACGCGGCATGCTGAGTGAATGCCTGAGTTACCGGACATTGCTGCTTACATTTCTGCACTGGAACCGCGTGTTGTTGGGCGGCCGCTTATGCGGGTGCGGTTGGGTAATGCTTTTTTGTTGCGAACTGTGGAGCCGGCGATTGGGGATGTGGAGGGGCGGGTGGTGCGCGGGGTGCGGCGCGTCGGGAAGCGGATTGCGATTGGGGTGGATGGGGATTTGTGGCTGGTGTTGCATTTAATGATTGCCGGGCGATTGCATTGGCGGGCGGCTGGGGCGCGGCTTGCGGGGAGGCAGAGTTTGGCGGCTTTTGATTTTGCGAATGGATCGCTGGTGCTGACGGAGGCTGGGACGAAGCGGCGGGCGTCGTTGCATGTGGTGGCGGGCGAGGAGGGTTTGCGCGCGATTGATCCTGGCGGGATTGAGATTTTTGCGAGCGATCTTGCTGAGTTTCGCGCGGCGCTTACTGAGGAGAATCGCACGTTGAAGCGGGCGCTTACTGATCCGCGCGTGCTTAGCGGGATTGGCAATGCGTATTCGGATGAGATTCTGCATGCGGCGAAGCTTTCTCCTGTGACGCTTACGCACAGGCTGAAGGACGAGGAGTGGGCGAGGCTGTTTGCGGCTACGCGCGAGACGTTGAGGATGTGGATCGAGCGGTTGCGCGCCGAGGCTGGCGATGGATTTCCGGAAAAGGTGACTGCGTTTCGTAAGGATATGGCGGTGCATGGGAGGTATGGGCTGGCTTGTCCGCGGTGCGGGGAAAAAATTCAGCGGATTCGGTACGCGGATAATGAGACGAATTATTGTGCGCGATGCCAGACGGGCGGGAGGGTGCTGGCGGATCGGAGTTTGTCGAGGTTGTTGCGGGAGGATTGGCCGCGGACGCTGGAGGAATTGGAGGCGTTGAAGCGGAAATAAGACAAATTCGGCTTCGTTTGCGCTTGAGGAACGATGGGCGATCGAGGCGGTATCGCGTTGGGGCGCAGGCCCTTCGTTCTCAGTGTAAACAGGAACGCCGGTGCTACTGAAAAGCGAGAAGAACGAAGAACGAGGTCGTGGTTGGTGCAGGTTTGGGTGAATGTGCTGGTAGCAACTTGGGGCACAGGCAGGAATGCCTGTGCTACTTAAAGGCAGCGATTGCTTGTTGGAGATTTGTGACGAATGCGTCGGGGTTTTCTACCTCGATGACTAGCTCGTTGTAGGATTCGTCGGCGAGAGTGATCACCACTGCTCGGTCGGGATGATGGATGTCCCAGAAGATTCGTTTGCCATCCTGGTAAAACGTTCCGGCGGTGATCAGGCCTGGCACAGATATGCCCGGCCACTTGAGACCGTGCAACCACTTCTTGGTCAGTTCCGCGTCCGTACGGACACTTGTGATGTGTCGCAATGGAATGGCGAGCTCGCTCTTGAAAGCCCAGAGTTTATCGAGACCTTCGACGCGCAGGTGCAAAGTGTCGCCGGTGATTTCTGGTCTTACCATTGGTTCGCTCTCGTCGCGAGTTAATCGGCGCCGCGGGAACGGCGGGGCTTCGTGTTTTTTGCGACGACCGGCGTGTCGGCGCGCGGCGGAAGATCTGGCATGTGCGTCATTGCGGCGTCGCGGAGTGATGCGAATTCGGTCCAGTCGCGCTTCGAGATTGGATCGGCGGTGGGCAGGCCGAGGCGTTCGAAATTCAGGAACTGGCCGTGCTGCTGGATGCGGAAATCGAGATGGGGGCCGGTGGCGAGGCCGGTCATGCCGACGAGGCCGATGCGCTGGCCTTGTTCGACGTGCTGGCCGGTGCGAACAAGGACGCGGGAGAGGTGCATGTAGTAGGTGGTGTAGCCGTTGGTGTGCTGGATTTCGATTAGATTTCCGGCGCCGCCTTTTCGTCCTGCGAAGGTGACGCGGCCTTCGCCGATGGTTTGCACGGGAGTGCCGGTGGGGGCGGCGTAGTCGATGCCGAGGTGTGGGCGATATTCTTTGAGGATTGGATGAAAGCGATTGGCGCTATAGTGCGAAGTGATTGCGGCGGCGAATTTCAGCGGCGAGTGCAGGAAGGCTTTCTTCATCGCTTTGCCATCGGGCGTGAAGTAGGCGGGATGGCCGTTGAGGTCATGGAAAAGAACTGCGCGATAAGGATGGCCGGCGTTGTTGTACTCGGCAGCGAGAATGCGGCCATAGGCGGCGATTTCGCCATTCGAGAATTTTTTCTTTTCGACGACGATGCGGAAGGTGTCGTTGGGGCGCGTGTCGGTGTAGAAATCGAGATCCCAGCCGAAAATTTCAGCGAGGCGCATGGCGAGTTCGGGGCGTTCGCCGGCTTCGATTACGGATTCGAAGAGCGAGCCGTGAATCGTGCCAGTGACGCCGGCGGTTTCGGTTTCGGAGGGGATTTTGCGGATTTCGGCGTGGAAGGAATCGCTTGACGCGGCGGGCGCGTTTAGCGGGGCGTGCGAAGTAGCCGGAGAACTCTGCGCGGGGCCTGCGGTTTGCGAATTTTCTGTGGGCTGTGGCGTGATTAGGAGTTCGCGGTCGGTGTCGATGCGGTAGTGGATCTCGCGCAGATCGCCGAGGACCCCGCGACCGATCGTGATTTTATTGCCTGCGCGGAAGTGGCGGAAATCGAAACTGTGTTGTGCTTCGGCTGCGACGCGGGAGGCGGTGGCTGGGTCGAGGCCAAGTTGCTCGAGAGCGCGATTAAAGGAAATACGCGGCGGCGCGATTTCGTCGGTGTACATCACTACATCGCGCTGAATGCGAGCCGCTTCTTCGCGCGCGAGTGAAACTTCGTCTGCGAATTGCGCTTCGGCTTTGCCCCGCACGCCGTACGACCAGCCGAGGACGGCGCCGACTGCGATCAGCAGGACGAACCAAAATATGATTCTGAGGCGATTCATTTTGCTTCGATGTTTCCCGGTGCGTGGCCCAGTTCGCAGCATAGCGCAAGGGCAGAATACAAGAAAAGCGGAATTGCGGCGGTGTGCCGGAGGGAGCAAAGGGCCACGATTTGCAAGTGGCGGGTCGGTGACTGTGTTTCGCGCATCTTGAAATTATGGAGATGCATCTTAATGTTGTAGGCTTTGGGAAGGCCGCTTGCGGCGAGGAGGAGCTTATGAAGGTCTTTTTTCTTCCTCTAGCATTGCTTCTGATTTCGGGCGCCGGCGCTGCGTTTGTGAAGGTTTCGATTCCTGCTGGGACTGTGATTCCTGTGGCGCTGCATGGTTCACTTTCTACGAAGAAGAGCCAGGCGGGGCAGGTGGTGAAGGCTCGGGTGATGCAGGATATGCCGCTAGGAGAAGGCAGCAAGGTTCGCGCGGGCGCTTATGTTCAGGGGAAAGTGATTTCGGTGACGCCTGCTGTGAATGGAAGAGGAGCGAGCATTACGTTTGAGTTCACTGAGCTTGTTACGTCGCGGGGAGCGGAGTCGATTACTACGAACCTGCGGGCGCTGGCGTCCATCGTCGAGGTGAATAGCGCGCGGATTCCTCAATACGACGATCGCGGAAGTTCTTCGTATGTGAACACCACGTGGCAGATAGGAGGAGAAACAGTCTATCGCGGCGGGGGACACGTGATGGATGGGAAGGCTATCGTTGGCGAACCGGTGGAGGAGGAGGGCGTGCTTGGCCGCGTGAGGGCCAGCTCGGATGGGACTTGCCGCGGGGCGGTGGAGGGAGAGAATCGGCTGCAGGCGCTGTGGCTGTTTTCGTCCGATGCCTGCGGGGTGTACGGGTACAGACGCGTGAAGATTGAGCACGCCGGGCGAACGAGCCCGCTGGGCGAAATTACGCTGAAGGCCGAGCGCGGCGACATAAATATTCGCGGCGGCAGCGGGATGCTGTTGCGCGTAAATAATCCGTCTGCTGCGAATGGGAGTTAAGCATACAATTGCCGCAGAGTCGCAAGTAAAGTTTCGGATTTCTAAGCCGATTTTAAATTCGCTAACGCTGGGAGGCGCTTTTATGAAGAAACGCAATCTTCTCGTAGCCGCTTTCGCTCTCTGCTTTTGGCCTTATCATCAGCCTTACTATCTTTTCCCGACGCATTGGCAGGGGCTTTCGATTTATTTCCACCCGACTGGTCCGTGCTATGGCGTCGGTTGTCCCGGCGGAACGGGCGCCAGGCATTAGGACAGCGAGCCGCGCGCCGAGGCCACAAGCAAGTTGTGGGCGTGAAATTGTAGGGACATCAGCGAGAGTTGTTGAGCCGGATAAGCTCGGAATCGACGAAGGCAGTGGCGGGCAGGCACATTGTCTGCCCTTTCTGTTTTTCGGACTCGCGTACGGACCTGCCCATCCCGAGACGCAGTAGATGAAGTGAGCCTGCCGAAGTGTTAGACTCCGTGCATCTTTTTTACTGAGGGAGCACTTTTATGCGCATCCGGCGGAGTTTCGTTTGGGCTTTGCTGCTGGCAATTGCTGCACTCTTTACGGCAACCACGAGCAAGGCACAGGGCACGCAAGAAATCGATACCAGCTGGCCGCGCGAGATTGAATCCGACCTGGGCAAGATCATCATCTATCAGCCGCAACTTGATTCGCTTGACGGGAATATCATCACCGGACGCGCCGCAGTTTCACTGCAGGGGCCTGCGAAAAAGGAACCCTTATTCGGAGCGCTATGGTTCCGCTCGGAAGTCTCGGTAGATCGCGATGCGGGACTGATGACGCTGGAAGACACGAAGATTACTCGAGCCAAGTTTCCCGATACCTCAGCAGAAGATTTGCAGAAGTTCCGCGACCGGGTCGAGACGCAGGCGAACACGTGGGACATCGTTCTAACGCTCGAGCAAGTGGAAACGAGCCTCGCTGCCAGCGAAAAAGAAGTTGCATCCACAGAAAATTTGAAGAGCGATCCGCCGGCAATTATTTTTTCGCAGAAGCCTGCGGTGCTCATAAGTTTCGACGGCGAACCGGAGACGCGGCCGATCAAGGATTCGCCCTACGAGCAGGTGGTGAACACGGCTGTCCTGATCATCAAGGACAAGAGCTCCGGAAACTTTTACCTGAGCAATGGCCAGACCTGGTACATCGCGACAAATCCGAAAGGGCCTTGGTCGGTGACCACGAAGACACCTTCGGCGATCAAGGATTTCGTGAAGCCCGATCCGGATGCGGAACCGCAGACCGGGCCACCGCCGCAGATCATCACGGCCACTGTGCCGACGGAACTGATTGTCACATCGGGCGCGCCGAACTGGACAGCGCTGACCGGAAACCAATTGCTGTACGTAAGCAACACGGAAAGCACGTTCATCAAGGAGATCGCGACCAACAAATATTTTTTGCTGCTATCGGGACGATGGTTCAGCAGCCAGTCGCTCGACGGGCCTTGGACCTACGAGCGCAGTGATTCCCTTCCGACTAGTTTCAAGCAGATCCCTCCGGCCTCGCCGGTAGGAGACGCGTTGACGGCTGTGGCCGGCACGAACGAGGCCGATGACGCGGACGCAGACGCGGAAATTCCGCAGACGGCGGCGATCAAGCGCAACGAAGCTAAAACAGAAGTGACTTATGACGGCGCGCCGCAATTCCAGGATATTCCGAGCACGCAGGTGCAGTACGCAGTGAATACGAACTCGTCCGTGCTCAAGATCGGCGATCGCTACTATGTTTGCGACAACGGCGTCTGGTTCGCCGGGCTCACGCCGACGGGCCCCTGGGCAGTTGCCGACAGCGTGCCCGATGCGGTGCAGACGATTCCGCCGAGCGCGCCCGTGTACAACGTCCGCTACGTGCACATTTACGATTCGACACCGGACATCGTTTACGTGGGCTACACACCCGGCTACATCGGCACATACCGATACTACGGAACTGTGGTCTACGGAACCGGCTGGTATTACCGCCCATGGATCGGACCGGTTTACTACTACCCGCGTCCTTACACCTGGGGATTCAACGTCCTCTACAATCCGTGGACCGGCGGATGGGGATTCGCGCTCGGTTACACCACGCCGTTCGTCAACGTGAGCATCGGATGGAGGAGCAGCTACTACCGCTATCCCCCGTATTGGGGAGGTGGAGGATGGTGGGGGCCGGGCGGCTATCGCCCGATCTATCGTCCGCGGCCGGGTTATCGACCGCCGTACCGTCCGCCGCGAAATGTGATGCGGATCCAGCCGATCGGGCGTCCTGGGAGTCCGAACTACGGGAATCGCCCGGGCAAGCCGGGGCGGCCTGGCAGGCCGTCGCCTTACACCCGGGATAATCTCTACGCGCGGCCTGGAAGGCAGGACCGAGTGAAGACAGATTACCGCCCGAAGGGAAAGCAGCCCAAGCCAACTACGCGATTGCCGAATAACGTCTATACGGATAAGAACGGGGACGTTTACCGCCGCAACACTACAGGCAAGTGGGACAAACGCGAGAACGGGAAGTGGGCGAAACCTGCCCCGGCAAATCCCGGAGCGCAGCCAACTACACCTGGCGGGCGGCCCTCGAAACCGGGGACACGTCCGACACCGGGGACGCCGGAGACAAAACCATCAACAGGCAGGCCGAACACGCGTCCGGCACCACAGCCGAGGCCCGGGCAACCGAGCATTCAGCCAGCGCCTTCGCCAAATCAACCGCAGCCGAAACCGACGCCAACGCAACCTTCTACACGGCCGACGAGACCGGCTCCGGAACCCAGGCCGACGACGCCATCGAATCCGTCGATTCAACCTGCGCCGAATAATCCGTCAACGCGGCCGACGCAACCGTCGACGCGTCCGGGCTCAACACCCGGCACGCCGACGATTCAACCTGCTCCTGCACCCGAACTCGATCGTGATGCAAATGCTCGAAAGCGAGCACGCAACTCACGAACAGAGCAACCAAACAACTCGCGGCAATCGCAGCAACCGCGGCAATCGCAGCAACCCAGATCGAATTCGCGACAATCGCAACCATCTAATAATTCGCGAAATTCGTCGACTAATCAGTCGTCGAGAGGCCAGAACAACAAAAACCAGCGGCAACGATAATAGCGCCGCGAGAATCGGAATTCCGGCGCCGACGAGACGCCCGGCTTCACTCGCTTCTCGGGACTACTGTTTGCTGCGCTGAGAAAGATTGGCCTTTCAGGGCGTTACTAGCTCGTAGGATGACGTGAGCTGGATCGCGTTGTGCAGCGTGCGGTAGAGGGGGCAGTTCATTGCGTAGATTCCGTGGACGCGGTCGATGGTGGCGCGCTTTTCTTCTGGGGCTACGAGGCGCATAGCGACGTGGATGCGTCTGATGACCAGGACTCCTTCTTCGAGCTCGACTTCCCCTCTGACGTCCGCCGTCAGTTTGTCGTTGCTTGCATCGATTTGACGCGCTTCCAGCGCGCCTCCGAAGGTGCCCATCATTCAACCAGCGGTTCCGGCGATCACGTAGTCGATCGTGGCGGCGTGCGATTCTTTAATCTTGTCGGGCGGGACTTTGTAATGCTCGGCGATTGCGCCGTGAACGCTGAAGATCACCGGTTGCGGTTCGCCAGGAAGGTGGGCGATACGCAGGGGACCAACTTTGCGTTGAATCTTGACGTTTGAAACGTAGACGACATCGGACATGGATTCCTCCTGGGGCTTTTGATGCATTCTACAGGCGTTCCGAACTATCGCGTGTAGACCTGAATAATCAACAACGACGCCGGCGCTCCCTTGTTTTCGCGAGGTCTCAATCATAGCGACTTGTGGCGCAGGCTGAAGCCTACGCTACTTTGCGCTTACGACGTGCGGGAGCAGATGAGTAATTCAGGCCGGATGCCAGCGGGGCGCTGAATAATTGGGGTCGAACTAGCGACTAGTGGGCGATTAGTGGGACGCGCCAGCGGTGCCTGCGGCGGCGTACTGCGAATTGCGTTCGGCAGCTGAGGCAGCGAAGTAATTCCGCTCGCGAAGCCCGCGGTAAATGCGGCCGGCAATCTGGGAAGCACGAGGACCGCTGGTGCTGCGGCCACCGCCACGGATCAGAACAACGAGCACGATTTTCGGATGAATTTCGTCCGCGTAGGAGACGTACCAGCCGAGGCGTCCGCCGAGCGATTCATCGTTACAGGTGCCGGTCTTCCCGAGCGTGGGACCGAGCGAGTCGTTGCCGTACGGGTCGTAGCTGCGGCGCGCGGTGCCGTACATTACAGCGGCGAGCATGCCCTGACGAAGATCCGGGAGCAGCGGCGCGATATCGAGCTGACGGCGCACGCGCGGCGCGAAATTCAGGCGATCTTCGCTCGTGCGCGGATACTGCAGATAGTATTCGGTGCCGCCATTGGCGAGAGTTGCGGCGAGCGAGGCGAGTTGCAACGGCGTGATGCGGATACCACCGCCGAAGCTGGACATGTGCGCAACGCCACCATACTTCGGCGGGAAGAGCGGCAGCGAGCCGGGCTGCTCTTCGCTGATGTTGTAGCCAACGCGATCGCCCAGGCCTAGCAGGCGGGCGTACTTGATGACGGTGTCAAAGCCCAGCTGCTTGCCGACGCTTTCGAAGAAGACGTTATTCGAGTGCGCCATCGCTTCGGTGAGGTCCATGTAGCGGCGGCGGTCCACTTTGAGCATCGTGTCGCGAGTGATCGCGCCTTCCTGCAGACCGGCGAGAGCGATGACCGGCTTGATCGTAGAGCAAGGTTCGAAGCCGGAGGAGAATGCCATCTTCTGATTCACGATTGTGAGGATGCGGCCGGTTGCTGGATCGAGCGCGACGACCGAGCCGTTCGTGTGGCCTAGCGCGTCGATCGCAACCTGGCGGACGATTGCGTCGTCGTAGCTGGTGGCATCAAACTTTGCGGGATCAAGATTGAAAGCCGTGCTGCGAGTGCGATGAGTGCGTTTCGCTGCAGGCGCGCCTGCGGGCGAACCGAAAGCGACGCTGGCCACTCCTGCGAGCAGGAGGCACAGTATCGGAACTGCTTGGCTGGTGCGTGAGCTGGGTTTCATGTCTTCTTTTATTATGTCGTCTATGTTATCGGCCACAGGCTCTATACAGTGATTACCCGAGCCTCAGCAGATTGTAGGGACAGTCGAAGGAAGGCGCAACTGGTAATCAGTACAGTTTTTCTGGATTTGGGGGGTACCAAAGTACCGGGGGGCGAAAGGTGGCCGGGGTTCAGATCGGGGCACAAAACCCCGCCGATTTGGGTCGAGCGGCAGCTCGAGTTAGCGACCTGTCTTGCCCTTGGATGCGGCAGCAGCCATGGTGGCCGGCTTCACGGATTCGGGCTTCGCGGATTCCGCCGCAGAAGGCTTGCCGTTGTCGCTGGCCGCGGCCACGGGCTGATGTACGAGGCCGAGTGCTTTGCGCAGATCGGCTTCGATCTTGTCGCGAATGTCCGTGTTCTCCTTCAGGAAAATGCGGGCGTTGTCGCGGCCCTGGCCAAGGCGTTCGCCTTTGTAGGAGATCCATGTGCCCGACTTCTCGAGGATATTTTTCGCTACGCCGACATCGAGCAGGTCGCCCTCGCGCGAAACGCCTTCGCCGTAGATGATGTCGAACTCGGCTTCGCGGAACGGTGCGGCGACTTTGTTCTTCACCACTTTCGCGCGGGTGCGCGAGCCGACTACGCGGTCGCCTTCTTTAATGGACTGAATGCGGCGGATATCGATGCGGATCGAAGAGTAGAACTTGAGCGCGCGGCCGCCGGTGGTGGTTTCGGGATTACCAAACATGACGCCGATTTTCTCGCGAATCTGGTTGATGAAAATCAGGGACGTCTTCGATTTGGAGACGATGGCGGTGAGCTTGCGCAATGCCTGCGACATAAGACGTGCTTGCAGGCCCATTTGCGGATCGCCCATATCGCCTTCGAGTTCGGCGCGCGGAACGAGAGCTGCGACGGAGTCAACCACCACGACATCGACTGCATTGGAGCGAATCAGCGCTTCGGCGATTTCGAGCGCCTGCTCGCCATTGTCGGGCTGCGAGACGAGGAGATTATCAACATCCACTCCGAGCTTGCGCGCGTAAGAAGGATCGAGCGCGTGTTCGGCGTCGATGAAAGCTGCCTGGCCGCCGAGTTTCTGAGCTTCGGCGATCACATGAAGTGTGAGCGTGGTCTTACCGCCCGATTCCGGGCCGTAGATTTCGATTACGCGGCCGCGTGGCAGGCCGCCGACGCCGAGAGCGGCGTCGATCGAGATGGAACCGGTGGGAATCACGTTCACCGGGACGAGCACGTCGCGGTTCCCCAAGCGCATGATCGAGCCTTTGCCGTACTGCTTTTCAATTTGTGCGATTGCCAGATCCAGATTCTTGGTTTTTTCGTCGGACACGCTTGCACCTCGAGGGCTATTTGCCAGCATTTCCTGGGGACGCAGGAGGCACAGTCTAACAGAATGCATGCCCTGCCCTGAATCCGCATTTATACGGCCATATTACCACTAGGCGAACAAAAAGCAAAGACTATTTAGTCGTCAGTGCGAGCAGCCGGTGTACAGGGCGGGACAGCCACGAGGGATGGCGAGCTGCTGCGGGGACGAACTCGCTATTGCTTCGTCCCCTTTCAATCACCAGGATTCGATGAACTGCTATTCGGGCTTCTGGCCTTCTGGTTTGCCCTCTGCGGCCTTCTTCTTTGCTGCGGCTTCGGCAGCTACTGTCCAGGGCGGCGTGACTCCGACGGAGCGGGCATATGCGATGGACTGTCCGAGGTGTTCGTGTGCATGGGTGACGAGCAGGTATTCAACGTCGCCTTTATTGGCATCGGGGCCGAGCTTCGGAAGCGGTGCGGCGATGTCGGAAGTCGGAACTTTGGTGACGACCGCGATGGCATTCGCGAATGATTGTTTGAGTTCAGCGACGATCGTGGCCTTGTCTGTTGTGGACTTTTCCCAGTCCTTTGCTTTGTATTTCGCGGGAACTTCGCCGCCGATCAGCTCAGGAATGTTGTAGTTCGCTGCGGTGATGTGCAGAAATACCTCCGCGATGGAACGGGCGCCTTCCTCCGAACGCCAAGTATATTTTTCTGCGGGTATCGCTTCGGCCAGAGGAACGAATTTCTGTTGCAACTGGTCAAGGTCGAGCAGCACCTGGGGCCGTATGTCGTAGCCATACGTTACCGGCGGTTTCGACATGGGGATTTGTGGCGCTGCTGCCGCGCCTTGAGCCTGCGCTCGAGCCGCGCCGACGCCGAAAGCTACGATTCCGAGAACGAGCGATAGGCATAGCTTCTTCATTTCGAAATTCTCCTTTTCAGTTGGGGCGCCCATGCTGGCCGCCATGCGATTTTCCATGAATATTGGGTGGCCGCGCCTGGCCTTCCGAATCACGGTGATGCAATGCCCTGCTTAGACGGAGCAGACGCGGAAACGCTTCGTCAAAATGTGTGCATTGCCCCGGGTAAGAAGATGCCACGCTGGAGCCGAACCCGCAGCCACTAGAGCGTTCCTGGGGACCATCGCTACGGCTTGGACGTGGTGGCATTGGCCACCAGGAGCCATTTCCCTTCGTGTTTCTCATAAGCGGACATCCACGCCATCACGGTGTCCTCCTTCGACGTCGCGCCCCCGGCGTCCGTTTTCGTGTAGGCGATCCTCACTCGAGCGATCATCCAGCCCATTTTCCCGTCGGGCGATATTCGAATAATCGGAGACTCTAGGTCGTCCCATGCCGAAAACTCCGCGCCACGGAAATATTCCGTGAACTGCTTGCGGACATCCTCGCGCGACATCACCCGAATCGTGCCCTCGTGCACTGTGGTGAATTCAGATCCTATCCCGGCGACGATGAATTCAACATCGCGGTTGAAGTGCGCTCGTCGCGCCGCCTGATGGATCGCTAACAGCTCTGCTTTTGGGTTCGCAGATTCATCGGCGTCGCGACTTGCGGAAGGAGAATGCGCTGGCGCGCTGGAAAGGCAAAACAAACCGGCAAGGAAAGCAGCGCCGAGAGAAAAGATCTTCACGGAAACCTCCGATTGGATGAGCATCCGTAGCCACAGGGGATTGGACGAAAGATGCCCCCGCGCGTAAGCGGCGGGTTAAGCGATGCAGATGTAAAGGTTGGTTAAGAAAGCGGGCGGCGCCAAATCTGTTTCGATTGCAGGATGCGAGTGCACGCGATCCATTTGCCGTCAGGCGAGACGCGCGGATGCATCAGGTTTCCCGCATCGTGTGTGAGCTGAGTAGGAGTGCCGCCCGCGCGAGGAATCGAGAAAAGCTGCAGCTTGTCGCCGGCAAGAGCGCTATAGATGATGGTTTTTCCGTCGGGCGTCCAATCGAGGCCATCGTAGGTCGTGCCTTTATAGTCGAGCAGCTTTTCCCCATGCGTGCCATCGGCGTGGACGACCCACAGAGCGCGATTTCCGCCTTCGCGCTTATCTTCGAGCGCGATTTCCTTTCCATCCGGCGACCACGCCGCCCATGAAGCGCTGCGAATTTCTGCCGCCAGCGGAAGCTGCGTGGTATCGAGCACTTGCCCGGTGATGGGCTGAATGCCGAGCACCCAGAGCTTGTCGATTCCGGGAGCACCGCCGCGCACCCATGAATTGAAAAGCAGTTTGCGGCCATCGGGCGACCAGTAGGCTGGCCCCGTTTCCCATCCGAAATCGGTGAGGCGGATTTCAGGGGCCTGGGGGTCATCGGCGAGACGTAAATAAATATCGTCAGTGCTCTCGGCGCTTTCGTAATCGGGCACCGGAACTTTCGAGCGGTGAGAATGGAACGCGATCCACTTCCCGTCGGGCGACCAGGCCGCGGGAAAATCCTCGTGATAACCGGTGACGATGGGAAATCGCGCGGAGGTTCGGTTTGCGTCCGCATCGACGAGCACGTATCCCGCATCGAGATCGAGCGCCCAATCGGCGAGGCGCCAGCCGCCGTACGTGAATGAGATTTTCTTCCCGTCGGGACTCCAGATGGGAACTTCCGCGCCGGCGATCACGTCTTTCGAATCGCCGCCACTTATCGGAACTGCGGCCACAGAATCGCGGATGGCATTGCGCGCCCAGTAGAGATTTCCGCCGGCGAGTGCGGGATCGTTATTATCGACGCCGGGCGTTGAAACCACCGGAGTGCGCGCGCCGGTGCTGAGATCTACCTTGTAGATTGCGAGCCACCGATTCGCGTCGGGAATGTGTCGCGCAGCATTGTCTGGCGCACCGGCGCTCGCCAGCGCGATAAACGCACTGCGACCGTCGTCCGATACCGCCATCTTGTTCCAGTTCGGAGCGGCATCGAGATCATGCGCAATGGTTTTCGTGCGCAACTCGTGGACGGAGATGCGAACCAGCGAAGTCTCGCCCGAAGGCTGAAAAAGCATCACGTAGAGCATGCTGTTGTCGGGCGAAAATGCAGTCCCGGTGATTCGCCCGGTGACTCCGAACGTTTTGAACGGACCGCGCGGAGGACCGACAAACATTTGGCGGTCTGGATTCCCGAAAATGTAGTAGGCGATCTCCTGGCCGTCAGTTGAACAGCCGACCACTGCATCCGGAGGCAGTGTGGAAAGCTGCAAGCTCTCTGCGCCAGGCCAGAATATGCCGTGCTCGCTGCCGCGCTGGCCAAGCCTTACGAGAATCTGCGGCCCGCAAAATCCAGCGCGAAATATGCTTGTGAGCCCGTTAAGAAGCAGATCCGGATTCTGCTCGCGGGTCTCGAGCGAGTAGAGCGACATGGTGCGACCGTGGGTGAGCAGGGCCCATTTCGCGTCGCTCGAGATGGAAACCTGTTCGCCAGGAGCTTCAAACCATCGGTTGCTGGGCACACTGAGGACCAGCGTGTCCGAACCGTCGCGCGCCTGGGCCGCCGCGAATCGCAGTGCGAGCAGAACCAGAATCGCCGCGGCGCCAGTCAGCGCAATCCGACGACGCAACATGCAGCCTCCGCACGCAAGTAGTTGAAAGGGGCGAAACCGGCAGGAATTGTACCCCGAAATTCGAAGGGCTTTATAGAAACCACGGCCGGCGTTTCGATGATGGCGTGAGGCCATGGTTTGGAACGACAGCACCGAAAAACCGGCCGTGTGATGCGCCCGCGCTCGTTCCTCAGCCCAGAAAAGCGAGCGTCGGGGTGGTGAAGTTCGTGAGGTTCGGAAATATCGCCGGCAAATCGCTGTCGGCAACGCCGAACCATTTCGCGAGAGTCGCGCCATACTGATCCACTGATGTCGTGGGAATCCAGCGGCCGTTGCTTCCGGCATCGTCCGGCCCGCCGAGCGCGAGCTGTGGAAACTGGCCGTACACATCGGTGCCGGCCACGGCGCCGCCCATCACCAGATGGTTGCCGCCCCAGGCGTGGTCCGTTCCTCCGTTTGTTCCGGGCTGGAAGGTGCGGCTGAAATCAGACAGGGTGAACGCGGTTACTTGCGGCGCGATTCCCAGCTCGACCGTCGAGTTGTAAAACGCAGACATCGCGGGATCGAGCTGCGAGTAAAGATTTTGCTGGGCATTCAGTTGGTCGCTGTGCGTATCGAATCCTCCCAGCGAGCAGAAGAAAATCTGGCGCTGCAGGCCGAGCGAAGAGCGCGTCTGCATGATCTGCGCCACTTGCTTCAGTTGGTTTCCAATATTCGTGGCTGGGAATTGTGTTTGCAGCGGTGAAAGGCTCTGAAGTGCCGAGGCCAGGATTTTGCTCTGCTCGAGCGACTGGTTCATCACGGCGCTCGTGTCCTGAACCAGCGAAATGCCCGAATCCATGGTGAGAAGCTGTTGAAAAGAGACGAGACGGGCATTCGATGCGGCTGAAGTGCCATAGCCGCGCAACCCCGGCGTTGAGCCCGGACTTAAGGCATAAGGATGTGTCTGGTCGCCGGTGCAGAGAATCGCGCCTCCTGCAACGGACGTGATGGGCGGAAATTGAGCGCCAGCATTCATGGACTGGAGTTTGTCCGCGGTGCGTCCGGCCCAGCCCGTGGTCCCGAAGCCAGTGAAGTCCGCTGTCTGCCATTGGCCCTGCTGATCGGAGTGTGAGTAGAGGTTTACTGGAAGCGTGGCGCCGCCGTGTTGGTACTGTGCGCGCGTGGTTGGCTGGGCAAGCGTGCCGACGTTCGCCACGAGGGCGAGCTGTCCTCCGCCGAACAATCCTTGCAAACCTGGGAGTTGCGGATGCAAGCCGTATGGCACGTTGCCCGTCTTCGCGACGATCGGGAGCAGCGTGTTCTGCGGCAGCGCGAGATTTGCGCGGATGGTGGCGTAATTTCCGTAGCCCGCGGTGTCGTTAGGGACGATCATGTTGTTGCTATCGTTGCCGCCAAAAAGAAAGACGCACACCAGCGCGCGGTAATCGGTGGCGGCAGGTGCGGCGAGTGCGTGAATCAGGTTCAAGCGCCCGATGGCGGCCGTCATTCCGAATGACGCTGCCGTGCAGCAGCTGATGCGCACGAAATCTCTGCGGCTGAATTTTTCTTTGCCTCGCATTTTCATTCACCTTTCCCGCGCCGGTGGGCGCCGTTCTGCTGCTGTACTTCTCTGCTGCCGATCAGTGCTGCACCTGATATTGCGACGACGTGCCGATCAAATAGATAGCTTCCTGCGCCTGCTGAAGAGCCTGGTTCGTACCTGCCGGCACGGCTTGCATGGCGGTCAGGATGCTGGTCTTCATGTCCGCGGACATCGTGCCGTGAAGCATCAACGTGTTGAGTGAATCCAACATCGCGCCGGGATTGGAAGCTTGCGATGCGTAGCTGCCGAAGTTCACGGTGGTGGTAGAACCAAGCGAGCCGAAAACGAATGTGTTTACGAAATTGGCGCGATTGAGCGCGGTGGCCGTGGTGAGAATCTGAAATTCAGGGCCGTAGAGACTGGTTCCGGGAATCATGAAGTTTGGGGAAAAGAAATTGAACACGCTGCCTGGAAAGAGCGCGTTCTGGCCCATGCCGCCACCCTGACCTGAGAGATTCGCTCCGTCGCTGGTCGCTCCGAATGCACGGAGCAGCCCTGTGATGTAGAGGATGGGTTCCTGAAGGTGGCCGTCGCCGGCATTCGCGGTGGTGGAATCGTCGCCGCGGCGCGCTTCGGGATCGAGCAGGATGGCAGTGATCACTGCCTTCATGTCGCCGCGCACGCTCGCGCCATTGTTCTTGAAAACTTCGGCGACGCGCTCAATGTAAGCGGGGCTTGGATTGCTGGTCACAAGATGCTGAATCAACTCGCGCGAAACAAACGGCGGGAGATTTGGATGATTGAAGATGTTGTCGATCGCGCCATCGAGATCCTGCGCTGCTGACTGGCCGCCCGGTAATAGGCCGCCGGATGCAGCGTTCGTGTATTGAAGCAGCTGCTTCGAAGTGGTGTCGTGGTTGGAATCCGTTGCGACCATCGGGCCGGTCCAGTATTGGGGGTTGTGCTTCTGTTGCGTCGCACCCGGCGTCGTCGGGTAAGTCCAACCCGTGTAGGCGAGAGCAAACTCCTGGACTTGGGCCTGGGTGTAAGTAGGAATCGGATTGATGCTCGAGTCGAGTTGGAGCGATCCGTCTTCGTTCAGCAGCGCGGTGCCGATCGTGAAAAGCTGCATCAGTTCGCGCGCGTAATTTTCATTGGCGTGCTGGCCGGTGGCGGGCTTGTCGTTGTTCACCATGTCGAGGTAGTGGCCCATGGCCGGTGAGAGCGTCACGTCCTTCATGATCTGGCGGTAGTTCGTGAACGCGTCGTTTTCGAGAAGGCGAAGATAATTGGTGAATGCAGTCGGATCGGAGATCTTGTCGCCCGCGATTACAAAGATCTGGCTGAGCGCGAACGCTACGCGCTGGCGCAATTGGTCCTGCGCCGTTAGCGTCTGCACGAAGAAGCGCTGCTGCAACGGGCCTAGGCTCGTTTCAGTCGTTGCCGGATCTGCATAGGGCGATACGGTCATTGCAAATTGATTCGTGAGAAATGCTTGCAGACCGCTTTGCTGCACTTGGGCGACGAGGGCGGGAGTTGGCCCGAAAGTGGTCTGCTCCAGGAAGCGGTCGGCCACATTGGGCGATATCGCCTGCACCACTTGCGCCGTGAGAGTTCCGGATGTTGCGGAACCCGGATCGGGATTCGTGACTGTGAACTGAACGCTCGGAGTTTGCGAAGTGACGGTGCCGGCGGCAGTGAGCTTGGTGCTCGATACGAATGTGGTGCTGAGCGCCGTGGAGCCCATATTAACGACCGCGCCGCTCACAAAATTGCTTCCATTCAATGTGATGGTGAAATTGCCGGCATCGATCTGGGGCGGTGTCGCAGAAGAAAGCTGTGGGACGGGATTGAGCAACGTTGTGACGGTTGAGGCAGTAAGACCTTTGTGATTCGGAACTACCGCAGCGATTGTGACTGCGTTCGGAGACGGAAGCGCCGCGGGCGCGGTGTACGTTGCCGTCAAAGGTCCGGTGCTCGTGATGGTTCCCACCATCGCGTTTCCGTTTGCGATGTCATTCACCGTCCAGGTGACGGTTGGGTTCGTTTCCTTTGCAACTGTCGCGGTAAAAGCTTGCGTACCGTTGGCGCGTACCGAAGGGCCTGAAGGCGAAACAGCGACGCGATCGGTTCCCGTGGATGAGCTGCCGGTAAGACCGGCGCAACTCGCGGCAAATCCAACAACGATGCAAACCAAAAGTGTCAGTCCCAAACGGCGCACGGCAGCCTCCCCAGTTCTCATTCGAAAAATTCTTGCGGAAACCCTGTCAACCCCGAGCCCTCTAGAAAGTTTTGGAAATTCTGAACGCGCGTATCAGTCGTTCGTTCAGGGCGGGATGGCAGGGTAGCAACGCAAAGGTATGTATCAAACTGGCACAAGGGCCGGATTGCGTCGCCTGCCCGCGGGTACTACAAATGAGTTTTGGACGTTCGCCGAAGAATCCGCGAAGATGACGCCGAGGCATTCACGCTTCATCTGCGTGAAGGGAGGGCTTTAGCCGTGCCGAAAAAGGAAGCCTCAGTTCAGGGTTTCAACCCCCGAGGCGTGAATGATTGATCGGAAATCTACGGAACTCGGCTTCAGGCGTACTTGAAGAAACCGCGGCCGGATTTGCGTCCGAGCCAGCCAGCGGCCACATATTTGCGAAGCAGCGGGCAAGCGCGATATTTCGGATCGCCGAATCCTTTATAGAGGACTTCAAGGATATCCATACAGACATCGAGACCGATGAAATCCGCCAGCTCGAGCGGACCCATCGGATGATTCATTCCCATTTTCATCACGGCATCCACGGCTTCCGGCGTCGCCACGCCTTCCATCACGCAAAACGCGGCTTCATTAATGAGCGGCATCAGAACGCGATTGGAGACAAAGCCCGGCGCGTCATTCACAGCGACTGGTTTCTTTTCCAGGTTTTCGCAGAGCGCCATTGTCACATCAAACGTGTCGTCGCTGGTCGCCAGGCCGCGAATCACTTCGACAAGCTGCATCACCGGCACGGGATTCATGAAGTGCATGCCGATGAAGCGCTCCGGGCGGCTCGTGTGTGCGGCAAGCTCGGTGATGGAAATAGAAGAAGTGTTGCTGGCAAGGATCGCGCTAGGTTTGAGCGCGGCGTCGGCTTCCTTTAAAACCTGCAGCTTCAGATCTCGCTGCTCGGGAACTGCTTCGACGACGAAGTCCGCATCCGCGAGCGCAGCCGCGTCCGTGACGGGCCTGATGCGGGCGATGACCAGCGGCTTTTCGTCTTCGGTCAGCTTCCCTTTTTTCACTTCGCGATCGAGATTCTTGGCAATGGTTTCAAGCCCGCGATCGAGAAAGCGTTTCTCGACATCGCGCAAAATCACGCGATAACCGCGGCGCGCGAAGACGTGTGCGATTCCATTGCCCATGGTTCCGGCCCCGAGCACCGCGATTGTTTTTATGTTTTCGATTGTCATGAGGCTCTCGATGATAATCGAAGAGAACCTGCGAAAGAAATGAAGTTCGGCCGCTTATTTGGCGCGAAGCAACTCGGAGACGCGAGCGAGATGATGATCGTCGTGCTCCGCTACGAAGTAGAGCAGGTCGGTGACGCGCATCGGCGTGTTCAGGCGCGGATGGAGGGCCTTCCGGTGGAAGTATTCGGGCGGCTGCGATTCCAATCGCGCAACGAGCGCTAGGCGCTCGCGCCGGAACTGGCGCAGGATCTCTTCCGCCGGCCGGCTGTTGTGTTGTGCCTGATGCGTTTTCTGATTCAGCAGGTCCGCAGCGCGTAGTTTTTCCAGGCCGCGCTCGTAATCTTCAAAGCGCCCCGCGAAAAGCTCATCGAGATCGAGCAGATGGCCGATATTTTCCTGAATTGACCACTTGTCGCCATCGCGCCGCGTGAGCAGAGCGGGCGGCACGTCGCTCAGTCGCTCTTCGATCCGCGCGGGCGTGCCGCGCAGCCGTTCGATGATCTCCGGGTACAACTCGACGGGAAAGCTGAAATCGAATTTGCGCTCGAACCAAAGCGGCCGCCCCATGACGCGCTCCTCGTCTACCGTCGATTCAGATGCGTCGAGGAAGCATGTGGATTCGGCAATCACAGGCATTCATTCCGGAGGAGTCTGTTCAACGATTTCGCGGACAATTTCCTTTGCGCGGCGCTTGGCGGAAGCCTCGACGCACACATTGAGGTTTCCGTTCGACTCATTGACTACGCAACCGATGCCGACTTCCCGCAAGCAAACATCGATGTTCTGTGCCATTTCGCGTTCCGAGCCGGACCACACCTGCGACGTAGCCGCGTCTGGGCTGAAAGATTCTAGTTGATCGTCGGGAAGGTCTTCTGGGGATTCGTCTCTATTGCCGGAAGCCGGGGCATTTGTAGGAATCTTCGGAGCTGAACTCGGCTCGGAGTCCTCAGAACCATCAGCGATCATGCGACCCCACAGGTCCCGTTTCGCTCTCGCCGAACCAAGTAACTCAGAGTTCCGATCGAGCACGAGGCCCGGTGACGGCCGGGAACTAGGCTGATCCAAATATATGTCACGAACCGCGTTGAGCGCCGCATCGAAATCCTTTTTACGAATCTGAATCCGGTAGATTGATTGGCGAAATGCGGGCATGAATTGCGACTCTACGGAATCGTCTTCATGAAGAATCTTGGCCGCGTCGAGCTTTTCGCAGATCGCGCTCCGAACACTCGCATCCTGGCCAGCCCAAAGAGGTTCCTTCGCTTCTGAATCGTCGGCCAGTTGCCTGACAAGATCCACGTCGCAATCGGAGCACTTCGTGAAGCCTTCGCGATATTCGGATTCGCAGACGGGGCAGAACATCTATCGAGCCTCTCGCGCTTGCGATGAGTGTGTTGTAGATGAATGCGACGATGCGGCGAGCCATGCGACGAGCGATGCAAGTTTTTCGTCCTGCGACCAGGGTGGGCCGAGCGGGCGGCCCAGCACGGAGATACTCTGCGCGAGGTCCGCAGGTCTACGGCGCAGAGCGCGCGAAGCAGAATCGGCCAATTCACGCTCTCGAATCACCACAGGCTTGAGTCCGGTGCGCGCGGCGGAATGCAGCAGCGCTTCGCGAAACAGCTCGCCGTCAGCAGTGTGAATCAACGAATGGGCGGCGAGAATTTTTGCAAAAGCTGGAAGCGGCCTTCCCGAAGCAAGGAGGAGACCAAAACCCGTGAGCGAATATCCCTGGTCGCGAAGTTCAGTTTTCAGCTCACTGATTGCGCGAAGGGCGAGCCGTCGCGCCCTCGATCGGACTCGCGCGACGAAAGCGCGGGCTTCCTGAGCCGGCAACTTTTCTGCTGTGTGGTATGGCTGGCGAAATTCATACGTAAAGTTCTCGACGAGATGAAGGCGCTTGCGAACCAGCACGATTGGCGCGCCTTTCGTCACTGTGAGGGCTATCAGCGCGGCCCAGCCTGAGTGAACGCGAAAACCGACCGCGGCATGTTTCATGTTTTTCTCGATTTCTCGTTTCTCTGTGTAATGTCCGGGGCTAGAAGCGCTCGACGGCGAGGGCGACGGCGTTGCCGCCGCCGAGGCAGAGCGCAGCGATGCCGCGTTTCAGATTGCGACGCTGCAATTCGTAGAGCAGCGTGACGAGGACGCGGGCGCCTGACGCTCCGATGGGATGGCCAAGCGCGACTGCGCCTCCATTCACATTTACTTTTTCTGGATTGAGGCGAAGCTGGCGCGTGACGGCGATGGCGGCGACGGAGAAAGCTTCGTTGAGTTCGACGAGGTCGACATCTTTGTCGCGATCCCAGCCGGTTTTGGCGAGAAGTTTTTCGACGGCTTCTACCGGGGCCATCATCACCCATTTTGGTTCGACGCCGCTTACGGCTTGCGCGACGATTCGCGCCATCGGAGCCTTGCCGAGACGCGCGGCATTTTTTTCGCTGGTGACGATGACGGCGGCTGCACCGTCATTCGTGCCGGGTGCGTTCCCTGCCGTGACGGTGCCATCCTTTTTGAATGCGGGCTTTAGTTTTGCCAGCGCTTCGAGCGTGGTGTCTTCGCGTGGCGATTCGTCGGTCTTGATAATGACGGGGTCGCCCTTCTTCTGCGGGATTTCGACTGGCACGATTTGTTCGCCGAAGAAGCACGACTTGATGGCGCGGACGGCTTTTTTGTGGCTCTCGTAAGCGAACTGATCCTGCTCCTGGCGCGAGATGTTGTACTTTTCGGCGACAAGTTCACCAGTGACGCCCATGTGGAAGTTTTCGTACACGTCCCAGAGTCCGTCGTTGATCATGGAATCGACGAGATCCTGATTGCCGAGGCGGAATCCTGTGCGCGCACCCTTCAGAAGATATGGGCAATTCGACATGGACTCCATGCCGCCAGCGACGACGATTTCGGATTCACCGAGAATGACACCTTGCGCTGCAAGCCCGACAGCTTTGAGGCCTGAGCCGCAAACTTTATTGATGGTCATGGCAGCGACGCGTGAATCGAGACCGCCACGCAGCGCGGCTTGGCGCGCGGGATTCTGACCGAGGCCGGCCTGCACCACGTTGCCCATAATGGCTTCGTCAACTTGTTTGGGGTCGATACCGGCGCGGCGTACGGATTCAGCGACGACTTTTGCGCCAAGCTCGGGCGCGGTGAGCGGTGAGAGACCGCCCATAAATTTTCCGATGGGTGTGCGGACGGCGCTCAGTATGACGGGATTTTCCATGATGGCTTCTCCTTCGGCGGAATATAAGTATAGGCGCGCGCGAAGGCAGGGTCAATTTGCGGGACGTGATTGAAACCAGGACCTCATTGTGGGCAACAATTCTCCGCGAAGCTGAAAAGCGACATCCGCCACAGCGCACGCAAGGTAGAGGTGGTGCGCGGGGAGAGCTAGATCGGTCTTGCTTCGACCACATGGATCATTGTTGTGGTGGGCGTGATGGACTTGAGTTCGAAGCCCGAGGCTTTCAGCAGCGAGCGGAACTGGGCTTCGGTTCGTTCCTGGCCGCCTGGGAAGGTCAGCATGACCATGTCCATGTCTTTCGAGGGGCACGCCGTGTTGCCGGCGGGAACCACGCAGTCTGCGATCAGCAGCTTGCCAGTTGCGGGGATTACTTTGCGGCAGTGGCCCAGGATCTGCCGGCACTGCTCGTCGGTCCAATCGTGAATGATGTGGCGGAAGAGGTAGGCGTCGGCGCCGGCGGGGATGCTTTCGAAAAAGCTGCCTTCGATGACGGTGCAACGGTCAGCCAAGCCTGCGGCCTTCAAGTTCTTTTTAGCGCGCTCACCGACGTGGCCGAGGTCGAACAAGATGCCCTTCATATTGGGATAGCGTGCGAGCACAGCGGACAGTAGCGAGCCGTTGCCTCCGCCAATATCGGCCAGGACATTTATGCCGGTGAAATTGTAGGCGTCCAACATGGCTGTGGTTTCATGACAATTGAAGGACGTCATGCCAGCGTCGAAGATAGGACCCATTTCTGGGTGCGTCTGGATGTAGTCGAAGATGGGCGCGCCGAAAACTTTGTTGAAACCGGGTTCGCCTGTTTGAATGGAGTGATGCAGGCCATCCCAACCAGCAAACAGGTGGTGGAACATTTGCGCGCCTGCGCGGAAGGAACCCGGAGCGTCGGTGCGCAAGGCGACCGAAAGCGGCGTGTGGTCGAAGTGGCGATTCTCGGTTTCGCGAAAAAGGCCGTGGCTGGCTAGGTAGCGGAGAATTCGATAGAGCGACGGCTCATGAGTTTTGCTGGCTTCAGCGAGATATTCGACGGGCTGCGGCTTGCCACTTTGGACGAGATCAGCTACGCCGAGTTCGGCAATTGTGCTGACTGCGCGACTGAGGGCGGCTCCGTTCAGGATGCGATTGAGCTGTTCCGTTTCTTGCTGGGCCATGATTTCCGCCTGGAATGCTGGGGGACGCTATCACGCGCTAAGACGGAACCGCAAGAGTAGGTTTTCTGTGGCGGGCGGCGTAATTCGCATTTTCATTGTCTCTGGCTAGAATCCTTGTTCCAATTGGCGGCGGTACGCGGCCGCATCGAACTGGCCTTGTGACGAGGCGATGAGTCCATCGGCGGCAATCTGCCAAAGCTCGAAGCCGCTAATCCGAACTTGATGTCCTGCGCCTCCTGGCCCCGTATTGGTTCCGCTTAACGTCCAGCGATACTTGATGCGATCTCCGTGCACAAGCAGTTCGTCCATGACCACGCACATATCGGGGAAGGCGGTCATGAATGATCGCGCTACTTCCGTGATTGCATTCCGACCCACGGCTTGGAACGCCGTTGTTGACGGTTAGCGAACCACTGGGTGAATAGAATCCCGCCACGCTCGCAGGATCCTGGCTGCACCAGGCTGCAGTGTAACGCGCTGCGAAATCTCGCAATTGGGTTTCGTCGGGTTGCATCGACTCTGAACTTAGCGGCAAGGTGATGACCGCATTTCAGTACTCGCCGTAGCGGCCTTTCACTGAAACCAGGAGCTTTTGCGAGTCGTAGCCGATGCCGTCCTTGAAGACGATTTCGACATTTTCGACGTCGGAGATCTTTTTCGAGGGATCGCCTTTAATCACGACGAGGTCGGCGTTCTTTCCCGCAGCGATCGAACCGATCTGATTGTCTCTGCCTAGATAGACAGCGCCATTCAGCGTGGCGATCTTGATGGCCTCGACTGGCGAAAAACCGGCTTCCACTGGCAATTCGATTTCGCGTTGATCGCCAAATCCCGGCACCACGTTTCCGGCACCAGTCGGATCTGGTCCCGCAATCAACAACCCGCCCGCGGCCACGAAAGCGCGCTCCATCGCCAGGTCGTGCTTCCATAGCAACGCCGGGTCCGTTTTGGGCGGCGCTATGGAAGCCGGCCGGTGGCGTAAGTACAAAACGGCGATTCTGGCGTCAGGACTCATCGCGTCGAACGCCTTTTGAGTGATTCGCGGATGATCGCCGGAGCCAGACTCATCTGCACCTCCTTCGAACACCGGCAAGGTTGAGGTGATGGCGACGTGATGTTTCACGAGCGTTTCGATCAGATCCTTCCCCTCCGCGCTGTCGGGAGTCATGTGCTCGAGCGTGTAGAAACCAAAGCTGTCGCTGCAAATGTCCGGTTTCTTTCCGGGATCGAGCTGCGTGTTCACGAAAAATCCGTGCTCGAGATCGTCGATTCCGAGTTCGGCGGCTTCTTTGTAAGTTACGGAGCACAAGTGTCCCGTGACTTTGAGCCCGCGTTTGTGCGCAGCATCGATCGCGGCTTTCAACTCTGCGCGCGTGATGTTCATATAGGCTTTGAAGGACGTTACGCCGCGATCGGCCCAGTATTCCAACGTTTGCCGAGCATCGTCCGGGCTGGTGAGGTGAGGCATTTGGATGAAGTAACTTTCGGCGCCTTCCAGATAGGGGCCCGTCACGTCTATGTGGGGACCCGGCAGCTTGCCTGACTCAATTTCGCGCTTGAGGTTCAGGTCGGCGTACGTCTCCACGCTTCCGGTTGTGCGCATCGTAGTGACGCCGCCGGCGAGATACAGACGAGGGGCGGAGAACGTCATTTGTGGAACCAGCAGCGGCGGCTCGGACTTCCATTCGCTGTTCAGGTTTGGAGCTGCGATATAGAAGAGATGATTGTGCATGCCTACGATGCCCGGCATCACCGTGTATCCGTGAAGATCGAGAACCGTGGCGCCTGCGGAAGGGGCAACGTCGGCACCTCTCTGGATTGCTGAAATCTTTCCGCCCTCGACGACTACATTCTGATCGTCCATCGCCGCCGCGCCCGTGCCATCAATCACTCGCGCGTGGGTTAACACGATCTTGGGTGCATCGATCCGCACGAACTGTTTTACGGTGTCGGAAAGTTCGGGAGATTGTGCAAACGCCGGGAGTAAAAGGAGAAAGACGGCGAGAACGGACCTGACGAGATATCGCATGCGCACCCCTCGGAAACGGCGGACATTGTACTGCCATAAGCGCGCTTGTGACGTTTCGAAGATTTCCACATTTCCGAGATTTCCACACCGAAAAATCGTTTCGGTGTGGTTGACCTGAAATACGAGCAGAGTTACAAACGCTTTGCGAACGCTTTCAATCATCCGAGTCTTACGTAGCGCGGCAAGCGAAAGTTTGACGAGTTATGCAGGGCACGGAAGGATAGATCGGCTTCGACGAATTTCGGAATGGTACGGCATCGCGGTGAGACGCTAGGTCCGGACCAGTGGTGGGCTGGGCGCGCTCGTTAAGCGTAGCTTAGCGAGAGAGTGCCAGGCAAACCACGGACCTGACTTAGACAGGCTTGTCGTGGCCGGCTTCTCCCGGCAACGGGAAAATGCATGGCAGCTGTTTCCTTTCGCGAATGAAGGAAAGGGGCGAGCGATCGCCCCTTTTCTTTTTCACGCCTGAACAACCATCGTACTGCTTGTCCGCATGGCGCTTCATTATTTGAGTTGATTGAGCGCCGCGATTCTTTTCTCGACCACCTTCGCGAACCCATCCACTTCGTCCGGTTGATATCCCGCCGCGCGAAATGCGTCGCGAATCTGCTGGCCGGTCAGCTGTGCCAGGAGACCTCCAATCCACTGCGCATCCGCGATAGGAATTCCGCGCACCACTTGTTCGGCCTGTCGATATTCGTTGAAGTAGGTGTGATCGAACTCCCTGATGAAAAACGGCGCCGTGGTGTGCATCTCGAAAGCCACGGTCCCTCCCTTTACCGCTCGAACAAACTTGGAGTCCTCGTAATCCTTCAACGAGCTCTTAGTAGCATGCGGGAACAGAGGAACGCGCGAGGGCGGCCACTGGGTCTTGCCGAAAGATGCTCCCAGATCGCTGACAACGAAATGGCGCTCGCTGTCCGCGACATACACCTTGTTGTTTTTCGTGGTTAAATCCCAATTGTTGATCAGCGCCATGATGACTCGCAGCCCGTTGAGCTCGCGCGTGCCCACAAACGGATTGTCGAACCAGCCCCAGTTCTCAACTTTCTTGAGGCCCTCGCCCTCCCGTTTCAACCTGACGTTGGGGGCAATGCCGGTTTCCGGCGAAGCTCCGAACATTTCGCGGTGAAGCTTGGGGAGGCCCTTGACGTGAATCTGCGGCAGAAAATAATCCTCGTCTGTGAAGTAGCCCGCGGCCCAGACTAGACGCGTGGCCGCCGTTTCCGGTCTGGCCTCGACACCTAGCTTCACCAGCCACTTCACTCCGTTGGAGTCTTGCACATTGAACTTTGTCGAGGTCCCGCTCAAGTCTTCCTTGATGAAAGTGTATTCCGCGTGAGGATCCGGAGCATTCTTCGCACCGCCCTCGCCATTTAGCAGATCGAGCGAAGCGATGGCGCCAGGATCACGCCAGAGGACGGCGGATAATTCGTTGGCCCGCTCCGCGTTTTCCTTTTTGGATTTGGTTTGTTTGTCCTTGGGTTGTTTGTCGTCGGTCTGTTTGTCGGATTCGGGTGACGCCTCGGACTTTTCAGGCTTGGCCGGTTCCTGGAAAGGAAATGCCCGGAGCGGCGCGCTGCCGCACAGGAGAGCAGCCAGAGCGAGGGCAAAGAGCCAAACGCCCTGGCGAAACGGCTTTGTTGGAGTTTCCGTTTTGACCTCCCGATATCCCTTGCTGAAACCGCGGGCTTAGAAATGATTCAGCTGTATTACCCGCAATAAACGCATTAAGACGATTCTAGCTTTTTTGCAGGCCGATTACCTTTTTTTGGTGCTGCCGAGGAGAGAGCCGAGAACGCCTCGCACAATTTGCCGACCGACTGAGCTTCCGATCGTTCGTGCTGCACTTTTGGCCATGGCCTCGACGAGATTGTCGCCGCGGCGGCCGCCCATGCTTAGGCCGGGGATGCGGTCGTACCACGACGGCTGCTGCACAGTTCCGGGGGCGCCCGTGTTCGGTGCGGGTCCTGCCGACTGACCAGCGGCGCGGGCCTTGAGAATCTCGAAGGCGGATTCGCGATCGACGGCATTTTCGTAGACGCCGGCGACTACGGAGGATTGGATCAATTGCCGGCGCTCTTCGGACGTGACGGGGCCGATCTGGCTGTGGGGAGGATAGATCATGGCTCGCTGGACAATTCCGGGGGTTCCCTTCTCGTCGAGAAAAGAAATAAGAGCCTCGCCAACGGCTAACTCTGTGATTGCGGTTTGCACGTTCAGCTTCGGGTTGGTGCGGAAGGTGTCGGCGGCAGCGCGAACAGCTTTTTGATCGGAGGGCGTGAAAGCGCGCAGGGCGTGTTGCACGCGATTTCCGAGCTGGCCGAGGACGGTGTCGGGAACGTCGAGGGGATTCTGGGTGACGAAATACACGCCGACGCCTTTCGAGCGAATCAGGCGGACGAGTTGAACCACTTTGTCCTCGATGACCTTGGGCAGATCGGCGAACAAAAGATGCGCTTCGTCGAAAAAGAAAACCAGCTTGGGCTTTTCGGGATCGCCTGCTTCCGGCAGGTGCTCGAAAAGGCCGGTGAGAAGCCATAGCAGAAACGTGGCGTAGAGTTTGGGCGATTGATACAGCTTGTCGGCGGCAAGGATGTTGACGATTCCGTGGCCATTAGAATCGGTCTGCATCCAATCGTCGAGATTGAGAGCGGGCTCGCCGAAGAATTTTTCGCCGCCCTGCTGCTGAATCGCGATCAGACCGCGTTGGATGGCGCCGATGCTGGCGGCGGAGATGTTTCCGTATTGCGTTTGAAAATCTTTCGCGTGATCGCCGACATATTGCAGCATGGCCTGCAAATCTTTGAGGTCGAGAAGGAGCAAACCGTTGTCGTCGGCAATTTTGAAGACGAGCGCAAGGACGCTTTCCTGGATGTCGTTCAGATTGAGCAGACGAGCCAATAGAAGCGGGCCCATTTCGGAAATTGTGGCTCGGATGGGATGGCCCTGCTCGCCGAAAACATCCCAGAAAGTGACCGGGCAGGCTTCAAATGAAAACTGCGAGAGCTTCAGGGCTTTTGCGCGCTCGGCAATTTTAGGATTGTCTTTTCCCGGCTGGCTGATTCCCGATAAGTCGCCCTTGATGTCCGCAGCGAAGACGGGCACGCCGATGCGACTGAAGGCTTCGGCCATCACCTGAAGCGTAACGGTTTTACCTGTCCCGGTGGCGCCGGCGACCAAGCCGTGGCGATTGGCCATTTGAGGCAAGAGATAGATTGGGTCGCTGGCTCGGGCGATTGCTAGTGGTTCGACCATTTACGCTCCTGTCGTGATTGCGGCGCGGCCACTTTGATCAACTTGGCCATGCAGAACAAGGATGTTGCTGTTGCGTAAGATGCGCTGGACAATTCTAATGTCTACGGGCGATTGTTTCCAAGTGCATACGGGCTTGCCATAAATCTGGCGGGAGCGAGCGAAATGGATGAACAGCGGGCGAAGGAGCAACGGACAAACGAGCACCGGGCAAAAGCGAGTTGGACAATGGACCGCGAGGATTTTTTGCATCACTTCGAACAGGTGCGCGAGCGGACGATGCGGGTGGTGAGCGCAATCCCGAAGGACAAAGTTGAGTGGACGTGCCGGCTTGGCGAGTGGACGTTTGGCGATTTGGCTCGGCATATTGCGGCGACGGAGCGATATGTGTTTGCAGAGTGCGCTCTCGGGCGACCGAGCCGGTACAAAGGTTGCGGGCGGGAGTTGGGCGAAGGGCGCGACGGGGTAATTGCGTACATGGAGCGGATGCATGCGGAAGCGATGGAGATTTTTCGGGCGATGACGGATGAGGATTGGGTGAGGAAAGGCACGTCGCCCGAAGGAAAGCCCGTGACGGCGTGGAGAATGCTGCGCGCGATGCTCGAACATGAGGCGCATCATCGCGGGCAGATGTACGTGTATCTGGGGATTCTAGGCGTTTCGGCGCATCCGCTGTATACGTTGAACGAACCGCAGCTGCGCCAGCTCTCGGTGTGATTGAACGATTCGGGCCTACGGGCTTCGCCTTATATTCGCCTAACTAGGTATCTGTTATCATGGGAGTTTATGTCTTCTCGCAGCTCGCTGAAGACCGTGCCGTCGAAATCTTCCAGCCCGGCGTTCGCGCTGAATGAAGAGCAGCGGGCGGCTGTGGAGCATGGCGACGGCCCGCTGCTCGTGATTGCGGGGGCCGGGACCGGGAAGACGCGCGTGATTACGGAGCGGATTCGCAACCTACTCGAATCCGACGCCGAGCTTGCTGGGGAGAATATTCTCGGGCTGACGTTCACGGACAAGGCCGCGGGCGAGATGAAGCACCGCGTGCGGAAGTCCGTGGGCGAGCGGGCGGAGGGAGTGTGGCTGGGCACGTTTCACGGATTCTGCCTGGAGAAAATCCTGTGTGCGACAGATTCCAAGGTACGGGCGATTGACGATGTGGACCATTGGATTCTGTTGCGCCGGAATATCGGCGAGCTGCAGCTCGAACAATTCCGGAGGCTGGCGGAGCCTGGCGAATTTTTGAGCGACTTCGTGGCTTTCTTCTCGCGCTGCCAGGACGAGCTGGTGAGCTGCGAGGATTATCAGCGCTACGTGGACGGACTGCGCCGGAGCTATGAAGGGCGGAAGAGACAGCTGGAGCCGGATGCGCGACGGCTTGAGGAAGACGAACTGGCGCGGCAGGAAGAGCTGGCGCGCGCGTATCGGGTGAGTGAGCGGCTCTTGCGCGAGAACAACCTCATCACGTTTGGCGCGCAACTGATGCAGGCCGTGATGCTGCTGCGATCGGATGCGGCGCTGCTCGAACAACTGCGCGCGCAATATCGCTACATTTTGGTGGACGAATTTCAGGACACGAACATCGCTCAGCTGGAGCTTCTTTATTTATTGGCCGGCAATCGGCGCAATATTGTCGCGGTGGGAGATGATGACCAGGCGATTTACCGGTTTCGCGGCGCGTCGTTCGGCAGCTTCACTATTTTCCTGAAACGATTCTGCGGCGTGGGCGACAGCAAGCTGGCTGTGGGTGGGAACAAGCATCTGGTATCGCTGACGCAGAACTACCGATCAACTCAACGAATCCTTCGAGTGGCAGGCGAAGTGATTTCCGCAAATGAGAAATCGCCACTGCTTCCCCCAAAAAGGCTGAAAACAGACAATCCCGACGGCGAAAGAATTCGCGTGGCTGAATTTGGCACGCCGGATGAAGAAGCGCACTGGGTTGCGTCAGAAATCGAGCGGCTGCATGGGCCGGGGAATCCCTGGCGCAATTTTGCGGTGCTATATCGCAAGCACACGCATCGCGACAAATTGCTCGAAGCGTTGAGGCGGCGCGCCATTCCGTTCGTCATCAAGAGATTTTCGATACTTTCGAGCACGATTGTGCGCGATCTGCTGGCGTATTTGCGGCTGATTGCGGTCCCTTCGGACAACGTGGCGTGTGCGCGCGTGCTGGCGGCGCCTTACTGGGGACTCGAGCCGCGCGATCTAGTGCGATTGGCGGAACGCGCGGAGAAAAATCGCCGTCGTCCGCTTTCCGAGGAACTTGATGCGGTGCAGGGCGAATTGCCATTCGCGCGTGTAGGCACGCATTTGCCGGAACTGGTGGGCATGCTGAATCGCCTGCGGCAAGCGGCACGGCGCGTGACAACCAGCGAACTGCTGGACGAATTAATTCGCAGCCTCGAAGTGGCGCCGTTGCCCTCGGACGCGGATCATTTTTACATAGAGCGTCTCGCGGAATTCGGGAAAGCGTGGCAGCAACGGAGCGAGGGCACGAAGCTGCGGGATTTCATCGAGTACCTCGATTTTTTTGAGGAGGCTAACGGCGATATCTGCCTGGAGGACGAACCGTCGGACGATGCTGTACAGCTGATGACGGTGCATTCGGCCAAGGGGCTGGAATTTCCGCACGTGTTCATCCTGCATCTGAACAAGCGCGACTTCCCTTCTGGGACGCGGCCGGTGATGTTCGAGTTTCCAGCCGAGTTGATGAAAGAAGAAAAACCAGAAGGCGATTTTCAGATTCAGGAGGAGCGGCGGCTTTTTTATGTGGCACTCACGCGGGCGCGGCAGCGGCTGACGCTTTCGACGATCGTCAACAAATTTAAGAAGCCTTCGCCATTTCTCGACGACTTTCTGATGAACCCGCAGATTCAGAAATTTGACGCCGTGCAGTCGTCACCGAAAGTGGTGTTGCCGCTGGAAGAAGAAGTGGCGGCGCCGGCTCCGGATTTGAGCGCTTCCCTTCCCCTGTTTGCCGGGCTCAGCATTATCGAGCCGCGGGCGTACTCGCGAGTGGCGCTTTGGGCGAAGTCGTATCATCCGCCGCTGGGCGAGCCGCTGCAATTGAGCGCGTCGGCGATCGAGAGCTACCAGAAATGTCCGATGCAATATTTGTTCGAGAGGGCGTGGCGTCTTCGCGGTGGGCCAAGCGCAGCGATGACGTTCGGCAACGCTATGCATACGACGATCAAGGAATTTGTTTCCGACCTGCGGAAGAAGCGAAAAGTTTCGCTCAATGATCTGGTCGCGGTGTATGAACGCGAATGGTCGTCGGCGGGATATTCCGACGATTATCACGAGGAGGAGTATCGCAAAGAAGGCAGGAAGGAACTCGAGAATTTCTGGCACACGTATTCGGCGAGTCCGCCTGAAGTGATGTTTCAGGAGAAGGCATTCGAACTGATGTGCGCCCACGACGTAATCGTGAAGGGCCGCATCGACCAGGTGAATTATGTGGGGCCCGAGCAAGACGACGTGGAGATCGTTGACTACAAGACGGGGAAACCGAAAGATTCAAGAAAAGCGGACAGCAGCCTGCAACTAAGCGTGTACGCGATTGCAGCCGAGGAAGTGCTGGAGCTGAATCCGGCGCGAATGGTTTTTTACAATTTGACGACGAATGAAGCGGTGGCCACGACGAGAGATGCGAAGGCACTTGGGAAGGCGAAGCAGGTGATAGCGGAAGTTGCCGACAGGATTCGCGCGCAGGATTTCGCAGCGAGACCCGGATACCATTGCAAATATTGCGACTTCGAGCCGCTGTGTCCCGCGCACGAGCAGTTGATTTCAATTCGACCTGCGGGCCGTTAAAACAAATCAGTTTATCGAGTGCGCCAAAATAAAAACGGGGCGCCTTGTGAGCGCCCCGTTTCAGGATTGGTTCCGCGCATAACTACTGGAACTTTCTCCCCGCGAGTTCTGCGCGTCTTCGTTTCCGAATCGCGCTGTTCCCGCCTTGTTCATCTATACGGGCGTGACAGAATGAAGTCAAGCAGAAAAACTTTTCAGGCGATTGCAATCGTGGAACATTCTGCCGCGTCCAGCGAAGGACATCTTGCGCGCAACTGACGCGCCGGCGGCAGTTCACTGATTAGGTTTATTCACAGCGCTTGAGTAGTATCCTTCGCGCGCGGAGACATCGAGATCGGGCCGGCGAACGCGTACTTCGATTGTGTGATAGTCCTTGGTGCGATCGGCTTCTTCGGGAGTGAACGCAAGAATATATTGATTGCGAGCCTGCTCGGTGACTTTCGAGTAGAGCCGCTCGAGATCAGGGGCGTTGCCGGCGAAGAAAGCGTCGCCTCCCGTATTCTGAGCATATTTTTCCAGCCGCGCGGTTTCATGCTGCAGCAGCGCATGGCCAACAGAAATCGAATACACGGAGACATCGGCGGTGAGCAAAAGCTGAATGGTCTGATTGAAGTTGTGCTCGTTCTGGCGAGAATTATTCCCGTCAGAAATCAGGAAAACACTTTTGCGGCGGTCGCGGCCGCGGCCCTTGAGCATTTCGGCCGCGGCGTAAACGGCATCATCGAGGCATGTCGTTTGAGGCGGAATCTTAGCGCCGAGCGGCGTAGGTGCGCCGGTCTCGAGCGAATGACCGTTTGCAGTAGGTCCGGCGGTGAGCGGGCCACCATCAAAGCCGGCGCCAGGAAAATGCGAACCGAGATCAAGGCGCTTGAGCGTGGTGAAGAGCTGATCATTGTTGAACGAGAAATTGGAAACGGTCTTCGGAAACTGATCGTAGGTTACGACGGCAACTTCGTCGGCGGGTCCGAAGCCAGCGGCGATCGCGATCAGGCTCTTCTGGACCTGCGCCGATTGTTTCTGCGAAAGATTGTTGTCGATCACGACCACAGCAGAAAGCGGGAACGGATCGGAGGAAAACCGTATAATCTTCTGCTCGATGCCGTCCTGGAGGACGCGGAATTCGTCGCGGCGAAGATCGCCCACCAGTTGGCCGTCATGATTTTTCACGGTGACCGGCACGACGACGATATCGGTGCGGGTTCGGATGTACGCGCGCGTATCGCTGTCTCCGGATTTTCCTTGCTGTGAAGCGGTGGACGCTGGATTCGGGGCGCGCTGGCCAGGCTGTTGATTTTGCGGAGGCTGGTCCGGCGGAGTGGTCGGCGATGTGGCGGGCGGTTGCAGAGATGGCGGTGGTGGCGCTTGCTGCTGTCCGCCCTGCTGTTGAGATTGCACGCGAACGGGACTACCCACGGAGCACAGAACGGCGAGGCACGATGCGATTCCAAGCAGCTGAAAATTTCGCGTCATCTGGATGTCTCTCTTATCGCCTATGGACGACGCCCGCCAAACTTTGGTTTCACTTGCCGTACCCGATTCGGGCCAAACATCCGGCGGCGCGTGCTGTGCATCGTATCAGTCTGAATCGGCCAACTGAATTGCTTCTCAGGGAGAGTATACAATGCGTGTGACCACCTTCGCGGCGACAATTGTCACTGCCAGCCTCACCTTCGGTTTAACGCTCGGCAGCACCGGATTTCCGGCCGCGAGCGCCGCCGCGCAAGCCATCGGGAACACCCAGAACCCGAGCAATAATCAACCGGCACAGCAAGGCCAACAGGGACAACAGCAAGATCAGCAAAAGCAAAATCCACAATCGCAGCAGCCACTGCGCGTTCAGGTAAACCTCGTCAACGTTTTCGCCACAGTCCGCGATAAACACAAAGGAATCATCTCCAACCTCAAAGAGGATGACTTCAAGATCCTCGAGGACGGAGTCGAACAGAAAGTCGCCTACTTCTCGAAAGACGTGGACCTGCCAATCACGCTGGGGCTGCTGATCGATACGAGCGGAAGCATGGATCGCGTGCTGCCGGCCGAGCAGGATGCGGCGTCGCGATTCTTGCGCCAGGTGATGCGGCCCAAGGATTTGACGATGGTGATCAACTTCGACCTGGACGCCAATTTGATCGCTGATTTCACGCAAGATGTGTCGGTGCTCGAGCGCGCGATTCGCAGCACGGTGATGAATGCTCCTGCGGCCGGAATCGGCGGGACGGCCGGCACGATCCCGAATAGCGGAGGCGGAACGGTCCTCTACGATGCGATTTACCTGGCTTGCCACGACGAACTCTCGACGGAAGCGGGGCGCAAAGCGGTGATTGTTCTGACCGATGCAGTAGATGAGGGCAGCCGGCTCCGCGTGCAAGACGCGGTTGAGGCTGCACAGCGCGCCGATGCGGTGATTCACGTACTTCTGATTGCGGATCCCGGCGTTTATGGCTTTGGCGGTTTCGGTAATCCCGGGCCGAGCGTCGCGAAGAAGATGGCGGACGATACGGGCGGACGCGTGATCGACGTCCACAATTCGAAAACACTCGAAAAAGCGTTCGACGAAATTTCCGAAGAGCTTCGCTCGCAATACGTACTCGGCTATTACCCCACCAACACGAAACGCGACGGCACCTTCCGCAAGATTCAAGTGGAAGTAAAAGAGCCGGACACCAAGGTGCTCGCCCGCAGAGGATACTACGCGCCTGGGCATTCACGGGATCAGTAGCTAGCGGTCACCTCGGAATAACTATTTGGATGCAGGGGCGGATGGCGATTGCGCGTTAGGGTAGTAGCCTTTGCGCGTGCGAACTGTGAGATTCTTCCGGTCCGTTTCCACGTTAATTTTGCGGTATTGCCCGTTCGCGAGTGGATCGCTGGGAGAGTACGCGATGAAATACTGGCTGCGTAATTCGGTTCCGATATCTACGAACGATTGTTCGAGATCGTCAACGCGGTACGGGAAGAAAACGCGGCCTCCACTCTGCTCAGCGAACTGCTGAAGGACCTTATCGCCGCCTTCCACGTGTATTTTTTTTGGCGCGTTAGCGTCGGATATCGAAAGCCAGTCTGTATTCGTGCTGATGGCGTAGATCGAGGCTTCGGCGCGAATCGCCGCTTCGATCGCCTCGCTCAACGCCCGATCGCTCAAGTTGTCGTCGCCGTCGCTGATCACCACAAGTACGCGCCGGACTTCCGGGTTTCCCGTTTGCGGAAGCGGTGGGTTCGACAATTTCTCCGTTGCTTTATAAATCGCGTCGTTCAAAGCAGTTCCGCCGCCGGCGCGCTGTTTGCGAATCGCTTTCGTCAGCAAGGCCAAATCGCCGGTGTAGTCCTGAATCACCTCGGGCTCGTTGTCAAAGGTCATCAGAAAAGCCATGTCTTTGTTGCGGCGGATTACGCTATTTAGAAAATCAATCGCCGCGTCCTGCTCGAATTCGAGGCGCGGGCGGATGCTATTCGAAGTATCGAGAAGCAGACCGATGCGAAGCGGGAGATCCGTCTCACGGCCGAAAAACCGGATTTCCTGCGGCGAGCCATTTTCGAAAACCTTAAAGTCGGACTGATCGAGGGTGGTAATGAAATTATGGCGGCGATCGGTGACCGTGGCGACGAGATGGACGAGGCCAGAAGTCACCTGAATGGGAGGCGCCTGCTTTTGATTCTGGAGCGGAATCCCCTGTGACGAATCGCTCTGAGCGGGGGCCGGTGCACTGGCCGGAGGCGGCGGAGACTGTGGGGCAGGTTGTTGAGCAGCGATGCGCGGCGCGGTCATTACAAAAGCAAACGCCGCCAGAAGCATCAGTGAGCGATTTGGCCGTAGCGTTTTCACGTGGGGGATTATAGGAACTCCTTCAGCGCAGCGTCAATCGAAGCTGGATCCAGTTTCATAGCATGTCCAAGAGATTTCAGGTATGCAACCAACTCTAGAGCAATGGGAGCGCGGAATTGCACTCGCTGGCCTGTGCGCGGGTGGGCAAAAGCAATCCTTGCCGCGTGCAGGAAATTTCTGCCGAGCGGCGGAAGTTGAATGGCTCCGATCCGTTCCTGGCGTGGCGCGCCGTACAGAGTGTCACCGACAACGGGGGCGCCGAGAGCTGAAAAATGAACGCGAATCTGATGCGTGCGGCCGGTGTGAAGATTCGCTTCGATCAGCGTGAAGCCATCGAGGTGAAGGCGCGTTTTCCAATCTGTACGCGCTTCGCGGCCTTCGCGCCTTCGAGCGGTCATGCGTGCTCGACGGTGAAGATCGCGGGCGACAGGCAAATCCACGGTGCCTTTTTCGCCCTTCAGCTTCCCGTGCAGCAGCGCCACATAGGTTTTCTCGACGAGCCGCGATTGAAAATCCTTGACGAGCTTGCGATGGGCTGCATCATTTCGCGCAATCACGATCGCGCCCGACGTTTCCTTATCGAGACGGTGGACGATCCCGGAGCGCAGCGGCCCGCCGATCGTCGAAAGCCCGCTGACGCCGCCAAACCGATGTAGTAGCGCCGCAACCAGAGTGCCGGTATCAGCGCCCGCGCCTGGGTGAACGATGATTCCTGCCGGCTTATTGATGACGGCGATGTCGTCATCTTCGTAGATCAGATCGAGCGGAATGTTTTCAGCCTCGACACCGGCGGGAAGGGTGGGCGGAATATCTATGACAACCGTTGCACCCTCCTCGACCTTGTGCGAGGGCTTCATCGCGGCGCCGTCAACGAGCACGCGTCCTTCATCCATGAGTTCTTGGATGCGGGTGCGGCTGATCTCGGCGAGTTCCTGGGCGAGAAAACGATCGAGGCGGACACCGGACTGCTCGGCCGGCACGACAAGCTCAATTCGCTCGGGCATCGAGTTCTCAGATGGTTGTTGGTCAGTCATGCGCGGTAATCGGAATGGGTCCCACCCTGAGCGCGGACAAACCCAACATTTCAGCACGCACTCTACTGCCCGGCCGCAGTGGGAGCAACCGTGGACATGGGCGCCATCGGAGCGGAGCCGCGCAATCCGCGCCACCAGAGGAATGCGCCGGTAAGGATCAGCGCCACGCTGGTGAGTTGCATCAGGGAAACGCTATTGTGAAACATAAGCGTGCGGCCGGGGTCACCGCGGAAGAATTCGATTGTGCCGCGTTCGAAACCGTAGAGAAGAAAGTAGGTGCCGACGAGTTGTCCAGTAAACCGCTGGCGCCTCGCCAGCCAAACGATTATCAGAAAATTCAGAAACTCCGCCGCGGATTCGTAGATCTGCGTGGGATGAAGGGGAGTGTGAAGCGTCGTGCCGGCGATCTGTTCGGCCAATTCGTTCTTGAAGGTAATGGCCCAGGGCACCGACGTAGGTTTGCCGTAGCAACATCCCGCAAGCAGGCAGCCCAGGCGACCAACTGAGTGGCCTAGTGGGACGGCGAACGCGAACGTGTCGAGCAAAGGCAGAATCGGAATCCTTTTCGCGTAGGTATAAATGATGATCGTGGCCATCGCGCCGACCACGCCGCCGTAGAACGTGCCGCCCGATTGAATCACCGTCATGCTGAAAATTTCGCGCGGATTGGCTCGATAATAATCCCACGCGGAGAGTACGAGCCAGATTTTCGCCATGATCAGCGCCACCAGCACCATGTAAATGCCGAGATTCCACACATCGTCGGGATTGAGCCCGTGCTTAGGGGCTTGAAGTCGCGCGTACCAAAGACCAAGCAACACCCCGCCCGCTACAAGCACGCCGTACGAATAGACAGGCATCGAACCGATGTGGAAAAGGATCGGCAGCATCAGGAAGCTCGCTCGTGAGTAGGATGCCGCCAGTCGCGAAACAGTTCGAGGACCACAAGACCAGCGCCGACAACGATCGCGGAATCGGCCACATTGAATGTGTACCAGTGGTAGTTGCCGATGTGAAAGTCGATGAAGTCGGTGACGCTGTGGCGCGACGCTCGATCGAGGACGTTACCCGCCGCTCCGCCGAGAATCAGTGCTAGGCCAGTCTGACCGAGCCGGCCGCCAGCGCGTCCTGTGGCGAGAAGCCAGAGCAGCAATGCGATGACAGCCGTAGAAAAAACGATAAGGACCGTTGCGAGCCACGGTGAAGTGGAGTCAGCGAGAAGCCCGAACGCGACGCCGGGATTGCTGGTGTGCACCAGATTGATGAGGCCGGGAATTACAACTCGCAGCGAACCGGCTTGCGTGAATTTCTGAACCGCGAACTTCGAGGCCTGGTCCGCAACGAGTACGGTTAGCGCGAGAAAGGCGAGCCCGTACCAGCCCGAGCGCGATGAACCGTTCGACATTAGGATCCCGCGCTTCCTGCGGCGCTCTGATTTTCAATTTCGTTGAGCGCAGCCACGCAACGCTCGCAGATTCTCGGGTCGTCTGGATACTTACCGACGTGCGTCGAATAGTTCCAGCAACGTTCGCACTTCGACCCAAGCGCCCGTTCGACTCGAATCATCAGCCCTTCCAGCCCGGACGTCGTCGCGCCGCCATTGACGCTTCCCTCGTCCGCAATTTCCACTTGCGAGACGATGAAAAATCCAGGGAGGCTCGCAGCATGTTTTCGAAGCAACGCGGCGAGGTCGCTCTTCGCAATCAGTGTCACCCGCGCCTCGAGACCGCTCGAAATCAGCTTTCCCGCCCGCGCCGGCTCGAGCGCCTTCAGCACTTCTTCTCGAACCGCGAGTATGCGATCCCAATCGGCGCTGCGTTTCTCGTCGAGCGCTCCGGTCAATTCCTGCGCGGCTGGAAATAAGCTCATGTGCACACTTTCGGGTGCATTCATGCCCTTCGGCAGATGCTTCCAAACCTCCTCAGCGGTGAAAACAAGCGTGGGCGCAATCAAATGCAGCAAAGCGCTGGCGATGCGATAGATGGCGGTTTGTGCGGAGCGGCGGCCGCGATTATCCGGCGCGAACGTGTAGAGGCGGTCCTTGAGAATATCGAAATAGAGCGCGCTCAAATCCACGGTGCAAAAATCATGCAGGCGGTGATAGACGCGGTGAAATTCAAACGCGTCGTACCATTCGCGACATTCGCGAACAAGTTCGCCCGTGCGCCGAAGCATCCAGGCGTCCATCTCCCACAAATCCGCATCCGTCAACAAATCTTTCGCGGGATCAAAATCGAATAGATTCGACAGCGCGAAGCGGAACGTATTGCGGATCTTGCGATAGGCCTCGGAAAGCTGCGTCATCATCGCGACGGACATGCGCATGTCGGCGGCGGAATCCTGAGACACAACCCAGATACGCAACAAATCCGCGCCCCACTTCTCAGAAATTTCCGTGGGATATATGGCGTTGCCGAGCGACTTCGACATCGGCCTGCCCTTTTCATCGAGCGCCCAGCCGTATGTCATTACCTCGCGATAAGGTGTGCGGTCGCGAATGCCAACTGCAATCAGCAGCGAACTTTGAAACCACCCTCGAAATTGATCCGGACCTTCGAGGTACATATCCGCAGGCCAGGTGCCGTCTTTTTCACTCAGCACCGAAAGATTCGTGCAGCCCGAATCGAACCAAACATCAAGGATGTCCGATTCCTTGCGCCATTTCGTGGCGCCACAGCCGGCGCACTTCGTGCCGGGCGGGAGCAACTCCTCGGCAGAGTGCGTGAACCACGCGTCGGCACCCTCGCGTTCAAAAAACGGAAGCACGTGGCGCAGGGCTTTGAAATCCTCCAGCCGCTTGCCGCAAGCATCGCAATAAAACACAATCAGAGGCACACCCCAGAAGCGCTGCCGCGAAATGCACCAGTCGGGACGCTCGGCCACCATTTCGTGCAAACGGTTTTCGCCCCATTGCGGCTTCCATTTCACTTTCTTGATTTCGGCGAGCGACTTCTCGCGAAGGTTGTCGCGATCGAGTCCAATGAACCATTGCTCGGTGGCCCGGAAGATCACGGGATTGTGGCAGCGCCAGCAGTGCGGATAGCTGTGAGTGAATTTCTTCTCGCCGACAAGCATGCCGCGCTTCTTCAGCAGCTCGACAATCGGAGCGTTCGCCTCGAAGACTGTTTTACCTTTGTACTCGGGCAAGCCTTCGGTGAAGCGGCCTTCGTCGTCCTGCGGCGCGTAGGCTTCGAGGTTGTATTTCTGTCCGGTGTAGAAATCTTCAGCGCCATGGCCGGGCGCCGTGTGAACGATTCCGCTGCCTTGATCGAGCGTCACGTAGTCGGCGAGAACAGCTGGGCCCGTGCGATCGAGAAACGGATGCCGGAATTGAATGCCTTCGAGCTCACTTCCCTTCCATCCGCCGGTCTCGCTCGTAGCCTCGAGGCCGAGTTCCGCAAGCGCTGCGCTCACTCGATCCTTGGCAAGCAGAAGTTTGCCTGCGGCCGTGTCGACAACCACGTATTCGTAATTCGGATGGAAAGCGAGCGCACGATTCGCGGGAAGCGTCCAGGGAGTGGTCGTCCAGGCCAGCGCGCTTACATCGGCACCAAGTTTTTGTGACTTCGCGTCGCTCACCACCGGAAACTTCACCCAGACTGATGGGCTCGTGTGGTCTTCGTATTCAACTTCTGCTTCGGCCAGCGCAGTACGGTCGTAAATGCACCAGTAGACAGGCTTCAGCCCGCGATAAACATTTCCCTTCTCGAGAAACGTGAGGAATGCACCGGCGATCGCCGCTTCGTTCTCCGGATTCATGGTCAGGTAGGGGCGGTCCCACTGGCCGAAAACGCCGAGCCGCTTGAAATCGCGCTTGTGCGCTTCGATGAAACCCGATGCAAACTCCCGGCACATCTTCCGGAATTCGCCAGCGCTGACCTTCCCTTTACCGCCAAGTTTTTTTTCGACCTGCGTCTCGATGGGCAAACCGTGGCAATCCCATCCGGGGATGTAAGGCGAACGAAAACCGGCCATGGTTTTCGACTTCACCACCATATCTTTCAGAATCTTGTTCAGGCCGGTGCCCAGGTGGATCTCACCAGTTGGATAAGGGGGCCCATCGTGAAGCACATATAGGGGCGCGTCCTTGCGCGATTCCAGAATGCGGTAATAGAGCCCCATCTGCTCCCAGGCAGCCAGCTGCTCAGGCTCGCGTTCCGGCAATTTCGCTTTCATCGGGAAATCGGTTTTGGGGAGGTTGAGGGTACTCTTCAGGTCGGGAAATTTGGCCATCTTGTGGGACTTGTAAGCCCTTTCTTGAGCCGTGCTGCACTGCATGCAGAGGAAACCAGCGGCGCGTTACGGACATCGTATGTTACAATGATTTTCAAAGCATGTCAGCCGGACTTGGCGCAGGGGTTCGTTCCCTTTTCGGCTCAGACATCCTTTTTGCACCCTGAGCGTCTAAGTTGTAGAGATAGAATGTCCGGCGCCGGGGGCTTGGGCAGCGCATATGTCTGACGTGAGTCTCAAACTCGACCGAACTCCGAAGAAGCCCGCTGAGCCCGTGGGCGCGATGGACCACCACATCGGTCGGTTCGCTTCGCCGGTCCGCGAATCCCTCTTCAAGAATTTCATCGCCAACTTAAAGGATTTCCTCACTGAGCGCCCTGTGAAGGTTCGCGGGGATGGGCCTGCCGCTTTCTCAGAGCCCGAGTTTGGCGCCGGCTTCAGCGACAACGTCAAGGAGTTCTTCAAGCCCAATCCGCGCGGTCGCGTGAATTCGGATCTGCTCGTCAACTGGAACGCGGGGTTTGGCGGCTTCTGGCAGAACCTGCGCGATATGATTTCGCCGCCAAAGCTGCCACCATTGCAGGTATCGAGCCAGCCGGTAGCAGTGAAAGACATCTGGTCAAAGAACACACAGTTCACGCGCGTGCAGATGCTCTCGATCGCTTTCCACGTGGTGATTCTGGTGCTTATCATCGTTCCCCTGCTGCCGGAACTGATGTCGCCTCCCACGACGCAGGCAAAGACTTACAGCGTCACGCAACTCGAGTCGCCTTTCCTGCCGAAACTGCCTCCTGGCCCAAAGAAGGCTGGCGGCGGTGGCGGAGGCGGCGAGCACAACGTGCTTCCAGCCAGCAAAGGACAGCTGCCAAAGTTCTCGTGGACACAGTTCACGCCGCCCAAAGTAAAAATCAACGAGAACGCGCGCATGCAAATGACGCCGACTGTTCTCGGTCCTCCAGAGATGAAGCTGCCTAGCCCGCAAACGGGAAATTGGGGCGACCCGCTCGGAAAAGTGATAAACGATTCAAGCGGCACTGGTAGCGGCAATGGAATCGGCTCAGGCAGCGGCACTGGTGTTGGCAGCGGCGATGGCGCTGGTGTTGGTCCCGGGCACGAATGGGGCACTGGCGGCGGTTATCCGAGCGCCGGCACCGGCGGATACGGCATCCCGGCGTGCCTCTATTGCCCGAATCCGCAATTTTCAGACGATGCGGTGAAGGCGAAATACCAGGGCACCGTTCTGCTGATGGCTGTGATCACCGCCGACGGACGCGCGACTAACATCCGCGTGGCTAAGGGCCTTGGAATGGGCCTCGACGAAAAAGCCATCGAAGCGGTTCGCACCTGGCGGTTCCGGCCCGCTGTGGGCCCGGATGGCAAGGCCTCAGCCGTTTCGACTCCGATCGAAGTCGTTTTCCGTCTCTACTAGCTGTCTCTACTTCCCCTCCCTAAGTTCCACCCTCTTCTTCGTTCGGTCCCCTACCCCGTTACCAACACGATGAATTCACTTTGACCGGGATCTACCCGCTCCGGACTATTCTGCTAGCATCTCCCACATCATGAAAAACGCAGCTCGCATTACGATCCTTTCGCTCCTCGTAGGAATGATTTCAGGAGCGCCCCGGGCGGGAGCCCAGGACGGCTCGATCGAATTTGTCGCCCGTGCCACGCCGTCGAGCGGTGTGGAAGAACCGGTGCGCGGATTTCCGTTCTATCTTCTGAGCAAAAGCTTCGAGGAGATTCAGAAAGAGGTGGCCCTCAACTATCCGAAGCCGGATATGGATGCGTTCATTGACACCATGACGGGCGCCTCGAAACAACTTCGCGCCTGGATGAAGAAGAATCACTGGGTGCAGCTCTCGGGCGAAGACTTCGTAAAGAAGCTCGATGTGGACGACGTCATGGGCGTGCCGGAGTTTTTCGACGCCTATGTGGAGCGTATGTCCGGTGACCAGACGACGAGCTTCCCCAACCCGAAGTACAAGCCCGCGCAACTGAAAAAAGATCCCGACAAATACAACCGGCTGAAAGCGGAGTATCGCGAAGAGGTTAAACAGTTCTTGATCAAGAATCCGAAGAGTACCGCTGGAATGGACTTGAACCTCGAAGACATCGACCCTTTCACGCAGTGGACCCAGCTACAAGCCAAGAGCGAGCCGGACATTCGGCGGCGCATGGAAGAGCTGGCGCAGTCGAAGTACCTCGTAGCGCGCGCGCAGACCAACGTGGAGGGACAGGGCGTTCTGCAGCGCGTGCCACCGGGGCGCTATTGGCTCAGTTCGCTTGAAGTTGCGGCGGCTGTGGGCGACGCGCACTTGCGCTGGGATACGCCCGTTTCGGTGCGCCCAGGCCAGCCAACCTACATCACCCTATCCAACGTCAACGCGGTTCAACCTTCTAAGACTTCTCCCGCGGCGCAGTAAGCAAATTGCCGGCGATGTCTTCTGCGCCAGAATCCGCTGAACTGGCAGCGCTGATTCGCGGCCTCAGTTCGCCTGATCTCGCGAATCGAGAGCGCGGCGCCCAAGAGCTTTTTCGTCGCGGCCTTGAATTGGCGCGAGCGGCCATCACCGATTGGCTCGCCGATCCGAAATTCGCTGCGAATATGATCCTCGACGCCTCGCAGTTCCCTCTGACGACCGTAGGCATAGCCGTTGCGCCCGAAACTTTCGAGCGAATTTACACAGCAAATGGTTCTCCCCACCTTGCCGTTGTTCCGCCCGACCAGGATGCCAAGGAATTTGAGTTGCACTTCGCGCAGGGCGTGCGGCTGGATATTCTGACGACTCGCGAACGTGGCGGTGCGGGCGCGATCGCGCGCTATCTTCAAAAATTCGGCGAGGGGATACAGCAAGTTGAGCTGCTCGCCCGAAATGTCGATGCCGCCACCGAAATTCTGCGCTCGCGCTTCGGAGTGCAGCCGATATACCCTGCAACGCGCGACGGCGCGGACGGCACTCGCGTGAATTTCTTTCTCGTTTCACTGCCGGAAAAGGGGGCGGAGAAAGGCAAGATACTCATTGAGTTGGTGGAACCCGCCGCTCCGCACAGCTGACTACAGGATTGCGCGCACCACGCCACCATCGGCTCGGACAGCAGCGCCTGTCGTTGCGGAGGCCAATGGACTACACAGATACACGATCGTCGAAGCGACCTCCTCGACTGTGGCAAACCGCTTCAGCAGAGACGAAGGACGAACCGATTTGAAAAATTCCGCTTCGAACACCGCTGAATCGCCGCCACCACCCATTTGTGCTACGAAAGTTTCGACTCCTTCAGAGCGAGTGGGTCCGGGCAATATACTGTTCACGGTGATTCCTGTGCCTACGACGGACTCTGCAAGGCCTCGCGCGATGGCAATCTGTGCCGTTTTTGTCATACCGTAGTGAATCATTTCAACGGGAATTTGCACACCGGACTCGCTCGAGACGAATAGAATTCTTCCCCAGCTCCTTCTGCGCATGCTCGGTAGGTAGTGACGCGACAGGCGCACTCCGCTCATTACATTTGCTTCGAAGAAGCGAAGCCAGTCCTCGTCGGGAATCTTTTCGAAAGGTTTGGGCTCAAAAATCCCCATGTTGTTGACCAGGATATCCACATCGGGCACCGTCTGAATCAGCTTTGCGCAACCTGCGCCATTCGAAACGTCGGCCGCAATACCCGTCAGCTCCGCGCCCGGTTGCGATTTGCGAATCTGGGCAATGGCGCTATCCACGCGATCTTGCTTCCGTCCATTGATGACGACCGACGCGCCCTCTACCGCAAACGCGCGCGCGGCTGCGAAACCAATGCCAGCCGTAGACCCTGTCACCAGTACTCTCTTGCCTTTCAATTGTAGATCCATGGTTTCCCTCTACCTTCCATGCCTAGGCTCTCGGGACATCTGAAGGTTTTAGCAAAATAGCACGCGGCTGAGTTCTGAGTCTCTGATTCGCACGAATTGGAAGAAGTTTCCGAGCACCCAGCCGGGTTGTCAGAACTTTGCGATGCGAGTAGAGTAGTTCGGTCTAAGCCCCGCATCCCCTCTCAGGAGTGATCCCGTGACGTATGTAAACGAGATTGAAGAAACACAAGCGGACCCGCAACTTCGAGGAATTTACGGCAACATCGAACAGAATATGGGGTTCCTCCCTCACTACTTTAAGGCTCTAGGCACGATGCCAGACGCGATTGAAGGGCAATTGAAGTTAGGCGCCGCAGTCATGAATGATGGCGCACTGACGAAGACCGAAAAGGAACAGATCGGAGTCGTGGTAAGCGGCATCAACTCTTCTTCCTACTGCCTCGTGATCCACATGGAGCTGCTTCAGCGGCTTGGAATGGAAAAGGCGCTCGCCCGGAAACTCGTAAACGACTACGAAAACGCGGCCGTGCCGGACAAGATGAAAGCGCTTTTCCGATTTGCGAACAAGCTCACGCGAAAGCCGGTCGAGATCGAAGAGGACGACATCAGCGCTTTGAAAGCGGCGGGATGGGATGACGCAGCAGTACGCGAGACGGTCCTAACGGTGGCCTATTTCAACTACGTGAATCGCGTTTCGCTCGGGCTCGGCCTGGTCGAAGACTTCTAGCCGCTATTGCACGCCGTCACTCGCCGCTCTGCTCGATCAGCTTCGCGACCAGCGCTGTCCAGCCGGTTTGATGGCTGGCGCCGAGACCAGCGCCGGTATCGCCGTTGAAATACTCGAAAAACAGAATCAAATCCTTCCAGTAGGGATCATTTTGAAAAAGCGCCGTATTTGCGTATACGGGACGCTGGCCGTTGCGCCGCAGGAAAATATGTGACAAGCGCTTGGATAGCGCTGCGCTCGCTTGCCATAGCGTTTTTTGCTGCCCGGAACCAGTGGGATATTCCACCTTGAAGCCTTCCCCATAGTAAAAGTGAACCCGCTGCAACGCTTCGATCAGCAGAAAATTCATGGGGAACCAAACGGGGCCGCGCCAATTCGAATTCCCGCCGAAAAGGTCGGTCGTCGATTCCGCAGGCTCATAATCCACGCCGTGCGTAATGCCTTCCCTGTCCCTAATTTCAAACGGATGTTGCAGGTGATATTTGGAAAGCGCCCGCACTCCGTGCTGCGACAAGAATTCATTTTCATCGAACACATAGCGGTAAATCCGCTCGAGCTTCGCCCGATTCGCAATCGAGAGCAGCAACCGCGGGCCGTGCTTGGTCTGCTGGCTCATATCCACGTGGTCTCTCACATCCGGATGGTGATCCAGAAACCACTGCATCCGCCGGCGGAACCCTTTCATGCGCTCCAGGTCTTGCGGCTCGTAGACTTCCACTGCAAAGAGTGGCGTCAACCCCACCATCGATCGCACTTTCATCGGCATCACTTTCTCTTCGCCGAGATGCAGGACATCGTAATAAAACCCGTCCGTCGGATCCCACAATCCGATACCGGTTCCTCCCATGTCGTTCATCGCCGATGCGATATAGACGAAGTGCTCGAAGAATTTGCTGGCCACGTCTTCGTATGCGGGATCCTGCACTGCGAGCTCAATCGCCATCGACAGCATGTCCAGGCAAAACATCGCCATCCAGCTCGTGCCGTCCGATTGATCGATGTAGTTCCCAGGGCCGAGCGGCCTCGAACGGTCAAAGACGCCGATATTATCCAGGCCAAGAAAGCCCCCTTCGAACACGTTGCGGCCCGACGGGTCCTTACGGTTCACCCACCATGTGAAATTTATGAGCAGCTTGTGGAAAACGCGCACGAGGAAATTTCGGTCCGGCTTTCCGCTCACGCGACCCGCAATTTTGTAGACGCGCCACGCTGCCCACGCCTGTACAGGCGGATTCACGTCCGAAAAATTCCATTCGTAAGCGGGGAGCTGCCCGTTCGGGTGCATGTACCATTCGCGCATAAACAGAATCAGCTGGTCCTTCGCGAAATCCGGATCGATCAGCGCCATCGCCACGCAATGAAACGCAAGGTCCCACGCCGCATACCAAGGGTATTCCCACTTGTCCGGCATCGAAATCACGTCTGAGTTATGCAGGTGCGTCCATTCGTGATTGCGCCCGAACTGCCGGCGAGGATCGGGCGGCGGCTGCGTTGAATCGCCCTTAAGCCAGCGGTCCACGTCATAGTGATAGCTCTGTTTCCCCCATATCAGGCCGGCGAAAGCCTGGCGTTGCACGAGCCGAGCGTCGTCGCTGATTCCTTTCGGTGCCCGCTGTTCGTAAAATTCGTCTGCTTCTTTTTTTCGCTTGTCGAACCACGCCTCAAACTCGGCGCCGAAATAATCCTTCTGCGGCACGAGCGGATCGCTCGGGTCGCTATCCATCAACCGTAAACGGATCGTCCAACTTTTTCCCGGCGGAATTTCCGATACGAAATGCCCTGCCGCTTTCGTGCCTTTCATTTCGGGATTCACTGCTCCGGGCTCGCTGTCGATCAAATAGCGATGAAAGGCGTCCTTAACGAATGGAGTCCGGTTCTGCGCCTGATACAGCCGCTCCATGTTCGTTTCGTTGTTGGTAAAGAGCATTTCCGGCGTGCCTTCAATAATCAGCCAGCGCTTTCCGTAGTGAAACTCATCGAGCGCGATGGCTTGTGTGCCTCCGGGGCCGATAATCCGCCGCGCTTCCGGCATGTCATACGGATCGCCCCAATCCCATCGGTTCCGGAACCATAACGTAGGGAGAAGGTGCAGGCGTGCAGGCTCGGGCCCGCGATTCCATGCGGTGATTCGAACCAGAATGTCTTCAAAGGTGGCTTTCGCGTACTCGACGAAAACATCGAAGTAGCGGTTCTCATTGAAAACGCCCGTGTCGATCAGTTCGTATTCGGGATCGTGACGCGTCCGCTTCTTGTTCTCAATGCGCAGCTGATCGTACGGAAATGCCGCTTGCGGATACTTGTAAAGATATTTTAGATAGCAGTTGGTGGGAACCGCGTCGAGATAATAATAATACTCCTTCACATCCTCGCCGTGATTGCCTTCGAAATTCGTCAAGCCGAAAAGCCGCTCCTTGAGGATCGGGTCTTTTTCATTCCACAAGGCGAGCGCAAAGCAGATGTGCTGATGACGGTCGCAAAATCCAGCAATGCCGTCTTCACCCCAGCGGTACGCGCGTGAACGTGCGTGATCGTGTGGGAAATAGTCCCACGCGTCGCCGTTTGCGCTGTAATCCTCGCGCACAGTTCCCCACTGGCGCTCGGAAAGGTATGGTCCCCACCGTTTCCAGTGAACTTCGCGATCGGCGCTGGCCTGCAGCCGCTGTTGTTCGGATGTCATCTCGATTCCCGTGAAGGCGTGCAGAACTGTATCCGTTGCGCGGTCAGCTTTGCAAGACGCTCACTGCCGGCGAGCCAGCAAAGTGCCAACTCTTTGCTCGAAAGCCGCCTACCTTGTATCCTCGTCGCCTCAAATCTTGGGAGTGAAGCGAGTCCGCATCGCGATGTCTTCTGATTCTGTCCTGAGCAGCGCAAGGCCCCAAGGATTCACTGCCATTTCAGGACCGCTTTCTGCGCGGCACTCCAATCGAATTGCTTTGCTCTTGATTGCGATTCTTGCCACCGCGGTCGTCACGCCGATGCTGTTTCTCGGAAATGCCTCCGGTCATGACATTTCATTCCATCTCGCGTCGTGGCTGGACGTTGCCGGCCAATGGCGTGAGGGCGTGGCTTTTCCGCGCTGGGCCCAGTGGGCGAACTGGGGCTTCGGCGAGCCTCGTTTCATTTTCTACCCGCCGGCCTCGTGGCTGTTTGGTGCGGCCCTCGGTTCGGTGCTGCCGTGGAGAATGGTGCCCGGCACCTACATCTGGCTCGTTCTTTTGTTGTCAGGCTTCGCAATGTGGCGGCTGGCACGTGAATCGCTTCCCGATTCGCAAGCGATCGCAGCAGCCCTGATCTTTGTCGTGAATCCGTATCAGCTCGTGGTGGTCTATTACCGCAGCGACTATGCCGAGCTTCTAGCGAGCTCGCTTTTTCCCTTCATGGTTCTCGGCGCACTGAGAGTGGTTCGCACCGAGCCAAAGCCGAGCGACACGCGGCAAGGTTGGACGGGCGTGCCCCTCCTTGCGCTCGCATTTGCGGCGATTTGGCTCTCGAACGCGCCTGCCGCAGTGATCGCGACATACTCAGTCGTGTTATTGCTTGTTGTCGGTTGTCTTGAGCGAAAAGATTTTCGGCCGCTGATTCCGGGAGCGGCAGCAATGGCGATAGGGGTCGGACTTGCTGCGTTTTACATTCTCCCCGCCGCCTACGAACAGCGCTGGGTGCAGATCTCGCAGGTGACAGCAGGCAATCTCCACCTCGATCAGAATTTCCTATTCACGCATTCTTCCGATCCAGAATTTGCACTGTTTAATTGGAAAGTCTCGACCATCGCTGTCGGTACTATGTTGCTCGCAGGCGTCGCAGCCGTTTTCGGCGCCCGGCGCCGTCGAGAATATCCTGCGCTTTGGTGGACTATGGTGGCGCTGGCCGCCGCATCTGCAACTATGATGTTTCCAGTCAGCCTCTGGTTCTGGCACCACCTTCCGAAGCTGCAATTCCTGCAGTTCCCGTGGCGCTGGCTCGTCCCGCTGGGTATTCCGTATGCATTTTTCCTCGCATCGGCAATCACCCAGGCGCGTTGGCGCTGGATCCGGTACTCAGCAGTCGCGTTGATAATCGCAGTTACCGCCACCGCGATCGTTCGCGACGCCTGGTGGGACAGCGAAGACATCCCGTCCCTGGAAGCGGCAATTCGCAGTGGCCACGGTTATGAAGGAACCGACGAATATGCGCCGCTCGACTGCGATATATATGATCTCCCTGGAGCGATTCTGAATCCGGAATCGCCTGAAGTTTTTGAAAAGACCCCGCCGACGCCTCTGCTCCAACAAGTTGCTTCTGATTCGGGAAGAGTAGCCACTCTCCCGGCTCCGCAAATCTCAATCGATAAATGGCGGTCCGAACACAAAAGCTTTCGAGTCGAGACATCTCAGCCGGCGACGCTCGCCTTGCGGCTCCTGAACTACCCGGCGTGGGAAGTGCGAGTCGACGATGCGACCGTCAATCCAGGCTCAGAACCGGGGATGGCTCGCATGCTCGTGCAAGTTCCCACCGGGCCTCATCGAGTCGCAGTGAATTTTCACCGGACTTGGGACCGCACTGCTGGCGAGGTAATTTCCGGCTTTTCGGCGATTATGTTCTTTGCCTGCGTCGCCGTTGCTGGCCGTCGCAGACGCCAGCAGACGTAAGTCCTGGCCAACGGGCGCTTTCCTCCTGTGAAATTCAACGTCAAATACCAGCGAAGCACGCTGGCGCGGCGGTCCGTGTAATGCTCCAGGAACCCCCACGCTTGGAGCAATCGTGCACATCCCGTACAATACGAACATCCAGACTTGGAGCTGACGTCTCTAACGTGTGCCCTGATCTGAAGCCAGCGGTATCGCCAACGCTCGCATTCGCGCCTAAAGTCCGGCTGTGCGCGCTCCTCGTGGTAGTGTGCTTTGCGGCGGTTATCGCGGGATGCGGACAGAAGGCCGCCGGTAACGAAGAGCCTCCCGCCACTGTGGTCAAAACGGCGGTCATTGAGCCCGTCCCCATCTCCGAATCGTCGGAATACCTGGGAACCCTCAAGTCCCGCCATTCCGTCGTCCTGAATCCTCAGGTTGAGGGGCAGATCACCAATATTTTCGTGAGATCGGGCGACCGCGTGAAATCCGGAACCGCGCTCATGCAGATTGACCCAATCAAGCAGCAGGCCACCCTCGGAAGCCAGGAGGCTTCTCGCGCCGCCCAGGAAGCGAACGTTCATTTCGCCCAAATTCAATGGGAGCGCGCGCAGAAACTCTTCGATGCCGGTGTAACCAGCAAACAGGATTACGATCAGGCGCGCACCAACCTCGAAACGGCCCAACACCAACTGAAATCGCTCGACTCGCAAGTGCAGCAGCAGCAAGCGGAGCTCCACTACTATCGCGTGAATGCTCCCACTGACGGATTCGTTGGCGACGTTCCCGTGCGCGTAGGCGATCGCGTGACCACTACGACGACTCTTACCACCGTGGATCAGCCTGGCCCTCTCGAAATCTACATCAATGTTCCCGTCGAGCGCTCGAAGGACTTGAAGATGGGTCAGAAAGTGCAACTGCTCGATATTCAAAGCAAGGTTGTCGCCGACACCCAGATTGATTTCATTTCCGCTCAGGTCGACACCAATACGCAGTCCGTGCTCGTGAAAGCGACCGTCAAGAACTCCGCCGACACGCTTCGCACCTCCCAATTCGCCCGAACTCGCATCGTCTGGAGCACCCATGAAGGGCCTGTGATTCCAATTCTGGCCGTACAGCGTATTAACGGGCAGTCCTTCGCCTTCGTCGTCGAAGGCTCGGGAAAATCGCAGGTGGCGCACCAGAAAGTCCTCGCCCTCGGCGAGATGGTCGGAAACAATTACGCGGTGGTGGATGGCCTGAAATCAGGCGATCGCGTCGTCATCGAGGGCGCTCAGAATCTTGTGGACGGCGCGCCGGTCACTGAGCAAGCACCGGTTCCAGCAGGAAAGTCTTCATCTTGATTTCTTTCGGCGCGCTTCGTGTCCGTGCAGCAAAAGGGCTCTCGTAGAAAATGTTTGTCGATTTCTTCATCCGCCGGCCCATCTTTGCCACTGTCTGCGCGCTCTTGATTATTTTGGCGGGAGCGGTGACGATTCCCACTCTTCCGGTCGCCCAATTTCCCGATCTCGCCCCGCCGCAGGTCAACGTAGGCTCCTTCTACAACGGCGCGAACGCGCAGACCGTCGAAACTTCCGTCACCACGCCACTCGAGCAGCAGATCAACGGCGTTGAAGGCATGAAGTACATGACGTCCTCGAGCGGAAACGATGGCTCGAGCAACATCAATGTAACCTTTGATATTACGCGCAATATCGATCTGGCTGCTGTGGACGTTCAGAATCGCGTGAATCAGGCTCTCGGCCGGCTTCCCAACGAAGTGAAAACCACCGGCATCAGCATTACAAAGGCGTCAAGCAATTTCGTGTTCGGCGCGGGCGTCTATTCCGAGCACGGAGAGTACAGCAGCCTTTTTCTCAGCAACTATATTGATCTCTACGTGCGCGACGCGCTGAAGCGCGTTCCCGGCGTCGCCGATGTACAGAATTTCGGCGAGCGAAAATACTCCATGCGCCTGTGGCTCGACCCGCTTCGTATGGCGGCGCGCGGCCTCACCGCCACAGATATTCTGAGCGCGCTCACCGAACAGAACGTCCAGGTAGCTTCCGGCCAGGTCGGCCAGCCTCCTTCGCCACCGGACCAGAGCTATCAGATCAGCGTGCGCGCGGTTGGGCGGCTCGTCGAGCCTTCGGAATTCGAAAACATCATCTTGAAAACAGGTACGGACGGCAATCTCGTGCGCGTGCGAGACGTGGGACGCGCCGAGCTGGGCGCCGAAGATTACAGCAGCGTTCTTCGCTTCAACGGCCACGACGCCGTGGGCTTCGGCGTCAGTCAGTTGCCCAGCGCCAATGCTCTCGCGGTCGACAAAGCTGCGAAGGTTGAACTCGAGCGCCTCTCCAAACGCTTCCCTCCCGGCATCAAGTATGCCGTCGCATTCGACACGACAAGCGTCGTCGGCGAATCGATTAAAGATGTGCTGTACACGCTGATCGAGGCAATTATCCTCGTGGTCCTTGTAATTTTCGTTTTCCTGCAGGACTGGCGCAGCACCTTCATTCCCGCCATCACGATTCCCGTTTCGCTCATCGGAACTTTCGCGTTTGTAAAGATTCTGGGCTTCTCAATCAACACTCTTACGCTCTTCGGTCTGACGCTTGCCACTGGTCTTGTGGTGGATGATGCGATCGTCGTCATCGAAAACGTGCAGCGCCATATCACCGAAGGAATTTCCGAGCCGCACAACGCCGCCTCGATCGCGATGAAGGAAGTCGCCGGCGCGGTCGTCGCCACCTCGCTCGTTCTAGTCGCGGTCTTCGTTCCGGTGGCATTCTTCCCCGGCACCACCGGAATCCTGTTCCGGCAGTTTGCGCTCACCATCGCGTTTTCCGTTTCCATTTCCGCATTCAACGCGCTCACCCTCACGCCCGCGCTTTCTGCGATTTTCCTGGGCCACGAGCATGTCGTGAAAATCCGCATTTTTACGGCCTTCAACAAAGGCATGACCGCCTTTGGCCGTGCTTACCAGAATTTTCTGCGATTTGTGCTGCGCTTCGAATATGTCGCGGTTCTCGTGTTTTTCTGCGGGCTTGGGCTTACTTACTGGGTCTATCAGCACGTTCCGAAGGGTTTCATCCCAGCGGAAGACGGCGGCTATCTGATTATCGCTGTTCAAGCTCCGCAAGGTGCGTCGCTCGAATACACCACTACTATCTGCTCGCAAGTCGAAGCCATTCTCGCCAAAGTACCGGAGATGGATAGCGCGTTTTCCGTGGCTGGATTCAGTTTCGGCGGCAGCGCTTCTAACCGCGCACTGATCTTTGCTGGCCTTAAAGACTTCGACCAGCGCAAAGGCGAAGAGCATTCCGGCAACGCGATTCTGGAACGGCTTCGCAGTCCGCTTTCCACCATTTCCGGTGCCCAAGTGGTCCCGTTCGCCCCGCCAGCTGTGAACGGGCTCGGACAATTCGGCGGCTTCCAATTCGTCCTCGAGGATCAAAGCGGCACTTCCATGCAGCAGCTTTCGAATGTCACTCAAAAGGTGATCGAAGAAGGAAACAAGAATCCTGCTGTCACAGGTCTGTTCACCAGTTTTAGCGCCAACGATCCGCAATTCGTGCTGAACTTCGACCGCGAACGCGCCAAAGCCCTCGGCGTCTCGCTGAATCAAATCACGGACGCTTTGCAGGTATACATGGGTTCCGTGTACGTGAATGATTTTGATTTCAACAATCGCGCGTACCGCGTCTATGTTCAGGCCGACAAACAATTCCGCGCCGAGCCACGCGACATCAAGGAATATTACGTCCGCTCCGACAAGGGACTCATGGTGCCGCTCGAAAATCTCGTGAAGCTTCAGTCGCAAGCCTCGCCGCAGGTCATCAGCCACTACAATCTTTTCCGCTATGCGGAAATCGACGGCTCGGCCGCTCCAGGAAAAAGTTCAGGCGACGCGATCGCCACGATGGACGCGCTCGCCAACAAAGTCCTTCCCCCAGGCTTCTCCTATGAATGGACGGGGCTCTCTCTCGAAGAAATTCAATCCGGCAGTCAGGCAACGATGTTGTTCGGCCTCGGACTCCTGGTCGTCTACCTCACGCTCGCCGCGCAATACGAGAGTTTCACGCTTCCCTTCATCGTGTTGCTCGCAGTTCCAATGGCTTTGCTCGGCGCTATCGGCGCGCAGGCACTGCGAGGGCAGGAAAATGACGTCTATTGCCAGATAGGCCTGGTGATGCTCATTGGCCTCTCGAGCAAGAACGCGATTCTAATTGTCGAGTTCGCCGAACAGCTTCGCGAAAAAGGCTTCAGCATCCTCGACGCCGCCGTGGAATCCGCGCTCATCCGCCTGCGCCCAATCCTCATGACGTCGCTAGCTTTCATTCTCGGCGTCCTTCCGCTCGTCCTCGCGCAGGGAGCGGGCCGCATCAGCCGCCGTTCGGTGGGTACCACAGTATTCGGCGGCATGATCGCCGCAACCTTCCTCAATTTGGTCTTCATTCCCGTGCTCTACGTTCTCGTGCGCCGAATTCAGTCCGGATTCAAGAAGGAAGTCCCATCGGCCTCGCACTCACCGTCACCATCCCCTTCCACTTAATCGGACGCATCGAGCCGCTCCGTTGCCAAAATCCCGCGCCCAGCGATATCCTAATCGCCGATGAAGTTCGCAACAATAATCCGCCTGCTGGCGTCAGCTGCTTGCCTCGTCGCCACGCCCTGGCTCACATTCGCTCAGCCGCAAGACAATCAATCCTCGCCATCGCAATCAAATCTGCAGGCGCAATCCCCCCAGACAAACGCAGCAGGCCACAAAATCTACCGCCTCGATATCGACGCCACAAAACAATGGCTCGACACTGGCGTCGACGTTCGCGGCGGCGAAAAACTTCGCACCACCGGCAGCGGCAAACTCACCTACCCGCCTGCCGGCAAAAATCCCGACGAGCGCACCTTCGGCCCCGATGGCCTCCCACGCGGCTGGGCCGATATAATCCACGACTACGCAGTCCCCGACGGCAATCACGGCGAACTAATTGCCCGTGTCGGCTCAGGCGACGCCGCTCAGCCTTTTTCGCTCGGCCTTACGAAAGACTTCACCGTCCCCGTAGCCGGACGCCTTTTTATCGGCATCAATCAAAGCTACAAAGACGCGAGCGCCGCCAAAGGAAGTTTTCACGTAACGGTCGAAGTCCTCGATCCCGGCTCAAGCACGGACGCGGCGATGGCCGTCGGTGGCCCAGCGGAAACAAAGGTCGCGGGCGTCACGCCCGATCTCCTCGCTTCCATTCCGCGCCGCATCTCCGACAAGCAAGGAAATCCCGGCGACATGGTGAATATCCTCATCGTCGGCACAAAAGAGCAGGTCCTTCACGCCTTCTCCACCGCGGGCTGGGTAAGAGTCGATAGCGACGTGCAGTCCACCGTGATTGCCGGCCTCATCGACACGATTCAGAAAAAAGACTACCTCACCATGCCTATGAGCACGCTCTATCTCTTCAATCGCCCTCAAGATTACGGCTTCGCGCACGCCGAACCGGTTCGCGTCGCCATGTCTCGCAATCATCTGCGCGCTTGGCAATCGTCCCACGCGATCGGTGGCCGCCCGGTCTGGTGCATCGCCGCCACCCACGATATCGGCTTCGAACGTGACGAACGCAACAACGGAGTCACCCACAAAATCGATCCCGAAATAGATAAAGAGCGCGAATACGTGAACGACACACTGTCAGGTACAGGCCTCGTCATCGCGCGCGAACACATCGCCCCACCCGATCCGCTCACCGAAGCCCGCACCGCCACCGGCGGCACTTTTCGTTCCGACGGCCGCATACTCGTTCTCGTCCTCGACAACACAAAAATCACGGCGACAACGACGACGACCAGCAAGTAGCCACGCCGCGTCCAGCGTCACTCGAATAATTTCGATCAGTCATTTTTCGCATTGTCTTCGCCGCCGGCCTTCGCTGCTCGAAAGTAAGAAGCGGGCGTTGTTCCCAATGTTTTTCGAAACATAGAAATGAAGGCGCTCGGCGTGTTGTAGCCTGCTTCCAAGGCCGCATGCGTCACTTTGGCGCCTTCCGCTAAAAGCTGCATCGCCCGCATCAACCGCAACTGTTGCCGCCATTTTCCAAACGTCATCCCCGCATCCTGCTGGAACAGGCGCTCGACGGTCCTCTTGCTCGCGCCACCCATTCGGCAAAGTTCGGAAAGCGGCCGCGAATCGCTTGGATCGTTATGAAGCATTTGCATGATCCGGCTCGCTCTCGCGTCGGAAACATTCGGAAGCTGCAGCGGCACCGTCTGTATCGCGTTGAGCTGATCCAGAATTATTTCGATCAAGTGTCGCTGCTCTGAAGCCCTCTTAGTCAACCTCGAAAATGCGCACGATCGCAGAATGAGTTCCCGCAGAAGCGTCGAAACATTCACCACGCAGCAATTCCGAGGCAGCGCCTTCGCCAGCCGCCTCCTCAAATAAAGAGTTCGCATCGCCACAGTTCCAGACATCGTGATCGTGTGCGGAATCCGCGCCGGAATCCAAACCGCTCGATCCGTGGGAACCACCCAGATGCCATCCTTCGTCCGCACGGTCATCACCCCGCGCGAGGCATACACCAACTGGTCAGCTTCGTGAAAGTGCAGCGCAATTACGTGCCGGGCAGCGTAGTCATGCGTAAGGGTCGTAATCTCGGCTCGCCTGTGCCCGATCTTGTCAAATATCGCGCGGCTCATTTGGCGCTTTTGCAACATTAATTGTCACAATATCGAAAGTATGCAAACCGCGCAATCCATAAACTGCCTTTGCAAGCCGGGAAGCTCGTCAGGAATTCGAGGATCAACAAGTGAACTGGATTCACAACTGGCTGTGCCGCTCGGAACGATGGCGACGAACCGTCGAGCGTCGCCTGCCATGGGCACTCGCACGTGTGGACTTAGGAGTGAACGTGCTGGAGCTGGGGCCCGGGCCCGGCCTGACCACCGATCTCCTGCGAACAAGGGTTCCGCACCTGACGGCCATCGAAATTGATCGCCGCTTAGCCGATTCGCTCGCCTCTCGTCTCAACGGCAGCAATGTTCAGGTCGTCAAGGGTGATGCCACCGAGATGCCATTCGCGGACGCACAATTCTCCAGCAGCGTTTGCTTCACGATGCTGCACCATGTGCACACTCCCCGCCTTCAGGACCAACTTCTCCGCGAAGTTTGGCGCGTCTTGCGACCAGGCGGCTCTTTTGTCGGTACCGACAGCTTGCAGAGCCTATTTATGCAGCTGATTCATATACGCGACACTCTTGTACCGATCGCCCCCGACACGTTTGGTAGTCGTCTGCAAGCCGCAGGATTTCAAGTGATGGTAATCGAAAAGAATTCCGAGGCATTTCGGTTTCATGCGCGACGGCCGGTAGCGTCCTAGCACGTGAACCAAAGGTTTTGGTATGAAAAATCACTCGAGGAGGTAACACGTATGGCAAAGCAGGTCGTTGTTCAAAGTTCGCAGCTTTTGAAAAAGATTCTTTTCATTCTTGCACTGTTTCTGTGCGTTGTCGCCGTGCCTACCGCATTCCCTGCCAATGGCCCTGGGACGTGCGCGACAAGTCCGGAGAGCCGGCAACTGGATTTCTGGTTGGGCGATTGGACGATCTCAGCTCCAGGCGCATCGCCGAGTGCGACGAGCACGGTGTCACTCTCGCTCGATAGCTGCGTGATCACCGAAAACTGGGACGGCGGCAAAGGGCAGCGAGGCGAAAATATTTTCGCCTACAGCTACGGCGACCAGGGCTGGCGCGGATTGTTCGTGGATAACGAAGGCCGCGCGCACGCCTTTGTGAATGGAAAAATTTCCGCAGGCACCGCTGAGTTTCTCGGGCCAAACCGTGGCCCCAACGGAGAGGAGGTGCTCAATCGAATCCGCGTGGTGCGCCTGAGCGCGGACAAGGTGGAACAAACCTGGGATAAGTCCACCGACAAGGGCGGCACATGGTCGCCCGTTTTTCGCTTGGAATATTCGCGGAAAAAATAATCACGGCGACTCTGCTGCGGCTCATGTTAATTCCGGCGCGGGCGTCTCGCACCTGGGCGGCAGTTACTTGAGGCCAAACGCCCGCGCCTCAAATTCGAGCGAAGCCGGCAGGTGCTCCGCGAAATAAGGCCAGTCGTGACCGCCCGCGTAGATATGAAACTCGTGAGCGATATGCCGCGACGACAGAATTTTGTCGAGCACCTCCGCACCGGCATTGAACCCGTACCCATCTTCTGATCCGCAATCAAAATAAATCTTCAATCCCGAGATGTGAGCCGTCCGCGCCAGAGTGAGCGGGTTGTTGCGATCCCAGAAAGCCCGATCCGGCGGCGAACCGAAGACGTCACCCAGAAGCCTCATGCGCGGATTTTGCGCCGATTCGTCTACGCTGATATTCGGCAATTTCTCCATTAGCGCCGCGCTGTGCACACTCACCGAACCAAATAAATCAGGATGCAAAAACGCAAGCCGCAACGCCCCGTATCCGCCCATCGAAAAGCCCGCAATGCCTCGCGTCGCGCGTGCTGCACTAGTCCGGTAACGGGCTTCGATAGCGGACATGAACTCCTGAAGGAAAAACTCCTCGTATCTTTGCTTTCCATCATGCGAGTCGATGTAGAAGCTAGCGCCCGCAGCGGGCGTAACGATCACGAACTCGCCCAGCCGATGCTGT
>Ga0209525_1000022_pt1 | contig 62046 bp, 55 predicted proteins | sample JacPin_JW_Ref_O1_FD_187958 | JGI IMG/M metagenome (GOLD analysis project Ga0209525, IMG submission 187958) | Forest soil microbial communities from Algoma, Ontario, Canada - Jack Pine, Ontario site 1_JW_Ref_O1 (SPAdes) (version 2) | ecosystem: Environmental > Terrestrial > Soil > Boreal... | reverse complement strand
CATGGCGCGGTACGGGCGTGGATTGATATGCCTGGCGATGACGCCCGAGCGGCTCGATGAACTCGAGATTCCACTCATGGTGTCGCAGAATAGTTCGCGGTTCGAAACGGCGTTTTGCGTAAGCATCGAGGCGAAGCGGGGAACCACCACCGGCATCTCGGCCGCCGACCGCGCTGCTACGGTGCTCACGGCAATTGATCCTTCAACAAAGCCTTCAGATCTAGTTCGCCCTGGCCACGTCTTTCCACTACGCGCCCGGAGCGCCGGGGTGCTGGTGCGAGCCGGTCAAACCGAAGCTGCCGTAGACCTGGCCCGGATCGCCGGCCTCCGTCCAGCAGGCGTCATCTGCGAAATCATGAACGAGGATGGCACCATGGCCCGCGTGCCGCAGCTCACTAGCTATGCGCGTCAGCACGATCTACTGATGATCACCGTAGCTGACCTGATTACCTATCGGATGCGCACCGAATCACTGGTCAGATGTGTGGCGTCCACCAAACTCCCGACCGAATATGGAGAGTTTCGCCTCAACGCATTCGAGAGCCAGATTGACAAGCAAACGCATATCGCTCTTGTGTACGGAGACATCGGAGACGGAAAAGACGTGCTCGTGCGCGTACACTCACAATGCCTCACAGGCGATGTGTTGCGCTCCATGCGTTGTGATTGTGGCGCCCAACTCGATCAGGCTTTGCGCCGCATCGGCGAAGAAGGGCGTGGCGTGCTGCTTTACCTGGATCAAGAAGGACGAGGAATTGGGTTGGCAAACAAAATTCGAGCTTACCACCTGCAAGACGAGGGTTGCGACACGGTGGAAGCTAACGAGCGATTGGGTTTTAAAGCCGATCAACGAGATTACGGCGTCGGTGCACAGATTCTGCGCGAGCTGGGCGTATGCTCCATGCGTCTCCTGAGCAATAACCCGCGCAAGCTAGTGGCCCTGGAAGGATATGGGCTATCGGTTGCGGAGTGGTTGCCCCTCGAGATCCCTGCCTCAGCCTCCACGCTGCGCTATCTGACAACGAAAAAAAATAAGCTCGGGCACGTCTTGCGCGGACTCTGACTTAGCCTACCTTCGAAAAGACCCAGTCCTCGAAAGCCTGCTTGACGCCAACAGCAGATTGTCAGCAGTTGTGTGCAATTGCGAGCATGTTGACAGCGATTTTTGAACATAAGACGGCGCCGCGTAGATAAGACACCTTTTTTGAACAACCTAAGTGAGTCGCCATATGGCCGCTGTCGTGCCAGTCACTGCTACGCGGAACGTTAAGCGTCGAGAGAGTCGCATTAGAAGAGTTCCGCATTTACTGTGACGACGCAACACGAAGCAAATCTTACATTCGGAGAGGTTTTCATGGCGAGCCCAACGAGAGATGTAAGCGCAGCCAAAGAGGTTAAGAAGCCCGTGGTACTTCCTGCGCCGAATAGCGATTTCTACAACTTGGTGGAGACGTTGCCCGCCGATGAGCTGGCTGTTGCGAAGCAGGTACGCGCGTTTATGGAGGCCAAGGTCGCTCCAATCATCACGAAATACTGGGTCGAAGATTCCTTTCCGTTCGAAATATTGCCCGCGATGAAGGAGCTCAACCTCGGTGGCGTTGGCTTGGAAGGCTACGGCTGCAAAGGCGGTGGCGGGTTGCTAGCCGGCTTGGTTGCGATGGAGATGGGACGAATCGACGCGTCTATTTCGACGTTCTTCGGTGTGCATAGCGGCCTGGCAATGTCTTCCATCTATTACGGTGGATCGGAAGAGCAAAAACAGAAGTGGCTTCCGCCGATGGCTCGCATGGAGAAGATCGGCTGCTTCGGTCTGACCGAGCCGCTGGTGGGTTCGGGAGCGGGAGGCGGCCTCTTGACGACTGCCAAACGCGAGGGCGACACCTGGATTATCAACGGGCAGAAAAAATGGATCGGCAACGCCCCGTGGTGCGACATCTCGATCATCTGGACGCGCGACGTTGCCGACAATCAGGTCAAGGGCTTCATCGTGGAGAACAAGACCACACCCGGCTTCAAGGTCGAAAAGATTCAGAACAAGATTGCGCTTAAGGTGGTCCAGAACGGCCTGATCACTATGGAGAACTGCCGGGTGCCGGAGGAGAACCGTCTCCAAGAAGATAAATCGTTCCGCGACACGGCTAAAGTCTTGCGCGGGACGCGCTATTTCGTTGGCTGGGAAGCGACGGGATGCGCCATGGGCGCGTACGAGAATGCTCTCAAGTATGCCCAGGAGCGCTTGCAGTTTGGAAAGCCGATCGGCTCGTTTCAGCTCGTCCAGGACCTTCTCTCCAGGATGCTTGCCAATATCACTGCCGCGCAGTGTCTGTTGGTTCGCCTGGCTCAATTGGAGGCAGAAGGGAAAATGACCGACTCGCACGCGGCGCTTTCGAAAGCGTTCTGCACCTCCAAGTGCCGCGAGACGGTGGCTTGGGCCCGGGAGTTGTTGGGAGGAAACGGCATAGCCGCAGACTACAACGTTGCGCGCTTCTTCGCCGATGCCGAAGCGCTCTACACCTACGAAGGCACGTTTCAAATGCAGAACCTGATTGTCGGCAAGGCCATCACCGGTTTAAGCGCGTTCGTTTAACGCATTTTCGAAAGGCGATCTTTTCGAAAGGTCGCACTGAGCTGTTGCGTTTGCAAATCGATCTCAGAAAAGGAGCAAGTGAATTCAATGTCTTCCAGTGCTGCGAAATCAAAATCTTCGAAAGGTACAACAAAAGCAACTTTGGGACGCCTGTTCGTCTTGGATCTTAGCGACGGCCGCGTGCTCTCATGCAAACCAGACGGCTCTGACTTGAAGACGATTGTGAGTGAGGGCCGAAGACTTCCCGACGGTATCGTCGTAGATTCCCAAGCCGGTCACATCTACTGGACCAATATGGGCAATCCGACAGCCAACGATGGTTCCATCGAGCGCACCGACCTCGACGGGAAAAATCTCAAACACATTGTTCCTCCGGGTGGCACCTTCACTCCCAAGCAGCTCCAGCTGGACAAGAAGAGCGGCAAACTCTACTGGTGCGATCGCGAAGGCATGCGAGTGATGCGATGCAATCTCGACGGCTCCAAAATTGAAACCCTTGTTGACAGCAGCCAGGGCGACTCTCGCCCCGGCCAAGACGCAACGAAATGGTGCGTGGGTATCGCCCTCGACATTGACGGGTCAAAGCTCTACTGGACTCAGAAGGGCCCAGACAATGCCGGACGGGGCCGCATCTTCCGCACCAATTTTGAAATCCCGAAGGGCCAGACGCCGGCGGACCGCAACGATATCGAAGTGCTCTATGAAAATCTGCCGGAACCCATAGACCTCGATCTCGACATTGCCAACCGAATCATCTACTGGACCGATCGCGGTAATCCGCCGCGCGGCAACACGGTGAATCGGGCGCCCATGGATGCGGCTACGGGCAATCGCAAAGATCCGGAGATTGTCTTAGACAACTTGATGGAAGGGATCGGACTATTTCTGGATCTGAAAAATGAGCGCATGTTTGTGAGTGATTTGGGCGGCAACGTTTACAGTGCCAAGCTCGATGGCTCAAACAAAAAGGTTTTGCTCTTTGCCGCAGGGAATCTGTCCGGCGTCGCTTACGCCGAAATTCCCGCAAGTTCTTAAAGAAGGCCTCAACCGGCCTTGCAGTCTAAGAGGAGATCGTAATGAGCTCGCCAGCGCCAGCAGTGAGATTTGAGAACATTCTTTACGAGAAGAAAGGGCCAATTGCGTATGTGACCCTGAACCGGCCAAAGGTGCTCAACGCACTGAGCCAGGCAGTCTTCTCGGAATTGAAAGCAGCCTTTGAGGACGCCCGCGATGACATCAATATACGAAGCGTTATTTTGACCGGGAGCGGCGACAAAGCATTCGCCGCTGGCGCGGATATCGCGGAAGTGTCCAGTTACACCGCTGCTCAAGGTGAAGAAGCGACGCGGCGTGCGCAGGGCGTTACTGAGCTGATCGAAAATCTTGGTAAACCGGTGATTGCTGCTGTGAACGGTTTCGCCCTCGGCGGTGGCTGTGAGCTGGCCATGGCTTGCACTCTCCGAATTGCTTCCGAAACTGCCAAATTTGGCCAACCCGAAGTCAAGATCGGAATCATGCCCGGTGCGGGCGGAACGCAGCGTCTTCCACGATTGATCGGTAAGGGCAGGGCGCTACAACTCATTCTCTCCGGCGAAATCATTGGCGCTCAAGAGGCATATCGAACCGGCTTGGTGAATGAGGTAGTGCCGGGCACCGATCTGATCTCACGAGCGGAAGCCATCCTGAATCAGATCAATTCCAATGCTCCGCTCGGCGTGAAGTTCTCGATCGATGCTGTGAACAAAGGGCTGGATGCAGGCGTGTCGCAAGGCTTGCTGATCGAGGCGTCGCTATTTGGGATCTGCGTAGGGTCCGAAGACAAGAAGGAAGGTACGTCCGCGTTCTTGGCAAAGCGTGCGCCGAAATTCCAGGGTCGTTAACGCAGCGCCGAAATAGTGCGGAACGAATCTTAAGAGCTCATTGCGCTCTGGCTCGATTACGCGACAAGGAGACATTATGGCAGAGGCGAACATTTTTTCGGGCTTGAAGGTCGTAGACTTGGCCAGCTTTATCGCGGGTCCCGGAGCGGCCACGATCCTGTCCGACTTCGGCGCGGATGTCATCAAAATCGAGCCGCCCAACGGAGAGCTTTGGAGAAGCGGGCAGAAGATCCCACCGCAGCCGCATTCGGAAGTGGCTTATCCCTTCCAATTGGCTAATCGAAACAAGCGTGGCGTTGCGCTCGATCTGAAAACTGCGAGCGCGCAGCAGGTTCTCGAGCGGTTGGCCAAGTGGGCGGACGTGTTCATCGTCAACACACCGCATCCCGCACGAAAGAAATTGAAGCTCGAATATGAGGATGTCGCCCAATGGAATCCGCGTCTGATCTATGCCGATCTCACCGGATTCGGCGAGAAGGGTCCTGACGCCGATCTTCCGGGCTTTGATATCACTGCCTACTGGGCCCGAAGCGGTTTGCTGTCGATGACGCGTGATGCGGGGTCGCCACCGACCTGGCCGGTAGCAGGTAGCGGTGACAATGCGACTGCGGTCGCCATTTATGCCGCGATTGTGACTGCGCTTTATCGTCGCGAGCGCACCGGCAAAGGGTCCTACGTCACGACTTCGCTCCTCGCGGCCGGTGTCTGGTCAGCCGGCGTCTTTGTTCAGGCCGCTCTGTGCGGTGCCAATTTCTATGGGCTGCACGATCGAGCGCATCCCGCAAATGCAGGTTTGAACGTGTACCGTTCTTCCGATGGCACCTGGTTCGTTCTCGTAGTTACTCCGGACAAGGTCCCCGCGGTTCTGAAAGCAATGGGTCGTGAGGATATCTTAACGGATCCGCGATTCTCCGATCCCGCCAAGCTAGCGCAGAACCGGCCGCAACTGACGGCGATGCTTGACGAGATCTTTCGTTCGCAGTCAATCGCACACTGGTATGAAGTGTTCAACGGCGCTCACGTCACCTTCGGCGCCGTGCGTGAACCGCAGGAAGTCGTTAATGATCCGCAATTACGCGCGAATGACATCATCGTTCCGCTGGAAGGAGCCGGTGAGAAGCTGACCTCGACCATCAGCAGTCCTATTCAGGTGCACGGCGTTACTAAACTACCCGCCAGGCGCGCGCCAGGAATCGGCGAGCATAACGACGAGGTGCTAAAAGAACTGGGCTTCACGACGAACGACATCGAAGGCCTGCGTGTTAGTGGCACGATCCCCCGGCGGCAACAGGCATCAAGCGCGGCAGACTGAAGCAAGTCGAGTGGCGACTCGTGGCGAAGCAATCTGGAGTTGGCAACACCGTCTACAGAGTAGTGGAAGTCATCGGAGCCTGCGGATGCTCTCGTTTTCAGATCGGCTGAATTGATTCGAGGAATATATGGCGCTACCACAGATAGTCATTGTTGGCGGGGGATTCGGTGGATTAGCCGCCGCCAAGGCTCTGAAGAACACGCCCGCCGAAATTACTTTGATCGATCGAACAAACCATCACCTATTTCAGCCTTTGCTCTATCAAGTAGCAACAGCAGCGCTGACGCCGAGCCAGATTGCAACGCCAATCCGCAGCATTCTTCGCAAGCAGAAGAATACTACGGTCATCCTTGGCGAAGCCACGGGCGTGGACAAGGATCAGAAATGCGTGCTTGTGAGCGACGCCGACCGGCAGAATGTGCCAGTTGCTTACGACTATCTCATCCTCGCAACGGGTGCCACTCACAGCTACTTCGGCCACAACGAATTTGAGGCGTTTGCACCCGGATTGAAAAGTCTTGTGGATGCGGAGGCAGCTCGAAACAAAATCTTGCAGGCGTTTGAACTGGCGGAGGCCGAAGAAGACCCGAGCCACCACCAAGATCTCCTGACCTTCATTTTAGTCGGCGCAGGCCCCACAGGTGTGGAGATGGCTGGCGCTTTAGCGGTTCTGGTGCAAACCACGCTGAAATCAGATTTCCGCCGGATCGATCCTGCCTCCGCTCGAATTGTGTTAGTGGACATGGCACCCAGAGTCCTGCCCCCATTTTCGGAGGACCTTTCCAAAGCAGCAAAGCAGAGGCTCGAGAAGTTGGGCGTCGAAGTCAGGCTGGGACATAGCGTCGATCAGATCGACGCTGACGGCATCGTGGTGGCAGGAGAGCGAATCGCGAGCAAAACCGTGATCTGGACTGCTGGAGTGTCACCCTCGCCGACGGGCAAGTGGCTAAAAGTGGAAACCGACCGAGCCGGAAGGGTGCGCGTCCAGAACGACGTGAGTGTCCCCGGGCACCCCGAGATCTTTGTCATAGGCGATACAGCTTCATTCGAGGAAAACGGAAAGCCACTCCCTGGTGTTGCCCAAGTGGCGATGCAGCAAGGGCGCTACGCGGGAAAGGTGATTCATAACCGCATCGCCGGCAAACCCGCGCCAGGCCCGTTTAGCTACTTTGACAAGGGCAGCATGGCCGTGGTGGGCAAGGGTTTTGCGGTGCTGCAAAGCGGCAAAGTTCAAGTAAGTGGATTCGCTGCGTGGCTCGCGTGGGCTGGCGTCCATTTGCAGTTTCTGGCGACATCGAGTCTCCGCTTAACTGTCTTCCTGCAATGGGTGTGGACCTACGTAACTGGCCAGCGAGGTTGCCGGTTGATCGTGGATCACCACGGGTCGGAACCAGGGAAGCAATCCACTGATAACGCCACGAAAGTGGCGGTCGCAAGCAAATAGGAGTTTCGACGGAAGAATATTTAATTAGAACGAAGCACAACTCAAGGAGAACGATATGGCAAAGAACAAAGAGATTCGCAACATAGCGATCGTGGGTACGGGCGTGATAGGGGCGAGTTGGGCGGCCTTGTACTTGGCACGCGGATTCAACGTCACCGCGACAGACCCAGCGCCGAACGCGGAAACAAACCTGCACCAGTACATTGACGCCGCCTGGAAGGACCTCACAATCATTGGGCTCTCACCAAACGCATCGCGCGACAATCTCAAGTTCACGCTCGATATGAAAAAGGCGTTATCGGATGCGGATTTTGTCCAGGAGAACGGGCCGGAGCGCCAGGACTTCAAGATCAAGCTGTTCGCGGATATGGACGCGGCAACTCCTCCCGATTCGATCATCGCATCGAGTTCGTCTGGGCTGACCATGAGCGTGATGCAGTCGGCGTGTAAGCATCCGGAACGCTGCGTGATCGGTCATCCTTTCAATCCTCCGCATGTGATTCCTTTAGTTGAGGTGGTTGCAGGCGCGAAAACTTCACCCGAAGCCGTTGACCGTGCAATCTCGTTCTACGCCTCGATCGGCAAAAAACCCATCCGTCTCCGCAAAGAGGTTGTCGGCCACGTCGCGAATCGCCTGCAAGCCGCGCTGTATCGTGAAGTTGTCTATCTCATCGAGCAAGGGGTGTTGGATGTTGCGGATTCAGATGCCGCGGTGTGCTGGGGACCGGGGCTGCGCTGGGGAGTGATGGGACCAAATCTGTTGTTTCACCTCGCAGGCGGTCAAGCCGGCATTCGGCACTTCATGGAGCACCTCTCCGGCCCTGTAGCGACTTGGTGGAAAGATCTCGGCAAGATCACGGACTTCAGTCCCGAGGTGAAGCAAACGATCATGGATGGCGTGTTGAAAGAGGCCAATGGCCGCTCGATCGAAGAACTCGAACGAGAGCGCGACGCCATGCTTCTGGAACTGCTCGCTACCCGCTCTAAGGGTGAACAGACGGCGCAAGCCGCAATCGCCGGAGGCCACGGCGACTAGCTTCTATCCGTGAAGTGCCCTGGGTGGTGCTCCGCGGCTCCAGGCGCTTTTTCATTGGACAGCAAACGATGATTTACATTCATTCGCTCGGCCGGGCATTTCGGTATTACACACAACACACGGCGCTGGTTACCGACGGCGCCGCTGTTTCGTTCAAAGCTCTGCACGAACGCGTCCGGAACATTGCGGCTACGCTCGCCGCCAAGGGTTTTGCGGCGGGCGACCGCCTTGCGCTTCTGTTGCCGAATTCTCCGGACTACATCGAGTTGGTCTACGCGTGCAGCTGGCTCGGCGTTACTGCCGTCCCGATAAACGCGCGGCTCTCCGCAGCTGAAATCAATCAAGTTTTGCTTGATGCAAAACCGCGAGGGTTGGTGCGGCATTCGTCGCTCCCGAAGCCCGCGGCACAACTCCCATGGCAACTCGTGCTCGATGAACAGCCCTTGGAGATTCAGAACGACTCCTGTCCAGATCCTGTTTATGACCCGGAAGCTATCCTCGCTCTCATCTATACGAGTGGCACAACGGGCCGGCCCAAGGGCGTCATGGTGACTCACGCCAACATCCTGGCGAACCTCGACCACTTCAACTATTGGATGGCATACCGAGAAGGCAGTGTCTATTTGCATGCGGCACCCATTTTTCACATTGCCGATTTTCCTGCCATGTTCGCAGCACCGGCTTTCGGCGCGCGTCAAGTCACGATTCCGAAGTTCACCCCGCAGGGTTTCTGTGAGTTGGTCCAGCGCGAGCGCGTGACCCACACGGTGCTCGTTCCGACAATGCTGAACCTGCTGACGCAGATGCCCGAAGGAAAGCCGTATGACTTGAGCAGCCTTGAGGTTCTGGCTTATGGCGGCTCTCCGATGGCGCCGGAACTTGTCCAGCGAGTGAGAAAACTTCTGCCGGACGTGAAGCTTCTCCAGTGCTATGGGCTCAGCGAGACCGGCTTCCTCACAGGTCTCAAAGATCGGGAGCACGTCAACAGCAAGCTCCTATCTTGTGGGCGGCCTTGTCCAGGAATTGATCTGCGAGTCGAGGACGAAACGGGAAAAGAAGTGGATGTAGGGCAACACGGGGAATTGGTCGCGCGGGGCGCCAACGTCATGCGCGGCTACTGGAACGATGCGCAAGACACGGCTGACGCATTTCGAAACGGAATGTTTCGCACGGGAGACATCGGCTATCAGGATTCAGACGGTTATTTCTACATCCTTGACCGCCTGAAAGACATGATTGTCACAGGTGGCGAAAATGTTTACTCCGGCGAGGTCGAAGCGGCGATCTACAAACATCCCGCAGTCCGCGAAGTGGCGGTCTTCGGAATACCCGATCCCCAATGGGGCGAAGTGGTGACAGCTTGCGTGGTGCTGAAGCCGGGAAGCACTCTCACTGTCGAAGACCTGATCGCCTTCTGCCGGAAAAGCCTCGCGAACTACAAGATTCCGCGGCGCGTCGAGTTTTCGGGCACAGAGTTAGCGAAAAGCGGCTCCGGCAAGATACTAAAGAGATTACTGCGAGAGCGCTTCTGGGTTCATCAAGAACGAGCGGTAAGTTGACGCAAGAAATGAAGCTCTCGATTCGATTGTGTAACCTCCCGATGCCGCTAAGCTGGAGGTCGCTTAAACATGGCGACTGAGTCGAAGATTGCCTTGCTGAACGTAGCACCGATCGCACAGCGAACGCCCGCGAGCCGCTTGTTTGCGACCATATTCGAGTACTGGGCGCTGACCAAACCAGAAGTGAATTTCTTGATTCTCATCACCACCTTTTCAGGTTTTTGTCTGGCTTTGGGAACCAAACCCGGTGGTTTTCCAGTGACGCTCGCGCTTCACACGCTGCTGGGTACATTGCTCATGGCTGGCGGCACCGGCACACTAAATCAATTCATCGAAAGGTCTTTCGACGCGCAGATGCGGAGGACAGCGCGGCGTCCTCTTGCCGCGGGACGGCTCAAAGCATCTCACGTCTTCTGGTTCGGAATTGCCTCGTCGGTGGCAGGCGCCGTGTACCTGGCTTTGGCTGCGAACGTCCTGGCGTCTTTACTCGCTGTCGTCACGTTGCTTAGCTATCTGTTTTTGTACACGCCGCTCAAACGGAAAACGCCCTTCTGCACCTTGATCGGCGCCTTCCCCGGCGCTGTGCCTCCGCTGATCGGGTGGGCTGCCGCACGCGGCCGCTTGGATCTGGGAGCGTGGGTGCTCTATGCGCTTGTCTTTTTGTGGCAGTTTCCCCATTTCATGGCTATTGCGTGGATGTATCGCGAAGACTATGCCCGTGCGGGATATCAGATTTTACCGGCTGGCAAGCAGAGGGATGGCTTTGCGACTTGGCAAAGCATCGCGCCTTCGTTGGCTCTGATCGCGGTCAGCTTGGTTCCAGCCATCATTGGCGAATCGGGCCTCGTCTACTCGGTCGCGGCCCTCATCTGTGGCTCGATCTTTCTCTACTACAGCACACATTTTGCTTTTCACAGGTCGAACGCAGCGGCGCGCCAACTGCTCACGGCCTCGATCGTTTATCTTCCCTTGGTCTTCATGTTGATGACACTCGATAAGAAATAATGCCGGTCAACGTTCGCCGATGGGCTCGGGATTAATCACAGCCCTGGCCCCAATTCTTGTCGGCGCATATGAAGGGAGAAGATACTGGTAGGGGCGGTGGGGATCGAACCCACGACCTTCGGCTTAAAAGGCCGCTGCTCTACCACTGAGCTACGCCCCTGAATTGCGTCTGAATATCTTACATGAAAACAACTTGGCTCACAGCGGCTCAGTAGGGCGAATGGACGAGAGCAACGCGCAGCGCGCGTCAGTCCGCGGCTTCGTTTTTCGGCGTGATCCCGCGGCCGCGTTTCCGCTTCCACAGGTAATCTTTGCGCAGTTTTTCTTGGTGCTTCTTCACCTGCGATTCAATTTCGGAGAATGCGATTTTTGCGCAGGCCAGAACGTCGGCCCCCGTTCCCGAAGCGTGCAAGCTTCCAGTCGGCAGCCGCAGATTCATCGAACACGTATATTCAATTTTGCGAGGCGCTTTTTCAATCAACCAGTGCAGCTCGACCAGGTCGGGATCGTATCGCTTCAACAGCCGGTTCAATTTTTTAATTTGATGCGCTGCTTCGCCGTCGATTACTTTGCGATGTTCCGGTTCGATATTGCTGTAGAAAAGTTTCATTGGAGCACCCTCTTTCGAGTTGGCTCGCCAAGGGAAGGGGCTTTCGCATGGAGGCAAAGTCAGCATAGCGCCGCTCGTCACGCGATTCAATACCGCGTGCGCTTTATTGACACGCCTGCTTTCGCATCATAGTCTCGGAGAAGCGACCATACCCTCGCGATGGATCCCACTAGCAAACCTGCAGCCGACGCAAGATCCCATAGCATCCGCGTCGGACTGGCGGGATGGTCGTATGACGATTGGAACGGAATCGTCTATCCCTCGCCGCATCCCCGCGATTTTCACGAGGTCACGTTTCTCGCGCAATATTTCGACACGATTGAAATCAACACTTCCTTTTATCAGCCGTTGAAACCCCAACTCGCCACTCATTGGATTGGTCTCGCAGCGGATAATCCGCGTTTTGTTTTTACTGCCAAAATGTGGCAGAAATTCACGCACGAAACCGGCGGTACGTCCGAAGACGAAAAACTAGTGCGCGCGGGATTCGATCCTCTATTTGACGCGGGCAAGCTCGGCGCCGTCCTGCTGCAGTTCCCTTTTTCGTTTCACCACACGCCGGAAACGCTGGCTCGCCTTAAGCTACTGCTTCAAGCCTTCCGCGAGTATCCGCTCGTCGTCGAGGTCCGCCATTCATCCTGGGCTCAGCCCGAATTCTACGAATTGCTGCATGACCGCGGAGTCGGATTCTGCAATATCGATCAGCCCGTGATAGGCAAATCGCTGAAGCCGACGGAGCGCACCACTTCTCCCGTCGGCTATTTCCGATTGCACGGCCGCCGTTACGACACATGGTTCACCGACGACCCCGAAGTCCCCAGCTTCGAACGCTACAACTATCTCTACTCCGCGGAAGAACTCGAGCCTTGGGCCAAGCGCGTCGAACACGTGGCAAAACACGCGGAAAATACTTTCGTGATTGGCAACAACCACTACATAGGAAAAGCAGCCGTGAACGCCCTACAGCTAATCCACCTTCTACGAAAAGAGAAGGTAAAAGTCCCCGAACCGCTGCGCCAGCACTACCCGCAGCTGGATTCGATCGCCAGCGAACCCCCAAAAGAGCCGTTGCTGTTTCCCCTCGCCCCTCAGTAAGCCGCGCCATAAAATCATTCAACGCAATATCATCTGACGTGCGCTTTAAGTGGCACAGGCACTCTTGTTCACCCTGAGGAACGAAGGGCCTTTGCGCTTCCAGCCACGGCAATTCCCTAGGAGCTTGGCTTTCGCACGCTATCGCACCAGTGAACGCAAATAGACACAGATCTGCAAATATAAAATTGACCATTCCTCAATTTGATCGCTTTGAGTGCTTCCCGAATCTACTTCTTGAAGAGGTCTTCGAAGGCTTTCCGCGCATCATTCGGACGCGCCGCGGGCGCTTCAGGGGAAGTCTTGGTGGCATACGTAACAGGCGACGTATCCTTCTCCACCGTCATGCGAAATTCAAAAAACGTGCAATCATTTTTCGCCAGTTTGTTCGCGATTCGCTCGGGAATCGGCTGCGTACATTCAAATTGCGCCGCCGTATCAAAGTGCACGCACTGTTTGCACGAATGCATCGCCGCCTGGCAGCGCGGACATTCCCCGCTCTGATCGAATCCGGGCGCGAGCACCGCACCGCAACTCGAGCAGCGCGCCCTCATCACTGTGCCCACCATCCGCGGTGTTCGCGGCCCCAGCATGTCCTGCTTCGGACGCGGCTGTTGCTGCTCTGCGGGCCGGTCGGCGCGTTCGCGCTTCTTTTCGCGCGCTTCCGCGTCGCTGTAGCCCCTCTGCCTATACTTCCGCTCCATGAAGGTCCTCCCGGGGGATGTCTGATGATACCCCCAAAGCTCTTGCTTCGATTCCCTTTCACGCAAGACGTGTGGAAAGGTAATCGTTTTTTACATTGGCCTTAATTTGTGCCTGACGCGGATCTCCTTGCCCAATACTTGCACAAGCCTTCCACCGGCAAATCCGGCTGAAGCAGCTCCGTCGGCTGGCCAAAATGCGTGAGCGCGGCTTCAGCTGCGAGATATCCGCTGCGCACTGCGCCTTCCATCGTCGAAGGCCATCCTGTTTGAGTCCAATCACCTGCTAGAAACAAATTGTCGATGGGCGTAGCTTGCGCCGGCCGCCAGCGGTCCACGCCGGGCTCCGGTGAAAATGTCGCGTTCACTTCTTTGATCACTGTCGCCTTCAGCACATTCGCCTCGCGCGTGGCAGGCAGCACGTCCGCCAATTCTCGCCGGCAAAGCTCGATAATTTCTGTTCGCGATCGCGGAACCAGGTCGTACGAAGCGCTGATCACCAACTGCAAGTACTGCCCTTCTTCGGCACTGACCTTCTCGACTCGCACCTCTGCCGCCACCGCTCCTTCGTTATACCCAGTTGGACGCACCTTCGAGCCATTCGTTTCGATTCCGCTGGAAAGCAGCGTCCGATTGAAAATCCATTGCGTCGTATGGTCGAGTAGCGTCAGAAATGGTTCCGTCATCACCGTTCGATCGAACCAGAAATGCACGCTCGTAATCGGCGACGTCTTGATATGCCGCAATCCTTCGAGCGGCGCTCCCGTTTCGGCCATCTCTCTCGGCGTCAGATTGAGCAGAACGTCGTGCGGCACCGCTGCGATGCATGCATCGGCTTCTATCTCGCTGCCGTCCTCGAGAATCGCGCCTGCGAAGCCGTCGCCTTGCACGCACAGTCTGCGCACTCCGCAGCGCACTCGCACTTCACCCCCGCGCTTCGCAATGGCCTCCCGGCAACCTTCGTACAGTTCCGCCAGCGGCACCGAAGGAATTCCAACTCGATATCCAAGCGCGTTGCTCAGAAAACCCTTCCAGAAAACTTCAATCCCGTACTTCGCGTCCGTTCGCGCCAGTTCTTCATCGAGCGCGCTTACCAACACTACGCGCCAGAACCGCTCGATCGCTCCAGTGGTCTGGCGCATCGAGTGCAGCCAGTCCAGCATCGTCGCACCTTGCGGGTACGGCGGCTTCCCTCCTGCGCGTGCAATTGCCAGCATCGCCCCCGCAATCGAACGCTTGTCCGCCAGCGTGAGCGCGTCGAACAACAAAAACGACGGCGCCATGTGCAGCGGCGGCGGCAGCGGTGAAGCCTGAATTTCCGAACGCCTTCCCTCGCGATCGACAAAATAAAGCCGGTCGTAAAATCGGATCTTCTCGCTCGCTCCCACGCGCCGGTAAAAATCGGCCAGGTTCGTGCAGCAACCCAGCGTCACGTGCTGGCAATTGTCCACTTCGCTGCCGTCGGGCAGCGTGTAAGACGTAGCGCGCCCGCCGAGGTGGGGACGCTTCTCGAGCAGTTGAACGCGAAAACCTGCGTCAGCCAGCGCGATGGCGGAGGACAGGCCCGCCAGGCCGCCGCCGATTACCAGGACGCTTTGCGAGGGCATCACCCTTCCACCAACCGGCCTTCTTCACCGCCAGGCCTGCTGCGAGGAGATATTGAACTTTTTCGGCGCTCGACAGTGAAACGCGCGAAGTGAACACATCGAAGTGGCGCTCTTCCATCCGCGCCAGCAGCGTGCTGTACGTGCGCACAAGCGCCCACAAAGTGGCGCGGCTGTCAGAATCGATCTGGCCGACGAGCGCGACGCCTTCTTCGTAAAAGCGCCAGGCGCGCTCCGCTTCGAATTCGAGCAGCGTCTGCACAGCTTGCGTGAGCGGGCCTTGCAAATCGCCTTTGGTGCAGCCGAACCGTTCGAGATCTTCCTGCGGCAGATAGACGCGGCCCATTTCGAGGTCAGCTTTCACGTCGCGAATGATATTCGTCAATTGAAATGCGAGGCCCAGCCTTTCGGCGAGATCTGGATCGCGCGGATCGCGAAAACCGAAAACGTGCAGGCAGGTGAGGCCCACGGTTCCCGCCACGCGGTAGCAATATTCGGAAAGCTGGTCGAATGTCGCGTAGCTGGCGACGGTTAGATCCATCTCCGCGCCCAAAATCAAGTCGTGGAAGTAGCGCGTCGGTATGTTGAATCGCGTAATCGAATCGGCCAGTGCGGGCAGAATCGCGTGGCCACTCGTCTCACCGGCGATGGCTTCGTCCAGCATCCCGCGCCACCGCGCCAGCCCGCGCCGCTTCGCTTCGAGGTCTCCAGGTTCGTCAGACACATTGTCTATCAGCCGCATGAATGCATAGAGCGCAAATAGCGCGTTGCGCTTGTCGCGCGGCAAACCAAAAAAAGCGAGATAGAAGCTGCTATGCGCTCCTCGCGCAATCCGGTTGCATTCAGCATAGGAATCGCTCACCGTAATCGCGACACCTTCAGCCAGGCCTGAGTCCGTTCCCGAAGTGCCGGATTCACCTAGCATCTGCCGAGGTGTTCGCTCGAGGCTCACCGTTTGCTCGCCGCGATCCTTCGACGTCGCGCGGCCGGCCAAGGCACGCGTGAGCAAACGCAACTGCGTCCACTTCGTCAGCGCCGGCCGATCATTAAGCGTGTCGTATCCCGACGACTCGATTGCGTCGAGAATTGCCAGGCCGCCGCGGCTGAACATTTCGATATCAACCCGAATAGGCCCTTCTACGCTGCCGACCAAGGGCATTCCTGCTGCGAATAGATCTCGAGTGCGCCCGATCAAGTCTTTCATCAGCGACACGTAGCGCACGCTGAATCGGCGTTCGACGATATCCGATTCCGTCAGGCCATGAGCGGCCAGAGCGTCGAGCGGAATGTAGATGCGACCCTTTTCGAGATCGCGCGAAACGTCCTGCCAGAAATTCGCCAGCTGCAATGCGGTGCAGGTGAAATCGGAAAGCTTTTGGCGCTCGGCGTCGCGATAGCCGCAGAGATACAGCACCAGGCGGCCTACCGGATTCGCCGAATACACGCAGTAGTCGAGCACGCCATCCCACGTGGCATAGCGCTGCACTCGCTGGTCCTGCCGAAATGCCCGCAACAAATCGCTGAACGGCTTCTGCGGAATATCCTTGGCGCGAATTGTCTCGCGCAGCGCAATCAGCACCGGGTGCGATGGACCGCGCTCTGCCACACAGCACAGATGTAGCTCGTCTTCCCACGCATCGAGGAGCTCGAGAGCACGCTGGCGGTCAGGAATCTCGTCGCCCAGATCATCCGACCAGCGGCAATAGGCGTAGAGATTGTAGAAATGCTGGTGCAGCCGCTTCGGGAGCAACCACGAAACCACGTTGAAATTCTCGTAGTGATGCGTCGCGAGCCAGCGTGTGTAACGCTGGGCCTCGGCGGCGCTGCACGCTTCGGCGGGAAGATGGCGCGCGATTTCGAGTTCAGGTGTAGCTAACACGGTAGCTGACGCAGAGAGGTGCTTGCTTGCCTTTCACTTTTGCGTACTGATTCAGAACGAACTCGCTCTGGTTCCCCGTTTCGAGCCAATCAGAGCGCTTGCGGATAAAAATTCGGGCGCGCAGCGGCGCGGCAAAATCGCTTAAGGAATGATAGCAGTCTTCAACTGCCCGTTGCGGTGTTTCATATGCTCGAACACGGCCGGTAACTCCGCGAGCGGCACTTCCCCGGTGATGAAATCGCTGGCGCGAACTTCTCCACGCGCAATGGTGTCCAGAGCGTCGCGCATAAATTGCGGCGTGTGATGAAAGGTAGACTTTATGGTGATTTCGGAATAGTGCAGAGCGGCGGGATCGAACTCTACTTTCACGCCACGCGGACAGCCTCCGAACAGATTTACGGTGCCGCCTTTGCGGGCCATCTGCACAGCCCATTGCCAGGTGGTCGATGTACCGACTGCTTCAATCACCGCGTCGGCGCCGCGCCCACCATCGCTCAACTCCCGGACGAGCCTCACCGGATTCTCAATTTCGCTGATATCAAATGCCGCTACCGCGCCCAGCCGTTCCGCGGCGCGCGTCTGCGTTTTCCGCTTGCCCAGCGCGATTACGCGCACCCCTCGTGTCGAAAGCACGCGAATAAATTTCAGCCCAATCGGGCCGCAACCGATCACAACCACCGTATCTCCAGGGCGAATGCCCGTTTCGTGAATGCCGCGCAGAACGCAAGCCAGCGGCTCGGCCATGGCCGCATCCACGAACGAAACGCCTTCTGGAATTTCGAGCATATTCTGCCGAACGATTCTGCCGGGAATGCGAATGTATTCGGCGTAAGCTCCGTTGTTGAAGAGAAGATCTTCGCAGAGATTCGGCTGGCCCTTGCGGCAGAAGAAGCAGGTGTTGCAGGGAGCCGAATTCGCGGGCAGCACCCGCATACCTTTGTGGACGCCACCATTCACTGAGCGGCCCTGCTCTTCGATCACGCCCGCCAGCTCATGTCCAAAAAGCGCGGGCGGCTTGATCATCCGGGCGTGGAAGCCCTGTTTCCAGACTTTCAAATCCGTGCCGCACGTCAAGGCCACTTCCACGCGCACGAGTACTTCGTCATCTGCAACGCGAGGAATATCCACGCGTTCGATCTTCACGTCTTCCCGTCCGTACAGGACGGCCGCGTTCATGTGTCCGTTTCTCTCTCGTCTCATTGGTGCGTGATTACTACTTTTAGCGTACCATCCAGCGGCCTCGCCGCCAACTCCAGTGCGTCTGCGATGCGCTCCAGTGGAAACCGGTGCGAGATCATCTCCCGAATCGGCAAGCGCCGCTCGAACACCAGCGCCGCAGACTCTTCCTGATCGTCTGCCGAAGCGCTGTAACTTCCCAGGATTTCTTTTTCTTCCACCCCCACAGCAGAGGCAGGAAACTCCAAACGGGTGACCGGGTCGTTATGAGCAAACAGTAACACGCGCCCGCCCGGCCGCGCGATAGCCAGCGCTTCGGGCACTAATGACGGGTTGGGCACGGCGATAAGGACAGCGTCCGCTCCTCGGCCCGATGTGCGGCGGCGCATCTCGTCCAGCAAATTCGCGCTCTTGGGATCGAACGACTCGGCGGCGCCAAAACGCATGCTTGCGGCGCGGCGACCCGGCATCGGGTCGCTCGTGAAAACTTCGGCGCCCTCGTACTTTGCGAGGAGCATCAGCAGCATTCCGATGGGGCCTTGACCGATGACCAGCACAGTTTCGCCGGGCGCGACACGCGCTTTGCGGACGGCCTTGAGGCAGGTGTTCACCGGTTCGATAAATGTGGCGTCCTCAAAGGTGACGTCGGGAGGCAACGCGATCATTCCCCGTTCGACAACCCACGGCATCGCGCGGACGTACTCGGCGAAACCACCGCCATTGGGATCGAATCCTGCGGTGAGGCCGGTCTTCTTGTATCCGGCGCACTGCGAGAAGAGTTTGCGCTCGCAGTAGAAGCATGCGCCGCACGGTACGTGGTGAAAGCTCATCACCCGATCGCCAGCCTTGAACTTCTTTACTCCCGCGCCCACTTTCACGACAGTGCCGGCAAGCTCGTGGCCGAGAATCTGCGGCGGCGCGACGTAGCCATGCTCGATTTTCTTGATGTCGGTGCCGCAAATCCCGCATGCCGCGACTCGGAACAGCACTTCCCCTTCGCCGATTTCGGGGACAGGGACGGATTCGACGACGACGCGGCCCTTGCCGCGGTAGACGCCGGCGCGCATGTGGCTCAGCGAGCCGATTGGCCCGTGGGCGGAGTCGATTTGGGTGGTTGTGTGGCTCATTTTCCGGTCGTCAAAATCGCGTTTTATTTGCGATTAGAAATCATTAGGTCCTTTTATTTCAATTACTTGACCTCAATTCTAATTCCAGATTTGCGATTAGAAATTAGGGCCGTGGCCTACTCTAATCGCAACTATTGTCTCTCGTGCCGCCACCCTCACTGAGCGGCCGCCTTTAGTTCGATCGGCTGGGCGCTGGCGGCGATCCGAGCGATGTAGCGATCCAGGAATTGCGCCAATGACTCGGCTGCCCTCTTACTCTGCTGGCCAAGTTTCACCAGACCGGGAAGGGCTTGCGGGTGCAGCGCTACCTGACCCACAACGCGCGGAATGCTCAACTGCCCCTCATCGCTGAAAACTTCGTTCATGTCGAGCGGCAGAGGTTCGTCCGACGTGTCGCTGACGGCGCGAACCGCAACCGCTGGAATTCCTGCATCTGTAGCGGCGGCCAGGATCTCGAAGCTTTCCATCTCGACCGCATCCGCAACCTTGCCAAGATGCTTCTTTTCGTCTGGTCGGCCGATAGCGCGCTCGGCGCTGTAGAACCGGTCCACCACAGTGGCGTCGCATTCGGAGGCGAATGCGACAAGAGAAGCACTGCTCGAAGTCACCTTGGGATCTCCATTTTCATCCCGAGCGCCTTCGGAAGCTATCTCGCGAGCCGCAACGACCTGCGCGATTGAATATTCGGGCCGCAGACCGCCGGCAAGGCCCGAGGAGATGCAGTACTCAAGCGCTCCGGTCTCACCCCAGGCGATTTTCGAAAGGGCGAGCTTCGCTGGCCGCTGGCCTACGCCCGTGAGCAGAACCGCAACGTCGGCGCCACCAATTTCAGCGGCAAACACAGCGGCTTTGCCCCAGGTGCTCTCGCGGAACTTGTGCATTGCCCGCCAGGGAGCGAATTCGTTTTCGAGGGCGAATGTGACCAATATTTTCACCGTGGTTCCATTTACAGCTGTGCAACCTGAAACCTGCCGGTCTGAAAACCGGCGCTACAAAATCGTAAACCGAAAGTCTATGCCGCTGCGGCGTGTGCTGTCGGTACGGTCGCCGCTTTGCCGCGGATGTAACCATGGGCTTCGTACCAGCGGACGGCGCGTTCGAGAGCGGCTTCTACCGGCGTTGGCTTGTAGCCTAGTTCCCTTTCCGCTTTGTCGCTTTCGACGAACATGCGATGGCGCGACATCTTCACGCCTTCGACTGGAATTTGCGGTTCGCGTCCGCGGAGGCGCGCGAGAAATTCGTCGGCGTAACCGGCGGCAAGAGCCACGGCATGCGGCAAGCGCACGCGCGGTGCGGGGCGCCCGACGATGGCCGCGAGCATGTCCAAAATCTGCTTCAGGGTGAGGTTGCTCGCGCCGAGAATATAGCGGTCCCCGATGCGGCCCTTTTCGGCTGCGAGGAGATGTCCTGCGGCGACGTCCTCGACGGCAACTACGTTCAATCCCGTATCTACATAGGCGGGCATTTTCCCGTTCAGGAAATCGAGGATGATTTTACCGGTCGGCGTCGGCTTCCAATCGCATGGTCCAATCGGTGCGGTAGGATTCACGATGACCACCGGCACGCCTTCACGCGCTGCGCGGATTGCTTCCTGCTCGGCCATGAATTTTGAGCGTTTGTAGTGGCCGATCATTTCGCCCAGCTCGGATTGAGTCGCCTCGTTGGGCAGCGAGCCGTGGCGCGGAACCGCGATCGTCGCAACGGTGCTTGTGTATACAATCCGTTCGACTCCAGCACGCTTCGCCGCGTCGAGCAGCTTGCGCGTGCCTTCCACATTGCTTTCGTAGATTTCTTCGGGATGCGCCGACCAGAGCCGGTAATCGGCGGCGACGTGAAAGACGCGGCGGACGCCGCGCATGGCGCGTTCGATGGAAGCTGCGTCGCGCAAATCGCCTTGGGCGCGCTCCACCGGCAAGTCGGCGAGAATGTCCGCATTGCTTGTCATCTTAGTTGTCACCTTGCCGGTGACGCGGCAGAAGATACGGACTTCGTGTCCCTGGTTAACGAGCAGCCGGGCGACGTGGCTTCCCACGAACCCTGTGGCTCCGGTAACGAGCGTGGTCATAAAATGCGGAAAACTTCGTCTCCCTGCTGTGCGGGAGCCACGGGAATCACGCGCTTCGGAATGCTGCCGTTGCCGGAGCCGTTACCGTGGCCATTTGAATGGCCATTGCCATGGCCGTTAGCTTTTTTCTCGCGTTCGGTGGGCTCACCGAGAAGGCCGCCCATCTTTCCGGAGACCGTCCAGCTGAGCATCTTCCACGTGTCGCCGAGCTTCTTGTTGCCGCCGAGAACCGCGGAAGCTTCGTACCCCGCGTGAACCATACAATCTTCGCAACGAGGATCGCGACCGCGGCCGTATTTTTCCCAGGGCGTCTGCTCGATGAAGTCTTTGAAGTTGTCGTGGTGCGCGTCGGTCATCAGGTAACACGGACCTTTCCAGCCGCGTGGATTGTAAGTGGGATTACCCCAGGCCGTGCACATCAGCTCGCGCTCTCCGCGCAGATATTCCATATAGATGGGCGACGTGACAATGTTGTAGCGCTCGAGCAGCTTGTAAGCCTGGCGGAACTTCTCGCGGATTTCATCGCGAGACATGAAGATTTCCTTGGTCATCACAGCGGCGTAGGAGTAGGCCGGCGAAAGCATGTGACCATCGACGCCGAGCGTTTGGAGATAAGCGAAAAGATCGGCAATCTCTTCGATGTCCGTTTCTTTGTAAATCGTGGTATTGGAGGTGACGAGAAAACCCGCAGCCTTGGCTGCTTTGATGCCTTCGATTGCTTCGCGGAAGACGCCATCGCGCTCGACGCAGATATCGTGAGTCTTTTCGAGCCCGTCGAGATGGACATTGAAGAACAGGCGCGACGTGGGCGTGAAATCGCGCAGATGCTTGCGAATGAACATGCCGTTGGTGCAAAGGTAGATGTGCTTCTTGCGGGCAAGAATTTCGTTGGTCAGACGGCCAATCTCGGGGTAAATCATGGGCTCGCCGCCGCAAATGGAAACGATGGGCGCGCCGCAATCGTCGACCGCCTTCAAGCACTGTTCGACGGTGAGCATTTCGTTGATCGTCGACTTATATTCGCGAATACGGCCGCAGCCTGTGCAGGTGAGATTACAGGCGTGGAGCGGCTCGAGCATCATCACCAGCGGAAACTTCTGCGCCCCGGTGATGCTCTTGCGAGCGAGATAACCCGTCATGCTCGCAGTGAGGCTAAAAGGAACTCTCATCCATTACCCCCGTCTTTGATTAGATGCTTTATTTCCTCGGCGGGAATCTGCAAAGCGAAAGATTTGCGCCGGCCTTTGCGCATGTTGTCGAAGCGCGCGAGCGCGTAAAGCGGAAACGAATTCCGGTAGAGGTGATATTTCAAATAAAAGACGCACGGAAAACCTGTGCCGGTAAATTCCGCTTCATCCCATGAGCCGTCTTCATTCTGGTTTTCGGTAAGCCAAGCGGCGGCCCGCTCGGAAGCCGGATTGTTCGGACCAACCGTTGCCAGCAGACCAATCAATGCCCATGCGGTCTGCGATGCGGTGCTCTTGCCTTTGCCTTTGAGCGCCGGATCGTAATAAGAAAGAATGGACTCGCCGAAGCCACCGTCGGGATTCTGCACCGAGCGCAGCCAATTCGCGGCTCGCTGGCAATCTGGATCGGACGATAGCCCCACTGTTTCAAGAGCGCGCAGTACTCCGCTCGTTCCGTAGAGATAGTTCACGCCCCAGCGGCCGTACCAGGAACCGTCAGGAGTTTGATCGTGCTTGATGAAATCACGCGCCCGATCCACGACGGGATGATTCGCTGACCAGCCAAACTGGCCGAGACATTCAAGAACGCGCGCCGTAACGTCGGCGGTCGAAGGATCGAGCATCGCGTTGTGGTCGGCAAACGGAATGTGATTCAGGAACTGGAGATTGTTCTCGTGGTCGAATGCGCCCCAGCCGCCGTCGCTATTCTGCATGCTGACGAGCCAGGCAAGCCCGCGACGGATCGCGCCACGCAGCGGAGCGGAGTCGGGATCGGCGACGCGGCCAAGCGCCATCAGAACGAACGCAGTGTCGTCCACATCGGGATAGAAATCATTCTGAAACTCGAAGGCCCAGCCGCCCGGCGCAGCCCTCTTGTTCTTTACCTGCCAATCGCCGGGACCCAGGATCTGGTTTTTCACCACCCACCGCTCGGCAGCAACCAGTGCCGGATGCGACGGGTCGAGCCCCGCCTCTTCGAGCGAAACCATCGCGATGGCAGTGTCCCAAACAGGCGATATGCAAGGCTGAACGCGAATCGTTCGGTGCCGTTCGTCTTCGACTTCGTAACGCTCGAGGAGTTTGATTTCGCGATGAAGCAGAGGATCATCTAGATCCTGCGCTTCCGCAAGCAGCGCGAAAATCGAATTCATCATCGCGGGATAGATCGTTCCCAGGCCTTCGCTGCGTTCCAGGCGATCCATCATCCATTTCCGAGCGCGAGCGAGGCACAACTTTCGAAACGGCTTCCATGAGGAACGCTCGTAGAGTTTCAATCCGCGTTCGAGCGCAAGAAACGCATTGCGCCAGGTGAAGACGCTCTTATCCCAGGTAAACGATGCCGGTCTCTGCCCCGGAACCTTGAATAGATCGGTGACCGTAACGTCTGCCGGCAGCGGCCATTCCGGCTTGTTGGCGTAAACGATCGCGAGCGGCACGACAATTCCCCGCGTCCAGGACGACATTTCGTAAAGATTCAGCGGGAACCAATCCGGCAAAAGCATCATCTCGGGCGGAATCGAAGGCACCATGTCCCAGCTAATGGCGCCGACCATCGCGAGATAGAAGCGAACATAGGAATTCGTAGCTTCGAGACCTCCGAGGTCCAGTACTTTTTGCTTCGCGCGCTGAATGTGAGGCGCATTTGCGGGATCGCCAGCCAGGCGAAGGGCAACGTAAGCCTTCACCGTCGCATTCAGCTCCGAAGGGCCGCCGTAGAAAATGTACCAGCCGCCGTCTTCGAGCTGGCGGTCGCGGATATAGCGCGCCAGCTTGGCGGTTTTCTCGGATTTAAGCTGACCCAGGATGTGCAGGTAGAGAATGTAATCGGATTCGAGCGTGGTATCGGCTTCGAGCTCGCCCCACCAGTAGCCTTCCTGGGCCTGTGCGGCCAGCATCCAGTCGCGGCTACGGGAAATGGCCTGTTCGACGAGAGACTCGAGGTTGCGGGTTTGAACGACCCCCGTTGCCTGGCTCGCTCCGCTGTAGGAAGTCTCTATACGCAGTCTTGCTTCCGGTGTCATCAATCCCTCAGATATATTTTCTGTCCTTGTCGGCCCATTTGGAAATTGCAGCTGCAGCCCGACCGCGCCCTCATGACCCAGAATGAATGGCGAGGCCCCCAACTTGCGCTGCCTTCTTCGCTGCCCTGCGGAGGGCATCAGAACCGGGCACCCTATTGCTTACCCGTTCTAGCCGCCGCGTCCGCTTGCCCGGCTTCCCCATTAGCCAGTCTATGGGACGTTTTATGAGCTGAAAAACGCTCGGTAAAAACCCTTTGGCCTTATTGCACAGCATCAACTGTTCCGTAACACTAACATTATGTTCGGCTTTGGCTTGTCGGTCAACTGAATTTCCATGTCGAGTGTCCAAACTTATGATGCTGGCAATCGTAAAATGATGCCTGACAAAAATTGCCCCAATTCGGGCGGCAGGGGCGATCCGATTGGTTGAAGGAATCGCGGTTTCGCCATGGCTGGAAGGGATTGGAATCGCGGATCTGAATCCTCCGATGGCGAACGGAAGACGAAAGCATCGGCTAGCTCAAGATTTTCGCGAGCTGAATCCTTGAAGTCCGGATTCGAGGGATCGAGCACCATAACGAACAGCGAAGGCTTCCAGAATCTCATTAGCGCGTCGCTTTCGACTATGGCTTGGTCGGCGTTTGCCAGTTGGGCTGCCAGTGCCGGAAGGACATTTTGCAGGCGATGTTGTTTCGTCTCGATCCATAGGGCTCTATGGGCACCTGCAGCGAGGAAGCGCGAACTGTCTGAGTTGTCGCTGCGGCTGGTTTCTTCGTGGAAAGCGTACGGATGGTCTTGCGGGGAGCAATTGCACGAGGGGCCATTCACCGGGCAGCCTGATTCGGCATAAGGAGTGATTTTCACGGCTGTCCAGTGCCGATCCGGAAATGTTCGTATGATGTCCGCGACCAGCGTGGATTTCCCGACCTTGCGGCACTGGCCTCCTACGGCTAGCAGGAAGCCGGGAAACGGCGGTGGAATGCGACTCGCGGTCATTATCCTAATCCTGATCTTGTCGATCTGGTTTTGTCGATTACCGTTTCGTGGATCGTTCCGTCGATCATCGATCCGACTTGGAGTATGTCTGCTTCGCGGGCGACTCTGTTTCTAATTTGCGGATGCGCTCGGCCAACTCCGGCAGACGCGCGAACCAGGCGTACTGTGCCTTGAACTTCTCGAGCGGGCGCGCTGGAGTGCCCCAGACAGTTTGACCGCTGCGGATTGTCTTGCCGGTGGGGATGCCGGCTTGCGCGCCGGCAATGGCGCCGTCTTCGAGTTTGCAGTGATCGGCGATACCAACCTGTCCACCGATCATGGCGTGCTTCCCTACCGTGCTACTGCCGGAGATTCCTGTTTGTGCAGCGATCACCGTGTGCTCGCCGATTTGGACGTTGTGCGCTACTTGCACGAGGTTATCGATTTTTACCCCGGCGGCGATTTGAGTGGTTTCGAGCGAGCCGCGATCGATGGTGGTGTTCGCGCCAATTTCCACGTCGTCGGCAATTTCGACTCGGCCGACTTGCGGAAATTTCCAGTAGCGGCCTTCGCCGAAGACGTAGCCGAAGCCGTCACTGCCGATGACGGCACCGGAATGGACTTCGACGCGATCGCCGAGTCGCGCCCCGGCGTAGAGCGTGACGCGGGGGTGCAAGATGCAATTGGCGCCGATGTGTGAGGCGCGGCCGATGAAACCGAAGGCGCCTATCATGGTGCCGGCTCCGACTTCGGATTCGTCTTCGAGCACGGCGTACGGGCCGATGTAAACATTTTCAGCGATCTTGGCTGTCGGTGACACGATCGCGGTGGAATGAATACTGGATTTTGGCGTGGCTCGCGGCAAGAGCCACGCCGCGGCCTTTGCGAACGCAAATTTTGGATCGGCGACTTCGAGAATTGTCTTGCCAGCTGCGCGAGTGTTCGCGGGAGCGAGAACACACGCGGCTGCTGATTTTTCGATGCGCGGCGCAAATTTAGGAGCGTCGAGGTAGATGAGGTCTGTGGCTGTTGCGTTTTCAGGGCCGGCGACGCCTGTGAGCGCGCGGCTTCCGTCGCCCTGTAGCGTCGCGCCCAAATATTTCGCCAGATCAGCGGCTGTGCGATTCATGTGAACCTCTTTCTCAACTTTTTGATTTGCGCGGATTGCCGTGCGCCGATCATTTCACGCACCTTCAAAAACTAGAACGGGTAGATTGCCAATTCTCCCGGCGGGCGAGTCTTCCAGCGCTTGTGAACCCAGAGCCACTGGTCGGGATGCTCGCGCACGTAGGCTTCAATCACAGCCATGAAGCGAGCGGTGTTCTCGCGAACGTCGGCATCTTCATCGCCGGTGCGCACGAGGTCGAGCGCGCGTCCGAACTGCAGGCGATATTTCTTTTCGGCGGCGTGCCACGCTAGAAATCCAGGAACGACGGCGGCATCTGTGCGCAGTGCGATTCTGGCAATGCCTGACGTGGTGCATGCCAGTCTGCCGAAAAAATCCACGAAGACCCCTTCGTCGAGGGACGTGTTGGTGTCGGCCAATATGCCAACCGTGCCGCCTTCGCCGAGCACTTTCAGAATAGCGCGCGCGGAGCGATTCTTTTCGATCGGCTGATTTCCGGAAAGGCAGCGATAGCGATTGATGAGCGCGTCGACGCGAGGATTGGCGACGGGGCGCACAAGGAAATGCAGCGGGTGGCCATAGAGGGCATGCGCGAAAGGAGCGAGTTCCCACGCGCTCATGTGGCCGGTGAGAAACAAGACACCTTTCCCGCGGCGCTGGGCGCATTCGAAATTCTTGGCGCCGTCGATTGTCACAATCTGCAAAATATTCGCGGCCGTGTATTTTGGGAATTGCGAGAACTCGCCCGCCATCCAGCCGATCTGGCGGACCATTCCGCGAACGATTCGTTTGCGTTCCGCCTCGCTCATATCGGGAAATGCGAGTTGAAGATTGAACATCGCTGCGCGCCTGAGGGGCGTGCGCACTTGATATGCGAGCGCGGCAAACGCGGCGCCCACCTGACGGGCTGTGCTGCGTGGAAGCAGGCCAAGCGCTTTGAGTCCCGTCCATGCAGCTGCGTATTCGAGCCATTGTCGCATCGCGCGTCATTATGCAAGAGGCTGGAGAGCCGATGCCAGCGATGTGTGATGAAAGAGTGTTTGCCCGGATGTTAGACTCGGCGGGCTTACTAGAGCGAAGCGCGATGGCCATACGATGACCATACAATGAGCGAACAGTCGCTGTCCCGGCAACGCACCAATTTCATTGCCTATGCAAGTGCGGGACTGATCGTGGTGGTGTGCATCTTCAGCCATTTGGGTGCGATTGGATTAGTTGGGCCGGACGAACCGCGTTATGCGTGGATCGCGCGGGCGATGGCGACGAGCGGCGATTGGGTGACGCCGCGTCTTTACGGCGAGCCGTGGTTTGAAAAGCCGGTGCTTTACTACTGGGTGGCAGCGCTGGGATTTTCGGCTCACTTGCCCGCCGAATGGGCGGCGCGGCTGCCCTCTGCTTTTGCGGCGCTGGTGGCAGCGATTGCGATCGGTTGGCTCGGTCGGAAATTCTACAACGCGGAATCTTGGCCGTTCGCGTCTCCTTTCTTGCTTGCTCCTCTTATTTTCTCGACGAGCGTTGCAACGATAGGGTTCGCGCGCGCGGCGGGTCCCGATATGTTGTTCAGCGCCGCTCTCACCGTCGCGATGGCAAGCGGCGCGATTGTGCTAAGTCGTCGCGGGGCCTTGCGTTCAGAAAATGACGAGCGGGCCAGCACCGGCCCGTCTGATCACTTTGCGCTAGCCCTCTTCGGCGCCTCGCTCGGGCTTGCGGTTCTCGCAAAAGGTCCAGCGGGCGCCTTACTGGCTGCCGGCGCGATTGCAATTTGGGCCATCCCTACCTCGCGGTGGCGCGCCGTTGTTCGGCTGGCCCATCCAATCGCCATCGCCGCATTCTGCCTGATAGCGCTTCCCTGGTACGCGCTTTGCGCGTTCCGCAATCCGGATTTTCTTCGTGTCTTTATTTTTCAGCACAATTTCGAACGCTACCTCACTCCTATGTTTCAGCATCGCCAGCCGTTTTGGTATTTCGTCCCGATTCTTCTGCTCGGACTACTTCCCTGGACGGCGTGCCTCTGGCCTGCTCTCGAAGAAGGGCTGCGACTCTGGCGGCAGAAATCCTGGAGCAACTCGGCCGGATTCTTTATCTTTTGCTGGGCTATATTCCCTTTTTTGTTTTTTAGCTTTTCACAATCGAAACTGCCGGGATATATCCTTCCGGCGATTCCTCCGCTCGCTTTGTTGATTGCGGTCGGAGTACAACGTCGGATTCTAACGTCACCCGTTCCATCCGCTCGCTGTGTCCTGATCGCGGTCGGCGTCACATGGATCGTGATGGCGCTTTCGGCGGTTCACTGGGTAAACCGACTTCCCGCTGCTGCACGCGATGTTCCGGAAAAAATGATTTTGCAGATTTCGATCATTGCGATTTCAGGCGGTATCGCGATTGTCGTGCTGGGTTTTCGTCGCGGGCGTGAGGCTTTGCTGCTTTCATTCTTTCTGGCAGCGCTTTGCGTCGAATTCGCCGGCGCACGCGTATTACCCGCGCTCGATCCCTTCATTTCGGCAAGATTTCACGGCGAACTGCTTCGCAATCACCGGTACCCCAATCGCGTTTTCACATTCCATGTGAATCGGTCTTGGCAATACGGACTCAACTTCTACCTCGGACGTGAAATTGCGGAATGGTCTCCGGATGATGTGGGTGCGGCGCTCGTTCTGACGACGCCACAGGGCTTGGACGAGATCAGAAAAGCGAATCGAGTGCAGGAAGCGCTGGATGAACCTTACGAAGGAATTCTATATGTTCCGGTGCTGCCTGCTGCGCGCTAGGGATTCGTGCGAGAAACGGGCGGCAAATTCTGCAGAAAGAAATTGACGATCTGATTTTCGTAGGCGTGGCGATCATCGTCTGTCATTTCGGAGTAGCTAAGCCGATCGCGCACCAGCTGTTTCGGCTCTGGCGCGCGCGAGAAAATCTTCCAGGTTTCATCCGCGAGCTGAGGTCGGTCGTCCGATTGAATGAACAATTTCGGAATTCCCTGCGTTTTGGCCAGATGCAGCGAAATCGGTTGCTGGGAACGGAAACGATAATTCATGAGCCGGAATCCCCAGTCCGAAAAGCGATTCACATAAGGAATCACGGCGAGGCCCGAGCGCTTCACTTCTATTTGCACCATGTCGCGAGGGTCGTCCCACGCGTTGTCAACAATCAAGGCGCCAACACGGGGATCGGAGGCGGCTACTTCCAGCGCCACGAACCCGCCCAAGTTCACGCCCCATAGGCCGAAGCGCTTGGGATCCACATCATTGCGGGTCGAAAGAGCCTGGACAGCAGCTTCCAGTTCGGCTGTTTCGTGATAGCCCAGAGTCGTAATACCGGGCGTCGATCCGTGCCCAAGGAAGTCGAACACAAACACGTTGAACTGATGATCCTGAAGCGCCGATACCAGCGTCAGCACATCGGTGCGCTGGGACAAATACCCATGGCACACGACAATCGTTGGCGCACCGCGCAGCCCAGGGAAAAACCATCCCTCCCGCTCGGGTTGGCCAGTGATGGAAAAAGAAAATGGGATGGGATGGCCCATCATCACGTTCAGGTCGGAGGAGGAGGCTGCGGAACGTGTGGGCTTCAGAATTTGGTAAAGCAGAAAACCCGCCACTGTGGCGATCGATACAAAACCAAAGAGGATTATCGCCAGCAGCGCGGAAACGACTTTGGCGGGGCGCGTTGTGGGATAGCGTAGCTCTGAGAGGACGGCCATCCGTTGAGCGCGAGAGCGCGATTTCGCGCCTCGACAAACGGAATGTTAGCACAATTCTTTCGGTATCCTGGCTCCACGCATGCTGGCGTTTCTATCCGGGAGACGCATTTGGGTTCTTTCACTCGTCACGGCTATAATGACTTACGGGAGCGGCTCGGGCCTTCATGCAGATTGTTGACCTCCGGCAGGTCCATTCGAAAACCCTTGATGTGTTGTTTCAAGAGGAAGCTCGCCACTGGCGCGACGAACTGCACTGGGACTACCGCCCCTCTATTGATCTGATTCGCAAATTCATCGATTCCCGCTCGCTGAATGGTTTCCTCGCGCTCGATAACGGACGCCCCGCCGGCTACGGTTTCTACGTGCTCGAGGATCACAAGGGATTGATAGGCGGGTTGTTTGTCTCCTCCGATTACGCGCAGTCGGCGATTCCAAAAGAGATCCTCACCGAGATGCTGGCGGCGCTTCGTGCCACGCCGCGCCTGGAACGCATCGAGGCGCAGCTGATGCCATTTGGCATCGAATTCGATCCGGCCTTCCTTTCAAGGGAGATGCATCTTCACACGCGGCAATTCATGCTTCTGCGACTTGCGGATGCGAAGGTGAGCGAAAAGCCACTCTCCCCCGCGTTTCGGATGGAGCCGTGGAGCGACCGCGCGTTCGATTCAGCGGCAAAATTGATTCAGCTTTCTTATGCCAACCACGTGGACGGCGACATCAACGATCAATACCGCTCCGAAGCTGGCGGCATGAAATTCCTTCGCAACATCGTGATTCTGCCGGGATGCGGTCAGTTCCTTCCTGAAGCTTCCTTTCTCGTGCGCCCGGCCACGGGAGATCGCCTTGTCGGTATGGTTCTCACTTCAACAGTGAAGGAGCGCGTAGGCCATACGACGCAAGTGTGCGTCCTGCCCGGCTACCAGGGCCATCGCATCGGGCGCTCACTAATGGAAGCGTCGATCCATGCGCTCATACGCCGCAAGTACGAGTGGTTGTCGCTCACAGTGACGGCGGTGAATACGTCGGCAGTGCAGCTCTACGAGCATCTCGGTTTCAAAACGATCAAGAAATTTGCAGCAGGCGTCTGGCAGGCGTAAAGAATTCAAACTATTTCTTCGCGCGATCCTTCAACAGCCCCTTCAATTCATCCATAAATTCTTTCACATCTTTGAAATCGAGATATACGGACGCGAAGCGCACGTAAGCGACCTTGTCGAGCTTCTTCAAACTTTTCATCAGCAGCTCGCCAATCTCTGAAGTGGTGCGTTCGCGCTCCGGCGCTTCGCTGACGTACGCTTCCGCTTCGTCGACAATCGTCTCGAGCTTCCCCACCGGCACCGGCCGCTTCTCACACGCCTTCAGCAATCCCTGCAAAATCTTCTGGCGGTCGAATTTCTCACGGCGGCCATCCTTCTTGATGACCATGTAAGGAATTTCGTCGATGCGCTCGTAGGTGGTAAACCGGCGGCTGCACTTCAAGCACTCGCGGCGGCGGCGAATTAGGTCGCCCGTGCGCGCCTCGCGCGAATCCACCACCTTATCATCCAGGTGCGCGCAAAAAGGGCACTTCACCGCGAACTCTCTTCCGGCCGCGTAGCCTGTTGTTCGGCGTTCTCGAGCAACACCGCCTCGCTCGCGCGCTCCTGCTCCTGAACCATCCGCCGCAAATCCCCCATCGACCAGCCTTCACTGAGCATCAGCGGAATACCCGCCAAACAAACACCCGCAAACGAAATCAGCCAGACCACCACTGAAGCGGCCACGGCCGGTTCATGTTCTACTCCAAAGACCAACGTCAGCACAAGAATCGTACTTGCTTGCGCTCCGCCCCCCACTCCCGGCAATTGCGCTACCGATCCCACCATCCCGAACGCCAAAACGAGCAAAGCATCCGTAAAGCCGAGCGTCGCCAGTCGGCCGCCAAACGCATGCAGGACCCACAGATAAACAAACGCAACCAGGATCCAGTGCAGCGCCGTATACAACGTCAGCAAGAAGAGATCATTCCAGGTGCGAATTGCCTGCAGCCCCTCGCTGAACCCTTCGATCAACACAACCACCTTCTCGCGCCATCCGGTACGCCACCGCGGATTCTTCAAGAAGTTTGTAAGCAAACGCGCGCCATGAAACCGGAAGTAGACCAGCATCGCGACAACCAGAACGAGCCCATAGAGCAGCGCCCGCCCTACGGAGCGCGCGAAAACCAGCAAATGCGCAGTGCGCTCATTCACCAATCCACTTTGCTGGAAGAGAGCCAGGGCAACGCCAGCCAATACCGCCGTCGCGGCGATATCCGAAATCCGCTCGAGAAAGAAAACACCAAACATCCCCGCCACCGGCAGCGAATCCTTCTTGGCAATCAGCACCGGACGAATCGGTTCCCCAGGGCGGCCCAGCAAAAAAAGGCAGGTGAATCCCATTAGAGTCGCCTTATACACGTTCCAGAAGTGCGTCCGGCCAAGCGCGTGCGAAAATTGCATCCAGCGCAGGGCGCGAAGCGCGTAGCAGACGTAGATCGCGGCCGCCGCCAGCAGCAAAAGAGAAAGATTTGCGTTACGAACCGACTCAGCTACCATGCGCCAATCGAAGTTTTTCAGCGCGCCGGAATGCCCGAGTTCGTAGACGATAAAACCGAGAACAACCGCGACGATGACAATCGTGAGGTACTTCCGAAGCTTGGGCGGCATTCGTCGCAAAAGCTAACAGTTACATTCGCAAAGTTCAAGGTGGGCGTTCGCCGCAGTTTCTTCCGCCTGGGACGCGGCTTGTGTTCCTTCGCGCAGGACGGCTAAGATGCATCGCGATGGTGTGGAACTTTTCGACCCCATTTTGCGTTTCATGATTGAGGCACGAAAGGTGATCCAACGCGCGAGGCTGAGGAAGATTGGAGCCCGACGCTCAACTGGTGCAGCAATGTCTCCGGGGCGAAGGGCCGGCCTGGGAGGAACTCGTGCGGCGGCACGCAAAGCGCGTATACAACATATGCTATCGCTTCACAGGAAATGCAACCGATGCGCAGGATTTGAGCCAGGAAGTCTTCCTGCGCATCTACCGCACGCTCGCGAGTTACCGGCCCGCGTACGGGGCGTTTCCCACGTGGCTCACCAGCGTGACACGCAATTTGCTGGTGGATCATTACCGGCGCACGCGCCACGACCGCGTGACGGATTCGATCGACGACGCGATGCCAGTGCTCGAAGAAAAGCACTCGCAGGCGCGAACGCCCGATCGGCTCGCCGAAGCCTCCGAGCTGAGCGCGCAATTGCAGCGCGGACTCGCCCGGCTGTCGCCCGAGTTGCGCGAAGCGGTGATCTTGCGCGATTTGCAGGGATTGGAATACAACGAGATTCAGTCGGTGCTCGAAGTGCCCGAAGGCACCGTAAAATCGAGAATCAACCGCGGGCGCATCGAGCTGGCGCGGGTTCTGGAAGAGATGGGCGTGCGGCCGTCGTAGGGCAGGCATGACGGCTTTGGTCTTAGAGATTCGGAGTGAATGAAATGGACTGGAACTGCAAAATTTCGGACGAACGGCTAAGCGAATATCTCGACGGCAAACTCCCGGCCGCCGATGCCTCCGCGTTTGCAACGCACACCGCCGGCTGCGCGGATTGCGCGCAATTGGTTGCCCGCGTTGGCAGACTCGTTGGCCAGATGCATGAGCTCGCCGAAATCGAAGAGCCGCCGCAGCTCATCCAAAACATCCTCGACGCCACGATTGGCCCGCGCACCCAAAAAGAAGGCTGGAAGAACTGGTTCTCCTGGGTGCCGAAACTGTGGCAGCCGCGGTTTGCAATGGGTATTGTGACGGTCGCCGCGTCACTCACTATCGTGATCCACTCTACCGGCATAACGCCGGGAAAGATCAAGCGGGCCGATTTGAATCCCGCGAGCCTTGTCCGCTCGGCGAATCGGCAGCTGCATCTCACGTACGCGCGCAGCGCAAAATTTGTAAATGACCTACGCGTCGTGTACGAAATTCAGTCCCGGCTGCAACCCGCTCCCGAGCCTTCACCCAATTCAGCGCCTGCGCCGGAGGAAAAGCAATCGCGACCGGATCCTTCAACGCCCCAGCAAAAGTCGGATAAAAACCCGCCGCGCGACCGCACCCAAGTTCACGGCGGCAGCATGTTCGCAGTGCTGATGCCTGCAACGTTACCCGCTTCTACCATCGCAACGCTAACCAGGAGCCCTCAATGACATGTGCCGTGCACACCGATCGCGAGGCCACCGGCTATTGCCGCAATTGCGGCAAAGCGCTTTGCCCGGAGTGTACGCGCGAAATCCGCGGCGCACTCTACTGTGAGGACTGTCTCGCCAATGTGCTCGCAGGTCCGCTGGGCCCGGCGGGAGCTGCGGCGGCGGGTGCCCGCCCAGACGTGAATCCGGGCCTGGCTGCAACGCTCGGCTTTATTCCCGGCCTCGGCGCGGTCTACAACGGCGAATATGTAAAAGCGCTCATACAGGTTCTCGTCTTCGGCGGCCTCATTGCCGGAGTCAGCAGCGACATGCCCAGTGGATACATCGCCTTCCTCAGCATTGCGCTCGGCTGTTTCTATTGCTACATGCCAATCGACTCCTACCGTGTCGCGAAAGCCCGGCAGTTGGGACAAGCTGAGCCCGGCGGAATCGTCGAAGGAAAAGGCGCGCGACCCATTGGCGCGTTTGTCCTGATTCTCATGGGCGTGCTTTTCCTGCTTTCGAATTTCGGCTTGCTGCAGGCTGACTGGTTCGAGAAAGCCTGGCCCATCGGCCTGATCGCGCTGGGCGGTTGGATCATCTGGGACCGCACGCGAAGGAACGCCTAGGAGCGCTCGAATGCCGGACGAACTCAAAGCACGCTGCACCTGCCCCAACTGCCGCATCCGCGGATTGATGGGTCCCGTGATGCTAATCACCATCGGCGCGCTTTTTCTCGTCCGCGAATATACGCGCTTCAGCATCGGCGAACTCTGGCCGGTCCTGCTGATCGTCGCCGGCATCGTTCTCGTCGCCCAGGCCATGGCCTCTCGCGAAGGGCACATCGGTTCGTGAGGAGCGCGTGAGCAACGGCGCATTGCCACCTCAGCCACAGCGAAGCTCGATCTTTGCCGGCTTGCTTCTGATTTTTCTCGGTGCTCTCTTCCTTCTGCATCGGTACATTCCGGAACTCGGCATCGGTCATCTGATCGCTCGCTACTGGCCGGTGTTGCTCATCATTTGGGGCATTGCGAAGCTGGTTGACCATCTTTCCGCGCAACGCACCGGCCACGCTCGGCCTCCCGTGCTCTCTGGCGGCGAGGCGGTATTGCTTGTGCTGCTCGTCGTTGTCCTGGGGTGGATTTGGGTGGTGGACTACATTCATATGAAGCATCCGCAACTCGAAGTCGATGGCATCGGCCTTTTCTCGCATCGGCACTCGGACATGGAGGTGATTCCCCCGCAATCCATTCCTGCCGGCGCGCAGGTTACCGTTCAGACCGGCCACGGCGATCTCACGATTCATGCCGGCGACATGAACGAGATCCGTGTGGAAGTGAATAAGTCCGGGTCGGCGCCGAATGAGTCCTCGGCACGCAAGCAATTGAAAGAAGTGCGAGTGGTGATCGAGCATTCCGGTAGCGCATATCTCGTGCATCCAGTGAGCCAAGACCAGGCCAGCGGCAACGTGTCTGTGGATCTTGACGTCGAACTCCCAAAGAACGTCTCGCTCACAGCCACCAGCGCTCGCGGCGATATCAAGATTTCTGGAATCGGCGGCGCCATCACCGCCACCACGCAAAATGGCGACGTCGAAATTCACGACGCCGGTTCGGATGTAAACGTTCAGCTCCAGAAAGGCGACGTGCGCGTTGCCGACGTGACTGGCAGCGTGCGCATCACCGGCAAAGGCAGCCAGATTGACGTGTCCGATGTTGCCGGCGACGCTTTGCTCGAAGGCGATTTTTTTGGGCCGATTCGCGTGCGCAACGTGAAGAAGACCACCCACTATGCATCGCAGCGAAGCGATATCACGCTGTTGCATCTAACTGGCCAGTTAGAGCTCGATTCGGGTGACATCGAAATTTCCGACGTCGCTGGTTCCGCGAGGATAACGACACACAATCAGGACATGGATATCGAGAATATTGCTGGAAAGCTCGACGTTACGAACGCGCACGGCGATATCAAAGTTCGCTGCTCCGATCCGCCGCGCGAAGATATCAATGTGGTGAATGATTCTGGAGAAATTGATCTCACCCTCCCGTCAAACTCCAGCTTCCAGATCGCCGCTTCGTCTCGTTCGGGTGAAGTGCAGAGCGATTTCGAAGATGCTTCACTCAAACTCGCCAACGAAAGCGACACAGGGCACCTGAACGGAACCGTTGGCTCACACGGCTCGCGCATTACGCTCACAACGAGTTACGGCACAATCTACCTGCGCAAATCCTCGTAGGGCCTCGTCGTATAGGTTTCACTCTCCGCCCGATCCCCGTAAACGCTCAAGCGTCGCAAAAAATTCCGGAAAAGAAACGCCCACACATTCCGCGTCGCGCACCACCGTGTGACCCTCCGCGCCGAGAGCTGCCACCGAAAGCGCCATGGCGATGCGGTGATCGCCTTGCGGATCCACTTTCGCCCCGCGCAATTTCCCGGCCGAGCGGCCTGCCACTCGAAGCCCGTCCGGAAATTCGTCCACGTCCGCGCCCATTTGGCGCAACCCCGTCGCGAGCGTCGCAATGCGGTCGCTTTCCTTCACCCGTAGCTCCGCCGCGTCATGAATTTCAATTCCCTTCTCCGTATAAGCGCCGAGCGCCGCAAGCATCGGCAGTTCGTCGATCATTTCGGCCACTTGCGACCCGGCGATGCTCCCGCCCGAAAGCTGCGAATATCTCACCGACAAATCCCCGACAAGTTCGCCATCGCGTAACTGCACCGAGGCGAGATTGATTTGCGCTCCGATGGAAATCAGAAAATCGAGCACTTTCGCTCGCGTTGGATTCAACCCCACGTTGTGCAGCATGAGGGACGAATCGGGGAGAATAAGCGCGGCGCATGCTAGAAATACCCCGCCGGAGAGATCGCCCGGCACCGTCAGCTGTCGAGCCGCCAGTTTTGGCCGCGGCTGAATGCGGATGGAATCTTTCGCTGTCTCCACCGTCGCGCCAAACTCGCGCAGCGCAAGCTCAGTGTGGTCGCGCGTGCGAACGGATTCGCGCACCGCAGTCACACCGTCAGCGTACAAACCGGCGAGCAAGATCGCGGACTTCACCTGCGCGCTGGGCACCGGCAGCGCGTAGTCAATCGCGTGCAGGTTTCCGCCGCGAATTTCAAGCGGCGCCAGGTCTCCATCGCGTCCCCGAATCTCGGCGCCCATTTGTCGAAGCGGCTCAGCCACACGCCGCATCGGCCGTTTTCGCAGCGAGCTATCGCCCGTGATTGTTGACGTAAACTTCTGTCCGGCCAGCACCCCGGAAAGCATTCGGATCGTGCTGCCGGAATTCTCTGCATCGAGCGCCCGTTTCGGCGGCTTTAGTCCATCGAGACCCTTGCCGGAAATTCGGACTCGTTCCTGGGTCGCGTCAATTTCAGCGCCCAGCTTTCGCAAACATTCGAGCGTGCTGCGGCAATCAGCCGCAGTCGCGTAATTGAATATTTCGCTCCGTCCCTCGGCGAGCGCCGCCAGAATCGCGTACCGGTGCGAAATGGATTTATCACCCGGCAATTCGACAACGCCGGTCACGTTTCCGCCTGGCGAAATCGTTTTCTTACTCACCGCGCGATTCTAGCACGCGGCTTTCGCGCCTTGGCCCCACTCAACTTCACTCGCTTCAGGTTGGCGTCCTCACTCCTCATCGAAGAACTTCAGCGCCATCGCTCCATGTGTCGCCGCCCCTCCGGCTCGCAACGCCGCTGCGACAAATGCCGATTCGGTGATCTCTTCCCGCGTCGCACCGGCCGCCTTTGCCGCTTTTGAATGCACTGCGATGCAATACGGACACTGTGTTGTGCAGGCCACCGCGATGGCGATCAGCTCCCTGTACTTCTTGGGGATTTTTCCGTTCTCGCTGCCGACAATATTGTTGAGCCCGAGCCATGCCTTGAAGTCCGCCGGTGCGAGCTTCCCCATTTCCTTGAGAAAATGAAGGTCTCCGGCATCGTGATAATGTTCGCTCACTGGAAGTTCCTCCCGGCTAGAGTCAGATGCCTGTTTTTGAATTTCGATTACCAATATTTATCGCTGTGAACTGCCGCAGCGGGCACAGATGGTTGCAGGAATCGGCAGCCAAACAACCGTTTGCATAGCTTTTCGCATCTTGCTACCGTCATGCTTGGGTCATGAAATTGCATACTACAACCGGCAGGCAGCGATCGACGGCGCGGGAAGTGAACCTCCGCCGGGTATCCATCGCTTGCGGGCCGATGTCTAATAGCAACATTACCCAATTCAGAAATTCGGTTAACTCCAGCAGAATGAGGGTTTACGTAATTTCTAACCGCTACAAAACGGGCATTCCCACGAAACGCGCCTCACCGGCCAGCCTGGCGAATGACATGGAAGTTCGCTCGTTTGCTTCTGGATTTACGTCCGCGTATCATCAAGCTTCCATGCTCATGCTTTTTAGAAGGTTGTGGATGGCGGCCCTCGCTGTCCTATTTGTCTGCTCGCTTCCTCTTTACGCCGGAGATTCTCCTGAAATCATGCCCCTCAGCCAGATTCACCCGGGCATGAAAGGCGTTGCTTACACGATTTTCGAGGGCGACCAGATCGAAAAAATGGATCTCGTGGTACTTGGGACGCTTCGCAATGCGCTCGGTCCGAAACAAGACGTGATTCTGGTGAAGTTGGTCGGTGAAAAAGTCGAGCGTACCGGTGTCGTCGCCGGAATGAGCGGAAGCCCGGTCTACTTCGACGGAAAGCTGGCCGGAGCGCTCTCGCTGAAGCTCGGCATCTTTACGAAGGAAGCGATCGGCGGCGTGACTCCGATCGAAAATATGCTGGACGTGGAAAAAGCTGCGGCCACTCCCGCCAGCCCGATGCCTGGCGCGACACCTGCGAATCCAGCATCAACCGTCGACACTCGAATTCCGCTGCCGGAAAACTATGCTCATCAGACCGGCGCTGGGGGCGGGCAATTTCTCGTGCCGATTGAAACTCCGCTGATTTCAACCGGCCTTTATCCTGAAACCCTCGCGCAATTCGGAAAACAGCTTTCTGCCTGGGGCATGACGGCGATGGCCGGCGGCACTGCTGCTCCGTCGCCCGAAGATGCCAACCTGAAACCAGGCGACATGGTTGGCATGGAACTCGTTCGCGGCGATCTTTCGATCGCTCCCGGCTGCACGGTAACCCTGGTCGAAGCCGACCGGATTTTCGCCTGTGGGCACCCGATTTTCGGGTTTGGCGCCGTGGCCATGCCGCTCACTCGCGGACATGTGATTCTCACGCTTGCGTCATCGATGGCTTCGACGAAAGTCATGTCTACCGGAGGGTTGATCGGCACGCTGACGCAGGATCGCCTCACCGCTGTGATGGGCAAGCTTGGCCCCGGTCCGCCTATGATTCCGATGGACGTGGAGCTCGCTACTCCCTCGGGCGAAAAGAATTTCCATTTCGAAGTGATCGAAAGCCCGCAATTGACGCCGCTCCTCGTGGCTATGGCCACCTTCAACGGGATCGTTTCCAGCCCCGCGTACAGCGAGGGCTCCACACTTTCGCTCGAAGGTTCGATCGACATCAAAGGACACACGCCGGTGCGGCTTGAAGACCTCTTCGCTCCTACGGACGCACCGGTCCCGACTGGATTCTTCGTTGCCACTTCCGTGCAGGGCGCTTTCGCCCGAGTCTACTCGAACCCGTATGAGCTGCCGCATTTGTCGCACATTCAGATTCGCGTCACCACGATGCCGGAGCGCCGCGTCGCAACAATCGACAACGCCTGGATTGAAAAGAGCGAAGTGCGGCCGGGTGAAACCGTTGCTGTGAAAGTGCAGCTGCGGCCTTATCGTGGCGCCCCATTCATCAAGGAAATTCCAGTCACAATTCCGGCGCAAGCGGCGCACGGCACTTTGCAACTGGTTGTGAGCGATGCCGATACCCTCAATCGCAACGTGCAGATGCTCGCCGGCAACTCGCAGACGCAGCTTCCCGGTCTCGAAGAACTGATCAATCTGATCAATCGTGAACGCCAGAACGACCGGCTATACGCCACACTATTCCAGTCAACGCCCACGCTTCTCGTCGAAGACAAGGAAATGCCCAACGCGCCATCTTCCGCCATCAACGTGCTCGACCAGCGCCAGAGTTTCGGCGGCGCTCGGTTGCTCGGTCAATCGAAAGCCGGCGAATGGTCCGTCGAGATGCATCAAGTGATCGCCGGTGAGCGCTCGCTGACGATCACGGTCAAGTGATTTCCGGGGCAAAAGGAGATGTTGTTTTGAAGATACGGCGAACGATTCTGGTGTGCGTGCTGGCTGCTGCGCTGAACACTATCGCCCCGATTCCTGCGCGAGCCGAGCACACGCGCACCTGGCGTCAATCCGACTCAAGCGAATTCGAGAAAGGTACCGCGAAAGGCGTCGCGATTCGCAGCGACGGAAAGCTGATGCCGGCGCCGCGCTTCGCCTCGTTCTCCGATCCGAATCTTGCTTATCTCTGGACGCTCCGCCTTGATTCCAAAGGCCGCCTGTATGCGGCAGGCGGCTCCGACGCGAAGGTACTTCGCTTCGACGACGCAGGAAAACCGGCCACAGTTTTCGAATCTCCTGAGCTTGCAGCGCAAGCCATCGTTTTCGATTCCCACGACAATCTCTACGTTGGCACTTCGCCCGACGGCAAAGTGTACAAAGTGACTCCCGACGGCCAGAAGAGCGTCTTCTTCGAGCCAAAAACAAAATACATCTGGGCGCTTGCGATCGATTCGAACGGCTCGCTGTTTGTCGCCACAGGCGATTCCGGGCAGATCTTCGTCGTCGGACCTGACGGTAAAGGCAAACTTTTTTATCAGAGTGACGAGCGTCACGCTCGCTCCCTGGCGATTGATGCAAAGGGCAATCTGCTCGTGGGCACCGATCCCAATGGCCTTATCTTGCGCATCGAAATCGCTCACAAGGGCGGTGCGGCTTTGCCCGATGCGGGCGCTTCGTTCGTGCTCTGCGAAACCAGTAAGAAGGAAGTCACCGCGCTTTTGACGGATGCGGCCGGAAATCTTTACGCGAGCGCCATCGGCGAAAAAAATCGTCCGCCAACTCCCAGCGTTCCAGCCGTAATCCTGCCGCAGCCTGCGCAGCCACCGCAAATCGCCACTTCGCAGCAATCCGGCATCTCCATCGCTCAGATTCAAGCGCAAACACAGGCTCAAGCGCCATTTTCGTTTTTTCCATCCACATCCGGCGGCTCGGAAGTCATAAAAATTGGTTCCGACGGTTCGCCAGAGTCTCTTTGGACCTCGCGCGAGGAACTCGCTTTTTCGATGGCCCTTTCGCCGGCGGAAAAAATTCTGTTAGGCACCGGAAATAAAGGCGCGATCATCGAGTTGGACGGCCAGAACATATATTCCACGGTAGCTAAGACCGCGTCGGCGCAAGTGACCAGCCTCATCGCCGGAGCCGGCGGCAAGATTTTTGTGGCAACCGCCAATCCCGGGAAGATATTCACGATGGGTCCCGGATTTGAATCCGATGGCAGCTTTGAGTCTGACACTTTCGACGCCAAGATTTTCTCCCACTGGGGTCGGCTCACCTGGTGGGGCGACAACGGCGCCACCGCCGGCAAAGTCGCCTTCTACGTGCGCTCGGGAAATACCTCCAGCCCCGAAAAAAACTGGAGCGCATGGTCAGGCCCTTACAAGAATGCCTCCGGCGAAACGATCAGCTGCCCGCCCGCGCGCTTTGCCCAGTGGAAGGCCGTATTTCTCGACACCGATCACGGCGGTGCTCCGAATGTTTCCTGGGTGAGTCTCGCGTATCAGCCCAAGAACGTAGCGCCCGTGATTGACGACGTTGTCATTCAGGACCCCGGTGTTCGCGTTCAGGGATTTGCGCAGCAGATCTCCGGTCCTGGAAATCCGATTCCCGCTCAAGTAAAGATGCCGCAACGCCAGGGCGCAGTAAATTTCGCTTCTCCTCCTCAGCTGGCGCAGAAGATCGATGTGCCGCCGCAAGGATTTCAGGATAAGGGCTATCAAAGCGCTATCTGGACCGCGCACGACGACAACGACGACGATCTGATTTTCTCGGTGTATTACCGCGGCGAAGGCGAGCAGAACTGGCGCCTGCTGAAGGATAAAATCACGCAGCACTTTTATTCCTGGGACACGACGACGATGCCGGACGGCGCTTACTACTTAAAGATTGTCGGCTCGGATTCGCCGTCAAATCCGCCGGACCAGGCGCTCTCCAATGAACGCGAAGCCGACCGTTTCGAGATCGCAAACACTCCGCCGCGCATCGAAAATCTTCACGCGCAATCGAATTCGCCCACGGCCACGGTGACCTTCGAAGCTGTCGGTTCATCTGCGGCGATCGAACACGCACAGTACAGCGTGGACGCAGGTGATTGGCTGGTAGTGTTTCCCACCGGACTTCTTTCAGACTCGCCGAAGGAAACTTACAAGATTCAACTCGGCGGTCTTGCACCAGGCGAGCACACCGTTGCGGTGCAAGTCTCGGATCGCTTCGCCAACACCACCGCCGCAAAAATCACATTCTCAGCAAGCGGCCACGCAAGCAAATAGCCTGCAAGCGAGACTAGTTGTCCCAGTTGCGAAAGCGCTGGAGCGGTTCGAACTGCTCCACGCACGCACCCACTCCTGTCCATCCGCGCTCGTCCGCGTACTGTTCGACGTGCACGACGCGCGCACTGCATCGCACCGGCTCCGGACTTCGCCCCGTCAGTTCACGCGGCAGCGTGAAATAAAGCTCCATCGCCTGTCCGATTTTCACTTTCTGCGCGGTCTTGAAATAGATTCCGCGCTCGGACAGATTCACCGTCTCGCCTTCCTGCATGTCGATCACGCGGGCAGGTCTCGACGTCGCGACAGCGCTGCTCATCTGACTGCTCGCGGTGGCAACGCTAGATGCGGCGTGGCTAATTGTGACCGCGTTTCTCGATACCGTCGAGCCCGCTGCTACGGACAAGGATTCGCTTACGAGCGGGCGAATGCGGATGGGAATCGAGAAAATCTTTCGGGGTGCGATACGACGTTCGCTGCTGGACATAGTGCCTCCTGGGCGCGGCATTTTAGAAATGTCAGTGGAAATTCTTCCAGAAGGGGTTCGCCGAGAATCGCACTGCGCTAGAAAGCAGTCAAGGATTTTAATGTTTTTCGCGCATGAAAATTGCGCGACGAGCAAACGCAAGCCGTTTTGCATCCAACGAGATGTGCCATAATGCACATGTCTGTACCATGACGACACAAACTCAAATCCTCGTTCCCGATATCGAAGCGATCCGCGCTGCGCACCGCCGAATCTCGCCCCGAATCCACCGCACGCCTGTCCTGACGTCTGCATCGCTCAATGAGATCGCCGGAGCGAGCCTCTATTTCAAGTGTGAGAATCTCCAAAAAACGGGCTCGTTCAAAATACGCGGCGCGACAAATGCAGTCTTTTCGCTCACCGATCAAGAAGCTCGCAACGGTGTCGTCGCGCCCTCGTCGGGCAATCATGCGGCTGCGCTGTCGCTGGCGGCGCGCTGGCGCGGAATCCCGGCGTTCATCATCATGCCGTCGAACGCGCCCGCCACAAAAAAGTGCGCTGTCGAAAGCTACGGCGGCCAAATCACTGAATGCGAGCCTACGCTCGCGTCGCGCGAAGCGACCGCGGCCCGTGTCATCAAGGAAACCGGTGCGCATCTCGTGCATCCCTACAACGACGTACGCGTGATGGCCGGGCAAGGAACCGCCGCGCTCGAGTTGCTGGAGGAAATCCCCGATCTCGACGTGATCTGCACGCCAGTCAGCGGCGGAGGCCTGCTGAGCGGCACCGCGATCGCAGCCAAGAGCGTGCGCCCCGAAATTCGCGTCGCGGCAGGTGAACCGAGCAACGCCGATGACGCGTACCGTTCGCTCGCATCGGGGCGAATCGAAGCCGGCTCGCCCAACGAGACGATTGCCGATGGCTTGCGCGCGGTGCTCAGTCCACTCACTTTTTCGGTGCTTCGCGAGCGCGTGGACCAGATCTGCCCGCTGACAGAGGAAGAAATTATTTCAGCGATGCTTCTGCTATGGGAACGGATGAAACTGGTGGTGGAGCCTTCTGGCGCCGTAGCGGCCGGCCCAGCGCTTTTCCGCAAGTTGGGTGCGGGAGGCAAGAAGGTGGGAATTATTCTTTCCGGCGGGAATCTCGATCTAACGAAACTGCCTTTCTCTTCCTAGCCGCGATCCCTGGTAGTGTGTCTCCTATCGCATTCCGCGCGGACAAAACGCAGCACTAAAAATCATCCGGCGGGCGCCAATCGGCGGGCGGAAATGCAATCCCCCAGAAGTTCGGTTCCGTTGCGTCAAATTCCAGCGGCGTGTGAAATCCTTCCGGCATTTCTCGCGGCACGCGCGCTACTTTGCATGCCACCTGCTTTTTTGTGAGCGCGTGCTCGAGAACCAGCTGAGTATCGAGCGCGAGGCTGCGTGGCATTGCGATGAGCGCTCCGTGGTCATTCACGCTCAGCGTGGTGACTTCAAACGTGGAATGCTTGCTGCCTAGCGCAACATGGACATTCACGCGCACTCGCAGAAGCACCCGCTGGCTGCGTCGCCGCTCTTCGCCAGCCACCGCCAGCCGCACTCCTGCCGCACCCTGCGCTGGTGCGATCGCTGCGGGGTTCGGCTTGGGAGCTGTCCCGCCGGGCTTCACGGGCGTCCCAACAGTTTTCACCTGCGGCGTTCCTGGCTTTCCAGGCGCTAATTTCAGATTGTCAATTTTCAAAGCTCAACACCCCAGAACTCTAAATCGGCCGAAACGAACTCTACCCCCAGATCCCAACCGTCCGGCCGTTGCATTCCCTTCCAAACCACCACTGCTTCCGATCTTTGTCGCGTGGCGAGATTCGTCACCCGAATTCTCTGCTGCAAGTCGAGTTCCTTTGGGCTCACCAACAGGCAGCCATAGGAATTCACAACTCGCGTGTAGCTTGTTTCAAAATGGAGCGTTCCGCCTCCCCCGTTCCATTCCACCGTGATCGGCACACGCGAATTCATGCGCGGTCCGCGTCGTTTGCGCCGGCTTCTGATATCTCGCGGTAGATCGAGTAGCGACATCCTGAAGTACTCCCCGTGGAATTGATATGAAACACGGGGCGAAATCCCGCATTCCGAATCGTTTTGAATTCGAAAACGTATCGTAAAGGGCGAATCTGGCGGGGTCAATGGTACGCAACGACAGGCGAAACTGTACCGAAGGACGAGCGAAGTACAGCTCTTGAATTTCCGAATGAGTATGCGAGACAGATTCGCATCTATCGAGGAATTTCACGCGTAGGGCGGCGAACCGAGCGTTTTACTTCCCGTTTTTGCGCAAATTCCCGAACTGGCTCAACAGAATCTAACCAGCGTCACCCAGCTGCGGCCTGATCCAGATACCAAACCACACCTCGAGCGGGGCGAATCCTACCTGCCGGATACTTGCTCTGCACGTCTTGAGGTTCGCTTCGAAGCGCCGTGAGAATTTCGCGTTTGTCTTCTCCGGCGACCAGAAAAAATGTGTTCAGTCCCTCATTCAAGACGACAGGAGTGAGAGTGAGCCGCTGCGGAGGCTCAGCAGGCGCCGTAACGGCTACCACCCAGCGCTGCTTCTCGTCGAGGGCCGGCGAACCAGGAAATAAAGAAGCCGTATGTCCCTCGACGCCCAAGCCGAGCAGTTGAACGTCGAGCGCCGGAGGGCCCTCACCGAAGAATTTACGCAGCTCTACCTCATAGGCCTCGGCCGCCTTTTCCGGCGAGGGAAAATTCGTCAGCATCGGATGTACGTTTTCCTTCGGAATCGGCACATGATCGACCAGTGTTTGCCGCGCCATACGATAATTGCTGAGAAGATCGTCCTCGGGCACGAACCGCTCGTCGCCGAAAAACAGATGCACGCGATCCCAGGGGGTCTGCGTTTTGTATTTTTCCGCCCAGAGCGCGTAAAGCTTTGCCGGCGTGTGGCCGCCTGACAGAGCGATTGAAAAGCGGTTCCGTTTGGAGACGGCGTCATTCACGATGCGCAGAATCGCATCGAGAGCCGCTTCGCTCATTTCTGCGATGGTCGGGAAGATTCGGCTTTCGAAAAACATCGCTTATTTTGTACTCGCGGTCTTCACCGCATGCCCGCCAAACTCGTGGCGCATCATTGCGAGCAGCTTATTGGCGAACGGCTCGGGATCCTGAGACCGGAAACGCATGTCGAGCGCGCCGGAAATCACGGGCACGGGAACGCCCAACTCCACGCCTTCGATTACGGTCCAGCGGCCCTCGCCCGAATCGGTAACGTACCCTTCAATTCCACTGAGCGTGGGGTTCTTCGACAGAGCGTCCACCGTGAGATCCAGCAGCCAGGAACGAATTACGCTGCCGAATTGCCAGATTTTGCCTATCTGCAAAAGATCCAGCGAAAATTCTTTCTTGTGACGCAGCAAGTCCAGCCCTTCAGCATAGGCTTGCATGATTCCGTACTCGATTCCGTTGTGAACCATTTTCACGAAGTGCCCCGAGCCGGCAGGCCCCACGCGACCCCATCCCTTATCGGGACCAGGCGCGAGCGTCTCAAAGATCGGTGAGAGACGTTTCACCACGTCTGCATCGCCTCCAACCATCATGCTGTAGCCTTCGGTGATTCCCCACACGCCGCCGCTTGTGCCGCAATCCACGAAATTTATTTTCTTTGGCGCGAGAGCGGCCGCACGGCGCACGGAATCTTTGTAGTACGAATTGCCGCCGTCGATGATCGTGTCACCAGGAGCGAGATGCGGCACGAGTGCGGCGATGGTTTGATCGACTGGATCGCCTGCCGGCACCATTAACCAAATCGCGCGCGGAGGTTTTAGTTGCGAAACAATATTGTCGAGCGAATTTGCGCTGACCGCCCCCTTTTCGGCGAGCTTTTGAACCACCGCCGGATCGCGGTCGAAACCAATCACGCGGTGACCACCGCGAATCAAACGCTCCGTCATGAATCCGCCCATCTTTCCCAAACCAACCATTCCGAGTTCCATCGCAAATCCTCCTGGCTAATTTTTGTCGGCCGTAACGCCGAGCTTCGCAAGATCTGCTTTCAGTTGATCGAGATTCTTTACCTGAATCGTTTGCAAACCCAGTTCGCGGGCGCATTCGAGGTTTAGCTCCCGGTCATCAATCATCACGCACGCGGAGGGCTGCCGCTGCATGATTTCCATCACACGCCGGTAAATTTGAATATCCGGCTTGCGAACGCCGAGGTAACACGAACTGAAAAATACTTCGAAATAATCTTTCAACTTAAATTGCTTGATACGGTATTCGTTGATTTCTCGCGACTCATTATTGAGCGCGGCCATGATGTATTTGCGGGTGGCCGCAATCTTCCCGCAAAATTCAAGCGCCTCCGGAAATGGTTGCGATTGCGAGAACATGAAGCCCTTGAAGTCTTCGGGCTTGTAGTCCCTCGGCCGGTAGAACACGGTGCGCTGTACGTATTGATCGAGAGTTGCCTGCCCGATCTCAAAGGCGTTGAGCATCAGTTCGTGGCGATCGGAGAAATCGTCCCAGTCGAGATGAAATTTCTCGGCCGCTCTTTTTCGCGCTTCGCGGTCCCAACCGTTCGTGAGAATCACGCCGCCATTGTCCCAGAACAGCGCCTCTATCTTAGCCATGCTGCCTCATCCACGTGGTTGTCCGCCCGTCTCTCAATTCTTCGCACCCCGGCGGGAGGGCCCGGCAGCCCCAACGCCACGGCCTCCATTATCCTTGTCCCACGGCGATTGCTAAAGAACAAAAGGATGTCGCGGCCGTCGCCGGGGATATGATGAACTAGGCGGCCGTGCCGGAACGTTACAACGCGAAGAAATTCGAAGTATTCACGATCGGGCACTCCACAAGGCCGATCGAGCAATTCATTGAGATCTTGAAGGCGCACGGCGTCAAACGAGTGATTGACGTTCGCACGATTCCGCGCTCGCGGCACAATCCCCAATTCAATCGCGAGTCGCTTGCCAAATCATTGGGCTGTTCAGGAATCGGATACACGCACCTCAAGAAACTCGGCGGCCTGCGTCATCCCGCCAAAGACTCCACCAACCTCGGCTGGCGCAATTCGGGATTCCGCGGATTTGCGGATTATATGCAGACTCCCGAATTTGAAGCCGCGCTCGCCCGCGCCACTAAGCTCGCAAAAACGAAACCGTGCGCGTTGATGTGCGCAGAAGCAGTCCCGTGGCGGTGCCATCGTTCACTTATCGCCGACGCGCTTACGGTACGAAAAATTCCCGTCAAGCACATCGTCAGCCCCACGCGCGCACAGCCTCACAAAATCACCCCGTTTGCGCTCATTCGCGGCACCCGGATTACTTATCCCGATGAGACGGTACGACGCTCTCGATAACAGATTGCTCTGCGCGACCCCGAGCCCCGACGAAATGAGACACGTGCTAAACGCTTCCTTCGACGCGATCCTCGTGCCACGGCCCGGAACCGGCGAAACTGGCCGAGGCCGGAGTTTATTCTTTCCTCTGCGAATCGCGTAAAAGATATCGCTGAATTTTTCCGGTGACCGTCTTAGGAAGCTCCGCGACAAAGTGAAACTCGCGCGGGCATTTGTAGTGCACCAGCCTCGCGCGCACAGACTCCTGAATAGCGTGCGCAATATCTGGATCCGGCTGCATCCCCGCCGTGAGTACAACATAAGCGACCGGCTTGACGAGCCCAGCACCATCCGCCACGCCAACAACGGCTGCCTCCGCGATGCGCTCGTCACCGAGAAGCGCATTTTCCACCTCGATCGGCGACACCCACATTCCCGACACCTTCATCATGTCGTCGCTTCGCCCGCTGTAATGATAGTAACCGTCCGCGTCCCGAAAGAATTTATCGCCGGTCGCCACCCAGCCATCCATTGCCTTCACTCTCGCCGTATACTCTGCCTTCTCCCAGTATTCGGCGAACGCACTCTCGCCGCTCACGAACAAATTCCCGATTTCGCCAGCTCCGCACGCCTGGCCGCCGTCGTCCGCGATTCGCACCTCGTAATTTGGAAGAGGCGTTCCGCACGTCCCAGCCCGCGCGCCTCCCGGCCGATTCGAAATAAAAATGTGCAACATCTCCGTGGAACCAATCCCATCGAGAATCTCAATGCCAAATCGCTCGCGAAATTGTGCGAATACCTTCGCAGGCAAAGGCTCGCCCGCGGAAACCGCCAGCCGCACCGACGACAAATCGACAGCCAACCCGCGATTAAATTCCTGCAATAGCGCTGCATAGAACGTCGGCACCCCAAAGAAAATCGTCGGCCGATGCCGCGCGATAAGTTCCGCGACCCTCTCGATACGCGTCTTCTCCGGATTCAGCACCACGCTGGCGCCAGCAGACAACGGAAAATACATCCCATTACCAAGCCCGTAAGCGAAAAACAGTTTCGAAACGGAAAAGAATCGATCATCCGCCCGAATCCCAAGCACGCCTCCCGCATAACTTCGCGTCGCAACGAGCATGTCCTTCTGCTGATGCACCGCAGCTTTCGGCCGTCCTCCGCTCCCCGAGGTGTACAAGAGAAAAGCTGGATCACTTGCCGCCGTCGCACACGTCAAGAGTTCATCGGAAGCCGACGCGATCCACTTCGCCCACGCCAGCGGCGCACCTCCATCACCCGAGCTCTCCCCCGCGACAATAACCCTCACCTTGCTCGCTGCAGCCGCAACCGCCGACGAAAATTCGTCCAGCGCCGATTCATCAACAATCGCTATCGAAGCGCCAGAATCCGAAATATAAAACGAATAGTCGCCAGCGCGTGCGAAGGAATTAACCGGAACCGGAATCGCACCAATCTTCGCAGCCCCAAAAAAAGCCGCGACAAATTCCGCCGAATCGCGCAACACAATCAGCACACGATCCCCACGTGCGCATCCACCAGCCGCGAGCCCATTCCCTACACGATTCGCCAGCTCGCGAAGCTCCCCGTAGCAAACCGCCCGCGGCTCGCCAAGAATCGCGATTCGTTCCGGATGCGCATCCGCCGGACGGTCGAGAAACCACTCCGCAATATTGAATCGGGGCGAAATCTCATGCGCCATGAAAGTCATCTGCAAAAATCAATGCGTGCTCCTGATCGCATCTCGCGCCCAAGCTATTGCTCCTTCCCGCTCACCTTCGCAGCCACCTTCACCGGCACACTGTACACACGTGCCGGCATCCACGGATGCACCGGCACGCCTCCCGCGATGCGCGACTGAATTTCGCCGCCGAAGAAAATGTAAGGCTGCGCCGGTTCCAGCGCGCTCGCTTCATCAAGCCGCTTTCGCAAATCAGTAGGAATTGCGAAATCGATCGCCACCAAATTGTCATCCAGCTGCGTCACCTTCGTCGCGCCCACGATCGTCGACGTAATTCCCGGCTGCGTCGCGACCCAGTTCAACGCCACCTGCGCCGTCGGCTTGCCCATCTGCTTCGCCACCTCCATCAGCGCATCGTGCACGCGCCAGTTACGCTCAGAGAACCGATTAAAAGGACTGCCGCCAGGCGTCGTCAGCCGCCCCTGCCCCTCTCCTTTATGACCGCTCGCCTCGCGTTTATATTTTCCGCTCAAAAATCCACCCGCCAGCGGACTCCACGGACAAATCGCGAGGCCAAGTTCTTGCGCCGCCGGCACATGTTCGCGCTCGATCGTTCGCTCCACGAGTGAATATTCCAATTGCAGCGCGATCAGCGGTTCCGTCGGCTCGCATTCAGCGAGCGTTTGGGCACGCGCCACATACCACGCCGGCGTGTCCGAGAATCCGTAATGCCGGATTTTCCCCGCCCGCACCAGATCATTCATCGTCGAGATCACTTCTTCCACCGGCGTCACCGTGTCCCATGCATGCAGCCAGTAAAGATCAACGTAATCCGTTTTCAGCCGGCGCAACGAGCCCTCCAGCGCCCGATAAATATTTTTGCGCCCGTTTCCACCTGCATTCGGATTCCCCGGATCGGTGTTAAATGTAAACTTGGTCGCCAGCACCACGCGATCGCGCAGTTGGCGGTCGGCGATAAATTTCCCGGTCAAATCCTCGCTCTTCCCTGCCGTGTAGCCGTCCGCCGTATCCACAAAGTTTCCGCCGAGTTCGATATAGCGATCGAAAATCGCCCGCGAAACATTCTCATCAACACCAAATCGCCATTCGGTGCCAAACGTCATCGCGCCCAGGCACAGCGGGCTCACCCGCAGGCCCGAGCGGCCGAGCGTTACATATTCGTACAAACTCATGAGCGTCCCTCCAATAATTCCGGGCAGCAATAATTCGAAGACAGCGCCAGTTTAACTGATTTATCCTAAACTATGGTTTGCGAGATAAACGACCGGCGACAACCCTCGAAAGGAAAAAGATGCCGAATATAACGACTGACAAACATACGTTGGCGGTAGCCGACGGCAGTTCGATGCAAGCATTCGTGGCGCGCCCGGAAGAAAAAGGCTCGTTCCCCGGTATGCTTGTCTTCCAGGAAGCCTTCGGCGTCAACGCCCATATTCGCGACGTCACTCAACGAATCGCTCGGGAAGGTTACGTCGCCATCGCCCCGGAACTTTTTCATCGCTCGGCCGCGCCAGGTCTTGAAGTGCGTTACGACGATTTTCCGTCAGCGATGCCCCACATGAAGGCGCTCACCGAGCAGGGACTCTCCGACGATGTCCGCGCGACCTACGAATGGCTGCGCGATTCCACCCATGTAGTGCCGGATCGCATCGGCAGCATCGGATTCTGCATGGGAGGCCGCGTTTCGTTTCTTGCGAACGCCACTATCGAGCTGCGTGCAGCAATTTCGTTTTACGGCGGCGGGATCGCTCCCGCTCTGCTTCCTCACGCGGCGAATCTTCACGCTCCGATGGTTTTCTTCTGGGGCGGACTCGACAAACACATCCCGCAGGACCAAATCCGCTCCGTGATCGATGCAGTGAAAGCTGCGGGCAAGCCCTACATCAATGTTGAAATTTCCGACGCCGACCACGGATTCTTCTGCGATGCTCGCCCCTCCTACAATCCAGTCGCGGCGAAAGAAGCGTGGAGCCTGGTGGTGAGTTTTCTCGAAGCGCACGTGAAGAGGTCGGAGGAACGCACTCAGTCAGCAAGGTAAATCACACCACCGGAAATCAGGAAGCAAATTCAGTAACCAGCGCCGTCTGCAACCTCGCTTGTTGTTCCGGTCCGAGCTTCGCGCCGCCCGTTGTGAGATAGAACACGTCGATCGCCGTCTGCCCTTCCGTATCAATCAGCGCGATTTCGATGTTGCATTTCTCACGCGCGAACTGCGAGCTGATGCGATAGAGCAAGCCGGGTTGGTCCTGCGCAATCACCTCCACGAGCGTGCTATGCGCCGAGCACGTATTGTCAAAATGAACCTGCGTTTCTACCTTCACTTTCGGCGCACGATTTTGTTTCGCCCGCAGCCGATCGCGCAACATCCGCTCTAGATCAAGCTTCCCCAGCAGCCCGTCGTGAATGCTCACCTTGAAACGCTCCCACTCCGAGAGATTCAGCTCCAGCGTGCGAAACGTGTCCGTGAAATAAAACGTGTCCACCACAATTCCTGCCAGATTCGAAAACGCCGACGCTTTCACGATGTTCATACCCCATGCCGCGAGAATCCCCGCCATCGTGGCAAAAAGAAACGGACGGTCCGGCGTCACCAGAATCAATTCATACCAATGACGGCCGCGCCGCAAATCCACCTGCACCGGATCCTTGCCGAGCCTTGTGGCCATGTCAGCGTGAGCAAAGACGTCTCCTGCCGCATGCGTCAGCAAATACCGACGCGGCAATCCTTCCAGAAAAGTTTCCACGTGCTTTCCGGTCGCCGGGGCCAGTGTGCGCAGGTGTTCCAGCACCTCATCATGCGCGTCAACGTGAAATCTCTGATCCAGGTTACGGTTCAGGTGATTGGCAGTCGCGATGTAAAGCTGCCAGATGTTTTCCGCCTTCCACGGCGAGAGAGCCTCAGGGTTTACAGCCTTGATGTCGGCGTACGTCAGAAGGCACAGCATTTTCAGCCGTTCGGGAGTTTCTACCTTGGCTGCGAAAGCGCGCACCGTCTCGGGATCGAAAATGTCGCGGCGGAGCGCGGCGCTCATTTCAAGGTGCTTGCCAACAAGAAAAATCACAGCCTCGCGATCGAGTGCGTCGAGATCAAGCCGATCGAGCGCAGCCTCGGCCAATGCCAGGCTCGCGCGCACGTGATCGTCCGTCTTCGCGCCCTTTCCCGTGTCGTGCAAGAGAATTGCAAGATACAGCAGGTCAGGCTGCTCGAGCTCTTCGAGAAGCTCCGCATAGCGCTGATCCCATTTCGCTTGAGATTGCCGCAGCGCGTGAAGATTCTCAATCGCCACGAATGTATGCTCATCGACCGTAAACCGGTGCGAGTAATCGCGCACCACTAGCGAATCGATGCCTTCGAATTCGGGCAGCAGAATTATCAGCACGCCGAGCGAATGCATCGCACGCAGTGCGTCCGCGGCGTGCGGGCCAAGCAGAATCTCTTGCAGTGCGTGCCAGAGCTCGCTCCCCTCCGGCGGGTCGGCAACAACTGATGGCAATGCCTCCTCGATCTGCCCCTCCGTAACAGAGCTGAGCGAAAGGCCATGCCTCGATAGAAATCGAAACACGCGAAGAGTCAGTTGCGGATCCGTCAGATTTTCCGGCTGCCGTAGAAAAACCATATCGTCTACCACCGAAAACTCTGCATTCGAGAGCCGCGAACGCATCGTCTGAAATTGCCGGTAAAGCGAAGGCCGCTCCGCGGGAATTTCGGTGAGAACCTGCGTGCACACGCGATGCACCGTCCGCGCATGGCTGAAATAGATTCGCATCCAGTCGGAAGCGGTCAGCTCGTCGCCGTTTCCAACGCCGATTCGCGCCACGGCAGCCTCTGCCTGCGCGTCCCAGGCGAGCACGTTGTCGTCCCGCGAGTGACGAAAATGAAGGAAGCAACGGACGGCCTCGAGAAATCCGAGCGCGGCTTCGAGCTTGCTCCGCTGCGAAGGTGCGAAAAAGGTCGCACGGTCCGGCCAGGCGTGCTGTTTCGCCATCGAGGAAATCAGTGCCAGCCAACACGCAACGTTGTAGTCGCGTAAGCCTCCGGGGCCGTCCTTCACGTTCGGCTCGAGATGAAACAATGTTCCGCCAAATTTGGCGTGCCGGTTGCGCGCAAGTTCTGCAAGCCTCGTAAGAAAAACCTGGGACTCGCTCGCGATCAATTTCGGTATCACAACGTCGTGGAGCCGCGAAAAGAGCTGCCGGTCGCCCGCGAGATAGCGGCAATCTAGAAGCGAGATCGCAAATTCCAGATTATCGGGATCAAAGCGATCGCACTCGCTGACGGTCCGGCTGGCCGGACTCAGCTTCAGACGCAGGTCCCAAAGCTCCTGCGAGAACCGGCGAATGGGTTCTTTGATCTTCCCTTCCGCTTTGTCCCCGGCGTGAAGAAACAGAAGATCAATATCTGAATAGGGGAAGAGCCATTTTCTTCCGTAGCCGCCGAGCGCAATGAGGGCGAAATCTTTCGGCCCTCCTGGATCGGGCGAGATGATTTCGCGCCAGGCCCTTGTCGCAACCGAATCAACTAGCTCGGTTCTTCCGGCTAGATATGACCTGCCTTCGCCAGCAGCCGCGAACTCTTCCTTGAGGCGCGCGGATTCCTTCGAGTAAAGCTCGCGAAGCTCAGTGGCAAGTGTAGGATTCGTCGCCATGGCAGTGCATCCATATTTCTACAATCGAAGTGCTTGTCTTGCGAGGAAATACCGACGGGCGCGATTGGCCCCGACGTGCTTACAGGGCGCTTTCGCCCCGCTCGTCGTTGCGAATTCGAATTGCGTCGTCTACACGAGTAAGGAATATTTTGCCGTCGCCAATTTTGCCAGTGCGTGCCGCCGTCACGATTGCTTGCACGGACTTCTCCACCATGTCGTCCGCCAGCACCATTTCGATTTTTATCTTCGGGATCAGGTCCACTGTATACTCGCGGCCTCTGTAAAACTCGGTGTGCCCCTTCTGCCGGCCATGGCCTCGCACCTCGAGGACCGTCATGCCCTCGATACCGATCTCGTGCAGCGCATCCTTCACCGCATCAAGCTTCGATGTCTGTATGATCGCTTCAACTTTTGTCATCGGCGTCTGTTTTTTGAATCCCGTCATCGCGCTCAGCAATCGCGCTAAGCGGACGTCTCCCAGTAGTAACCTTCTTCTCCGTGTTGCGAAAGATCGAGTCCCTGTATCTCCTGTTCTTCCGTCACCCGCAGACCAACCACTTTGTCCACAATCTTAAGCAGAATGAGCGTTCCCACAATTCCAAGCACCCAGGCGATTGCAACGCCCACGAACTGATTCAGCAGCTGATGCGCATTACCCTCAAACAAGCCGGACGGGAGCACGTTACCATTCGCATCTTTAAAAATCGGATTGATCACGCTCGAAGCAAAAATACCTGTAAGCAGCGCGCCAATCGTCCCGCCCGCCCCGTGTACCCCGAATGCGTCGAGTGAATCATCGTAGCCGAATCGCGATTTCACTTTCGTGACCATGTAGAAACAGAAGAGCCCGGCGATCAGTCCAATAATCAGCGCCGACATCGGACCCACAAATCCCGCAGCCGGTGTGATTGCCACAAGTCCTGCCACCGCTCCGGAAATTGCTCCGAGCGCGCTCGGCTTTCCGTTTCGCATCCACTCCGCCGCGCTCCAGCCAATTGCCGCCGCGGCCGCGCCAAAATGCGTCGCTACAAATGCGCTCGTCGCCAGCCCGCCAGCTGCCAGCGCGCTTCCAGCGTTGAATCCAAACCAGCCAACCCACAGCAGGCACGCACCGATAAAACTCAGTACCACGCTATGTGGTGGCATCGCGAGCTTCGGATATCCGAGCCGCTTTCCAAGATACAGCGCGCAAACCAGCGCTGAAACTCCCGAACTCACGTGCACCACTGTGCCGCCTGCAAAATCAAGTGTCGGAAATCGTCCGCCAAGCGACGCGTTCAGCAATCCGCCTTTCCCCCAAACCATGTGCGCCATCGGATCGTAAACGAATAGCGACCAGAGAATCAGGAACAGCACCATCGCGCTGAATTTCATTCTCTCCGCAAACGCGCCCGTGATAAGCGCAGGGGTGATGATGGCAAACATTAGTTGGTAAACCATAAAAGTCTGAAGAGGAATCGTCGCGGCGTAATCCACATCCGGTTGCAGTCCCACGCCGCGCAGAAATGCATTGTGAAATCCGCCTATGAATCCGTTCCCTGTTCCAAATGCGAGGCTATAACCCACAATCGCCCAAAGAACGGTGATCACAGCCATCATCGCGAAGCTCTGCATCATCGTCCCAAGCACATTCTTCTTTCGCACCAGGCCGCCGTAAAAAAGGGCGAGGCCAGGGCCGGTCATCATCAGCACCAGCGCGGAACTGGTAAGCATCCACGCATTGTCGGCAGAGCTTTTCGCGTCGGCCGCCTGCTGTTCGAGAGCGGCGATACGTTTCGATTGCGAGTCCGGTGCTGAGGAATTCTGCGCGAGCAAATTCAGCGGGGCAAATCCGGCCAGAATTAAGAGGATTACAATCCGCGGGATCAGGCGTCTTTCTGTCAAAATCCGTCTATCTCCGCCGGCAAATTCAGATTGCTAAAACCGGAACTCTACAGGTAGACGCGATGCGGCCCTAATTCGAAATATTTATTGGCAGTATTAACGATTGCTATGGAATCCGCTCGGCGCGGCCAGGCAGACGTGCTCGATATCTTCAAGCCTCGCTCTGCGATTTTTTCCGCCGTCGCGGTTTCGAGCTTCCGCTCACCGGAACCACCGTCGCAGCGGCCGCCTGCAACAAGCGAAGGAACGACTGCGCGTCTCCGCTCAGAGCTCTGTGCCGTGGATAAATCACGTCCAGATTCCGCCGCAAAGGCTCCGCGTTCACGATTTCAATCGCCATGAGTTTACGCCGCCGGAATTCCTCCGTCACCGAAATCTGCGGCAGGAAGCTGAATCCAAGTTTGCGCTCCACCATTCTCTTCGCCGCTTCGATCGTTTCCACTTCCATCACCACGTTGGGCAAGAGCCCTGCCCGCCGGAATAAACCTTGCGTCAGCGTCCAGTCGCTCGACCCGCGATCGAAGAAAATCAGCGGCCACGATTCCAGTTCTTCCATTCGAACCCGCTGCGTGCGCCCCATCTTGTGCCCGGGATGCCCCACCAGAATCAGTGGATCATCTCGCAGCGAAGTGGTTTCCACCTCCGGATGCAAAAGCGAGCGAGCCACGCCGATGTCCGCCTCCCCATCCAGCACCATTTTCAGCACTTCCATCGAGTTCCCCGAACGCAATGTGACCAGCACCCTCGGATTCGCCGCCTGATAATCCTTCAGAACATCCGGCAGAAAATAAGTGCAGATCGAAAGAGCCGCCGCAATCCGGAGCGATCCCGCCGCTAGCGTCTTCTGCTCGTTCACGACTTGCCGCGCCAGCGCCACCTGCCGCAATAGCTGCTCCGCCTGCGGCCGTAGCGCCTTCCCCGCCGCCGACAGCGTCAAGCTATTCCCCTCCCGCGAAAACAGCGGAACTCCTAGCGATTCCTCGAGGGCCCGGATGCGAGCGCTCACCGCCGGCTGGCTTACGCGGAGGGCTTCGGCGGCTTTGTGGAAGCCGCCGTAGGTGAGGACGGCGAGGAACGTCTCAATTTGATCGAATTGCACTGGGTCTCCGGTGAAGATGCGGCGAATTTTCGGTGCTAAAGGGAATACAGATATCCCTTTATTCCCATTTTATGCTGATAATCTATTTCTATCAAGATGATAAGTTTAATCAGTTTGACTGATTGGCATTTCTCGCCGACAATTGCCCCAACGTCGCGCTGCGGCATGTTCGCCAAGCGCAACGAAGGCGAGCGGGCTTTTACCAGCCGATGCCGCCCTGCCAGCTAAATAGTTCAAGCGCAGTTCAAGGAGAAGTACCCCATGGAAGGCTCAAATACGAGGACGTTTCCCCGAATGTTGCTGGACAAGCCAGTGGAAGTGCAGATCGGTGGAGATACGATTCGCGTCGAGAATCCCACGAACAACTTGAGCGTTGGCGGACTCTTCTTGCACCGCTCCGGTCTTCCCGTGGGCGCAGCCGTGCGAGTGCGGATCTCGTCGCCTCGTCCTTTCGAGGCTCAGGGCCGAATCTTCAATTGCGGTAATGGCGAAGCTGGCGCCGGCATCGGGTTCGATTCCCTGTCAGGGCGGAGTCGCGAGGCGCTGGACGACCTGATCGAAGACCTGACGCTCCGCGGACTACCCGCAGCCTAGGGCGAATACAAAGCGAAACAAAACTGGCATTAACTCGGTCAAGTACATTGACCTAGAGGGCTCAGTTTTGAGCCGTGGGAGAAGTGTGTTCACGAGTTTTGGGCGAGTTTCAACGAATTTCCAGGAAGCGAACGTAGGGCGAACAAAAACCGAGAGGCAATCACATGGCAACCAACGGAAACGCTAACGGAAACGGACACAACGGAAACGGGAAAGGCGCAAATGGCCTTTCGAAGCTTGAGATGCAGTGGAAGTCCGACCCGCGTTGGGAAGGCGTGACGCGCCCGTACACGGCTGATGACGTCGATCGTCTGCGCGGCTCGGTGCACATCGAGCACTCGCTGGCTCGCCTCGGTGCCGAGCGCCTGTGGACTCTCTTGCACGGACAATCGTACGTGCAGGCGCTGGGCGCGGTGACGGGAAACCAGGCGGTGCAGCAGGTGAAGGCCGGTCTCTCTGCGATTTACGTGAGCGGCTGGCAAGTGGCTGCGGATGCAAACGACGCCGCGCAAACCTACCCCGACCAGAGCCTCTACCCTGCCGACAGCGTCCCGAATCTCGTACGCCGCATCAATCAAGCGCTAGTGCGCGCAGATCAAATTGCTCACGCCGAAGGAAAAGATGAAACGTACTGGCTCGCGCCAATGGTTGCGGATGCCGAAGCTGGATTTGGCGGCAACCTGAACGCGTTCGAGCTGATGAAAGGCATGATCGAAGCGGGCGCAGCGTGCGTCCATTTCGAGGATCAGTTGTCGTCCGCGAAAAAGTGCGGGCATCTCGGCGGCAAAGTGCTGGTGCCGACTGTCGAGGCGATTCAGAAACTCGTCGCAGCACGGCTTGCGGCGGACGTGATGGGCGTGCCCACTTTGGTGATGGCGCGCACGGACGCGGACAGCGCAACTCTGATCACCAGCGACATTGACCCGCGCGATAAGGAGTTCTGCACCGGCGAGCGCACGCACGAAGGGTTCTTCCAGGTTCGCGGCGGTCTGCCATCGGCGATCGCTCGCGGCATCGCCTACGCTCCCTACGCGGACCTCATCTGGTGCGAGACTTCGAAGCCGGATTTGGCGGAAGCGAAGGAATTTGCGGAAGGCGTGCTGCGCGAATTTCCGAACAAGATGCTGTCGTACAACTGCTCGCCGTCGTTCAACTGGAAGAAGAATCTGGACGACGCCACGATCGCGAAATTCCAGCGCGAGCTGGGCGCGATGGGCTACAAGTTCCAGTTCATCACGCTGGCCGGCTTCCACTCGCTCAATTACGGCATGTTCGACCTGGCGCGCGAATACAAACAGGCCGGCATGACCGCGTATTGCAAGCTGCAGGAAGCGGAGTTCGGATCCGAGAAGGATGGCTACGAAGCGGTGAAGCACCAGCGCTTCGTCGGCACCGGATATTTCGACACGATCCAGCAGGCAATCACAAGCGGCAAGGCGTCAACGACCGCGCTCGAAGGTTCGACCGAGGCGGCGCAGTTCCACGCGGCAGTTCCACAGCCGAGTGAGAAGAAGCTTAGTGCGCGGGTGGCAGCCGACTAAGACTGCGTCATCGCAAGGTTTGGAGCAGACAGGCGGGGCTGAGATTTCAGCCCCGCTTTTTTATTGGTTGTGATGACGACCGAAGAAACAACTTATCCTTGATTATCGCGCGGATTATCGCGCGCTGTTACTCGTCGTGGTCGTGCTTGCTGTGTTTGTCGTGTTTGTCGTGATCTCGGTCGTGGCCGTGGTCCGAGTGGTGATCGTGGTCAACACGGCCGCGATCTCCTTCCCAGTAACCTGCATAGTACCGTTTGCCGTCGTGGTGCGGTCCAACCCAGTGAGCCCCTTGGTAGGGCGGTCGAGTCCAATAGCCTTCATGCCACTTGTAATGGTTTCCCACAGGATACCAATAGCCCTCTACCCATGCGTACTCAGGAGCTGGCCTTTCTGGCACAACCACAACCGCCCGGACTGGCGGTGGCGGGGCAATCACGATTCCAATGGAAACCTGTGCATTGATTACCGTGCCCGTGGCTAAGAGCGTCGCGGCAAGCAGTGCTGCTTTCACTAAGCTCCTCATGTTGTTCAGCCTCCCGAACCCTATCGTACGCAGAAAAAGACGCAATACATCGGGCAGGCGATTTTCGATTGCGAAAGATATAGCTGGCCACACGTACAGGCGGCGCCCTCCCACAGCTAAGCCGCAGAGAACTCTGCATTAGGGAAGGAGTCCTCCCTGCATCACGTTCGCTCGTAATGTCCCAACCCGATGCGGAAATCACGGCTGCATTTTGATTCGAGGTACTGGAGAATCGGTACTATTGGCGTCGCCCGCTAATCTTCATAGAGTTGCTGAGTAGGACTGGGCTTGGGGTGGCTTCTCTGGGAAGCGGGGCCACCCCTTTTTTTGTGCACCTACCGGCGTTCTTCACTCTCTCACCCCAGTGCAGCTGTTCACTTCAACTTCCAGGCAGTGCCATTTGCATCGGGAGCAGATATGGCTCGGATTCTCATTGCGGATGACAGTAAACCCTTCAGAACTTTTCTAACGACTTTACTGGAACGGCATGACGACTGGGCAGTTTGCGGCGTAGCTAAGGATGGAGATGAAGCTGTACAGAAAGCCATTGAGCTGAAGCCAGACTTAATTTTGCTAGACATCGAGATGCCCAAACTTGATGGCCTCAGTGCCTGTCGCGTAATTCGAGAAAAAGTTCCTACATCAGAAATTCTCATTCTTACCGTGTATGAGTCGCTGGACCTAGCGCGAATCGCTGCCGAGTCGGGTGCGTGCGGTTACGTTTCTAAAAGTTCTATCTCCAAACTGATGCAGGCAATTGAAGCGATGACGAGCCGTAAGCTCGCGTAGCGGAGAGGATTCTGACGGGCCCACTCTTCGCCGTCTTTGCGAAGGATGGGGATGCGTTTGAGTGGTTGTTCGTAGTCGAAAATCTCAGGGAAAGAGAATTTCAAGTTTTAAATTGGAAATTTAGATTTTGCGTAAACCTTCCGGAACATAGGTTCGTTTTACTTCGAAAGTGGTATCGAGAGTTCCATCGAAAGTGGGTATATACAAATACCACGAGCTGAGTCTAAAAGGGTGGCATTGGTTCAGTCTGATTCCGGAGGGGACGATGGAACGCGTATGGGCGAAATGGAGTTCAAGCATTATTGAGAATTGGCTACCACCGCAATTCAAAAGGGGCATCGTGAGCATTCATCACCGTTCAGTCACGATCGCGCTGCTAAGTCTGTGTCTGGCAGCGCCTGGGCAGTTGGACACACAATCGCACCAGGATTCGGGCCCCGGGATGAATCAGACAGACAGTGCAGTCCCCGGTCTTCACGACTTCGACTTCCTGGTTGGTCAATGGCAGGCCCATCATCGAAAGCTGAAGCAGCGACTCGCCAATAATCACGAGTGGGTTGAATTCGAAGGCACGTTGTTGAATCAGCCGCTCATGGGGAGTTACAGCAATGTGGACGATACAGTGCTCAGCGTTCCCGGTGCTCCCTATCGCGGTGTCGCTCTGCGGTCCTTCGACCCGAAGACCCAGCA
>Ga0209525_1000021_pt1 | contig 62325 bp, 55 predicted proteins | sample JacPin_JW_Ref_O1_FD_187958 | JGI IMG/M metagenome (GOLD analysis project Ga0209525, IMG submission 187958) | Forest soil microbial communities from Algoma, Ontario, Canada - Jack Pine, Ontario site 1_JW_Ref_O1 (SPAdes) (version 2) | ecosystem: Environmental > Terrestrial > Soil > Boreal... | reverse complement strand
GGATAAGCCGACGGTAACGCTCAGCGTCCCCGACCCGAATCACATCAACAGCTTTATGAATTTCCGCGTCGCGGACATTCAAGCGTGCTATGAATTATGGAAAAGTCGGGGAGCCGAATTCATCACCGAGCCGATTGCCAAGTACGGCGAGATTCGCTGCTACATCCGCGATCCTGACGGTTATATTATCGAGGTCGGACAAAGCACCTCCCTCAAGTACGGTTAGCGCTCGCGCAACTTAACGAATCGTATTCTCCGATTCCGCTGAAGCATTTAGCTTCTTGTCAAATGGGAGGCTGAAGATGAACCCGCAACAACAGAAAAAGCAGGATCCTGGTGTGCGAGATCAAGAGATCCGCGCGGCACTGGATCAGCATTGGGCCGCGTCCGATGCCAACGATTTTGAAACCGAGCACCTCATCTATCGTGATGACGCGGTGCTGGAATACCCGCAGTCCGGCGAGCTAACCCGCGGTCGAAGCAACATACAAGGCCAGCGCGAGAGCCAGCCGAACAAGAAGCGGTTTACTATCCGGCGAATCATTGGCAGCGGCGATCTTTGGGTCACCGAATTCATCCTCATGTATGACGCCAAGCCGTCCTACACCGTGAGCATCATGGAGTTCACGGGCGACAAGGTTGCGCGCGAAACACAGTACTTTGCGGATCCATTCCCGGCTCCCGCATTCCGCGCTCAATGGGTCGAACGGATGCCCACATAATCTTGAGGCGCGAGAATTCGCTGGCGACATCGCCATTCGAGGATCTGTAGCACAATTGTCGAGAACAGAGGTTAACGCCAGAGACACGCTGAGTCCTGATTAACGCGCTCACCGTTGCAGCGCATCCTCCGATGGAGGGATTAGAGATGGATTGGAGACGGTTAGTCCAGCTTGCGCTGCTGGGTAGCAATGATTTGGAACAGTACGCCATCCTGCTGGTACGCGTTTCGATCGGGCTGTTCTTCGCCATCTCCGGAGCAAACAAATTGTTTGTCGCCGGCGGCACGAAACCCGTTTACGACACGCTCGTTAAAGCCAAAGTCCCGTTTCCCCGCCAGACGGCTTATTTCGTGTCAAGTGTCGAGTTCGTTTGCGGAGCAATGCTCACCGTGGGGTTTCTTTCCAGCCCGGCCTGCGCGGTTTTAATGATCGATATGATTGTCGCCATCCTGACCAACACGCTTGCCACCGTGCCTAAAGGACTTTCGCGTCTTAACTGGCTCGACGATGTCCTCTATCTTCCGGAAGTCCTGTACGTCCTCTTCTTTATCTGGCTGATCTGCTCCGGCCCAGGAATCTTCAGTGTCGATTACTGGCTCGCCGGCAAGTTACTGAGGTGATCGATCGACACCTTTGCCGTTGCCGTCCAGTAGCACAGGCAATCCTGCCTGTGCCCCAAGTCCCACGCGGCACACACCTCCAATGCTTAGCTACCATCGCGACCTCGTTCTTTTCGCATTGCCTTTCAGTAGCGTAGGCTTCAGCCTGCGCCACAATTTCCACGCCGCACACGCCTCCAATGCTTGGCCATCATCGCGATCTCGTTCCTTTTTCGTCGTTTCCCTTGTAGCGCCGGCATCCTGCGCACTGTCCGCGTCCCGATGGAGCTCGCGGAGCCGGCGCTTTTGCCTCTCGCCATTCGTACCGCTGGCCTCCGGCTGGCTCTTTGCCGGTGCCCTACCATCTGGCTCCTAACGGTGGCATCTTCGGATCCAAAATCTTACCCCCGAAACAACCTCTTCCACCCGCGTAGCGTCCACCTATGTAGTATTGCGGGCCGCGTTAAAACGGCCCAAGGAGGCATTGGCAAAATCGACCGGCCCTTCGCCAAACGAAGCCCGGCTAGCGAAAATCCAAGCCTCTCCCGCCTCCCAACCTACGCGCCCGCGTCCTGCGGCCCGCGAATCCAAAAAAAAACACTCACAAAAGGACCACCCAAAATGATTGCTAGAGCCACTAGGCGAATCAGCCAGGCAAATTCACACCATAGCACTCGCGAAAGGACCGCCACCTCTCGCGCCGTCTCTTCCACCTCGCAACCTTCGCCCGCCGTGAATCCCTCTCGGCAACGGGCAAAGTTAATACACGGTTCCGCGATTAAAACTTCCGGCAAAAGACCACGAATCAGCAAGTTGCAAAATTCTAATCGGCGGTAAAAGGGGGGGTACATCGCTGTGATACTTGATTCATGCCGGAATCTAAAGTTAGAGTGGGCGCGTTGCCGTGTGCCGACCACGGTCGAACCACGCAACTCTCGATTCCTCAGGAGAGCGAGACCCAAATTGCTGACCATAGACAGTCTCGCAGGCGTAGCCAAACCTGAATATATCCTTCGACCGCATCAGATCGCCCGGAGGCTCTGGGTTGAGGCCCTCCCGAAAAAATCCCAATTCACAAAGGTCCGGTTGCCATGGGGTTACCCGCTGATTGTAAACCCCGCGGAATCTATTGGTTGGGCCGTTTACTCGCGCGGAATCTATGAAATGCCGCTCACCGAGGCGCTCTGGCGACTGGCGCAACCGGGCGATATCGTGGTCGACGGCGGCGCAAATATTGGATATGCCACCAGCATCCTGGCCGCTCGCGTCGGGCCTCGCGGCAAAGTCCACAGTTTCGAGCCTGATCCCCGGTCGTTTGGAGAGCTTCAGCGTAACGTCGCCGAATGGGAGCAGCGTGGGCAGCGCGGTGCATTTGTCTTGCACGCCTCGGCGCTAGGAGCGCGATCAGGTACTGCCACTCTTCAGGTTCCGGCTTCGTTTGAATGGAATGGTGGAAGGGCCCGCATCGAGAGTGCTGCTGCTGAAGAAGACGCCATATCAGAACTGGACCGCGGAATCACGAAACTTCAGGTGAAGTTAGTCACTCTGGATGAAGTGTTTTCACAGGGTGAAAATGTAAGCGTCGTGAAGTTGGACGTGGAAGGATTTGAACTCGATGCGCTGAAGGGAATGGAACAGATGTTGCGCGAGCGCCGAATCCGTTACGTCGTCTTTGAGGAGCTCCGTGACTATCCTGCTCCTACTCATCATTTTCTTCGAGACCTTGGCTATTCCGTGTTTGGGTTGGATCACGGCTTCTTTGGCATCAAATGTTCTATTGATAAGGGACCTCGAGTAGAACCCATTTCTGGACTTCCCCCCAACTACGTGGCGACATATGAACCGGAAAAAACGCTCCGGCAGCTGGAACGCGGTCTATGGAAATCCTTCGGCCCCGGTAGATATCTTTAGTGAGCCCTTTACTAAGCGAAGACTCGAGAAAGCGAAACGTGCTGCGATCTAAGAGAAGCGGGCGATTGTAAGTGAGATCGAGAGGCCGACGACGAACATGTGCACCGCGAGTTGGCTGAGGAAAGAGCTGGCGGAGAATTTGCGTTTTGGGGCGCGGGATAGAGGGATTGTGACGAAGGTCATAAAAAGATGAATCAGGGTGCCATAGAGAATTCCACACAGGACAGGTTGGGCGATTAAGAGCGAAAAGCTGCGGCTCGCTGCGTAGTAGATTGCTGCTGCCGTGAAGGCAATTACGAAATGGACTAGGAAGCCGAGCGCGGCCGTTTTCTTTCCGCCGCGAAAACTCGACTCGCCGAGCGCGCCGCTGGCTATGAATTGCAGCAGGCGTTCGAACGTGCCGCCTCTGGAGAGGAAGAGCGCGGTCGCGCTGATCAGGTCCAACACACCGCAGATTGTGCCGGCAAGAGTGATTATGGCGAACGGCGACAGGAAATCCCCCATTTTGTGCAGCGGCAATCCTCCACCCGAAATTTGATGCTCTTACTACGTGCAAGGGACTGTATTTACTTTGAGCGGTGGCGTAAGATGCTGCGCGTCGGTAGTTGCCTTGTTGCAGTCCAAACGCGTGAAACCTCGCGGGTAATCAGAACATCCTAATGAGCAGGAGGCATCCATGAAGGTGCCCAATAGATCGACGAACAGAAGCGCTGTGCGGCTTGCCCACGAAAGCAGCGGAATGAAATTGAGCGGCCAGATGCTGGCGCTACTGTTTTCGTTCGTATTGATCTTCGCTGGCTTGCCGCAAACCTTGAACGCCCATCAGCAGGATGCACAGCAACAGCAGCAAGCATCCGACCAGCAGCAGGGGCAAGATCAGAGCCAAACGCAAGATCAGAGCCAAGGGCAAGATCAAGGACAGGATCAGGCGCAGGGGCAGACTGCGTATACGCAGCAGACGCCCGAGCAGTTGCAGCAGCTTGTTGCGCCGATTGCGCTATATCCCGATTCGCTGGTGGCGCAAATTCTGGCTGCGACGACTTTTCCTGCCGAAGTTGTCGAGGCAGATCGATGGGTGCAAGCTCATCCAGATTTGAAAGGCGACGATCTAGCGAAGGCGGTGGATCAGCAAACTTGGGATCCGAGCGTAAAGGCGCTGACGGCATTTCCGAGCGTGCTCGGAAACATGGATAAGAACATTTCGTGGACGTCGTCGCTCGGAGATGCTTACTACAACCAGCAGCAGGACGTGATGGACGCTGTTCAGGTGATGCGGCAGAAGGCGCAGACGGCCGGCAACCTGAAATCGACGGATCAGCAGACCGTGCAAACGCAAGGCTCGACGATCGTGATTCAGCCCGCAAATCCACAGATTGTCTATGTGCCGGCTTACAACCCTTGGATCGTATACGGAGGGCCGGTTGTGGCGTGGCCGGGGTGGTATCCCTATCCGGGAATCTGGTGGGGAGGCCCCGGTTTTTACTGGGGAGCGGGGTTCGGGATCGGATGGTACGGCGGATACGGCTGGGGCTGGAACAACTGGGGCGTTGGCTGGCATAACCACGTAGTGATCTACAACCACAACAACTACTACTCGCACAGCCGCACTTTCTATAACCGGAACGTCTACTACAACCACGGCGGAGACCGCGGCGTGACGTCAAACCCGCGAAACAGCTTTAACGACAATCGCGGACACGACAATCGCGCAAATGAAACGCGCGGCAATCAAAACAATCGTGGCAACGAGGCGAATCGCGGAAACGAGGCCAATCGCGGTGGACGCGACAACGGTCGCTCGCCCAGCAACGTATACAACCGTCCGGGCGCGACCACGAAGCCTTTCGAAGGGAACCGAGACGAAAGTCGAGGCTGGGGCGGCGGTGAGAATCAACGGGAAAACACGCGTTCCAGCGGGTTCAGCGGCTACGACCGTGGCGGACAAACGAGGAGCTATGAGTCGCGAGGTTCGTCCAGCTATGGCGGAGGCGGCTTCGGCGGCGGTCGCGGCGGCGGTGGGGGCTTCGGCGGAGGCGGCGGTCGCGGTGGCGGAGGCGGGCGCCGGTAAGAGACAGGGTTCGCGTGAGCATAATGAGATAAAAAAGTGCGACACGGAGAAGAGATATGCGCTTGATGAAGATCGAAGGTAAAAATTTCGGCTGGGGCGATTTGGTTGGGGTTGGAGCGGCGACGATTCTACTAGCATGCCTACCTATCCGTACTCTCGCGCAGGAGAAGGGGCAGAAGACTTTCTCGTCGGCGGAGGATGCGAGCCAGGCTCTCGTAAAAGCTGCGCAAGACAACGACGAAAAAATGCTGATCGAGATCATCGGTAAGAGCGCGAAGGAAATTATTTCGTCGGGCGACGACAAACAGGACGCGCAGCACCGGGCGCACTTCGTCAAGCGGTACGAAGAAATGCACCGGCTTGTCAAGGAACCGGACGGGACAACGACGCTGTACGTCGGTGTGGACAATTGGCCCACGCCAATGCCGCTCGCGAACAAAGGCAACGTGTGGTACTTCGACGGCCAAGCCGCGAAACAGGCAGTGCTTTTCCGCCGGATCGGAAAGAATGAGATCTCTACGATTCGGGTTTGTGATCAATTGGCCGCCGCGGAGAAGGAGTACTTCGCGATGCAGAACGTGTACGCTGCAAAGATCACGAGCGACCCGGATCAGAAAAATGGTCTCTACTGGAGCGGCGAACCGAAGAGTCCGATCGGGCCAAAGATTGCGGCTGCAGATACGGCGAGCAAAAATGCATCTGCAACGCCATTCCGGGGCTATTACTTCCGAGTGCTGACGGATCAGGGCAAGGATGCTCCGGGCGGTGCGAAGAGCTACATGGTTGACGGCAAAATGACCGGTGGATTCGCAATCATGGCCTATCCGGCGGAATATCGGTCGTCGGGTGTGATGACTTTTGTCGTTGGCTCGGACGGGGTGGTCCACGAAAAGGATCTCGGGAAGAAGACCGAGACAGAAGCGAAGGCGATGAAGAGCTTTAATCCGGATTCTTCCTGGCATGCATCGGAATTGGAGCAGGAAGCCACCAGCGCGCAAACTTCGAAGTGAATAACTAGCGCTGTTCCGTCCAGACAACGCGAAAGGGGCCCGCAAATAGGGTCCCTTTTTTGTTTGCTAGCATGCCGTACAACACTTCACGCGAAGAGTTGGAAAGCGACGCACTGCGAAGCTGCACATTGACAGGGGAAAACAATGGCTGTCTACGCGATTGCGATGTTCTCGATTACCAATCGAGCGGTGTATGGACGATATCAGGCGCAGTTTATGGGTGTGATGAATCGTTATAAGGGAACAGTTCTAGCGGCGGATGAGCATCCGGTGGTTGTCGAAGGCGACTGGGATCGGGATAAGGTGGTGATGCTTGCGTTCGCGAGCGAAGCGGATTTTCGTGAGTTCATGGATTCGCCAGAGTATCAGGAGATCTCGAAGGATCGGCGAGCCGGCACCAGCGGATTTGTCCTGCTGGTGCGAGGCATTCCGGAACGCAAGTGAGAGACAGGCTGGGCAGTGTGCTAGGGGCCTGAGTAATAGCCTTCGCGCGCCTGGACGATGAGATCTTTCTGGTCCACCGTGACGTGGATCAGGTGATAGGTCGCATCGTCACCGGGGCGATCGGGTGTGTAGGCGAGGCTGTATTGGTTGCGCAGTTCCTCTTCGATCTGGGCGTAAATTTCTTCGATGGGGAGTTTCTTTTTCACTTCGAAAAGCTGGCCGCCGGTTTCCTTCGAGATTCGTTCGAGCACTTTCTTGCCGTCCGGGCGGTCTTGCTGCGGATAACGGCCTCCGCCACCTCGTCCCCCTCCGCCGTAACCGCCATGGCCTCCATAACCGCCGCGGCCACCCGAGCCATAAGCATCCTCGTCCGCAAATAAGATCGAGTAAACCGCCGTGTCGGCGCGCTGCGCGGAGGCAATCGCGGTGTTCAAGGACTCTTTGCTGCCGTGGTCCACGCCATCGGTGAGGATTATCAGCGCTTTGCGTCCCTGTTGCTTCTTCATCAGCTCGTTCGACGCAAGATAGATCGAGTCATAGAGCAGCGTGCCTCCGCCGCCGTGGCCGTGGCTGCGCCCTGAGCCGCCTCCTCCGCTCCCTCCGGCGCCTCCGCTGCCTGCGCTGGTATTGGAGAATGACGGAGTATCGAGTTGCTCGAGACCGGCGCGAAGTTTTTCGCGCGATGCCGTCAAATCCTGGAGGAGCTCCACCTCGCGATCGAAGTGGATCAGGAAGGCTTTGTCTTTGTTTTCGCGCAGAATGTGATCGAAGAACGAATAGCTGGCGCTCTTCTCCTGATCAAGAACGCGCCGTTGGCTCAGACTGGTGTCAACGAGCAGGCCGAGAGTGAGCGGCAGATCGCTCTCGCGTGCGAAATACTTGATGGTTTGCGGGCGCGCGTCTTCCTGGAGCGCAAAGTCAGATTGATTCAAATTGGGGATAATCTTTCCGTGCTTATCGCGGACGGCGGCGTACACGGTGACCAGTTTTACTTCGGTAGAGATTTTGGATTGCGATTGAGGCGGCGCTTGCTGCTGCGCCTGGGTTTGAGGCGCCGTCGGCGGCGTAGATGGCTTTTGGGACGCTGGAGACTGCGGCGGCTGCGATTGTTGCTGATTCTGGCCCCACGAAATGCTTCCCAGCAAAATGACGAATATTGAGAGTGCCAAGGTGGCGAAAGTTATCTTAGTGAATCTTCGTGCACCTGAATCGTAATCAAGAGTCGTTTTAATTCTCTTTCGCATGGGCAATGAGAAGATTCATTCTACCTCGTTGAAGTTGCCTGCGAGTGGGCCGCACCAATCGTTCCGCTTCCCTTTCGCGGTCGCCCTGGCGAACGGTCTCCGTTAGCCAAGTTGACTTTGGCTTCTATGCACACCTACCATGTTCGCGCAATTGGGAGTAATTCGCTTGATCGGCCAGACCATCTCTCACTACCGCATCGTGGAAAAGCTCGGGGGAGGAGGCATGGGAGTGGTTTATAAGGCCGAGGACCTGAGGCTGAGGCGTTTCGTGGCGCTCAAGTTCCTGCCGGACGAACTCGCACGCAATCCGCAGGCGCTCGAGCGATTCCAACGCGAAGCCCAATCCGCCTCTGCGCTCGATCATCCCAATATCTGCACGATCTATGAAATCGGCGAGCACGAGGGCCAAGCCTTCATCGCGATGCAGTACCTCGAAGGGCGCACGCTGAAGGAGCTGATTGGACAGCAGCCTCTGCCGACCGAGCAGATTCTGCAACTTGGTATCGAAATCACCGACGCACTCGACGCCGCTCACTCGCAAGGAATCGTTCACCGTGACATTAAGCCCGCGAATATTTTTGTTACCAAGCGCGGACGCTCTGTAATTCTTGATTTTGGTCTTGCAAAAGTTATTCCGGCCGGGACGCGCGCACAAATCGGAGATGGAACGGGCGCGGCTTCAGAATTCACCACGCAGGGAGTGGCGGTTGAGGATTTGACAAGCCCCGGCTCGACCATCGGGACAGTGGCTTACATGTCGCCGGAACAGGCACGGGGCAGGCCGCTTGATGCGCGCAGCGACCTTTTTTCGCTGGGCGTTGTGTTTTACGAAATGGCTACAGGGTCGTTGCCGTTTCGCGGCGAAACGTCGGCGGTGATATTCGATGCGATCTTGAATCGCGCGCCGGTCTCAGCGGCGCGATTGAATCCGGATTTGCCGCCGAAACTAGAAGAACTGATCAACAAGGCGCTTGAGAAAGATCCGAAGCTCCGATGCCAAAGCGCTGCGGAGATGCGTGCCGATCTGGAGCGGTTGAAGCGCGATTCGGGCTCGGCGCGGGTGGCCGGGGCGGTGCCGGTTGAATCGTCTCCCCTTTCGGGTGGGTCAAGCGCTGTGAGCAGTGCCGAGCTTGCGTCGGACTCGGCTCGTAGATCCGCGACGGGCGTCGCCGTCAGCGCCAACCTGGAGTCGTCCGGCACACCGAGAAACTTGAGGAAATGGATTCTGGCCGGAGTCTTCACTGCGTTGGCGTTCGTCATCGCCGGAACACTTTATTGGAAAGGGGCATTTCGCCGCGGGATCGCGTCGACGGGATTTTCGAATCCGAAGATTTCCAGCCTGACCTCGACCGGCGACGTGCAATTAGCGCGCATTTCGCCTGACGGCCACTACCTTGCATACGTGGCCAGGGAACGCGGCTTATTCAGCCTCTGGGTGCGCCAAATCGCGATTGCAAGCGCAGTGCAGATCGTCCCGCCGAGCACCAACGTCATTTCAGACGCGACTTTCACGCCGGACGGCAACTTTCTAGCGTATATCGCATCCCCAACTCAAACTGTCTACTCGACGGTGTATCAAGTCCCGGTTCTCGGAGGCACACCGCACCGGCTCGTCGAAGCGGCCGTCACGGGTGTGTCGTATTCGCCGGATGGGCGGCAAATGACATATGCGGCGTACGACGTGCCATCCGCCATCGCAAGCGTAATGATCGCAAATGCGGACGGTAGCGGCGTGCGAAAGTTGATTTCTCGTAAGGCATCCTTCGATTTGGGTTCCTACCAGGGAGTTCGATGGTCACCAGACGGACGGAGGATCGCGGCGCAGACTTCTGAGGCGGACCCAGAGGGTTTGGACTCTAAGTTACTCGAGATTGACGTTGCGACCGGAGTTGAAAAGCCGATGTTTACACGGCATTGGCGGGGCATCAGTGACTTTTGCTGGCTGCCCGACGGAAGTGGGCTTCTTCTTGCCGGCGGAGAAAAATTTGGAAACCCCGCTCAGCTGTACGTTGTCTCGTATCCTGCCGGTGAGGCACGCCGGATTTCCAATGATTTAAACGAGTACTCCTCCACCTCAATTTCAGCAGATGGGGCAGCAATTGCCTCCGTTCAAACAACAGTTTCGAGCAACATATGGATAGGCTCAGGAAACGCTCCCGACCGAGCACAGCAAGTAACTACCGGCCGGTTCGACGGAATGTATGGCCTCGCTTGGACTCCCGACGGACGTATTGTTTATACGGGAAACCATTCCGGAAACTGGGACCTATTCACGGCGGACGCTAGCGGCGGAGGTTCCCGCCAAATTACATTTGACGCCCGTTCGAACGGAAGACCGACCGTGTGCGACGGGGGCCGCTCCGTGGTGTATGACGCCGATACCGAAGGAGCTTCACATCTCTGGAAGCTCGATATCCAAAGCGGGGCCTCGGTGAAATTTACAAACAGCGACGGAGAGTCGCGGCCGGAATGCCGCGGAAAGGGAGACTGGGTCTTCTACCTTGGCCAGGTTCCCGGTGGAGCTTCTTACATCTTCAAGGTTCCCATTTCGGGTGGAGCGCCAGTTCGCGTGTCTGACCGGGCCACGTTCGGAAATCCCGTAATAAGTTCCGACGGACGGCTCATAGCATTTCCAAGCGCAGGAAAGGATGGAAAAGTGGTCGGGGTAGCTGTCTCCGCCGAGAACGGGCAAGTAGTGTTCGAGAAAGACAACCTTTCGCCGACCGCTGATCCGACGAGCAATCACATTGCACAGTGGACCCCAGATGGAAGTGCTATCGCCTTCATTGATGTCCGGACAGGAGTGCCCAACCTCTGGACCGAACCGGCCGCCACTCGTCCCACGCAACAGCTGACGCACTTCAACTCGGGAATGATCTGGTACTTTGCGTGGTCACCAGACGGAAAACAGATCGCGATCGCGCGGGGAACAAGCCAAAGCGACGCGGTGATGTTTACAAGCTCGAAATGAGGCCGACTAGCGCGCGGGCTAGGCTGAAGGCTTCGACTCTTGCGCCTTCTTGACGTCGGGTCCGATGCGTTCGATGAGGGATTGGCTAGGATCTTCGCCTTCGTAGCGCCGTAGAATCGTTCCGTTGCCATCCATCAGGATGTAGGTTGGAAATCCTTGTACCCCGTATCGCCGGGCTGAGGCACCATTGCCATCGAATTGTTGCTCCCAATTCATCTGATTCTGCGAGACGAAACTGTTCCATGTATTTTCGTCGCGGTCTTCGCTAATGCTGACTACTTGCACTTGGTCGCCGCTGAAGGCGGATTGAAACCGCTTCAGGTCAGGCAGCGATTCGCGGCAGGGGCCGCACCAGGAAGCCCAAAAATCCAGCAAGACCAGTTTTTCGCCTGATTTGGAGGATGACGAGCTGGAGCCTGGAGCGCTACCGCCGATGGGGATTCCGCCTCGGGGCATGCTTTCGTCGTCGATGACCTTGGCTGCTTTGGGTTCGTCTTTCTTTTTCGCGCGTGCCAGGCGAGCCAGATCGCCCAGCGACGTTGGCTGGTTGCCATCGGCAAGAAGATTGTTCTGACCGGGCTGTTGCGACGGTGTGGCTGGCACAGGCTTCTTTGCTGCGTCGTCGGATGAGGGCTGGGTCGTCGTCTGTTGCTGAGCCGGCGCGGTTTGGGCCAGCGCGGGCACAGAAAAGCTGAGTGCGAGGAAGAGGAGCGCGATCTGCATGGCGCGTTTCACGGTGGCGATACCTCGCAGGGAGCGAATCTTATTTCGAATCTTATTTAAGGTTAGGAAGGGGCTGCGCGAGCGCCAATGGTACGTCCGGAATTTGTGTTCAAGTTGTGGGCTGGCCGTCCGTACAGGTAATTGGCAGGACGAAGCTGGAGTAAGGCGCGTTGACTCTACTGGCTGGTCAGCTTACCGTTGAATGACGGTCTGCGGAACGGAGGGTGCCATGCGTATTCACTTCGAGGCGAAATTTATTCTTGGCGCGCTGCTCGCGTCGCTCAGCGTCGCTCCCGCAGCACTGGCACAATCACAATCGCAAGCGTCCGCACAGGATTCCTCTAAGTCCGCCGCGCCAGCGAAAACTCAGGAACAGACTGACGCGTCCGCGGCTTCGTCAGCGTCAACTCAAGCAAAAACAGCGAGCGCTTCGAGCAATGACCCGCAAATGCAATCGCAGGAAGCTCCGCCACAGGAATCGCTTGGAGAAGCGGCGCGAAGAGCGCGAGCGCAGAAGGCCGCAGCCCCGGCTGCAAAGGTTTACACTGAGGACAAAGTGGCGGGTCTTTCGGGCCACGGCGTGTCAGTGGTCGGCGATGGAAATCGATCTGGCGATTCATCCGACGCGGAGAACGCGGAAAATTCTGAGCGCGAGCCCAGCGCGGGTGGCGCACCAAAGGCAAGCTCGCAATCCGGCAACTCCGAAGAAAAGATGTGGCGCGAAAAGGCGCAAGCGATTCACGATCAGATGGCGCAGATCGACGTGCGCATCGGCAAGATTCAGGAAGAGATTCAGAAGTATGGCGCGGTGAGCATTGACCCCGCAAGCGGCGCACGTCAAAGCATCATCTACATTGAAGACCGCAACGCGGAGATCAAGCAGCTCGAAGAACAGAAAGCAAGATTACAGAGCCAGCTTGAGGCGCTCGAAGAAGAGGGGCGCAAAGCTGGGGCGGATTCGGGCTGGTTCCGGTAGAGCCATCGGTAACCGCGAATTGTTTGGACGCCGAGCGAGCTCTATAGAAGCGCTCTCGCCATCGTCCTCTTCGAAATTCGAGTCGTCCTCATTCATATGTTTGCGCTAGACCGCAGTTCCCTTTTGAGGCAGAATCGCCCCGGTTGAGTTCCTGCTGCAGCCAGCCGACTGAAACCTGGGAGAATAAAAATGAAGAAATATACGGCCGAACTTGTCGGCACATTTGTGCTCGTGTTCGGAGGAGTCGGCAGCGCCGTGCTGGCCGGAAGCAAAATCGGATATCTCGGAGTTTCTTTCGCTTTTGGGCTTTCGCTGCTAGCGATGGTTTACACGATTGGACCGATTTCTGGCTGCCACATTAATCCTGCCGTCACGTTTGGAATGCTGGTGTCCAAGAAGATCGGCGCGAAGGACGCCGTGGGTTACATGATTGCCCAAATCATCGGTGCCGTGATTGCGTCGGCGCTGATTCTTTACGTTGCCAGCAATGCGGCGGGGGCGCCAAATCCCATTGCCAGCGGCTTGGGCGCAAATGGATATGGCGAGCACTCGCCCGGGCTGTATTCGATGGGCGCGGCGATGCTTGTTGAAATCGTGCTGACGATGTTTCTTGTGCTCACCGTACTGGGCTCAACGGATTTGAAGGCACCGGTAGGATTCGCAGGGCTGGCCATCGGTCTCGTGCTCACGTTGATTCATCTCGTCGGAATTCCGATCACGAATACCTCGGTGAATCCGGCACGCAGTATTGGACCCGCGATCTTTGTCGGCGGATGGGCACTGCAGCAACTGTGGCTATTCATCGTCGCACCGCTTGCAGGGGCGACGCTCGCCGCGGTGGTTTATGGCGCGATGCGCATTCCCGGCGAGACCATTACTCCTCGCGAAGCAGAGCGTGCGCTGAAAAGTGAACAAGCAGAACGAGCACAGCGGGCGGCGGCGGGAAAATAGGCCGACACGGAATTCCTCTCACACTCAACACATACGAAGCCGGCGGCGCGTTCAGCGTCGCCGGCTTTTTGATCCCAGGGGTGAGCGGTCGAAAGAGAGATGGCGCCTAAGCTACGCGGGCCATCGAAGGCGAGTTATTCAACTCCAATACGAAACCCTTATCCTGCGCGTGGATTAAGTAGTGCCCGGGCGCGACGGCCGAAAGCCGGTCGAGATGTTTTCGCGCCGATTCAAAATCTCTGTCTGCAGATACCCAAAAGAAGTTGCCATCTTCTAAGCGCTTGAAGATATCGAACGTGTGATTCATCGAGTGGCTCCTGTGAGCTTCAACGCTCGCGGCAAGGAAGTGCAGTTTGGATGCCAATTGTGTGCGACGAAAGCGAATGGAGTCAGCAGCTTACGGGGTAGAAGGAAAACTGTATTTGTGTCGACTGCGAGTAATTTTTGCGAAGCAATATCGGCTTTGGGTACTACAACCAGGTCCAACGCTTTGGGAGGTTCTGATTATGAAGCAGCTTTCGGATACCAATCCAGAACGCGAACCTCGATGCCAGTGCCCTTGAGCGCGTCTTCGAAGACTTTGAGGTCAGAGCCCTGAAAGTGATATGGGACGACGATTTTTGGATGGAAGGCCTTCACCGCGTCCGCGGCTTCGTCGGGCGGCATCGTGTACGGCAGATTCATGCAAACGAAAGCGACGTCGATATTCTTGAGCGCTCGCATTTCAGGAATGCCTTCGGTATCGCCTGAAATGTAAAAGCGTTTGCCTCCATAGGTGAGGACATAGCCGTTGCCGCGTCCCTTCTCGTGGTAGAGCTTGCCTGGTTCCGGGCCTCGCTTCAGGTTGTACATGGGGATCGCTTCGATCGTCCAGCCGGGCCATGATTTGGTTTCGCCGTTGGAGATTGCAGCGGCCGTCGTGACCGTTGCGACCACGGCCGGCGGCGCAAAAATTTGCGTGCCCGATTTGCTGATCGCGGCGATGGCTTCAGGATCCATGTGATCGCCGTGAATGTCGGTGATCAGAATCAGGTCGGCTTTCGGCAGTCCGCTGAAATTCGCGGGCTTTGCCGGATCGACGTAAATATTCTTGCCACCCGCTTCGATCAACATCGTGGCGTGATAAAGCGGCGTAACTTTCACAGGGCCCGAGGACGTATCAAAGGTCTGCGAAGGTCGATTCGACTGCGCTGTCGACGCTACCACCGCCAAAAGCACAAAAATTGCGAACATGGACATGATTCGAGCAACATTCATCGGCGGTTCCTTTGTGCTGGTGTCGCAGCTTAGTCGAGAGACTCGAATAGTTCGGCGGTCTGTTCAAATTCCGCATCGGGCTGGCGGATGATCTCGCAGTCCGCAGATTTGAAAGGATCCTCGCTCGGGATGCGATCGAGCCAGCGTTGTTGAGACAACTTCTCGTGATCGGAGAAGTCGAGCCGTACGAAAACGCGGACGCTCGAGCCGGAATTATTTTTTTCAGACTTTGCCGATGATTTCTTCTTCGCGGAGGAAGCCTTCGCTGCGTCCGACTGCTCGTCGGGCTCGACGCGTTCGAATTTCAGAAGCATCTTGTTGCCGAGGCGAAATCCCTGCTTCCACGCTTCGATCTTGTGCCGAGCCTGCTGAGCGGTTTCTTCGTCGGTGCCGAAGTCGAAGACTAAGTACGAATGAGCCATGGTCTTTATTTAGCGGCTTTGTGGGCGGGTGTGTCAAGTGGGCGGGGCGCCCGTGAGCCATATGCGAACGGGGTCAAATTGTGGGTTGCACGCTCCACCGCATTCTGCTAGGGTGAGCGAACAAAAGGCGAAGGCGGATTTCGGGGGATTTTTCGATGCCTGCACCGACTCGAGGGCTGGCGGTCGTAAAGACGGGAACGACGCTCGCTACCTTCCAGGACGTGCTGGGGAGCCTTGCGGGACGTCATAAGGCCGACGAGGTCCTGACGACCATTCGACACCTGCCTGCCCGCGAGGCGCAGTTCCGCGCCATGCCGGAATGGGTGCGAGCTGAGCTTCGTGAGGCCTACTGCGCGAAAGGGATCGAGCAGCTCTTTTCGCATCAGGCTCAGGCTGCAGAGCTGGCGCATTCGGGCAAGGATTTTGTCGTGGTGACGCCCACGGCCTCGGGAAAGACGCTTTGCTACAACTTGCCGGTGCTGAATTCCGTGCTCGAGGCGCCCGACACGCGAGCGCTTTACCTCTTCCCCACCAAGGCGCTGGCGCAGGATCAGCTTGCCGAGCTGCACGATTTGGCCACGCGCTTGGACGATTGCTTCGGGGTGTCCACGTACGATGGCGACACGCCTTCCGACGCCCGGAAAGCGATTCGCGAGCGCGGGCACGTGGTGCTGTCAAACCCGGACATGCTGCACACGGGAATTTTGCCGCACCACACGAAGTGGACGCGGCTTTTCGAGAACCTGCGATACATCGTCCTGGATGAGCTCCACACCTATCGCGGAGTTTTTGGAAGTCATCTGGCGAACGTGCTGCGGCGACTCGCGCGCGTTGCGGAATTTTACGGATCGAAGCCGCAATTCATCTGTTGCTCGGCAACGATTGCGAACCCGGGCGAGCTGGCTTCGCAGCTGATCGAACGCGAAGTGGAGCTGGTGGCTGAGAATGGCGCTCCCGCCGCTGAGAAATTATTCGTTTTCTACAATCCGCCAATGGTGAATCGCAATCTCGGTATCCGTCGTAGCTATTTGAATGAAGCGACGCGCGTTGCAAAGGAACTTCTCGCGCGAAAGCTGCAAACGATTGTCTTCGCCAATAGCCGCTTGCATACAGAAGTGCTGCTCACCTATTTGCAGCAGGCGAATCCGCCACAGATCGGGCAGCCGGAACCGATTCGCGGTTATCGCGGCGGATATCTTCCGGGCGAGCGGCGGGAAATTGAGCGCGGACTACGCGAAGGGCGCGTGCGAGGCGTGGTCGCGACGAATGCGCTGGAGCTGGGCATCGATATCGGGTCGCTCGATGCGTGTGTGATGGCGGGCTATGCAGGATCGATTGCTTCCACTTGGCAACGTGCCGGCCGGGCAGGGCGACGGAATGGAACGTCATGCGCGGTGCTGGTGGCATCGTCTGCGCCACTCGATCAATTCATCGTGCAGCATCCCGACTATTTCTTTGGGCGCTCGCCCGAACACGCCTATGTGCAGCCGGATAATCTCGAGATTCTTGTGAATCATTTGAAGTGCGCTGCGTTCGAGCTGCCGCTTTCGCCGGAGGAACGATTTGGCAGCGTGGAGTTGCCGGAATTGTGCGAGCGGCTCGGCGAAGCGGGGTTCTTACATCGCAGCGGTGGCAACTGGCACTGGGTGCAGCAGTCGTATCCCGCGGATACGGTCAGTTTGCGGGCGGTCACGTCCGACAATTTTGTGATCATTGACACCACGACGGGCGAGGATGACGGCAGCCCTGAAGTCATCGGTGAAGTGGATTTCTCTTCAGCGTTGACGACGCTGCACCCGAAGGCAATCTATATCCATCAGGGCCAGCAATATCACGTGGAGCATCTGGATTTCGAGCAGCATAAAGCCTACGTGAAGCGCGTCAATGTGGATCACTACACCGATGCCATTCGCTACACACAGGTGAGAGTGCTTGAGCTTGCTGAAGAAGAGCCAATCGCGGGGCCAGCGATGCGCGTGCACGGAGACGTGCTGGTGCGCTCGCAGGTGGTGGGTTTCAAAAAGATCAAATTCTTCACCAATGAAAATGTGGGGGCGGGAAAGCTCGAGCTGCCAGAAAACGAGATGCACACCACTTCGTTCTGGATCACGCTCGAGCACGAACTTCTCGCTGAGTTGCCGTTTGCGCTGAGCGACCGGCAAAGCGGAATCTTCGGGCTGTTGTATGCGCTCGAGTCGATGGCGACGCTGTTGCTGATGTGCGATCGGCGGGATCTAGGGACGGCGGTCGGCGAACGGCCGCCAAGCGCGGGTATCGAAACGGAGTGGGTGGAATTCTCAGACTCAGGTGGAGAGACAGACGCGAAGGAATTCTACGAGCCGAATCTTTATCTGTACGACGCGTATCCGGGCGGGATTGGATTCAGCGAGCCGCTTTATCGCGTTCACGATTTGTTGTTGCGGCGGACGCACGAATTGATCGCGGCGTGCTCGTGCGACAGCGGATGTCCTTCGTGCGTGGGTCCGGCCGGGGAAAAGAGCGAGCGGACGAAAGAAGCAGCGCTGGCGATCCTGGAGAAATTGTGCTCGGCGTGTAACACAGCAAGCGCGGAGGTAGGAATGAGGGCACCGATTTGAAAGCCACGACCGAGGAACGATTTGCGAGGTTAAACGCGCTGCGGCGGCCGGCCGTTTCAATCGCGACTATCGGGGACGGCAGCCGCAGTGGAGTTGCCGTGGCTCGAGAGAGACGACTCGAGGAGCTAGCAGGAACATCGCCGGATGTGCCCGAAGGCGCCGAGCGGCTGGCGACTATCTTGGGGGCCACCATTCGGGAGAATAAATTTGGTGCGCACCTCAGGCTGAGACGATGGTTTGCAGAGACGATTGACTGCGCACCGCCCGAAGTCCACCTGCATCCCGGAGCGCTCCGGTTGCTGGCACCGGACTTCGCCGAAAAAATCGCCGATCCGACTCAGTGGCTATTTCTGGATACGGAGACAACCGGCCTCTGCGGCGGCACGGGAACCTACCCGTTCTTGATCGGGATCGCCTGGTGGGACGTGGGCGGTCTCGAAGTGGAGCAATTCTTCATGCGGGAGCACAGCGAGGAGCATTCCGTGCTGGTGGCGCTCGCTGAACGAATAGCCGAACGCCCGGTGCTGGCCACGTTCAACGGAAAATCGTTCGATTGGCCGCTGCTTGAGACGCGCTATCGAATGACCCGGAAAATTGGAGTGCCAGCGCTGCAAGCACATTTGGATTTTCTGCATCCGGCGCGCAATTTGTGGCGATTGCGCTTGGGATCGGTGCGCTTGGCTGAACTCGAAAGGCACGTGCTCGGTTGGAATCGCGGATGTGACGTGATGTCGGAGTTGATTCCGTCGCTCTATTTTGATTTTCTGCGAGGCGGTCCGCCGGAACCACTGTTGCCGATTTTCTATCACAATCAGATGGATTTGCGCGGGCTTGCCGGACTTTCGGCGCGAGTGCTTTCGGTGCTGGCGGACGCGGAGAATCAATGCACGGATGCATTCGAACTGTTTGGCATCTCGCGCATTTGCGAGCGGCGCGGCGAATCGGCCCGTGCTCGAGTGCTTTTTCAGCGGTCGATCGACGGCGATTTGCCGCTCGAGACGGAGCGGGCCGCGCGGCGGTCGTTGGCAATGATGGCCAAGCGCGAAGGTGATTTTGCGCGAGCGCGAGAGCTTTGGGAGAGCATGCTGGGAAATTCGAGGGAAGGTTTTGAAGCCTACGAGCAGCTTGCCATATATTACGAGCGCCATGCGCGAGAGCCACACCAGGCAGTTTCGATCACCAAAAAAGCGTTGACGGAGCTTCGCCGGGCGAACCGTACTGGGGCCGTAGCTGCGAGCCTCTATCGGCGGAGTAGAGCACGCTTCGAGCGGCGCCTATCTCGATTGGAAAGAAAGACTTCCGGAGGATCTCTTCTTCCCGATAAGGGCGAATCGGTGGTGTGGGCAGGCGAATCCAATTGAGGGGCAAAACGGGAGATTAGCATGCAAGAAACGGATGGTGTTGCCACCGGAATGGCGAGACGATTAGAAGATGTAGACATTAAAAGTCGTGTGGAGATGCCAGCTATGCCCGAAGTAAGCGAACCCTATATCCGCGAACAGCTTGAAAGGCGGCGCGGAGAGCTGCAAGCAACCATCTCCACTGTTCCTTCGGCGGAGCAGACCGCCCCGTTCGTGGAGCTGCTGCAAGAAGTGGATTCAGCCATACAACACATTCACGACGGCACGTACGGCACCTGCGTGGTGTGCCAGGGAACCGTGGAACAGGAACGCCTCATCGCGAATCCGCTCGCCCGCGTCTGCCTGGACTGCCTTTCGACCGAGGAGAGGCGGGCGCTGGAAGGTGATCTCGAGCTCGCGTCGGTGGTCCAGCGAGGCCTGTTGCCGAAGAAGCGCACGCAGTTTGGTGACTGGCATATCCACTACGAGTACAAGCCGGCGGGACCGGTAAGCGGCGATTATTGCGATTTGATCTTGCCGCTGGAGAGCGACGGCCAGCTTGTGTTTCTGCTCGGCGATGTGGCAGGCAAAGGAATGGCTGCGGCGCTGTTGATGACTCACTTGCACGCTATGTTTCGAAGCCTGGCGAATGTGGGCTCGGAGTCGAAAACAAAAGGCCCCTTGGATTTGGAAAAGCTTCTAGGCACAGCGAACCGGGTGTTCTGCGAGAGTACGTTTGCCGGGCAATATGCGACGCTGATTTGCGGACGCGCCGGCAAATCGGGAGAAGTGGAAATCGCCAGTGCGGGACATTTGCCGGCCGTGATGGTAACGCGCGAAGGCGTGAGACAGATTCACGCAACCGGGCTGCCGCTGGGAATGTTCGCAACGAGTCCATATTCCGTGCAGCGCGCGAAAATGGAGCCGGGCGATTCTTTGCTTCTGTACACTGATGGAATCTCTGAGGCGCGTAACCCAAGCGGTGCGGAATACGGTATGAAGAGGCTGGCGAGCGTGGCGGGCGAAAGACACGGTTGGGTGCCGCAGGAACTGCTGGCAGCATGTATGAGAGACGTCGCTGGACATTGCTCAGGAACGCACCCATGCGACGACCAGACCCTGATGGTAATTCACCGCAGCGATTCGGCAAGCATTTCGCTGAACGACTAGAACACGCTTGCGATAATCAGCGGCTTCTCGCGGCGTTGGGTGAACGTGTTTCCGGTGCGTGCCTCGGCAGGCGCAGGAGCCGCAGGCCAGCCCACGGCGCGGTCGATCTTGTCATACGTTTCGCGAGTAGCGTTCTCGACGGCCAAGCAGGTAGTCCGTACGCATCGCAGGAAAACACCGCCAGAATCAGTCTGAAATTGAAAATAGTTGGGCCGGCGAAAGAGCGTCGTGCGAGATTTGTGCTTGAGCTCGAGCAGTTCGCTGTACTGCCCGAAGAAACGCGCGGCGTCCTCGGTGTTGTCCAGGGTTAGACGGAAGACAAGCGAAGTTTCTTTGGTTTTTGGATCCTCGAAGAGTGCGTAACGATCCCCTGCCCAGGTTGCAGCTACCGTATCGGCGCGATCCTGGCCGAGAAATTGTTTCATGACCTCCTGCAAACCGAATTCACCGAGTACATTTTCTTCCAGCAGTTTCCAATCACTGGGAACTAAGCCCTTCCATTCGGAAAGGGTCACAGGGGCTGGCTTCACATCTGTCAAATACAGTTGAGGATGGAGAATCTGTTGCGTTGAAACCGGCGGATTCTTGAATAGCAGATTGAGATCCGACCATCCATCGTGCGCTTTCAGAAATTGCTGCGAGAAGCTGGTTCCTGCAAGATATGGAAAGAGCAATTCGTCGCGAATATATCCCGGCGCTTTGGCCAGATTCGGATCTTTATCCATCTCTTCCACGGCGCCAGAGCGGATCAATAGCGCAACGTCGGGTAGATCTCGAACGCTGACTTGCTGTTCCCGCAGCGTGTAATCCACCATAGCTGCGAGTGCGGAACCTTCACTTACAGCTTCGCGAGCGAGTTCGGCGTCGTCATTGGGTCGCGCGGCTTTGATCCACGGGTCGATGTGGAAGGATTGGTCCTCGAGGGCGTGCGTCAGTTCGTGAGACATCACGGCGCGTTGCTCGTCAGCGGGAATCCAGTCGGCGATGTAGAACTCTTTGGCCTTGGGATCGTAGAGGCCGGCAACCTGGTCGGTCAGAACGTCCAGCATGAAAGAATCGAGCGGGAAATCTTTCGGGATCAGGCCGAACGCCTCGAGCGCTTTTTTGTCGGCGTAACGCTGGGCGTCGTTGCGGTCTTCCTTTTCTTCGCGAATCAAATATTCCCGGATCTCTTGCTTGGAGCGCAGGCTCTTTTTCAGCGGCTCCTTGATCGGCAAGTTGAGAAGCTTGCTCATCTGAGCCAGTACCTCATCGGCTGCTTTGACGAAGTCGGTGCTCGTGGGCGGCGCCACGTGCGAATTCGACGATCCCGCGATGGGAGGAGGCGGCGAGACCGATTGCTGAGCGCCCGCGGGAATTGCCGCAAGTGCGCAAAAGCAGATAAGTCCGATAAAACGCTTCATTCGCTGGCTTCCTCCAGCAAGGTTGGATGAAGAATCAGAGTAACAGGTTTCTCGGAGATTCAGCACCAGATGGGAAGGCGGGTTGCAAAGAGTCGCAAGCCTGCTCTTAGGCGACGGCTGCTACTGCGGTTTTTCTGTGGGCCAGACGGCCGAGGATCGCACGTGTGTTCGACAGAAACAGATCGCGGAGCTGCGGCGCCGTTCCCATAGGGACGAAGGAACGAAAATGTTCGATTTCAAGCCAGCGAAAGGCAATTTCCGCAACCGAAGCATCCATTCGGGCGAAATGCGTGCGTAAATCCCACTCCTGAAGATCCAGCGGCGTTCCAACCACTTTCTCGAAGAGCTCTTCGTGACAGTAGAGCAAAGCCTGATGGACGGCCGATTCGGAATAGACCTCTTCCAGAGCAGGATGGTGATAATGGCCGCTGGTTACATCACGAAGCATCGCCACGTCGGCAAGGCGCCCGAAATCGCTGGGAATCGCAGCCAACCATTGCGAAACGTACTCCTCAATAACAAGCTGATTCTGGGCGAAGCGTTCGAGGGACTCCATACGCGCTCCTGATTTACTGATTGTCGTGAATGCTACGCTCTGTGACCTCAGTAGTCAACTACATTTCGGTAAACATAGACGATCGCAACTGAAGGTAAGAGTGGCGCTGGAACGGAACACAAGTGGTGGAATAGACCAGGCGATCGAAGAATCTTAGCGCTTTACCGGCGCAGGCGCTTCCGAGCGAAGCGTTCTAAGTACGGTTCCGCAGAACGAATCAATCGAGAAGGGTTTTTCCAGGATCGAACAACCGGAATTGCGCAAGGTCCCGCTGATCTCACCGTCTCGCGCATTCGACACCGTGAACACGATGCGTCCGGCGAGTTCGCTTCGGTTTTCCTCAATCCAGCGATATAGCCCCGTAGCGGAAAGTTCTCCAGGAATTTTCATATCGGCGACTATGGCATCCACCGTCTCGCGTCGCAGGAGGTCGAGGGCTTCCTGGACGCTTCGGGCCGCGCGGACCGTCACGCCGCGAGCGCGCAGAATTTCTTGTTCAAGCTGCAACACGGCTTCCTCATGATCTACAAGCAGAACCGTGCCTACCGCTGTGGCCTTGGAAGGGGAGGACATGTCGTCTTGAGGCGAGTCAGAAACGCCGAGAATGGGCAGGACGATCGCGAAGGTGGCGCCGCGAGGAGGAGAATTGCGCACCTGAATTTCTCCGCCATGTTCCTTGACGATTCCATAACAGATGCTCAATCCCAGTCCGGTCCCCTTCCCCACCGGTTTCGTGGTGTAGAACGGGTCGAAAACGCGATGTGGGTCTTTCACTCCCGGTCCGTTGTCGGTAATTTCCACGCGCAAACGATCTCCGACCCGGGCCGTTCGAATCCAGATTTCGCCGTCTCTGCCTTTCTCGACTACTGCATCCACGGCATTATTCACAATGTTGAGAAAAACTTGCTGAAGTTGGTGAAAGTCTCCCGTAGTGACGGGAAGACTCGGTTCGAATTCCCGATGGATGCGGATGCTGTTGAGCTTCATGTCGTATTCTCGAAGGATGAGCGTGTCTTCGAGAATCTGATTCAGATCCACCGATTTTCTTTCTGGCTTATGCTGGCGGGCAAAACTGAGCAGGCTTTGCACAATGTGATGTGTGCGCTGCGCCTGCTTGTACAACTTTTCGATATAGTCCGACCCTCGTGAATTCGTAAGCTCCTCGGCTTGGAGGAGTTGGCTGTAACCGAGAATTGCGGTCAGTGGATTATTGAGCTCGTGGGCTACACCGGAGATGAGCTGGCCAACGGCAGCCATCTTTTCGCTTTGCAAAAGCTGTTCCTGGGCCAAGGCCAGACTCTGATAAGCGTCCTGCGTTTCGCTTAGAAGCAGCGCCTTGTCTATGGTTGTGGCGATCTGATTTCCCACGGCCGCCAAAAGATTTAGTTCCGCTGGCGAAAACTCGCGGGCTTCGCGGCATCCGATTGCCAGGATTCCCATGATGCGGTCCTTCGACCAGAGGACTGCTATCTGCGATTCCCGAATATTCTCCCGGCGCAAAAGCTCACGCAAAATCTCGGGGACGACTGCAGCTGAGCCTGACAGCAACGTGGCGCGAGCCTGTTTCAGCTGTTCGAGAAGGGTGGAGGCTATTTCGACCGGCGGCAGATTGCGCGCGAATTCAGTCTCATATCCGAAGGCCGCCATGCGCTTCAGGGTGTGCGACGGCTCATCGAGCAAATAGATCGAGCAGGTCTCAACTTTGAAGAGCTCGGCGACTTTGGGAGGGACTCGATTCAGGATCTCATCAATCTCGGCAGACTGACTGAGCATGCCGCCAATCGAATTCAGCGCGAGCAGTTCCCTGTTGCGGCGGCGAATTTCCATTTCTGCAAGTTTTCGGTCCGTGACGTCGAGTAAAAAGCCTTGATAAGCAACCACGGCTCCGGAATCATCGCGCGTGACGAAGCTCGATTCGTGAGCAATTCGCACGTCGCCATCGCGACGGCGGAATTGGAACTCAAAATCGCTCACCTGGCCGTGTTCGCGAAGCAGCCGTTTCAGATGTTCTCGATCTTCGGCGTGTAAGTAGAAAGTTGGGGTAATATCCACCGACAAAAGCTCATCGCGCTTGTCATAACCGAGGATGTTCATCAGCGCTTTGTTGAAATCGAGGAAACGGCCCTCGGGCGTCGAGATAAAAATTCCCTCCTGAACATTCTCGAAGAGCATGCGGAACTTGTTCTCGGCCTGGCGGCGTTCGGTGAAGTCCTTGAGGACGTGAATCGTGCCGAGCGGGACACCATTCGAATCATGGAAGGTCGAATTCGTGACGAGAAAGTATCCCCCGAATGTCGGGTCAATTTGTTCGGGGTCTCCCGCGGCACCTTCGCAGTAGGGACACGTCGTCCAGTGGACCTCCGCCTGATGCAAAAGACTTCGAAGCGGTTGGCCTTCGAGCTCTCCTGGCTCTACGCCGAGATGCCACGCCAGAGTGCGGTTCGCTCGCAGTACCGCTCCGTTTGGAGAGTGCACCACGATCAAGTCGCCAATCGAATCGAAGGTGTCGAGCCATTGTCTTCGGGAATTCGCTGCGACCTCGAACAACGAAACGTTTTGAACCGTGAGACCGAGCAGGTTAGCAACATTGACGAGAAAATTTTCTTCATCGTTGGCGAAGGTGCGAGCTGTTGCGGAACCGATTCCCAGAAATCCGAGCGGCTTCTCTTTCCCGGGGATGCGAACGAGGACGAGTGTCGACAGCTTTTCGTCGCGCATCCAGTCGCGAACACCCGAGTCCGTTGCAGCGTCGAAGACGACAAGAGGGGTCTTTTGCTCGAGCACCGTCTGAGCCCAAAGCACACGCGGCGACAAGCGCGTGTAAAGATTCAAGAAGTCTTCGCTAAAGCCGACAGTCGCTCGCACCAGAAGTGAACGGTTGTCCCCGGAACCGTCGAACAGATACACCACACCGTGACTCGCCCCGAGACTTTCCACGAGATGGCGGACAACCCCTTCCAATGTTTCATGTACCCGAAATGATTGAGTTGCTTCCGCCGTGATGATTGCGAGGCGTCGCAGCTTTTCGTTCAAATCTTCCGTTCGAGCGCGCCCCGCCTCCAAAACGAGAACCGCCATCGCAATTCCCATCGCGATTCCGAATAGGCCGTGAAACGACATACGAAACAATCCGAATTCTTCGCCCGACCACGCGGCTCGATCGAATCCATGGAGGCCTCGCAGCATTAGGGCGGCCGCAAGCAATTTCCACCCGACCCCCTGATGTCTTGAATTCGTCCGCCACAGCAGCCACCCTGCCAGCAGATAGAATCCCGATTCTGCGACTCGCTCAAGCCAAAGCGCTTCCGTGGGCATCTTCGCAATTGAATGAGTGCCGTAAATAGCTAGAGCGAAAATCCCCGCCAAAGGCGTGAGCCAACGGAACTTGTCTCCTCGTCCTGTACATTCCAGAATGGCCACGAAAAATAGCGCCGCGGCAACTAGCGAAAGCACAGCGGTGAATTGGAAGTTGGCGTTGGGGTCTCCGCGCCAAATCGATACCATGCGCAAAGCGTCCCACAGCACGTAAGCGCTCCAGCCGGCGATCCAAAAGCGGAAAAATCGCGGCGAGAAGCTGGGAACGAGCAGCGAATAGAGAACTAGGATGATAAAGGCAGCAGAGCCTTCAATGAAGGCTACCGCCAGGAAGCCCGGGTTAGAAACGAGGGGCATCGAGTCCTGTGTCAGCGACGCCTAGTCGCCAGGAAATCTCGGCACAAATGAAATCGAGGATGTCGGGAAGCCACTACGAAACCTAGCATGAGGGTTAGAAGTAGGGCAACGAGCCCAATACCTGCCTGTGCCCTGCTTTATAATGGTGAGACTTCGGAGCCCACACGTGGATAGAGAAAAGGTCCTGGTTGTAGATGACGAAGAAGCGATTCGGGAAGTTGTAACCACTCTTCTCGATGCGCAGGGTTATTACACCGTCGCTTGTGCTAACGGGCGAATTGCCCTCGACGCCTTCCGCAACGATACGTTCGATTTGGTGCTGAGCGATATTGTGATGCCGGAAATGGACGGCCTCAAGCTTCTCTCCGAGCTGCGCGTGGACGATCCCGATGTGCCTGTGATCATGGTCACCGCGATGCACGACATCGCAATCGCTCTCGAAGCGATCCGTGCGGGAGCTTACGACTACATTCTCAAGCCATTTGAAAAGGACCAGCTTTATTTGAGCGTCCGGCGTGCGCTGGAGCACCGCCGGTTGGTGATTGAAAATCGCACGTATCAAAGCGATCTGGAACATCTGGTAGCCGAACGCACGCAACAGCTTTCGATCGCGCTGCAGGATCTCGAGCAATCGTACGACTACACGCTTGAAGCTCTTGGTGGCGCGCTCGACGCGAAAGACGCGGAGACGGAAGGCCACTGCCAGCGCGTCACCGCGTTCACGATAAAGATCGCAAAAGCGATGGGCGTCGATAAAGCGCTGCTGCGGCACATCGCGCGCGGAGCTTTTCTACACGACATCGGCAAGATGGGAGTTCCGGACAGCATCCTGCGCAAGCCGGGTCCGCTCACTGCGGAAGAACGCGAAATCATGCGCCGGCATTGCGATATCGGCTATCAGGTTCTCGAGCGCATTCCCTTCCTCAAAGAGGCCGCGGAAATTGTGCTTTCACACCAGGAATGTTACGACGGCTCCGGATATCCTCGCGGGCTACGCGCCGAACAGATTCCCCTCGGGGCACGGATATTCGCTGTTGCGGATACGCTCGACGCCATGATTTCCGACCGCCCCTATCGCAAGGCTCTGCCCATTTCCGCTGCGCGCGAAGAAATCAAACGATACTCCGGCAGGCAATTCGATCCGCGTGTCGTCGAAGCGTTTCTAGCGCATCCCGACAGCGTCTGGATCGCGCTGCACGAAAAGATTGGCGACCCGTTCCGCCTCGCACAGCTCGAACCTGCATCGGCAGATTGACCCGCGCATTTCCGCTTCGAGCAGCCGCAGAGTATCGCCAACTTGCGAAACTATTCATGCGCGGGTAGTATCTGCAGTTCGGAGGAACGCTGAATGGCTTTGGTGCCCATCAAGACTGCGTCCATCACGGGCTACTGCGATTGCGTCTGCGGTTGCTATGAGCTCGCGAGCCAGCGTGATGACGAGACCGGCAAAGGATATTGCCCGCGTTGCGCCAAGGAGCATCTCGAACTGAATCGCGGCGTCGGCATTCCTCAGCTTGCTCCCTCGAAGCTGCCCGACGGAGATGCAGCCGCTCCGCCTCTGGCCATGCCGGAAGCCGCCGATCCGCCGGGGAGACTGAAGTAAACGGCACGCCGCCCTTCGCTGCGATGGGTTGAATTCTTTTCCCTCAGAAAATCGAAACCAGGCGCCTGATTCCTTCCCCAAACTCTTGCTCGGACCCGATCAGACTGACGATCAGGTAAGCGTCCGCTGGGAAATCGTAGAAATGGCCTGGATGAACGTAAACTCCCTCTTTCTCGAGCAAATCGAGTGCGACCTCTTCGTCAGTACGCGTCGTCGGCACGCGAAGCACGGCGTACCAGCCGCCTTCGATTTCACGGCGACCGCAAGCTTTCTGCGTTGCGAGTTGCCGGTCGAGTTCGGCGAGATTGCCTCGGACTCTTGACATCAGCTGCCGCTGAAATTCGTGGCGCTGCTGAAGAAATTCCGGAATCGCATGTTGAATCGGAGCATTCATCGAGAGGTAGGTGTCTGCGATTACCTCGAGCCGCTCCAGGGCACGCGTCTTCAGATCCTTTGGTCCGCTCGCTGCGAGCCATGCGGCTTTCATCTGTGGGAGGCCGCACATTTTCGACAGCCCGCTCATTGTGAACGTGAGTACCTCTGAGTTTGCTACCCAACTGAGGTGACGCTTAGAGGAGAGCGCAAAATCCAGGAACACTTCGTCCGCGATTATGGCGAGTTGCCGGCCGGCACAGATTTGATTGAGCCCTGAACGTTCATCGGGTTTTACGAAATGGCCGGTGGGATTGTTGGGATGGACCACGATGATCGCACGGGTACGAGGGGTGAGCGCGGCTTCAAGCGCATGAAAAGCAATCTGCCAGCCGTGGTCATAAATGAGCGGGTAGCGCACGAGCCTTACGTCTTGAATATCGGCAAGGAGATCAAAGAGCGGATAACTAGGAGTGGGAATCAGCACTTCATCGCCGGGATTGCATAAAATGCGGAAGACGAACGCATAGGCTTCGCTCGTGCTTGTAGTGAGCAGCATATCGCTCGCAGCAACATGGTCGCCGCGGTCCGCATAGTAGCCGACAATGACCTCACGCGCGGCCAGCAGTCCCTTGGGCTCCGGCTCGTATGAAAGGCTCTGCGGGTCCGCAAGCGCGCTTAGAATCCTCTCGCGATCGTAGGTAAAGCCACACTCGGTGGGATTCGAGGCGGTCAAGTCGATCAGAGGCTTCCCCGCAACCCGATGGCGCGCGAGCGCTTCGCTCAGTCGATTCGGCTCGAGATTCCAATTCGTGCGGTCTGCAAACAATTCGGCACATCCCGGTCGTCACAAACGCGCATCAGCGTATAACAGAACGGTATCTGAATTGACGGTCCGTTCGTCAAATCCGTGCCGGCGAGCACGACGCAAGTCTATAATGCTCGTCTGCTGCTGGATTCCAATTCAAAGGAGAAGCGCATGAAAGGGATTGTCACGGCACTGGCCGGTGTCCTCTTGCTGCTCGGCCTCGGGGGGCAAGCGGTCGCCCCGGTTTCGGCCGCAGCGCAAGAAGAAGCCGTCGCCAAGACGAATCTGAAGGTGGGAGACGCGGCGCCCGATTTCTCTCTGCTCAGCGACAAGTGGGAACAGGTGAAGCTGAGCGATTATCGTGGCAAGAAAAACGTGATTCTCGCCTTCTACGTCCTGGCATTTACCGGCGGTTGAACGAAAGAACTTCAGGCCTATCAGGCTGATTTGGCCAAACTCGAAGCAAGCGACACAGTCGTCCTCGGAATCAGCATCGACAGTCCCGCCGCTAACGCCGCATTCGCCAAGCAAATCGGAGTTACCTTTCCGCTTCTCAGTGATATGAACAAGGAGGTGCTGACGTCTTACCAGATATTGAAGCCCTACGACGTGAAGGGCGGCAAATATCAGTGGGCGCAGCGGACTACCATCGTGGTGGACAAGCAGGGAAAAATCCAGCACGTCGAGCAGGGTGACAGCGCCGTGGATCCGAACAGCGCCGTCTCTGTTTGCACCGGACTGCACAAGCCAAAAGCTTAGGAAGACAGCAACTCTACGCAAAAGGAAAAGGGCGGGTTCGAGACCCGCCCTTTTTTATTCAGGTCCTAATAATTCCCCGCAAGAAAGCATTGCCAGATTAGTGCGGGCGCATGTCCATCAGGCGGATGCTGTCCGGGTAGAACATGATGAGCATCATGCAGATGCAGAAGACCATAGCGGGCACGAGAATCAGGAACAGCCCGAGGCGCTCAAAGCGCAAGTGCATGAAGTACGACATGATCAGCGCTGATTTGATGAGCGACAGGCCGAGCAGGATTGTGATCATCAGGTGGACTTCGACGCGCTCGTAAGCGAGGAAGACCTCGATCGCCGTCAGCAGCAGCAGCCACACCCAAATCCAGGCGAACAGCTTCGTGCTGCCTACCGCGTGGTCGTCTTCAGCTTCCGTCCTCATGTATGCGGGTTCGGTCATCGAGTGGTTCGCTCCCGTTTCCGGTTTCTTTTTCTCAGCGGCTAAAGCCGCACCGCTTGTCGTACCTTTCAGCACCTACAAAGCCGTGTCCCGACGAAGTGCCGGCTACTTCGGGTTCACGCTCAGCAAATAGACCAGCGGGAATATAAACATCCAGACGAGATCGACGAAGTGCCAATAAAGGCCGCTCACTTCGACGTGGTCGGCGGTCCACTTGCCCTTGCTGTATCCCGCGCAAATAATTGCGAGATAGGCGACGCCAATCGTGACGTGCAACATGTGCAGTCCGGTGAGGCCGAAGAATGTCCCGCCGAAGAGCGGCACACCCCACGGATTCGACCACGGCGTTACTCCTTCGTGAAACAGCGTGACCCATTCCGTGGCGTGAATCAGCACGAAAGCAGCGCCGCAGATCATCGTGAAAATCAGATAGCGGACGGCTTTCTTCACGTCGTGACGATGCGCTGCGGCGACGGCCAGCACCATCGTCAAGCTGCTTGAGAGCAGCACGAACGTCATGAACGACGATTTTGCGATGGCGGGCCAGATCTCGAATGGACGCGGCCAATCCGGCGTGGCGAGCCGAACGTATGCGTAGCTGACGAGGAGCGCCGAAAACGTCAGCGTGTCGGAGACGATGAACAGCCACATTCCCAGCTTTTTCGAATTGATGCCGAAGGGCGACGCACCGCCCGACCACGGAGTTGCGACTATGCCTTCGAATTCGGTATCACTCACGATTCACCGTCCCAGAAGGAAAAGTAGAAACAGGAAGACCCACAAACCGTCCATGAAATGCCAGTACATCGCAGCCACTTCGGTAGCGGTGCCCTGCGTCAGGCGGTGCGTGGGACGAAACAGGATCCACGTCAGCGCCAGCACTCCGCCCAGCAGATGCAAGCCGTGCGCGGCGGTAAAGACGTAGAAAAAGCTGCTGCTCGGATTCGTCGCGAGAAACAAGCCCGCGGCTCTGAGTTGCTGCCACGCGATGATCTGACCCGCGAGAAAGAACACGCCAAGAATCGTGGTGACGCTCCACCAGTGGCGAAAGCCCTGCTGGTCGTTCGATTTCAAAAGTTTGCGAGCGTGAGAGAGCGTGAAGCTGCTGGCGATCAGCACGGCGGTGTTGAGCCACAGGATTCGCGGAACTGCGAGCGGGTGCCAGCCGCTATTCGGAATATCCTTACGCACGATGTAGGCGCTGACGAGCGCCATGAAGAACATCAGGATGCCGCCGAGGCCGACGGTCATTCCCGTGATGTAAGTCCGTTGAGGAACTGAGCCGCTGCCGCCCGATCCGTCACCGCCAGAGCCACCCGCACCGTCATCGGAGTTGCCGGAAGACGAGCCGCCACGCCCGCCGCTTGGCGTTCGAACTTTTATCTCGATATCGTCTGTGACGATGCCTGGCATTTCGGATTCCGGTGCTGCCTATTCCGTCTCGCGAGCCACTTCCTGCGGCGTCAAATTCTGCGGCACGAAGTCTTCCTTTACGCCGGGAACGCTGAAGTCGTACGGACCGCGATAGACGCTGGGGAAATGCCCCCCGAAATTATCGTGAGGCGGCGGCGAATCGGTGATCCATTCGAGCGTCGTGGCATTCCACGGGTTCTTCGAAGCCTTAGGGCCGCTCTTGAGGCTCCAGAAAAAATTTATCAGGAACAGGATCTGCGCTGCCGCCGTAATAAAGGCCGCTATGCTCATGAATTGGTGCACGGGCTGAAGCGGTTGCAGGTATGCGACGGCGCTGGCATCTGCATAGCGACGGATGCCGCCTGCGATTCCTACCCAGTGCATGGGCATGAAGATGCAGTAGGCGCCGATAAACGTAAACCAGAAATGAACTTTGCCAAGCGGCTCGTTCATCATGCGGCCGAACATTTTCGGGAACCAGAAATAGGTTGCGGCGAAAATGCCGAAGATGGCAGCAACGCCCATCACCAGGTGGAAGTGCGCCACCACGTAGTATGTTGCATGCAGCAGGTTGTCCACCGCTGGTTGCGCGAGGAACAATCCCGAAAGGCCGCCCGAAACGAAGAGCGACACGAAGCCAATCGCGAAAAGCATCGGCGTGGTGAATTGAATCTTCCCGCCCCATAGTGTGCCGAGCCAGTTGAACGTCTTGATCGCCGAAGGCACGCCGATGGACATGGTCAGCACGGAAAACGCAAATCCCGAATAAGGGCTCATGCCGCTGACGAACATGTGGTGTCCCCACACCATGAAGCCAAGGAAGCCGATCGCGCACATGGCCATGGCCATCGCCCGGTAACCGAATACCGGTTTGCGCGCAAACGTGGAGAGCACGTGCGACGCGACTCCCATGCCCGGCAGAATCGCGATGTACACCTCGGGATGCCCGAAGAACCAGAACAGGTGCTGCCAGAGCAGCGGTGAGCCACCTGAATGATTTTGGATCTGGTCATTCACCACGAGGCCGGCGGGAATGAAAAAGCTCGTGCCTGCCGAACGGTCGAGCAGCAGCAGAATTCCGCCGGCGAGCAGCACACCGAATGCGAGTAAGCCGAGAATCGCGGTGACGAACCAGCCCCAGCACGTGAGCGGCATGCGAAACAGGCTCATGCCGGGAGCGCGCATGTCAATCAATGTGGCGATGAAGTTCAGCGCGCCCAGCAGCGACGCCAGACAGAAGAGCGAGATGCTGATGATCCACATCGTCTGGCCCCAGCCTTCACCGGGGCCCGTCACTTCGCCGAGTCCGCTGAGGGGCGTGTAACCGGTCCATCCGCTGATGGGTGCGCCGCCGGGAACGACGAACGCGGCGAGAATCGCGATGAACGCAAGGAACGTGACCCAGAAGGACAGCATGTTGAGCCGCGGAAACGCCATATCCGGCGCGCCGATTTGAATGGGCAGGAAGTAATTGCCGAAGCCGCCCTGCGGCGCCGTGGTGAGCACGAAGAAAACCATGATCGTGCCGTGCATCGTGACGAGCGAAAGATATTGCTCCTGCGTCATCAATCCGCCAGGCACGAACGGCAGATGCATATTGGGCCACACCAGGTGCAGCCGCATCAGGACGGAGAGCACGATGCCTACCAGCACAGCTGTCAGCGCCAGCAGGAAATACTGGATGCCGATCACTTTGTGGTCAACGCTGAAAATGTATTTCCGGATGAAGCCCGTCGGCGCTTCCATCGCATGCGCGGCGTGAGCGCCATGGGCGTGCGAACTCATTCGTGGCCTCCTGGATTCTTGCTGCAGGTGCTTCGCTCGATCATTAGCTTCATCAAACTTACTGGCCGCCTGACTTCAGGAAAGCCTCGTAGTCGGCGTCCGACACCACGTTCAAATAACTGTGCATGCGCGAATGGCCGAGGCCGCACAGCTGCGTGCAGACAATTTCATACTGCCCGATTTTTTCCGCTGTGAAGTGAATGGGAACCACCAGCCCGGGCACGGCGTCTTGTTGCAGGCGCAGCTCGCGCACGAAGATATTGTGAATCACGTCCTGCGATGTTACGTGCAGCTCTACCTGCCGATTCACCGGCACAGTGAGCGTGGGCACGACGATGTCGTCCTTCCCTGCCGGATCGTTCGAATCGATGCCGAGAGGATTGCCCGTGGAGGCGCTGATCTGTTTTGGATCGAGCCTGCCAAATTTTCCGTCGGGACCGGGATAGCGGAAGTTGAAGACGAATTGATTCTCCGTCACCTCCACCTTTACGGCATCAGCAGCAGGGGGCGTGAAGCGGACTTCCGCCCAGGCGCGGCGTCCCAGAATGCCGAGGCCGAGGAACAGAATGATCGTGGCGGTGGTCCAGATGAATTCCATGGTGTTGTTGCCACGCGAAAAGTGAGCGCGCTGGCCGTGGTCGCGGAAGCGCCACACGGCGTAGGCAAGGCCCAGCTGCGAGAGGACGAACACCACCGCCGTAACCCACAGCGTCAGGCTGTACTGCTCGTCAACCGCGCGGCCGATATCGGTGATCGGCGCCGGAGGGCTGTAAAGCTTCGCGGCGAAGATATACACCGTCACCACAACCATAATCACTTGCAGCAACGCGAGCAGCGCCGCTGATGCTGCCGAGCCGCTTTCGGACTTCCTTATTCGCATTCGCTTTCGCTCCCGAGGCACGTTGAAGGATAAGCGTTCAGCCAGACTGCACAAACACGCCATCATATATAAGCCCAACCGAATTTCAAGGCCGATTGTGGGTAAGCAGCACAGGCATTCCTGCCTGTGCCGACGTAAGAACACGCCGCAGTTGGCGCCATACCTGCAAGATCAAGGAACGCGTTCTTTTGTTCTCTCGCTCTACGACGCCATGCATGTAGCAACTTGGGGCACAGGCGTCATTTTCACGAGCCGCCTGTCGGCGGATGCCTGTGCTACCTAAATTCCGTTGCAGGGCGCGTGAATCGGGGTATGCTTGCGTTTACTACACAATCTGTCCGCCCTTCCCCTACGCGGGGCGACGGCGACCTTGTGCACAGCCTGGCCACGCGAGGAGTCTACGTGTCATCTGCCCCCCTCGAACGCGCCGAAAAAGCGATCGCGCGCGGAGAAGCGGCGACGATCCGCTCTGTGATACTGAAGCTCGAAGTGGGCGTGGTGTATTGCCGCCTGGCCGCCAGCTCGCCGGACGAACCCGCCGCGCAACGCATCCGCCTCCGCGCGCAAGCCGCGCTCGAATCTGCCGTCAGCGCCGCCGAACACCTCCTGCTCATTGGCAATGACCGCGCGGAGTTCGACGCCAAGGCCGAAAATCTGCGCGACGCGCTGCGCGAAACTTTCTGATCAAGGTAAACAACAAGAAGGCACGCATTGCGTGAACGCGTGAGGTGAACGCAATCACGTGAAACCAACCGTGGATATTGACGCCGCCGCGAAACCCGCTGATAATCGGAGTCTCGCACAAAGGCCTCACCTCTGAAGAGGTGAGCTGCATTGGCACGAGCGGTCGTGGCGGAACTGGCAGACGCACCAGCTTGAGGGGCTGGCGGTAGCAATACCGTGGTGGTTCGAATCCACTCGACCGCACCAAGATTCGATTCGACGCAAATCGCGACGCAAAATAAAGCCCCGGTGCAAAGCATCGGGGCTTTTGCTTTTCTGTAGCACAGGCATTCCTGCCTGTGCCCCAAGTTGCTACATGCGCAGTGCTGCAAAACCAGGGAGCAAAAGAACGCGTTCTTCGATCTTGCTCGTATGGCACGAGCAGGGCGTATTTGACGTTGGCACAGGCAGGAATGCCTGTGCTACTGAAACGCAACAACGCACGGGGACGCTATATCGCTTGTAGCAGCTTTGGGCACGGTATGCCGTGTCCCTACTGTCGCAGGATTACAAATTGCGATTATTTCTTCGGTGCAGGCGCTGGAGCTGGCGCTTGGCTCGGAGCCTGTCCTGGAGCTTGCCCAGGAGCTGGCGCCGGTTGAATTGGCACTTGCACCGGCGCGTTCGCCGGCGGCGTTGCGGGCGTGCCCGGCTTCTGCGCAGGCGCGGGTTTCTGCGTCTGCTCGAGTACGGAGCCGGTGGTGGAGATCGCATCAGCAGGCGCGCGCTTCACGGAGAGCGTGAGCGACGTCATCATAAACACAATTGCGCACCACGTAGTGGCGCGCGAAAGAAACGACGCAGCGCCGCGCGGCCCGAAAGCCGTCTGGCTGCCGGCTCCACCGAACGCGCCCGCGAGATCGGCCGCGTTGCCGCTTTGCAGCATGATTACGATCACCAGCACGAAGCACACCATCACGTGCAGCGTCACCAGAACGAATGAATAGCGCCATCCAATCGTAATCAGCGCGACTGCAATCAGCAGCGCCAGTCCCCACTTAGCCCACCAAGGCATTGCTATCTCCTAATTTTGTGCGTCAAAAATTCACGATCGACGCAAACGACTGCGCGTCAAGGCTCGCTCCGCCCACCAGCGCACCATCAATCTCCACCTGCGCCATCAATCCCCGTATGTTGTCGGGTTTGACGCTGCCACCGTAGAGGATCCGAAGCGCGGAAGCCCGTTCCGACGTGAAGCGGGCGTCTGCCAGTTCGCGGATGAAGCGATGCGCGTCGGCGGCGATTTCAGGCGTCGCCGTGCGCCCCGTGCCGATCGCCCAGCATGGCTCGTAAGCAATGAGAATACGCGAGAAGTCAGCGCCGGTCAACGCGGCTACTGCGCCTTCAAATTGGCGCTTCAGCACGCCGTGAGTAAGATTCGCTTCGCGCTCGGCAAGGTGCTCGCCCACGCAGACGATGGGCGTGAGTCCCGCTTCGAGCGCGGCTTTCACTTTGCGATTCACGGATTCGTCCGTCTCGCCGAAATGCTGGCGGCGCTCGGAGTGGCCGATGATCACGCCGCGCGAGCCGGTGTCGAGAATCATGCGCGTGGAAATTTCGCCGGTGAATGCGCCTTCGGGGTGCCAGTCGCAATTCTGCGCCGCGACGGAAATGGCACTGCCTCGTGCGGATTCCACGGCCGCGGTGAGCGAAGTGTAAGGCGGCGCGATGATGATGTCGCAGTGGGTGGCATTGGCGACGAGCGGCTTGAACGCCTCGAAGAACGCGCGCGTCTCCGCCTGCGTCTTGTACATCTTCCAGTTACCCGCGATGACGGGGCGTCGCATTCAGTTCGCCTTTCCTGCTGGCGCGTTTAAGGGCGCACCGGTGGGCGCGTTGGTCAATGCTTCTACGCCGGGCAGCTTGTCACCCGCGAGAAATTCCAGCGATGCGCCGCCGCCCGTCGAAATGTGCGAGATCTGCGACGCGACACCGGCCTGCTCGACGGCCGCAACGGAATCGCCGCCGCCAATGATCGAAGTAGCGCCGTTGCGAGTAGCCGCCGCCACAGCGCGAGCGATGCCCAGCGTCCCCTGCGCGAATTGCGGCTTCTCGAACATGCCCAGCGGCCCGTTCCATACAATGGTGCGCGCCTTGGCAATTTCATCGCTGAATAGCTTCACTGTCTGCGGGCCGATGTCAAGACCCATCATGTTGTCGGGCGTGTGCGCGATGTCTGTAATCATGGTCGCAGTGGAATTCGGTGACTCCGCGAGCACATGGTCCACGGGCAAGAGCAACCGAAATTTTCTTTCGGCAGCTTCCAACATCAATTCGCGCGCCAGGTCGAGTTTATCGTTCTCCACGAGCGACTTCCCGATCGGCAGCCCCTGCGCCTTGAGAAATGTGTACGCCATCGCGCCGCCAATCAGCATTCCGTTGGCGAGCTTCATCAGGTTCTGCACCACTTCGATCTTGTCGGACACTTTCGCGCCGCCCAGCACGGAGATAAATGGCCGGTCGGGATTCGAGATGGCTTTGCCGAGATACATCAGCTCCTTTTCCATCAGCAAACCCGCCGCAGCTTGTCGCACGAACTTCGTGATGCCCACCACGGACGCATGCGCTCGATGTGCCGAGCCAAACGCGTCACACACGAACATTCCATCGCACAGGTCGGCGAGCTGCTTCGCAAATCCGGGATCGTTGGCCTCTTCCTCAGCATGGAAGCGCACGTTTTCGAGCAGCAGCACTTCGCCATCGCGCAGCGACTTCGATTTCGCTTCGGCTTCTGCCCCCACGCAATCGGTAACGAACGCTACAGGCTTGCCAAGCAGTTCCTGCAGGCGTCGCGCTACAGACGCAAGGCTGTACTTCGCGTCCACCTTGCCTTTCGGCCGGCCGAGGTGCGACGCAAGAATCAGGCGAGCCCCGCGATTCATCGCCAGCTGCAGGGTCGGCAGAGTCTCGCGGATGCGCGTGTCGTCGCCCACTTTGCCGCCGTCAAGCGGCACATTGAAATCCACGCGGATGAAAACGCGCTTGCCCTTCAGGTCGAGGTCGCGAATCGAGAGTTTGTTCATAACGATGATTTAGCGCGGCAAAGCGGAACGGTACGGCATGCAAGCACTCGCCGCCAGCATGCGCCTATAGTTTCGCAGCGAAGAATTTAATCAAATCGCGGCAGCGGCTGGAGTAGCCCCACTCGTTGTCGTACCAAGCGAGCACCTTCACGCAATTATTTCCCACCACGCGCGTGTAGCCCGCGTCTACGATCGAAGAGTTGGGATTGCCTTTGAAATCGATCGACACCAATTCCTCTTCGCTGTAATCCAAGATCCCCTTCATCGGCCCTTCGGCTGCCTTCTTCAGCGCGGCGTTCACAGCTTCCACGGTCACAGGCTTCTCAGTAATCACGGTGAGATCCACTACACTGACGTTCGGCGTCGGCACGCGCATCGCGTAGCCATCGAGCTTTCCCTTCAGCTCGGGTATCACGAGGTGCAACGCCTTCGCCGCCCCCGTCGAAGTGGGAATCATGGAAACGGCCGCGGCACGCGCACGACGCAAATCCTTATGCGGTAGATCGAGCAGCTTCTGGTCGTTCGTGTAGGAGTGAATCGTGGTCATCGTGCCCACCACGATGCCAAAATTGTCCTGAATCACCTTCGCCACCGGCGCCAGGCAATTCGTTGTGCACGAAGCATTCGATACCACATGATGCTTCGACGGGTCATACCCTTTGTCGTTCACGCCCAGCACGATCGTGAAATCCGGATCGGTGGCCGGAGCAGAGATAATCACTTTCTTCACCGGCCCGCGGATGTGCTTGCGCGCTTCCTCGCCCGTGGTGAACAAGCCCGTGGATTCGACCACGATATTCGCGCCGACCGAAGCCCAGTCCAGCGCCCCGGGATCCTTCACGCGAAACACTTTGAAACTCTTGCCGTCCACGGAGATCGTGTCGTCCGTGTGCGTCACTTTATTTGGAAGATTGCCAAGAATGGAATCGTACTTCAGCAGGTAGGCGAGCGTCTTCGAGTCGGTGATGTCGTTCACCGCCACGATTTCGATCGCCGGATCGCCCAGCGCCGCACGAAAAATATTGCGGCCGATGCGTCCGAAACCGTTGATTCCCACTTTCACTGGCATAGTTCCTCCGGGAGCTTGTTTGATACGAACCGTCGGTACAACCGGCAGGCGTTTCTTCGACGGGGAATGCTAGGGCGCGAGGGAGAAAATGTCAACGCGACTCAATCGTATTGTTTCACTTTTACGACGCGATCGCCCGCGAAGGTGACGAACACAGTCTTCGCGGGAGGAGTGCCGTAAATCCAGTCCTCGGTCTGCTCACCGCCCGGCCTCGTTTCCCGCACCTTGTGGTCCGGGCGGCCCAAAGACGCGAGAACCATCTCGTGGTCCATTCCTTCGAGCGCGGTGTGATCCTTAATCGCTTGCTTGAATTGCGGCGGGAGCGACTCCACCCAATCCACAGCCGCCGAATGCTCCTTCGAGAAGTCGAGGAAGTAATTCAGGTCGTGCATCAGATCTTCGGCGCTCATGTCGGGCACCGAGCGTCCATACTCGAGAATTAATTCAGCGCCCATTCCTGGCTGCAGGCCTCCACCGGGCGGGGGTGTCGCTGGAGTCTGAGTACTGGTGGTCGAGGGTCCACCGGGGCCTCCCATTCCAACCTGCAAGTGGTCGCGTAGGTTGAATTTCTTGTGGCCGCCCCCGTTCACCTGGATGATGATTTCCTTGGGGTGAAACTCGATGCTCGTGATCTGCACCGTGTCACCAGGACGCGCGGCGATACCCTGAAAGCGCAGGGCGGTCTGCAAGTTCTTGTCGTCAATCGGCTTCCCTACCGGCACCTTGTAGCCCTTCTTCCCGGCCGGAAGGGGCTTCACCACCTTGGCAAACTCTCCCGATACATAGCGGATGATTTCAATGCGTGATTGAGGCCGCAAATCGGTGGTTTGCGTTGGCCGCTGACTCACCGACATGTAGATCTCGGTGGCGGGTTGAGAAATTGGTAGGCTGGGCGCAGGACCGAGATCAGAAACAATCGGAAGTGCACCGCGGGCGCGAGTCTCATCCGGCGCATTGACGCAGATGGCAAGGAGCGCCGCGATAGCGATGGTCGTCCGGAAGTACATGGCTAGGCCTACCCAGGCTCTATTTTAAGACGTTTTGCCTTCCAGGTGAATAAAGATTCGTGCGAGGGCCGGTTGGTTGCAGGGCGTTTTCTGGCGTGGCGGGAGCTAACCTCGATTCTCCCCTCATCTTTGGTAGGTCAGCACCACGTTCCCTGAAGTCCAGTTCGTGATTGGGGCCTTCGAAAGAGCCATCCGAGGCTCACCGTCATGCACAGCGCAACCTTCCTCGTGCTCATGAGCGGCTTAGTGAGTAGCGGCTCGGGCTCGCGAAGTGTCCGTGGAGTTTTCGTTGTGACGCTTTTCTTGCTTGGTCTCCGCCTCCTGAATTTTCTCGTGCGCCAACTGCGGCTCAAAGCACCGGCGGCAGCGAGCCTCGTACATTCCGCCCGCCCCCACCACGATCAATTCTTCCGACGCAACCAACCGTTGCGTGTGCACCGCCGGATTCCCGCAACGCATGCAAATCGCAAGCAGCTTGGTGATTTCTTCAGCCACAGCAAGCAGGCGCGGGATCGGCTCAAACGGGCGGCCCATAAAATCCGTATCGAGACCGGCAACGATGACGCGCTTGCCAAGATCGGCGAGCTTCACGCAGGACTCCACGACCGATTCGCCCAGGAATTGGGCTTCGTCAACGCCAACCACTTCCGTACGCGCTTGCACTTTGTCGAGAATCTCGCTGCCGGTCTGAACCAGCTCCGAAGCGATTTCGAGTCCGGAGTGCGACACGATTCCATTCTTGGCGTAGCGCTGGTCAATGAGCGGCTTGAAGATCTGCACGCGCTGCTTGCCGATTTCGGCGCGCCGCAAGCGGCGAATCAGCTCTTCGCTCTTGCCGGAAAACATCGGCCCCACCACCACCTCGATCCAGCCCATGTTGCCTTTGACGATGTCCACTCGCTACCTCCTGCGGCTAGGCTAACACACCGCGAAGTGAAAATTCAGGCTCGCGCTTTGCGCTCGGCATCCGAAAAAATCTCGCGATTGAAAAACGGTGCGAACGCGCTGATCACTGCAACGCGGAAAGCATCCTGCCGCGTAATCAGATTGCGCGAAAGCACTCCCCATGCTCCTTGCGCGTCGCGAATTCCTCGGCCGCCTGCGAATGCGTCGATCGCTTCGGAAAGCTCCACGCCATCATCCACCACCTCCTTGGCCAACGCTTCGGGAACCAGCACGGCACCAGAGCGCCCGAAAGCCCCTCGGCCTGTACCATCCGAGACGTACGCCCAGCTCTCGAGAAATACCCAGCGCTTCGCGCCTTCATGAATGACGTCGAGCCCGCCTTCCAGCCCAACGAAATATTTCCAGGGTGCATTAGACTCACGAGCGATGCTAGCGAGTGCTTCAGCGCGCTGTCGCGCACCGGACATCAAATCGTCGCGCGAGAGAGGAGTATGGCGGACGCCGCTCGGCACTTCGACCGGCATGATATCGAAATCGCTACCGGAACCAAGGAAAGGGCCAATGACGGAGAGCGCATCGCGTACGGCCTCCACTTTCGGTTTGCGGGCGCTGCCAACAGCGATGAGGATTTTTTCCATCAGCGAATCATTTGGCACCGGGACTCTAGCATGCTGCGTGAAGCGCCGCAATCGCGCTTGGGCACCAGCGCTTTTAGCTCTGCGGCCGCAAGTAAATATCGTGGTGCACGATTTCCATCTGCGATTCCGGTTTCTTCAACTCGGCGAATCCGAATTTCTCGTATAAGCCGTGAGCGTCACGGGTAGCAAGGCTGATCCGGCGCAATCCTTGCAAATCGGGATGGCTCATCACGCATTCCATCAGCCAGACGCCAAACCCCTTCCCGCGAAATTCTTCGAGTACGTACACGTCGCAAAGATAGGCATATGTGGCGCAATCGGTAACTACTCGCGCCAGCCCAATCTGGTTTTCACCGTGAAATAGCCCGAAGCACAGCGAGTTCGCAATCGCCTTCTCCACAATGCCGCGCGGAATTCCCTCCGACCAATACGCCCGCGAAAGGTAGCCATGAATTGCTACCACGTCGAGCTTCGCTGGATCGGTGTAAACCGCGAAATCACCTTTCTGGTAGGACAAAAATGGCAAACAACCCTCCGATTTAATCCTGGTTCAAGCGGACGGCACAACGCAACAGCAGGAAATTCCGCGACGACGATTAGAGGAATGGAGCGGGATGAGGGAATCGAACCCTCGCCTCGACCTTGGCAAGGTCGCGTACTACCACTATACGAATCCCGCGAAAACGAATTTACATTTATAGCACGCTGCTGAAACCCGAACAAGGTCTCGCGCCAGCTTCGTTGCCTAAGTTTTTTAAGGAAAATAAGAATCAGGTCGCCAAAATCATCGCAAACGACAAGCGCAGCACGACGAAAGGCGCAATCCACAAACGAACGTGCTGAGCCTAATCAACTTCCACGACGCGAGTGGACTTTACCACCGGCGATCGCCTTTGGCGTTCGGCGAAACGCGTGGCTCTCTCGCGATCGATATAGACGCGCGCAAACTTCTCGCCGTCTTTGTAGTAAATCGTTACCTGCCAGTGGCGGTGCTTTCTGCGCCGGTCCCGCCGCATGCGGCTGGACTTTCTGGGACTTTTCGTTTTCGCCATAGCTCCTCTGATCGAACTTCTGTGTCAGGGACTATCGCAATTCCACGGCGGCAGCGCAAGTAACAACTTGGGGGTTAACTTTCGCACTATGAACTACAAAATGGGTGCGACTTTGTGCCGGCACGTGCGTCCAATCTCTTGGATGAATTGTTCGAGATAAAGTTGCCGTGCTGCAACATTTTGATGTGGCCGAGCGTATCAGTAGTGAGGGGAAACAAAGGCTGGAGGGGCCATGGTCAGTTGCCAAAAGCGGGAAGTACAAATTGAAGATCTTCGGAATCACGGTTTGGAAGCGGTAATAACTTTGAAGCGGGTACTATCGTGCGGCGCTAAAGTCACTCCGGACCCAAAGCGGGCAGGGTTTTACGAGGTGGAAAGCCGTTCGACCGTCTATTACATCTACGCACCGCGGTTGAACGGGAAAGTCACGCTTCTTGCCACGTGGCCACGCGAGAACGAGTTAATGCATTCTGGCGCCGCCGCCTAATCTTCAACGCGAAACCGAATTCTCGATCGCAAACTCCGAAATCTTCGAATTCAAGTCGGCCAGAACGCTCTTGTTGAGCTTGTACACGGTTGGCGCGTCGCTGGTCTTCGCATACACAAAATCTCCGATTTCAGGCGTAAAGCTCACGGTGATTGCTTTTTTGTCTTTCGTCGTCAGCGCCATCTGCACGAGCGGTTTGGCGAGCTTGATTTGAATTTCGGCGCTCGGATGGTCAACGATTGCCATGGCACGAGCGTTGGCGACCGGAGGGAAAATCTTCCACGTCGCGACCGATTTACCCTTTATTTCGGGCGGCGCTTCCGCAACCCAATCCTGTTCCGATTTCGGAGTGATGACGATCGTGCCGTTCTCATTGTGCAGCTCGGCGCGGGTGAAATCGCTTTGCGTCAGGTGAAGTAACTTCTTATCGCGCAAATCGCCATAGTTCTCCGCAAGCTTCTTGTAAAGGGTCTCATTCACCTTAAAAATCATGGGACGCGACGAGTCCTTCGCGTAGTAATCGCTTCCCTCTTTCTTACCGACGAGCAGCGTCGCGGGCTTTCCGTTATCTTCGGTAGCGGTGAAGGTGATCGCCGGGGCGGCAAGGCCGTACTTGCCAAGGTTGTCCGCCGACTCAGCCACCACCGCCGTCATTTTCGCTCCCGTTATGGAGTTGAGCAGCGACGTGACGTCTGAATCGTCGGCAGGCTGGCCTGACTCCGGCTTCGCGAATGTCCATCCCGACTTCTCCTTTTTCGCCTCAATCTGGCCAGCCGAATTCTTCAGCGAAAACGAGTTCACATTGCTCTCCGCGAAATGCAGGACATTGTGGTCGCGCAGAAAATCAACCGAAAGATCGGTCTGCGTGCGAAGAGCGCTGGGCACCAGGGCCGCATCCTTACTATCAATCAGCCCATACACGTAAGTGTTGGTGAAATCCTTGTTGCCGATCTTGAGCGTGTGCTGCGTTCCATTCTGAAGCTTGAATTCAATTGAAACCGCGGGCGGGTCGAGCCCATACGCTTTGAGGCGGTCCGGAGTTCCGGGCTGGTTGGATTCGATGCGCGAGTTGCTGAGAGTCTCGATAATGCCGCTCACTAGACGCTGATCCGCCTCGGTCTGCAGCGGCTGCAGAATTTGCCAGGTGTCATTCTGCTTTTCAAGGCGAATCGGCGCCTCACTGGCCGCTTGCGGGCGAGTGATCACGAGCGACACAATCTCGGAGCCGGTCGGAATCGTGAAAACGGGCTTCGTAGTGTCCGCGGCCGATTTCTCCGCCTCCTTCTGGCCGCGTTTCCAATCAAAGTAATAAACCGCCGCACCTAGAACGATGGCTCCCAGCAGAATGAACAGAGTGGATTTCTTTATCATCGTTAATTTTCGATTTTATCGTTGGCCTGCCGAGCGGTAGTGCCTACCGTCGTTTCCACCAGATGTAAACTCCCGCGAGAATCACAGCACCGGGAAAGAAAACAACGTCAAGCCAGTGCAGCGCCGCTTCTTGTCCCGTCGTCATATTCACGCGCCGATTGGCGGGCGATTTCGGCCGAATCGAGATCAGATTCTCATCCTGCGCGAGCCAGTTGACGGTGTTATAGAAAAGATCGCCGTTGCGATAGTCGTTGATTGCGCGATTGGAGGCGAAATCCGAGTCGCCAATCACCACGAGACGCTCGGTCTTGTCGCCCGACTTGCGATTAGCGGCAACGCCGAGCGAGAGCGGCCCAAGCGTGTCGGTTTTGGGATTGTAGGCGATCTTCTTCTCTTTCAGGTTCGGCGTCGTAAAGCTGCGCGCCGAGGTCTTCAGCAGCTCGACGGCTTCGGGATCGGTTTTCGAAGCGTCGGCAATTGAAACCGTACGCGCCAGCGGAAAATACGTCATCCCGCCGGCGAATCCTTTCGTAATCGGGCTCGATCCAAAAGTAGTAACGAGGGGAATTCCCGGCCCGGCGCCAATCAATTGACCCATTCCGCTAGCGTCAATCACGACGTTGTCACCAACTTTGACGTTCCATGCCTGAAAGGTGTCCTGAAGCTTGGGATCCGTTTCAGGATCCACCTCAATCAGCGCCTTGCCGCCTTCGGCGAGATATTTCGAAATCGTCGCCGCTTCCGCTGGCACGAAAGACTGCGTGGGGCCAGGGATAACCAGAACGTCGCAATCCGAAGGCACTCCGTTGTCAGAGATGAGGTTCACGGTCTTATCCGTGTACGACTCCTTCTTGAGCCCCTGCTCGGCGGAGCTGTAGCCGGCGTTCGAAGTGTCGGCCACAGATTTTTCGCCATGCCCGGTGAGGAAGCAGACCATTTTCGATTTCTCGCGCGTCATTTTAATCAGCGCGGTGGTGACGTCTTCTTCGCCCACCTGACCACGAACGCCCGGCTCAATGCGTTCGGTGCGTGATCCGGATGCCGCGATCAAATCGCCGATGTGCGTTGCACCGAACTGCTTCGCAACGTCTGGCTTCTGTTCCGGATCAACCGATTGATATTTAAGGTGCGAGCCCAGGCTTAGATATTCGCCCATCAAATCGTCGAGAGCCGGGTCAGGCGATTTTGCGAAGTGGACGATCGTCACATCGTTGCTAAGCCCGCCAACGATCTTTTTCGTCTGATCCGAAAGTGTGTAGAGCTTTTCCGTGGTGAGGTCGAAACGCTTGTGATGGCGAAAGCCAACGAAATTGAGGAAAACGAGAATTGCTAGCACGGCAACCGTCAAGATGGCGGTATTCGTGCCGAGCCTCGAAGAGCGTTTCGAAAAGTATTGGACAAGGTAAGGAAACCCCACCGCCAGCGCCGCAAGGAAAACAACACCGCCACCGATCAGAAGTATTTTGCTGAAGCGCAGAAATTCGCCCTGAATCGTGTAGCGCAGATAACCCGCGATCAGTAGCGCGGCTGCGATCATCCAAAGAAATCGCGCCAGCTCTTTTCGATCCAATTTCATCCTATGATTCCCTCCCACTCCATCAGGCAGCCAAAAGATTGGCTCTCAGGCGTGCCGCCAGCGCATCGATTCAAGCGAACGCACCGTCAAAAACATGCATAGAAAAATAAAGCTGCAGTAATAGATCAGCGCGGAAGTGTCCACCACGCCGCGGGTAAAGTCGTCGTAGTGCCGGACTAGCGACAGATAGCCGAACAGATCTCCCTTCCAGCCTTCTGCCCTTCTCCCTGCGTCGATCACCCAAATAACCAAGCTGACTGCGAAAGTCAGGACACCCGCGATCAATTGATTCTCCGTGAACGAAGAGATGAGCGAACCCAGCGCGAGCAGCGAACCGCCCAGCAGCAAAATTCCAGCGTAGCCGATCAGCAACATGCGCCACGGCAGGTGCGGCTCGCTGCGGAAATTCATAAATGCGAGAAGAATGGCGGTGGGCAGGATCATGATCGCGTAGAGAGTGAGCGAAGCGAGAAATTTGCCGAGCACGATTTCGGCGTCGGTAATGGGCGACGTCATCAGCAACTCGATGGTTCCGCGCTTGCGCTCCTCGGCGTACACGCCCATCGCCAGAAGCGGGCTGATGAACAGCACCAGGGTCGACATCAATCCCAGGAACGAGCGCAGCACAGCCCCCGGAACGTCGAAATCCGCCGGCGCCCCGAAACGCATGCTCTGCATTTCCGCGGAAAACGCGGATTGAATGGCTGAGGCGAGAATGATGTTGAAAAAGAATCCAGCCACGATCAGGAACACGCCGATCAGGATATAAGCGACGGGAGAAACGAAATAGTGGGCCAGTTCCTTGCGATAGATAGCGTAGAGGTTTTGCATCGCGGTCATCGCTCCTTATTATTCATTCCGATTTGGCGGACGGCTGCGCGTGAGCGGCATCGTCAGTGGTGAGTTCGAGGAAAATATCCTCGAGGCTGAGGCTCACGCCTTTCAACTCGAAAAGCGGCCAGCCTTTCTCGACGATTCTTGCCGCTATCGCGCTGCGAATATCTTTGCCCTCGGCAGCCTCAATCGTGGCCAGAACGTGACCCGTCAGCGGTGCCGCTTCAATCTGCACGCGGCTGGCGCCCGGAATCTGCGCGAGCACTTCGCGGAGCGGTTGCTCGGACGCCTGCACCTCCACGCGGATACGCTGCCCGCCCTTTAGCTGCGACGTGAGATTTTGCGGCGTGTCTACGGCTGCAATTTTACCTTTGTTGATGATCACCACGCGATCGCACGTCATGCTCACTTCGGGCAGGATGTGTGTCGAGAGTACGATGGTGTGACTCCCGGCGAGATTCTTGATCAGGTGGCGGACTTCGATAATCTGCTTGGGATCGAGGCCCACGGTCGGCTCGTCGAGAATAATCACGTCCGGATCGTGCACAAGCGCCTGCGCTAACCCGACGCGTTGCTTATAGCCGCGCGAGAGGCGCTTGATCAGCTCGTCGCGCTTATCTGTAATGTTCGTCTTTTCGAGCGCATCGGTAACGCGCTGCGCCCGCTTTTCCGCTGACACGCCTTTTATACGCGCGACGAAATCGAGGTAGCTTTCAACCGTCATATCCGGATAGACGGGCGGATTCTCGGGGAGATATCCGATGTGACGGCGAACCTCGAGCGAATTGTCGAACACGTCGAAGCCCGCGATGCGCGCCGTACCAGATGTGGCCGGCATGAAACTCGTCAGCATGCGCATCGTGGTCGTCTTGCCGGCGCCATTGGGACCAAGGAATCCCAGGATCTCGCCTTTGTTCACGGCGAACGAGATGTGGTCCACGGCGGTTCTTTCGCCGAATGTTTTCGTCAGATCCTGAACTTCAATCAAGGCACTCCTCCGCGACTCATTCACGCTTCCGTATCAATGGGAACCAGCAGGACTGCCGGGCTGCTACAGAGCCGACCTTTATACTAGAAACTCCCCGAGGTTGACAACAGGCGTGCTCAAACTCAGAAGTAATATTCCCAATCCTTAAGATGCGCGAACGATGCGGCCAAGTTGCCGAGCCTCCCGAATCACGCGGTTGACAGTGGCGTCCGGGCAGCATAACGTTCGCCGCCAGCACGGTCGTTGCAATGACATCCCGCTCGACAACTCGTGGGCTTCTCTTCGCGCTGTTCGCGATTCTTTTCGTCGCGGCTACGATGGCAGTGGCGCGTCATTCCGGCGTCGCAGGAATCTCCGCTGGTGCGTTCGAAGCGGTGCGGTGGATCGCGATCGTGCTGCTCGCTGCATACGCGGTGACACAGCGATCCCTCACCGCGTGGATTCTCGTTGGCCTAGCGGCTGGAGCCGAGCTCGGCCACGACGCCCCCGCCCTGGCGATGAAATTCCAGGTGCTTGGCACGATTTTTCTTCGGCTGATCAAAGTTATTATCGCACCTCTGCTTTTCGGCACTCTTGTGGTGGGCATCGCAGGCCACGCAGACATTAAAAAAGTGGGCCGCATGGGAATCAAGGCGATCGTGTATTTCGAGATTGTCTCGACGATCGCGATTTTCATCGGGCTCGCGGCGATCAACATCAGCCACGCCGGCGTGGGAATTCAGATGCCGGCCTCAGCGTCTGAAAACGTGCCGGCTGTAGCGCCACACACGGCAACCGATTTGATTCTCAACGTGTTTCCGGAAAACACCGCAAAGTCCGTAGCCGAAGGCCAGGTGCTGCAAGTGGTGGTCTTCAGCATTCTTTTCGGAATCGCGCTGGCGATGGTGCCGGAAGCAAAACGAAAGCCGCTGGTGGCTTTTGCCGAGAGCCTTTCCGAAACAATGTTCAAGTTCACGAATATCGTGATGCTGGCGGCGCCTATCGGAGTCTTCGGTTCGATCGCCTACACCGTGGGCCACATGGGCCTCGGCGTTCTGCTTCCGCTGCTAAAGCTGCTGGCGACAATGTACGTTGCGCTCGTTGCATTCGTGGCGTTCGTGCTGTGGCCCATCGCGTATTTCGCGAAGGTTCCTATTCTGCGTTTCGCGCGAGCAGCAGCCGAGCCGGTAACGATCGCGTTTGCGACGGCCAGCTCTGAGGCGGCACTGCCAAGAGCGATGGAAAACATGGAAGCGCTTGGAGTGCCACGTTCGACCGTCGCTTTCGTGTTGCCCACCGGTTACAGCTTCAATCTGGATGGCTCGAGCCTCTATCAATCGCTCGCGCTGATATTCATGGCGCAAGCTGCGGGCGTGCATCTCACTCTTGGCCAGCAGATTCTGATGATGCTCACGCTGCTGCTGAGCAGCAAAGGCACGGCGGGAGTAGCCCGTGCGTCGCTCGTAATCGTGCTTGCCACTGCAACGCAGTTCAATTTGCCGATTGAGCCATTTTTCCTGCTCTTTGGCATCGATCAGCTGATGGACATGCCACGAACCGCCGTGAATGTGCTGGGAAATTGTCTTGCAACGGTCGTGGTAGCTGGTTGGGAAGGCGAGTTCCCACAGAAGCACGCCTAAAACGTCAAACGGAACCCCACTTGCGCAGCAAACGGAATCCCAACCGTCGTCCCCGGCCCAAAGAAATCACCGAGCGCGCCAGCAGGAACGCGCAGTTGATTCAAGCTCGTGATGGGCACGTTGCAGGCAGGCGTAGGGCACAGCGCTGTTACATTGGCCAGATTGTTCACCGGAACCGGAAGCGCTGAAATGTCAGTGACGTAGTTCGCTCCCGGATTATTGCGGTTGAAAAGATTGAAGAACTCGATGAATGGCGTCGCGGTCCAGCGATCGCCAAAGCGGAACGGGCGGCTGACTCGCAAATCAACCTGAATATATGGCGTCCCGCGGATCTGGTCGAGTGCGGTCTGCACGCCATTCACGACGGCGCGATCGTCGGCCGAATCCCCGAAGCCGTTCACGTCAACAGGAGTCGTCAGCGTGAAAGGCCGCGCACTTTCGAATTGCGAAAGCGTGGTGAGCTCGAAGCCGCCCGGAACGTAGAGCGTGCCGGCGAGCACAAAGCGGTGGCGAACATCCTCGCCGGAAGGGCCGTAGTCGCCCCTGGCAAACGGATCATTTGGATTGCAAACTCCATTCACGTAATCGAATAGCTCGCCGAGAACGCAACCCCAGGTTTTTGCGCTCGCGAGCGTGTAGTTCGCGATCAAATTGAAACGCCGCGAAACATTCCCCTGCAGGTGAATCAAAAGCGCGTTGTAGCTCGACCGATTGTCCGACCGAAACACGGAGATATCGGGAGCATCAGCCGGAAGAGTAAAGCCGGCGACATACTCATAGCGGCGGTAGCCGTGCACACCCTGCTCGTGGTTGTAATCGGCGCTCACCATCCATTTCGAGTTAAAGGCGTGCTGAAATCCCGCCGTAACGTGAATCGCATAGGGAGTCCTGTAACGCGGGTCAATCAGCGCCCCCGCTCCGCCAGCCGGAATGCATCCCGGATCCGTCGGAACAACACATGGAAGCGGCGCAGTATTCACCGCTTGAAACGCGTTCACCCAACCATTCTGCGCAAGGTCACTAAAGAAGAGGCCGAAACCGCCCCGGATTACGGTGGTTTCAGATCCTCCCGGCGAGTACGCAAATCCCAACCTCGGCGCGAATTGCTTTCGGTAATCGTGCGGCACTCCCGAGACAAGAGGAATGCCCAGGGCGCGCAGCGTGAGGAGCGCAGGATTCTCCGTCTGAGAGCGGCCTGACGCATCGAATAAACCGAGCGTCGTGTCCCAGCGCAATCCGTAATTCAACGTGAGATTCGGCTTGGCGCGCCAGGAGTCTTGCGCGTAAAGACCTAGCCGCTCGACGTTTTGCGAGAACGAACCGTTGCTCGCCGGCGTAGCTGCGCAGGTTACATTAGCCGGAGTCGGGGTTGCACATGTCAGGTCGGAATAAAACTGCGACGGGTTCGTCACGTAGAAGCTGGGGTCGTTGGGATAGGTGATGAGTGTTTCCTGTGTACCGCTCAGGGCGCCGTCAAGGACCGGCTCATGAATGAAGTTCACGCCGAAACTGGTGGCGTGACTTCCGGACGTATGCCGCACATCATATCGAAACTGATATTTCTCCTGGTTGCGCAGGACGGGAAAATTGGTAACCGCGGTCATGAACTGATTGTCGCCAAAGGTCTCGAAGCCAGAGACGGTCTGCGAGGTGGCACTGAACGGGAAAGCCAGGGCGTACCCAAAATCAGAATTGCGCGCTTCCGTGTGATGAAGGCCCCCGGCATCAAATGTGAACGAGCCAAGCCACGTGGGACTGAAGGTGAACTGCTGGTTCAAAAGCAGATTCAAGTAATTCGAATGTGAAGTGGCGCCGGTGGAAGGCAGCGTGGCTTGCTGCACAAGGTCGTTTTCCGTTGTGTAGTTATCGGCAGCCGCGCGTAGAAACCACTGGGAGCGCGCAGATTGCGACCAATCAAGGCGAATCGTGGAGAGATAATCGCGAAACGGAATGGGAACGCTGTTCGGCACGGCAATCGAGTCCACATTCGGGATCAAGCCCATCTGCGCCAGTTGCGCCAGCGCGCCAAATTGCGCCTGGCTCGCGGGACTGTAAGCAATACTGGCATCTTCGTGAACGTATTCAAACGAAGAGAAAAACCAGAGCTTGCCCGGCTTGATCGGACCACCGAGTGTGCCCACATAGTTCTGGCGAGAGAAAGGCTGCTTGGGATCAGGCGCTGGATTCTCAATCGGGTAACGCGCGTTGAGCTTAGCGGCACGTTCGTAGAACGCAGCGTCGCCGTGCCACATGTCCGTGCCGCGCTTGGTACTTATCACAACGGAGCCTGCGGTGGTGCGCCCGGTGTCCGCGTCTTCCTGCGCCGTACGAACGGCAAACTCCTGAATCGCGTCCGGAGAAATATTCTGCAAGAACCCACCTATGTAATCGTCGGAATTGTCGCCGCCGTCCACGGAAAGTTCGACGTTGAGCCCCGAACTGCCACCGAAGGAAACCGCCGTGATGCGCGCTTTCGTGGGATCGGAAGGCTCAACCGGTTCAGTCCCCGGCGCTAGATAGGCGATATTCGCAAAGCTGCGATGCGCGAGCGGAACGGTTTCGAGGTCCTTCGCGGTGATGACGCTTTGCAAAGTCGCGCTGGCCGTGTCGATCGGCTCTGCAGTGATCGAGGAGGCTTGCCGATTCACGGTCAGGGTCTGACGAACGGGGGCCGGGAGCATGATGATCGTGAGTTCCCGCACCGAGCTGATTGTTACCGAAACCTCCGAATGCGCCGGAGCAAATCCTGCGGAATTGGCGGTTACTTCATATTCGCCGGGCGGCAGCAGGTCGAACCGAAATTCACCGCGCTGATCGGCAGCAGCTTCGCGCACTAGCGATCGACCAATTGCTCGGACCTCGATCCTAGCGGCGGCCACTCGTGCTCCGCTTGTGTCCTCGATGGTGCCCCGCAGGGCCCCTGTCGGATCCTGAGCAAATGCGCGGGGCGCTTGAGCGAGACAGAAGAGGACTGGAAACAATAAAACGCACTTAACCGCAGGCAACGAGCGAATCACTCGCCGCATCCAGATGGCTGAAACATGCCGGGCATTATCCTGACGGCAGCAGGAACTATCAAGCGGAGTGTCAAACGGGTGGATGGTCCAGAAGGTAGCGCGCGGAGATGTGCGTTGACACTCCCGAGGCGTTTTGTTATTCAACTTGTTTCGCTTTGGCTGCGGGTTTGGCGGGGAGTCCTCTCATCCCAGCGCGGGCGTACCAGAAAAGTCATCCGAAAAGGTGATATGACAACTTCGAAGACGTATGCCCGAACAACAGGAAATTCCACAAAGCTTCTCTTCGGACCCGGACTCCTGGCGTTGGCGTGCATCGTGATTGCATTTACGGCTGGATGCGGGGGCGGCGGCTCCAGCAGCAAGATCACGGTCCAAATCATTCCCGGCACCACCCAAATGATAGACACTGGGCAGTCGCTGACGTTCATGGCGACTCTGGCGAATGACACCTCCAATCAAGGCGTAATGTGGCAATTCACAGGAACCACCTGTTCTGGGGCCGGCTGCGGCACGCTCACGAATTCAACGTCCAGCAGCGTTCAATACACAGCACCGAGCGGCATTTCAGCCACCCTTACAGTCTCTTTGCAAGCGGTGTCATTGGCAGATAAAAACGCGACGGCCACGGTGACAATTGACGTGGTCATAGCGCCGAGTTTCGGTACGACCCTGCCACCAAATGGAGCCAACGGGGTTCCCTACTCGTTCGCTGTTCCCGTGACAGGCGGTGTGGCTCCGTTGACGCTGACGATTGCTACGGGGAGCCTTCCAGCGGGGTTGACGATCAGCCAATCCGGCACGATCAGCGGCAGACCCACAGGCTCAAACACGTCGAGCACGTTCAAGGTGCAAGTTGCGGACAGCGGAAATCCGCCGATCAAGGTTCTTTCTCCCCAATATACGATCAACATCAGCGCGCCGCCGCCTCTTTCGATCACGTCAAGTGGGGCGCTACTGGGCGCAACGGTCAATACAGCCTATTCGACGTCTATCGTGACTTCAGGCGGGGTGCCACCTTTTACGTGGTCCAAGACTTCTGGCAATTTTCCGCCGGGGCTGACGTTCAACACCACGTCCGGGCAGATCAGCGGCACGCCAACGATGGCTGGCGTATTCCAGTTCACGCTGCAAGTTGTAGATTCCGCAATTCCGGCGCAAACCGCAACGACACCAGCGCCCCTATCAATCACAGTCAGTGCGCCAGCGCCCTTGCAGGTCACGCCCAGTGTTCTGCCTGGGGGTGCTGTTGCCACGCCGTATTCGACATCCGTCCAAGCGACGGGAGGCGTGCAGCCTTATACGTGGAGCGTTGCGTCTGGCCAGCTACCCGCCGGTCTCAGTTTGAATCCGGGGTCAGGAGAAATTACTGGAACGCCGATTCTAGTGAGTGGCACACCCGTTAGCTTCACACTCGGAGTCAAGGATTCGCAGACGGTCCCTGCCACCGCGTCGCGAGCTTTCAGCATTTCGATAGCTGCGGGCACCGCGAATCCCAACTCTTTGCTTCGCGGAGCCTACGCATTTTTCTTCAGCGGATTTGATACGCAGGGCGTTGTGCTGGCCACCGGACAATTCACGGCGGACGGCTCTGGCAACATCACCAGCGGCACCGAGGACACGAATCGAGTGTCCGGAACGTCAATCAATGCGACCCTTTCCGGGACATATTCGCTGGGAACCGATGGACGGGGAACGCTGACGCTCACCGCTACCAATGCCGCCACCAACCAGAAACTGACAGCGATTTACCAGCTTGTGCTCGATTCGGCTGGGAACGCCCGCTTTTTCGAAAACGATACCGCCAACACAACACCACCGCCACTCCCTACCCGTGGGGAGGGAATCATCAAGCCGCAAGTAGGCGGCAGTTTTTCGGCGGCAAATTTCAATGGGAACTATGCGTTTGCCTTCTCCGGGCAGGATCTAACGACCGCTCCCGCGACCTTGGTCGGCGTGGTCCACGCAGACGGAACCTCCTCGTTTTCCCCTGGAACGATCGATTTCAATGATGCGGGACTCTATAGCCCCGCAGTGCCGGCGTCCGGCAATTTTTCCTCGAGCAGCACAGCGGGCCGCGTCGTCGCGAACTTGGTCTTCCAGATTCCGTCGTCTGCCCAGGTGATGCTGAATTTCATCGCCTACTTCGTGTCGCCATCGGATCTTTTCGTCATCGAAATCGATACCACCGATGCAACCCATCCCAAAATCGGTGGCGAGATGATCCTTCAGAATCCTTCGGTGGTTTTCGATAATGCGGCGCTGACTGGCGGTAGCGTACTCAGCGGAACCGGATTGGATAGTCCGAGTTCGAGTGCATTTGTCGGATTGCTGGCTGCGAACGGCTTGGGCAGCGCAACCGTGAACTTCAACCAGAACGATGCCGGTTCAATTACGCAAGGCGCATCGATTCCGGGCACGTACTTGGTCACGACGAACGGGCGGGTGGAATTTACCGGCTTTGGCGCTGTGGGGCCGCGAATGGCGGCTGCTTACCTCACTGGCGCCAATCAAGGATTCCTGGTGGGTTCGGATAAGACCGCGACTGTTGGGCTGCTTGAGAATCAGACTGGTGGACCTTTCGGAGCCGTATCAGTGATGGGAAGCTACGCATTGAGCGCTCCCTCGCCGGCAGACGACATGGTGAGCAACATTATCGGCCAGACAACAGCGAACGGCACTGGAACAATGCAAGGAGTCGTGGACGAGTTTGATTCCTCTGGGCAGAATCTAGCCCAGTCCTTCGTCGGCAATTACACGGTGACTTCAAGCGGCCAGGGTACGATGACTACGAACACGCCGACAGGCATTCCAACGAATCTGGCGATCTACGTTGTGTCACCGAGCGCGATTCGCACGATCTCGACAGATTCGATCGATAAGCATCCCCAAGTGATTTTCTTCGATCACTAGACCTTGGCCGCACAGTTGGCGTTCTGCGCTTGCCTATTTTTTGTCATTTTCTTTCAGGTCAAGCGCAGCCGAATTGATGCAAAAACGAAGGCCGGTCGGCTGAGGACCGTCCTCAAAAACGTGGCCAAGATGCGCATCGCAGCGGCTGCAGAGCACTTCCGTGCGGGCCATTCCATGGCTCGAATCGCGCTCGAGCTCCACGTTTTCGGCCGCGATCGGTTGATAGTAGCTGGGCCATCCGGAACCTGAATGATATTTCGCGTCAGAGCTGAACAGCGGCTGCCCGCAGCACACGCAAACGTACGTGCCTTCCGTTTCCGTGTCCGCGAACTCGCCACTGAAGGGAGGTTCAGTTCCCTTCTGGCGGGTGACGTGGTATTGCTCGTCCGTCAGCTTGGATTTCCACTCGGAATCTGATTTCTTTATTTTGTCGCTCATGATTTTATTTTACACCCAGTCTCTGGCGAGTTCACGGCTCGAAACTTCGAACGCGCCGCACTCGACGGAGGCGAAGAACCGTTCAATAATCAAAACCATTTAGATGAAACCAACCGAGTCACTCTATTTAGGCGTGGATGTCGGCGGTACGAAGGTCGCGGCAGGCCTCGTGACTTCGCGAGGAGAAATTCTCTCGAAAGTTCGCGTCCCAATGACGAGCCGTGAAGACGGTGCAGCCGGATTGCGCGCTGTCGAAAGGGCTATCGACGCTGCGTTCGCCGCTGAGCCTGCGCGGAAAGCCTCCGTCGCGGGTATTGGAATCGTCAGCCCGGGCCCCGTCGATCCCCTGCAGGGTATCGTCGTCAATCCTGGAAATCTTCCCTGCTGGCGGAATTATCCGCTCGTCGCCGAAATCAAGAAATCGCGCGGACTTCCAACGATTCTGGATAACGACGCAAATGCTGCGGCGCTTGCGGAAGCTCAGTGGGGCGCTGCTGCAGGATACTCGTCAGTGTTTTACGCGACAATCGGGACAGGAATTGGCACGGGGATTGTGCTCAACGGCTCCATTTATCACGGCCGCACGGGAGCAGCCGGCGAGGGTGGCCACGTCTCGATCGACTATCACGGGCCACCATGCCCCTGCGGGAAGCGCGGTTGCATCGAAGTGCTCGCGGCAGGCCCGGCGGTGGCACGCAGGTCGAGAGAGCGACTCGAAGCCGGTGGGGTTGAGTCCAGAACGCTCCTCGCTCTCGCGGGTGGCAATCCCTCAACAGTTACTGCGGAAGTCGTCGCGAAAGCCTGGCGCGATGGCGATCCACTGGCTACCGCCATTTTGGAGGAAACCTCCGACTTGCTGGCGATATGGCTTGGCAACATGATCGACCTTTTCGACCCCGATGTGATTGTTGTCGGAGGAGGAATGAGCGAGTTGATAGCCGACTGGTTCGAGCGTATCCGCCAGCAGGTACCTAAATGGTCTGTCAACTCACGATGGGGCGAAATTCCCTTCGTTCGCGCACAGTACGGAGAGGATTCAGGCATTGTAGGCGCTGCGGCTCTGTGCGCCTCCGTGAAAGCCACCTGACGATGCCCATGCTTTTCTAGTATTTCGACATAGAATCCCGGGTTGACCTAAGGCGAGTGCTTTTGTGAGTATAGATACAGTAAAAATCGAAAGGGCGATAACCGCTCATAATGGAACAAAACTTAATTTCTTTCCCACGTTTTCCTACGCTACCGGAACGAATCCAGGGGCTCGAAAAGCTCGCCTATAACCTGTGGTGGAGTTGGCATCGCGCGGCACGCGAGATGTTTCCTGCCCTGGATGTACAAGCCTGGCGCGAAAGTGGTCACAATCCGCTCCGCATGCTTGCAATGCTTCCTGAAGAAACGCTGCAGACCGCTGCTCGCAATTCCGATTTTCTGGAACGCTACGATGCGGTGATGGACGAGTTTGAGGCGGAAGTGGGCACTCAAACGGGCTGGTTCACGAGCGAGCATGGGAGAGGCAACACGCCCCTCGCCTACTTTTCAGCAGAATATGCCTTTCACGAATCGCTTCCTCTCTACGCCGGCGGATTGGGCGTGCTTGCGGGTGACTACATCAAAGAGTGCAGCGACCTGGCCGTTTCGGTGGTCGCAGTGGGCATGATCTATTCGAGGGGCTACGTCACGCAAAACCTTCGCGATGACGGGTGGCAGGAGGACGAAGAAAAAAAGCTAGACCGTACCTACGACCCGATCAAACCCGTTCTGGACGCAAATAACGTGCAGCTTCGTGTGCGTGTCCCGTTATTCGATCCACCCGTAGATGTGCTCGTGTGGCGGGCCGATATCGGTCGCGTGCCCGTGTATTTGATGGATACGGACATCGAGAGCAATCAGCCCTGGGACCGGGCAATCGCGAACCGTCTCTATACGAACGACCCTGAGCAACGCCTGCGCCAGGAAATTGTTTTGGGAATGGGCGGCATGTGTGTACTCGAAGCGCTCGGAATCCGGCCGGCGGCGATTCATATCAATGAAGGCCACGCAGCGCTAGCAATTCTCGAACGCCTGCGCGTGCTGGTAGACGCAGGGACGAATTTTCAGGACGCGCTTGAGCAGGTGCGAACCAGTTCAGTCTTTACAACGCATACTCCGCTGCCTGCCGGAACCGACGTGTTTCCGTTCTCGCTGTTCGAAAAATACTTCGCCAATTTTTACAACCGCTTTGGCGCAGATCGTGACGCGCTCCTGCAGCTCGGAGTGAACCCATCCGATCCTGGCGCTGGTTTCAATATGACCGTATTTGCGCTTCGTATGAGCAAGTTCTGCAATGCGGTCAGCAAGAAACACGCCGAAGTGTCACGTAAGATGTGGGCGAACGTCGCTTCGCACAAAGAAAAATCCGCGGACGAGACTGGCATCGTCGCCATCACGAACGGCGTTCATTTGTTGACTTGGATGGATCCAATCTGGCTGCAGCCGCTGCTTGACCGTTATGTTGGGCCAAACTGGGTGAACGACCAGGACCGGCCGGGAATTTGGGAGCGCGTGGAGCGAATCCCGGACGTGGAGTTGTGGAGGCTGCGGCGAAAGCTGAAAGGCCTCCTGATTTCAGAGGTTAACGATCGCGCGCGGCAGCGGTGGGAGAGAAAACGATCCCGCGCGGAAAGTATCATCGCCTGCGGAGCTCTGCTCGACCCCGAAATATTCACAGTTGGATTCGCGAGGCGCTTTACTGCGTACAAGCGCCCCGATCTCTTCTTGCATGATCTCGAACGGCTCAAGCATCTGCTGACGAATCGGTTGCGTCCGGCGCAGATTATTTTTGCGGGTAAGGCGCATCCGTCAGACGTCGAAGGCGAGAGGCTGATTCAGAAAATCTTTCAGTTGGCGCAAAATCCGGAATTCGGCGCGCGAATCGCATTTGTCGAAAACTACGATCAGCGGTTGGCACAACGTATGGTGCGAGGCGTGGACGTGTGGCTCAACAATCCGATTCCACCTCTTGAAGCCAGTGGAACCAGTGGTATGAAAGCGGGTGCGAACGGCGTTCCCAATCTTTCGATCCTGGATGGCTGGTGGATTGAAGGCTACAACGGGAAGGACGGGTGGGCTTTTGGGGCTGGCGATATCACCGGTGATCGGACGTCATCAGATGCCGAAGCGGCTTATCGTCTGCTCGAGGATGAGGTAATCCCTATGTATTACCGGCGTGCTGACGATGAGATTCCGCATGATTTCGTTCAAGTGATGAAGGAATCGATCAAGCGCATCGCGCCGCAGTTCAGTACTCGACGCATGGTCAAGGAATACGTGAACCGATTTTATGTCGAGGCCCTGGGATTGAACGCCGTAAGATCCGCTTAGCGATTCTCAAATTTACAATCGCTTCGTTCGAAAAGGCACAACCCAACCCGATGGCCATCGATGACGTCCGGCCGGAAGTAGGCAGCGTCCAAGAAAGGCCACCGCGCCGTCTTCATCTGGGTATTCTTCTTGCGCTACTCGTCTCCCCGTTGCTACTCCTTGGAGCCAATCGCTTACGCTACGAATTAAGAAGCTATGCCCTGTTGACTCATTTCGTCGATCCCCAAGCGACCGGCCCGCTTCTGCAATTCGAGACAAGTGCCGTATCAACCGAAGATGTCACGTTCGAAACCAAGGACGGTGTCGTCCCTGGCCGCTTGTATCTTCCAACCGGCATCGCAAAACCGCATGGCATCGTCATCCTGCCCGGAATCCATCACCTTGGCATCTACGATCCGCGGTTCATAAATTTTTCTCGCGCCCTGGCCGCCAGCGGCTTCGCCGTTCTGACGCCCGTCCTCGCCTCCCTCGCCGACTATCGTGTGGACTCTGCCTCGATACCCACAATCGGCGCTTCGCCTGCATGGCTCGAACGACGTCTCGGCACCGGGCCTGTTACAGTGATTGCGCTTAGTTTTTCGGGGGGACTCGCGCTTTTGGCGGCCTGCGATCCGCAGTACGCGCCGCACATCCGAGCGCTCGTGTTGTTCGGCGGTTACGAAAATCTTGAGCGCGTCGGGCGCTTCCTCGCAACAGGACAAGAAGAATTTCCAGACGGCCACATACTTCCGGCGCCGGCGCATGATTACGGCGCATCGGTCTTCGTCTACGCACATCTTTCCCAGTTCTTTGACCCCAAAGACATTCCGGCGGCACACGAAGCCCTGAAGTATTGGCTCTGGGAAGAGCCGCAGAATGCTGAGCCTTGGCTTGCTAAGCTAAGCCCGCAAGGCCGAAACCTCCTGGACGCACTCATGTCCCGCAGAATCGATTTAGTGCGCCCTCAGCTGCTCGCTGCCTTCCACGCCGATCAGGCCGAACTTGCTTCCCTCTCGCCCCATGGCCAGATTGGAAATCTTCGCGTTCCAGTTTTTATACTTCACGGCGCAAGCGATACCATAATCCCGCCGGCTGAAAGCCTCTGGCTCGAAAAAGAGGTGCCGGGCCGAGATCTGCGCGCCATATTGATCACGCCAGCTTTCACCCACGTCGATCCGCAGCACAAAGCAAGCTGGATTGATCAGGTGAGGCTTGTCGATTTCATTGCCGCAGTGCTTCAAGAAGCCACCTAGCAAGATCCGTAATGTTCGTGTAAGCGGAGGAGTTCCGTCGAGGAAGTGGTGAGCCGGGCAGGACTTGAACCTGCAACCCGCTGATTAAGAGTCAGCTGCTCTACCATTGAGCTACCGGCCCACGAGCTAAAAATTGTAACACGCGCGAGGATTGCTTCCAACGAGCCGAAGTCGCGTCGGAAATCGGGTCACTGCCGCAGTTTGGCGGCAATCTCCTTAGCCACTTGGCGTGCCCGCACCAAATCACCCGGTCCGAATGAGATTGCGGCAACACGCGCGTGCCCGCCGCCGCCATACTTTTCGCTCAGCGAGGCCAGGTTCACTTCGGGGTCCGGTTCCTTCCAGGGATTCGTGCCAACCGATACCTTCGAGCGCGTGGGAGAAGCGCTTACACCTACCGAATACAACGCGCTTGGGAACAAAAGATAGGGAATAAATTTGTTGTAGCCTTCGAGATCAAGATCGCTCACATCGAAATAAATCACGCCGCCGCGTTGATCCGCGCGCTCACGCAAAATATCGATCGAACTACGATGCCGCTCCAGCAGCGGTTTGAGATGCTTCTTCACGATCGGCAGCTCGATCATCTCGGATAACGAAATCGTCGAGAGATGCGGAATGAGCTGCGGAACGAGATCAGGCTCAGGCGCCGCCTCTATCACCAATGCCAACTGCATGGCCGGTTCAGCGAGCCCAACCGCCTCCTCGGGCGAGGAAAACTGCGCGCCGTCAATAATGTCCCCCCACTTGATCAATTCGGCGAGCGGCTTCGCATCGAATCCAAACTTCTCCGTTGCAATTGTTGCGAGAAATTTTGTGCACGATTTGAAGTTTGGGTCGTAAAACTTTTTGCCCGAATGGTCCTGGCGGAAATGCTCCGCATCCTCGGGTTTCAGAAAAGCGCTTTGATGATGGTCGAACCACCAGGTCAACAGAGGCGAGGTCGAATACTTGAAATCGACAACCACATTTTCGTCGCCATCAAATACTCCGCCCTCGAACGGATGTGAGGCTTTGTGCGTCATCCCTCGGTATAGGAATTCGGCTTCCGGGTGAATGCGCTCGCGGTAAAAGCGCGTGAAAATAGCAGCCGAAGAAGCGCCGTCGAAGCATTTATCGTGGAAGCAGACTCGAACCTTCAATTCCCTCTCCCGCCGCGTGCATTCGGACAAACTTCCCCTGCGAGGAAAGTCAATAAAGATGGACGCTCCCTATGCGCTTGTCAAGAGGCAAGGATGAAGGACGGGAATGAGAAATACGCTCTTGCAGACGCCCTTGCTCTGGAGGTGACCTAGGATTTCCCGAAGATTTTGTCCGCGAGATCGGCTGCGACCGGCACTCGGAAACGCTCCCCTTGGTAGGCTTTTATCATGCAAACAATCCACAGGATCAAACCCAAGAGTTGCAGCAAATGATAGAGAGCGAAGCCGAATGAGAACCCTGTCCAGGCTCCCGTCACCAGGCTGAGTCCGAACAGCAGTCCAAGCGCAATTCCAATCAGATGCAGCCCGCCAAAAACGACGATCGATTGCTTGGCATGGAACTGCACGAACGAACGCTTATCGATGAAGAAAAAGATCAAGCCCGTCACCCAACCAAACACGTAGCACAGCAAACCAGCGACATTTTCTTTCATGCCCGTTTGTGTCATTGCGTTCGACGATGCCCCAGCACCAGCTCCGCCCTGCACTGCGCCACAATTCGGACAGAACCCCGCGTTGTCCGCGACCATGGCTCCGCATTTTGTGCAATGTGGCATCTCGCCTCCCAGCAACCACGCCCATTGTCGCGAAGCTAACAAAATACCCCCCGCCCAGCAAGAAGAAACATGTCTCCACGATCCTCTTCCGGTGGAAACGTTTCACCTTCATTGCGGCGCTGAGGTGCTACCTCTCACACGAATTCAATCGTAAGAGTAGGTGCTACAATCCGGCGCTTGTATAATCGCTACGTCGCCCGACGCGGAAGTGGCGGAATTGGCAGACGCGC
>Ga0209525_1000020_pt1 | contig 62760 bp, 61 predicted proteins | sample JacPin_JW_Ref_O1_FD_187958 | JGI IMG/M metagenome (GOLD analysis project Ga0209525, IMG submission 187958) | Forest soil microbial communities from Algoma, Ontario, Canada - Jack Pine, Ontario site 1_JW_Ref_O1 (SPAdes) (version 2) | ecosystem: Environmental > Terrestrial > Soil > Boreal... | reverse complement strand
GCGCCGGCGCCCACCGTGTGGCCGCCTTCGCGAATCGCGAATCGCAATCCCTTCTCCAGCGCTACCGGCGTGATCAGCGATATCTCCACCGATATGTTGTCACCCGGCATCACCATCTCTACGCCCTGCGGCAGCTTCACGTCTCCGGTCACGTCCGTCGTGCGGAAATAAAACTGCGGCCGGTAGCCCGTAAAGAATGGCGTGTGCCGCCCGCCTTCTTCCTTCGTCAACACGTACGCTTCCGCTTTGAACTTCGTGTGTGGTGTGATCGAGCCGGGCTTGCACAACACCTGCCCGCGCTCCACTTCCTCTTTTTCCGTCCCGCGCAGCAGCAATCCGACGTTGTCTCCCGCAATTCCTTCATCCAGCAACTTGCGGAACATCTCCACGCCCGTCACCGTCTTCTTCATCGTCGGACGGAAGCCCACAATCTCGATTTCTTCGCCCACTTTCACTTTGCCGCGCTCGACTCGGCCCGTCACCACCGTGCCGCGGCCAGAAATCGAAAAGATATCTTCAATCGGCATCGCGAACGGCTTCTCCACATCCCGCACCGGCAGCGGCACGTTCTTGTCCACCGCTTCCATCAACTCGAGAATCGTCTTCTCCCACTTCGCATCGCCTTCGAGAGCCTTCAAGGCAGAGCCGCGAATCACAGGAACCGTGTCGCCCGGGAATTGATACATCTTCAAAAGCTCGCGCACTTCGAGTTCAACCAACTCGAGCAGTTCAGGATCTTCGACCACATCGCACTTGTTCAAAAACACGACGATGTACGGCACACCCACTTGCCGCGCGAGAAGAATGTGCTCGCGTGTCTGCGGCATCGGGCCGTCCGTCGCTGCCACCACCAGAATCGCGCCGTCCATCTGGGCTGCGCCCGTGATCATGTTCTTGATGTAGTCGGCATGGCCCGGGCAATCGATGTGCGCGTAGTGGCGGTTCGGCGTCTCATACTCCACGTGCGAAACAGCGATCGTAATTCCGCGCTCGCGCTCTTCCGGCGCGTTGTCAATCGAATCAAACGCCCGGAATTGCACCTTGGGATTGTTCTTTGAAAGCACTTTCGTAATTGCAGCCGTCAACGTCGTCTTTCCGTGGTCGATGTGCCCAATCGTCCCCACGTTTACGTGCGGCTTACTGCGCTCGAATTTCTCCTTCGCCATCTCGCCTCACTCGTGCTGGAGGTTCGCGGCTGCTGCCGCGCTGAATCCAATTACTTCTGTCTTAAAATCTCACTTCTCGTTCAGCCACCACAATGGAGCGGGGGACGGGGCTCGAACCCGCGACCATCTGCTTGGAAGGCAGAGACTCTACCACTGAGTTACCCCCGCTCATTCCCACTTTGATTCCTGCTGCCCGCTACAGCGTGGAGCCTGGGACCGGGATTGAACCGGTGACCTCGTCCTTACCAAGGACGCGCTCTACCAACTGAGCTACCCAGGCTCGAACCGGCTCCCCTGACGCCTCCCAATTTCTCTTTCGTCCAAAGCAACGCCGCGTATGCTCAGCTTTGTGATTTCGCTGCTGGCTCGCTGAACGCTTTCATTGAGCTCACACCGAGCTCTGGTTCGGTTCAGCTCCTACGAGTCGCTGGTGGACGGGGGAGGATTCGAACCTCCGTAGCCCGCAAGGAGCGGCAGATTTACAGTCTGCTGGTTTTAGCCACTCACCCACCCGTCCCGGGAAAACCTTCGGGACACAACTACATCGTCCCGCGCCTACAACCAGAACACGACCGGACAATCTGTACGGGGAACATCGCAATGCAGAAAGGGCTCGTGTCGGAAGACACCAGCCCTAGCGCTTTTGTCGCGAGGAATCCGTCCGCAACCTTGCCAAAAGCCCTGTCCCTCAAAACTCAGCTGGCGGAGGGAGTTGAACCCCCGACCCTCTGATTACAAATCAGATGCTCTACCAACTGAGCTACGCCAGCCCTGCTCAAACCGAACAAAAATATCACAGAGGCAATCGAATTGCAAGCAACTATCTTAACCCCAGCAAAACCATTGCCAGTAAAGCACTTATTTCTGCAAACGTACCTGTTCGTAACATCAGTGCGCCGCGGGTTTTGCGAATGATGCATCCTCGATCGCTTCGTTGTGTCGTATTTCAGTGAACTTGATTGTAAACGTCGAGCTCGGGCTTTCCTGACGCACTGTGTATGGCAGCTTGATCCCGTCGACCTCGCGGAAATCGCTGAAGTCCTCGGTAAACGTGGCCGGACCGTCCAGTGTGTGATGCTGCCCGACGATCCGCAGCACCAATCCATTTTGCGCGTCGAAGTAGATTTTATCCGTGCCAAGGTCGCCGGACGATGCTTCGACAACGTATGCATCGCGGTCATCGATTTTATCGGTGCCCGCCACTGTAATTTTCGAATACATCTGTTTCAGGTCCAGCGGGTGATAAAAATCCGAATCGCGCTTCGTCTCCGCGAGTTCCTCGCCCGTTTGTTCGCGCAGTCCGTTCTGCGGGTCGTTTGACCAGCCAATCGTTCCGTCGAAGCCCTGCTGAAAAACCGCGCCATTAAAGTTCACCGTAAAAATACTTCGATTCGGAGCTTTCTCGCGGACCGTAACCAGCCCCGAAAGATTCATGGCCGGAACGTCGATCGTGCCGGTGGAGATTCGCGTCGTTAGTTTTTTCCAGTTTTCGCGGCCGCCGATGGCCTTAATGTAATTTTCAAGAATTTGATCCGCTGTGAGAGCCGGGGCGGTGGGGGCAGAAACGCTAGCTGCCGGCGTCGCATTCGGATCCGAAGACTTACTCGTCGCCGACTGCGCCCATGCTAGCGGCCCCAACACGAAGCTGATCGCGGTCAGCACGGCGAGCCGGTTTACGTTCCATTTCAAGGACAACCATCTCTCCCGCACTGTGCGCGTCACCGGTACAAATTGGAAGTTTTTAATGCCAGTTTGGTTGCCGCCGTTCGAAACAAAGGCCAACTCCGACTATTCTACACGTATTTTCGCGCCGCGAACTTTACACCCATTCGTCCTAAACCTATACTCGACTCCTTGACTCTTTCATCGACGAATCGAGCGGTAATCGCAATCGTAGTAATGGTCTTATTGATCGCAGGGGGAGTCGGTTTTTATTTCTATCGGCACCAAACTGGCGGTCCAAGCGTCCCGGGCGGCCCGCTGACTCCGCCACCGCCGCCATCACTCCCAGGAATTACTGCAGTCGCTCCTCCAGATCTGCTCAGCGAGCTTCCTGCGGATGCGCCCGCTGTGGGCTATATCGATGTAGCAGCGTTGCGCGCGTTAAAGAATTCGCCTCTCGCGGGACTGCTCGGCCTAACCTCGCCAGGTCCCGAAGCCGATCAGGAATATAAGGAATTCGTCCGCCAGACTGGTTTCGACTACACGCGCGACCTCGACAAGGCGGCGATCGCCTTCTGGCCTCATAGCTTCGCGGTCGAGCCTGGGAACGGCATAGGCGAGAATCGCGTCCTCGCGATTGCGGATGGGCGCTTCGATCAACAGAAAATCAAGGCCTACGCGTTGCGCACCGGCAAGATTTTACCGTCCACAAATCCGCCGGTTTACGAAGTCCCTGGCAACCCTACCGTCTCTTTCCAGTTTCTCTCGCCTACGCGAATTGCAATCGCCAGCGGAACCAACGCGCGCCAATTGCTGGCTGAATCCTTGAGCCCCTCGCCACGCGACCCGGTAATCAAGGCGCGTTTGAATCGGGTAGCAGGCGCTCCCATTTTCGCAGTGGCCCGCACCGACAACCTGCCGCAAAGTTTTTATGCGAATTTCGCCAACGCGCCACAGCTCGAGAAATTGGCACGGAGTGTTCGGGGCCTGTCGCTCGCGGGAAAACCTGCTGGAAACGACATCGCTGCCGCTCTCGATGCCGAATGCGACTCGGTGAAAAGCGCCTTCGAGATTTCGACGTTGCTCGACGGCTTCCGGATGGTCGGCTCGATGGCGCTTTCCGATCCAAAAGCGCTGCAGCAAATGACCAAGGAACAAGCCGCGTTCGTGCAGGCCCTCATCCGACAGTTGGATATTTCGCGCCAAGACCGCTGGGTGCGTCTCCGTCTAAGCATCACCCCGCAGATGCTGGGCGAGCATCCCGCCTCTCCCCTTGCTCATTGACAGGAGCCGTGCTAGCCTTCCTGTCATGCACTGAGGGGAGAGCAAGTTGAGCAAGCCGACTGACCTCGTCCAAGGCACCGTTGACCTCCTGATCCTCAAGACGGTCGCGCTCCGTCCCACGCACGGCTGGGCCATTGCCCAGAGAATTCGCCAAGTCTCCGACAATGTTCTCCAGGTGAACCAGGGCGCTCTATACCCGGCGTTGCATCGTCTCGAGCATCAGGGATGGATTCGCTCCGAATGGGGCGAGTCGGAAAACAATCGGCGCGCCAAGTATTATTCGCTCACCGCCGCCGGCCGAAAATACCTCCGCGAAGAGGAAGCCAATTGGGAACGTCTTTCCTCTGCGATCGGTTTGGTGCTTAGGACTTCTTGATGCAACCCCCTGTTTATACGCGTTGGCCTGCGAAGATCATTCATTGCCTACGTTCCCTTTTCTTGCGTGACCGCCTGGATCAGGAACTCGCCGAAGAATTGCGTTTCCATTTAGAAAAGCAAATGGCTGAAGATATCGCTGCCGGAATGAGTCCAGAACAGGCGCGGGCCAGCGCCCTGAAGAATCTAGGCGGCGTCGAACAGCTTAAGGAAGAATGCCGGGATTCCCGTGGCGTGCGCTTCATTCAGGAATTCGTCCAGGATCTCCGCTACGGCTTGCGCCTTATTACCCGGACGCCGGTGCTCTCAGCCGTGATCGTTGCGATCCTCGCGATTGGAATCGGTTCGGCCACGGCCGTTTACAGCCTGATCGACGCTTGCTTGGTCTACAGCAAGTATCCGGTGGTTGACCGCTGGGATGTTGTCCACGCCTACTCACCGCGCCAGAAGATGTTCGTCAATTATCTTTCGGTTCCGGAAGTGCTCGACGTAAAGAGCCTGACCGATATTTTCGAGGCGGTAGGGGCAATCCGCGGCGACAGTTTCAATCTAACGAGAGGCGACTATCCGGAACGCATTCTCGGAACCCGCGTCAGTGCCAATGGCATCTCGATGACCCAGGTTGCGCCGATTCTTGGCCGCAGCTTCACGGAGCAGGAGGATCGTCCAGGCGGACCACCCGTCGTGGTTCTTAGCGCGGAACTTTGGAAGCGAAGCTTCGCATCAGATCCCGAGATTCTTGGCCAGCCGATTCGTCTGGACGGCGTGGCCTACACAGTAATCGGTGTGATGCCTCCCCATTTCGATCTGTGGGGCGGAGAGTTATGGATTCCTCTCCAGCTCAATCCGTCGGACTCAAATCGCACGGATCGGCGCAACTGGATTATCACCGTCCTTCGCAAAGGAGTCACCGAACAGGCGGCTAATGCGCGTCTGGCTGTGCTCGCAAAGGAACTCGAAGAGCAGTACGGCGCCACAATGCCGGATTATCGCGGCTGGGATCTGCGCGTCTGGAATGTGAAAGAAGCCGTCAACGGCAGCGTGAAGCCCGCGTTGCTGGTGCTCGCTTTCGCGGTGGGACTGTTGATTCTGGTTTCCTGCGCTAACGTCGCCGTCCTGCTACTGGCGCGCGGCACTGTGCGGATGCGCGAGATCGCCGTGCGATTGGCGCTCGGCGCCGGCCAGCGGCGCGTGCTTCGGCAGATTCTGACCGAGAGCCTCGTGCTTTCGCTCACTGGCGGCATTTTAGGGGTTCTCGCAGCAATCGCGTGTTTGCCTCTCCTCATCCATCTGATCCCTGATGAATATCTCGACGTCGCGCCAGAACTCATTCGCATCAATCCCACCGCGCTGGCGATTGCGGCGGCAGTCGCGGTTGCGATGGGTGCGCTTTTCGGAATTGTTCCGGCGTGGCAGGCATCACGGCAAGATCTCGTCGTGGCGTTGAAGGAAGGGAGCGGCAAGATCGGCGGCGATCGAGCAGGACGCTCGGTGCGCGACGTGATGGTAGTGGTTGAAATCGCGCTTTCGCTGATTGTACTGGCGGGCGCGGCACTGATGGTTCAGAGCTACGAGCATCTTGAAGGAATCGATCTCGGCTTTCGGCCGGATCATGTGCTGAGTTTTTCGATATCACTCCCCGAAACGAAATATCCTCGAGCCGAACAGATCGCACAATTCTTCGATCGCGCGATTCAATCCATCAGTTCTCTTCCCGGCGTGGAAAGCGCCGCCGTTGTGTCCGGCCGGCCGATGATAGATCGCACCGAAGACCTCACGTCGCAAGACTTCGTGATCGAAGGCCGCCCGGAGCAAGATGCTCGTGGGGCCGAGAACGCGAATTTGCGCGTCGTCAGTCCCGGATATTTCCGCACTATGGGGATTCGCCTGCTTCAAGGGCGTTCACTATCGGAGCAAGACGGCCGCGACGCCCCGCGATCGGTTGTGATCAGCGACACGCTGGCTCACCTAAATTGGCCAAAGGGAGACGCGGTAGGTCACTGGATCAGGATGGGACAATTATTCGGCCGTCGTGATGCTTTTACTGGCACCGCGACGCGCAGCGCTTCACTCGAAATCGTCGGCGTGGTTTCAGATGTGAAACAAACGCGAGTCCTCGAAGCACCGGTGCGGCCAGAGCTCTATCTCCCGCTCGATCAGCAGGAAACCGCTCCACGGATCATGGCGGTCGTCGTGAGAAGCACAACGGACCCCGCCCAACTGACGCCCGCGGTCCGAAAAGCCGTCGCTTCGGTGGATGCCGAGCAGCCGATCTACGACGTCAGCACGATGGACGAAGTCGTCGCCGACTCGTTCGGACCCAAGCGCCTTACTCTGTTTCTGCTTCTGTTTCTCGGCTGCGTGGCGCTACTGCTTTCCTCGATCGGCCTCTATGCCCTGATTGCATATTCCGTGAGCGTTCGCCGCCATGAGATCGGCATCCGCATCGCGATTGGAGCCCAACGCGCGGATATTCGGCGCCTGATATTGCTGCAGGGTCTCAAACTTACTGCGATCGGAGTGCTGACCGGTCTTGTCGGCTCCCTGGCAGCTACTCGGCTAATGCAGAGCGTCCTATACGGAGTCAGCCCCACAGATCCCTTCACATTGCTTTCCGTTGCAGCTGCTCTCTTCGGTGCAGCTCTGCTCGCGTGTTACATTCCGGCCCGCAGCGCCGTTGGCATCGAGCCCATCATCGCACTTCGACACGAGTAAGGACCGGCGGGAACACTTCCGGAGGGTCTGACGCACAATCTGGTTTTCATTTCGAGATTAATTCGATCGGGAAAATCCGGCGGGGTCCGACCCAGATTAATCTGCGGATGCTACAGCGGTGGGTATATTGCGCAGGTAACGCCACGGATTCACAGGCGTGTTGTAAATGCGAACTTCGTAATGGAGGTGCGGGCCAGTCGAACGGCCGCTCGCGCCTTCATAACCGATCACTTCGCCGCGTTTCACATGCGTTCCGATTTGCGTATTGAAATTCGAAAGATGCCCGTACCACGTTGTGACGCCGAAACCATGATCGATTACCACCAGCTTGCCGTAACCCGCCCGCCGATCGACTACCGTCACCACTCCGTCAGCTGAAGCCCGTACGCCGTCGCCGTAGTGCGACGCAATGTCCATCCCGGCGTGAAACGCGCCTTCACCGCTGAACGGATCGAGTCGCTCGCCAAAGTGACCGGTGATTTCACCGACCACAGGCCACAGCGTCGGCACGATTCCAAGCGCGCTGAGTTGCATCGAAGGCATCAGCCGCAGTCCACCGTTCGACACCGTCACGAGCGAGGCATTTTTTTCAAGATAGCTGAACTGGTCGAGCGTCTGTTGAAACTCTGCGGTCGTCCCTTCGGTGACGTCGGTCATTGCAAAAGGGGTCTGCTGGAAGCGGTTCAACCCGTAAGCCATAGCCACTTCGCTTGCCAGCGATTGCAGCGAATTCAGGCGCTGGTTCGTGTCCTTCACTTCCGTTTGCAGCTGCTTGTACTGCTGTTTCAGGCTGTCCTGCTCCCGGCGAAGCGTGTTGTAGTTGGTCGCTTTCAGAAGCATCCGGGAATAGGAGCCGATACCGGCCAGAATCGTGATTCCGCCCACGATGGCCAGCACTAACAGCAGGTTCAACACGTAGAAAGGCACGCGCAAGCGCCGCATGCCGCCCGAAGCGCTTGAGGCAATAAAAAACGTGTATGACTTACCTTTCATCCTCAGTTTTGTCCTGAATGAGCTTTCCGCTAGTTGGCCGAACGCCGCGCACCCTTCGCACGGCTAGCCGTTCCCTCAGAAGTCTGAACCGCGAGCCCTGGTTCGAAACGGCACGGATTGTAGAGAGCATATTGCTTGCCGTCAACCCTATTCGTCCGTCCGCCCAGAGCCTCTCGGGCCTTTTGCTTTCCCATTCCGCCCTAAGTCTATAATACTGCTAGCTCTACCTTACTCTATCGGCGAACTCTGCTACAACTGTACTGAAGTTCAGGCATGCACAAAGAAGACCAGCTGGTCGAAAGAATTGGCAGGAAAGTTCCCTCCATTGTGGGACGCCGCGCTCCCGGCGCCTTGCGTCTAGGAATTGGCGACGACTCGGCAATTTTATCGCCTAGCGGCCGCAGCGACTGGGTTTTGAGTTGCGACGCCTTTTTAGAAGGAGTCCATTTTCTGGCGAAAGCCCACCCGCCAGATTCTGTCGGCTATAAATCCCTGGTCCGTGCCGCCAGCGATCTCGTTGCAATGGGCGCGTCGCCTCGATACTTCTTAATGACTCTCGCTTTACCAATGTCCCGAATTGGAACATGGCTCGACGGGTTCCTCGCAGGAATGGCTCGCGCGGCTCGCTATCTCGGAATGCGCCTAATAGGTGGAGACACGACCAAGAGCCACTCTGTCTCGATTAGCATCACCGTGCTTGGCGAGGTTTCGCGAGGGCGCGCCCTCAACCGCTCGGGCGCCCGCCCCGGCGACCTTATATATGTTACCGGGAAGCTGGGCCGCGCTGAGCTCGGTCTGGAACTTGTTAGGAGGAACCTCGCGCGCCGAGCGGGGCTTCAAGACGTGCTGCAGCAGCATCTATACCCTCGAATTCCGGTGAAACTCGGGGAATGGCTCGCCCGAAACCAACTCGCAACTGCAATGATGGATATCTCCGACGGCCTCTCGACGGACCTTGCGCGCCTTTGCAGCGCCAGCCGAGTCGGCGCCCGAATCGAGGCCGATCAGCTGCCATGTGTCGCGGTTCCTGCAAATCTTTTCCGTGCAGCTACGAGGCCGAAATTCAGCGCTCTCCAACTGGCTCTTCACGGCGGCGATGACTACGGCCTGGTTTTCACGGCTCCTCGTCAGCGGACGAAGAGGCTTCAACGTGCTCCCGACTCTTCAAGCCTCACCTGCATCGGCCAGATTACATCAGGACGAAAAATCCTGCTCATCGGCCACGGCGGCTCCGCCAAGCCCGTTGAAGCTCGCGGATGGGATCCGTTCAGCCGCAAATGAATCACTCCCCGTGATAGAGTTCCGCCCACAAAGCAACGGGGAGCGCAAACGATGCGATTCACCTTTTTGAAATATTCTCAATCATTTGGAATCCTTTCGGCCCTCTTTTTCCTCATCCCTAGCTCCGCCCTTGCTCAGGCAACGGCTCGGAAGCCCGGCCCAACTCCGATAGTCGCTTCCGGCTCGATCGCAGAACAACACGCTGCTCGCGCGCTCGACTTCGTCCGCCAGAATCCGCTCGAGCTGCGCGACTTTCTCGTGCGCCTGCCCAAAGGTGCTGATCTTCATAGCCATCTGGCGGGCGCCGTGTACGCGGAGTCGTGGATTCGCGATGGCGCCGACGACAAACTGTGCGTCGATCTCGATACTCTCTCCCTCTTCAAGACCGAGGCCATGACGCGCAGCATCCCGCCGCAGCCCGTATGCGGCGAAGGTAATGCCGCGGTTTCGCGCGCGTTTGAAAATCAGCATCTTTACGATTCGCTGGTGGACGCATTTTCGATGCGCTCGTTCGTTCCTTCCGCCGGCGTGAGCGGCCACGATCATTTCTTCGACGCGTTCGCAAAATTCCAAATCGTCGATCCGCGCCACACCGGCGAATGGCTCGATGAGGTTTCTTCCCACGCCGCCGCGCAGAACGAGCAATACCTCGAACTGATGGACACGCCGCCCTTCATCCACACGATCCAGATTGCAAACGATCTCGGCTGGCAAGATGATCTCGCCAAATTTCGCCAGGCGCTGCTCGATCATGGTCTGCGCGATGACGTCGCCGTCGCCCGCGCTCATTGGGATCGCGCGGAGAAACTTCGAAACGAGCGTCAGCATTGCGGGCAGGCCGATGCTTCTGCCGGCTGCAATGTCGAAATCCGCTTCCTTTATCAGGTGCTTCGCGGTTTTCCGAAACAACAGGTATTCGCGCAGGCCCTGCTCGGGTTCGAAGTCGCGTCAATTGATCCGCGCGTCCCCGGCATCAATTTTGTGATGCCTGAGGACAGCTACATCTCAATGACGGATTTCGCGCTGCACATGCGCATGGTGGATTTCCTGCACGGGCTCTATCCCAAAGTTCGGATCACGCTGCATGCCGGAGAAATTGCGCCGGGGCTAGTTACTTATGAAGGCCTCTGCTGTCACGTTCGCCTCGCAGTCAACGATGGACACGCCGAACGCATCGGGCACGGAGTAGATGTGATGTACGAAAATCGTCCCAACGATTTGCTGAAGGAACTGGCTGCGAAGCACGTGATGGTCGAAATCAATCTGACCAGTAACGACATGATTCTCGGCGTCACGGGAAATTCACACCCATTCCCGCTCTATCGCAAGTTTGGTGTTCCCGTCGCTCTCTCAACCGATGACGAAGGCGTCTCGCGCATCGATCTCACCCACGAATACGTGCGCGCCGTTCAAACCTACAATCTGCACTACGCCGACCTGAAAAAACTGGTGCGCACCGGTCTCGAGCACGCATTCCTGCCCGGCCCGAGCCTCTGGGCGGCGCCAGATGATTTCTCACGCTCGAATGCGGCCTGTTTGCAGGATTCCCTCGGCGCGGAAAACCCCACATCCGATTGCTCCGCATTCCTGCAATCAAGCGAACGAGCGCGGCAACAATGGGAACTGGAACACCGCTTCCGAACCTTCGAATCAACCTTCTGATTTTTGAGTTTGTTTGTGGCGGCAAGAAATGCCAACGCTAATTGGGTTTGGGTGCCGAAATTTTCTCTAGCGGCTTCACGATGGCGCTCGCGGCGGCTGGCGTCACCGCTGACGGCGGCGCCGCGGGTGTCTTCGCCGGCGGCAGAGATTGCGTCTGCGTCAGCCCCTGCTCAGCGGCATCTGCAGGCGGTGCCGTATCCGGGGTATCCACCTTCACCTGATGTCCTCCCGCTTCCTTCTCAAGCGGAACGACATTTTGAAAATCCTGTACCGGGTAGGCCTGCACCGCCTCCTGCATAAATTCGAGCCAGATCGGCAGCGCCGCGCGCGCTCCCGTCTCCTTTTTTCCGAGCGACACGCGCTTGTCGTCGTTCCCCATCCACACGCCCGCCGTGATGTGGGGAGTGAATCCGATATACCACGCATCCGTGAAATCGTTTGTCGTGCCGGTCTTCCCCGCCGAAATGCGCCCTAGCTCTTTGGCGCGCACGCCGGTTCCAAACTGTACAACTTCCTCAAGCATCGCAGTCATTGTCCGCGCCACATCGGGCTGCACCACGTCCTTCACGTTGGCCCGCGGCTCTTCGAGAACTGCACCATCATAGGAAGTGACGCGCCGAATGTAGTGCGGCTCGATATGAATTCCGTCATCGGGGAATACGGTGAACGCGGATGTGTGCTCCAGCAACGACAAGTCAGCGGAGCCAAGCGCCAGCGGCAAATACGGCGGAAGCGGGCTCGTGATTCCAAATCGCCGCGCCATATCGATTGTGTTCTGCACGCCGACGTGCTCGATCAACCGCACTGCCGGTACGTTGCGCGAATCGGCCAGCGCACGTCGCAGCGTGATCCGGCCTTCGAATTTCATATCGTAATTCTTGGGCGAATAATTCTGACCGCCGCTGCGAAACGTCACCGGCTCATCCACGATCGTGTCAAAGGGCGAAGCTCCCTGCTCGAGCGCCGTCGCATATACGTACACTTTGAACGAGCTGCCCGTCTGCCGCACCGCCTGCGTCGCCCGATTGAATTTCGATTGGTCGAAATCATACCCGCCGACCATCGCCTTCACTTCGCCGGTCGGATTGTCAATGGCTAGCAATGCTGCTTGCGCCACGGGCTGCTGTTCGAGCTGCACGTGTAGCGTCGAGCCCGCCACTTCCTTGATCGAAACCACAACTACATCTCCCACTTTCAGAAGCTGCGATGGCGATTTCTTCCCCGTCCATGCGAAATCCGTGGGCGTCAACATCGCGTGATATGTGCCCACCCTCACGGTTGCGAATGTCGGCTCGACCGCCGTTACAAGGCCCGGGAAGTAATCGCCCTTCGTGGGCGTGCTTCGCCATTCCTCATTTTGATAGGCATCCAGCTTGGTGGAGGGATTCGCCCCGCCGGAATTTTGCGAGAGAATATTCGGCAGATTCCCACGCCAGCCGTGTCGGCGATCATAAGCGTGCAATCCATCGCGCACGGCCTGCTCCGCGGCTTTTTGCATTGCGACGTTCAGCGTTGTGTAAACCCGCAAGCCCTGTTCGTGAACGGCTGCCGTCCCGTAGGTGTGTTCGAGGTACTGCCGTATTTCCTCTACGAAGTAGGGCGCAAAATCATTGCGCGCCGACGACACATGCAACCCCAGCGGCTCTTTGGCCGCAGCCGCCGCTTGAGGTTGCGTCACTTTCCGCTCGTGCGCCATCAGCGACAGCACCAGATTCCGCCGCGCCAGCGCTCGTTCCGGATGCGCAATCGGAGAATAAATCGGCCCTCGAATGATAGCCGCGAGAGTCGCTGCCTCGGGAAGAGTCAGCTGCGCGACTCGCTTGCCAAAATAATATTCTGAAGCCGCCTCGAAGCCGTAATTCCCCGCGCCCAGATAGATCTGGTTGCAGTACATCGTGAAAATCTGTTCCTTTGTGTAGTGGCGCTCAATCTCGATCGCCAGAATCGTCTCCTGCAACTTGCGGTGAAGGCTCCGATCCGCGCGATTCAGAAAAAGGCCGCCGGCGAGCTGCATCGTCAGCGTGCTGGCGCCTTCCTTCATCCCGTGGTGACGAACGTCGTGCCATGCCGCTTCCAGTACCCGCGGAAAATCCACGCCCCAATGCTCTTCGAAGTGCTGATCCTCTGTGGTGAAGATAGCGTCCCTCAGCACCTTGGGAATCTGGCCGTACGTCAGAAGGATTCGGCGTTGCAGTGCGAAGGTACCAATAGACTGGCCGTCATCGGCGTACAACTCGGTCACGACATCCGGACGGTAATCCTCGAGCGCATGAATCTCAGGCAAGTCGCTCGAATAAACAAACAACACGCCAGTTGCCGCCCCGATTCCGATCGAGCACAGCACCAAAAAACCGAACGCGAGGCGCCCGAAAAGCGTGCCTCCCCCAATCTTCATCGTCGCTCGGTAAAATCGCTCCATATAAACGCTCATTCTATCGCATCCACCCACATCAGGCCGTTGACTACCTTGGGGTAGTGTTTCCAAAATTTATCCGGCCCAGCCCAAAACCCTTAGATGCCGGCCGCAATGGTTGGAGTAGTATTGCCCCTTGCGAAGAGAAGAATAGAGTGAGTTTTCAGGGGAACACGGGGAAGACATGGAAGCAGATCCAATTCTATTTCGCGATTTGACCTATGTATTCCTGGCCGCCGTGCTGGGCGGTCTGCTCGCCTGGCGCTTGAAACTGCCCCTGATCCTCGGCTTCGTTGTAGGTGGAGTCGTAATCAGTCCTTTCACTCCAGGCCCTCAGCTTTCCGACCTCCACACCTTCGAAGTATTCGCCGAAGTTGGTGTTGTCCTGCTGATGTTCTCAATCGGCGTTGAATTTTCGATTCCAGACCTTATGAAAGTGAAATGGGTGGCGATTGGAGGGGGAACGCTCGGCATCACGATGTCGATCGCGCTCGCCCTGATTGCTTCCCGGCTCGCCGGATGGAGCATGGCGCAGGGCATCGTTGTCGGTGCTACGATTTCCGTCGCCAGCACGATGGTGATGGCTCGCCTTCTTACGGATCGCGGCGCGCTCGGCACCACCTATGGCCGGGTGATGATCGGCATCACGCTCGTGGAAGATCTCGCCGTCGTTTTCATGACCGTCGTCCTTCCAGTGTTCAACGGTCCCGCCGAAGGACGCCTCCAAAAAATCGCCTGGACGCTCGGCAAAGCAGCTCTCTTGCTGGTTCCTCTCGCTTTTCTCGCGATAACGGTGGTTCCAAGGCTTCTTCGTCGCGCGCGCAGCACCAAGGATCCGGAGATTTTCCTTTTGGTTGCTATCGCCATCTGCCTCGCCTCCGCAGCGCTAGCGCAAACACTCGGTTTTTCAGTAGCGCTCGGAGCTTTTCTTGCGGGCGTTTCCATCAGCGGCTCAGCTGATCTGCACGACGCTCACACCACGCTCCTACCGTTACGCGACGCTTTCGTTGCCATGTTTTTCGTCTCGCTCGGCACACTCGTGGTTCCCACCGTTATCGTCCACAATCTTCCCCTTCTCGGAATCATGCTGCTTCTAATCGTCTTCGGAAAATTCGCCATCTGGTTCGCAGTGATGAGAATCTTCCGCTACTCCAAATGGACCGCCATCGCCGTCGCCGCCGGTCTCACCCAAATCGGCGAGCTTTCCTTCATCCTCGTGGAAGTCGCGCGCAAATCCGGAATGGTCGGCGACGAGATTTTCACCGCCACTCTCGCCGCATCCCTGATTTCAATTTTCCTGAATGTATTTATCGTACGGGGTGTACTGAAGTGGGTCGAACCGAAGTTGCCCGCATCCGAACGCGCTAATGCTCACTCACTGAAGGAATCGCACGCCTGAAAAATTAGGCCAGCGCCGCTTCCGCGTCCTTGATCGTCGGATACGTTTTAAAAAGCTGCGAGACGTGCGTCATATCCAGTAGCGCCGTCACCTGCCTGTTCATTCCCGCGAACGCAAGCTTGCGCATCCCTCTTTGCGCGCCTACATGCGCAGCGACCAACGCTCCAAGTCCCGCCGAATCAATGTACTCAACGTCGCTGAAGTCGACGACCAGCGCGGGGCCGGTCTCCGTTTTCATCGCATCTTGAAACGTGAACACCGTCTGAATATTCAACGAGCCCTTAAGATGGAGAACGCGCTGGCCCTCTCGCGCACCCGCAGCCGCCATAACTTGCAGATTTTCTTTCACCATAGAGCCCGGATTCTAGCGAAAACACCTAGGTCGAATTGTGAATATTCTGTTACAACGCCCACCGGCGCCTTTGGTTGCGACTCAAGCTACGTTCGCGGCACGTTCTCCTCGCCCGCCACGATCGCATCTGCCTCAATCTCCACAAGCATCTCCGGTGAGACGAGGCCGCTCACCTGCACCATCGAGCACGCAGGACGTATTTGCCCGAAAAATTCCCCGTGCGCCCGCCCGATCTTCTCCCAATCTCCAATATTCACCACGAAGATCCGCGTTCGCACCACGTCCGAAAGCTTCGCGCCAGCCTTCGTCAGCGCTGACTCGATATTCCGGATCGTCTGCACGGTTTGCGCGTAAGGGTCTTTCTCCCCAACCACTTTCCCGTCGGCATTCGTAGCCGTCGTACCCGCCACGTGCACATACGGTCCCACTCGCACTGCCCGCGAGTAACCAACAATCGGCTCCCATGGCGTTCCAGACGAGATATTTTTTCGTTCCATTTCACTCTCCCGCGATTGCCACCAACCCTGCCACGGCCAAAAGAATATCACGCACACCGCTTTCGTTCTCCGACCCCTGGGAACACCCGCCGAAACTGCGCTGGACAGATTTTTCCGAACTCTCTAAGCTGTGTTTTCAGTTCGCCGGAGGACTAAGACCCGCACATGAAGTGCAATAACATCCTCGAAACCATGGGCAGCACGCCCCTCATTCGGCTCAATCGCCTCACGAAAGGCCTCGAGCCCGAAATCTACGTGAAGGCCGATTACATGAATCCCGGCGGCTCCGTGAAAGATCGCATCGGCAAATGGATGATTGACGATGCCGAGCGCCGCGGCGTCCTGAAGCCGGGCGGCACGATTATTGAAGGCACCTCCGGCAACACCGGCATGGGACTCGCACTCGTCGCTGTCACGCGCGGGTACAAAGTCGTCTTCACCATCAACGACAAGCAATCGCGCGAGAAAATCGATCTACTGAAAGCGTTCGGCGCGGAAGTGATCGTCTGCCCCACGGCCGTCGAACCCGAAGATCCGCGCAGCTATTATTCCGTCGCCAAAAAATTAGCGCGCGAAATTCCGAACTCCTACTACCCGAACCAATACGAAAATCCCATGAATCCGCAGGCCCACTACCAAACCACGGGCCCAGAAATATGGGACGACACCGAGGGAAAAATCACGCACTTCGTCTGCGGCATGGGCACAGGCGGCACGATCAGCGGCGTCGGCCGCTATCTCAAAGAAAAAAATCCGAACATCAAAATTATCGGCGTCGACCCAATAGGCTCACTCTACTTCGATTTCGTGAAGTCAGGCAAGGTTGGCAAGGCCACCACCTACGTTGTCGAAGGAATTGGCGAAGATTTTTTCCCCGGCACGATGAATCTGAAAATCGTCGACGACGTTATCCAAGTAAATGACGAAGAATGCTTCGTCTGGGCCCGCCGCCTCGCCAAGAAAGAAGGAATTTTCACCGGCGGCTCAGGCGGCGGCTGCGTTTCCGGGGCTCTGCGCATTGCGAAAAATGGCAAGAAGGGCGACTTCATCGTCGCCTTTCTCCCCGATTCCGGCACCCGCTACCTCAGCAAAATTTACAACGACGGCTGGATGCAGGAGCACGGCTACGTTGACGCAGAAGTGGCAATCTCCGCCGCCGACGTAATTCGCGTGAAGCATCAAAACGGAAAATCGCGCGACCTGGTCATCGTCCGCCCCTATCAAACCGTTTTCCACGCCCTGCAGACCATGCAGAAGGAAGATATCTCTCAGCTCCCCGTCCTAGAAGACGACAACCATCCAATCGGCACAGTCTTCGAAGATCAGATTCTCAATCTCGCTCTCCAGGGAAAAGATCTCCGCAAGCTCGTAATCCGCGAAGTAATGGGCGCCGCCCTACCGCAAGTCCCCGCCACGGCTCCCGTTGAGCGCATCACCCACATCCTCAGCCACGATAGCCCGGCCGTCTTCGTAGAAATGCCCGGCGGCAAACTCGAAGTCCTAACCAAATTCGACCTGATGGACACAATCTCCGGTCTGGTCTCCCAATCTCGCTAATCAGGGCCACAAAATTCTCATTTGGAGAGGTGGTTCCGAACATTGGCCCCGCTACCTCCAGGTGCCAAGGTCACCCGAGAGATCCCTATCCAGGTAATGCGCGGCGCTAATCAGTGCGAGGTGCGTCAGAGCCTGCGGAAAGTTTCCTTGATGCTGCCCGCGCGATCCAAGCTCCTCTGAAAACAATCCCAGGTGATTTCCGTACCCCAGCGCTCGCTCGAAGATTTCATGGGCTTTTTCTGTTCGACGGCACCGCGCCAAGCACTCCGCATACCAGAATGAGCAGGCCGTGAATGAGCCTTCCGTTCCGCGCAATCCATCTACTTCTCTATCTTGCTCGCGATAACGATAGACGCGCGCATCCTCTACCAGATCGCGCTCGATTGCTTTCAGAGTAGCGAGCCACTTAGGATCAGCCGGGCTTATGAACCGCACCAATGGCATTAACAATGCCGATGCATCAACTTGTTTCGCCCCGCGATGCGCCACCAGGGCCTGAACTTCCTCATCCCAGAAATCAGCGAACACGCTCTCGTAAATTTCGTTCCGCAACAGCTGCCACTCTTCTAGAGGAGCCGGCAGCGATCGTTTGTAAGCAAGCCGGATCGCGCGATCCACTGCGACCCAGCACATCACACGCGAGTGAAGGTGTTCTTTCCTCCCCGCGCGCACCTCCCATATTCCTTCATCCGCCAGTCTCCAGCTCTTCGCGACGTAAGTGATCAGTTCCTGGCAATTTTTCCAAGCCTGAAACGGCAGCGCGTCACCGTACTTCGTCGCCAGATAAACCGCGTCCATCAGTTCACCGTAAATGTCCAGCTGTAGCTGCGAGTATGCAGCGTTACCAACGCGCACCGGCTTGGAATCCCTGTACCCGGAAAACTGATCGATGGTGTATTCGTCCAGCTTCGTTTCGCCGCGAATGCCGTACATCACTTGCAGAGGCCCGTGCTGGCCGTCGCTCTGCACAATGCGATCTTTTATCCAACACATGAATTGGTTCGATTCGTCCGTGAACCCCAATCTGAAAAGCGCGTACAGCGTGAATGAGGAGTCGCGGAGCCATGTGTAGCGATAGTCCCAATTCCGGTCCCCGCCAATCGTCTCAGGCAAGCCGAACGTCGGTGCCGCCACGATAGAGCCATATTTTTTACTCGTGAGCAGTTTCAACACGAGCGCCGAACGATGCACCATCTCGCGCCAGCGTCCTTGGTAGTTGCATTGCCTTATCCATGCGCGCCAATAACTCTGAGTCTCTTCGAGCAAAAGCTGCATCGCCTCGTGAGATGTGTTCGGCTGCAGCTCGTTATCCTTCGGGTGTTCAAAGACAAGGTAAGCCCACTGATCCTGCTGCAGTGTGAACCTCCCTGCCACACCACTTCCCTTCTCGATTCTCATCGCACTCGCGTTCCCCAGATTCCAACTCAGACGGAACCGCATCTTGGCATCTGACTTGGCATCTGAGTGACCCGCAAATTCAACGAAATTATCTCCTTCGACCGTTCTCAGCCGGTCGCGCGCATAGTTCAAAGCGGGCCGGCACTCCCAATCGAACTCGACGGTGCCGCGAATCACGTGCGCCATCCGCACCAAACACTGAGGTTCTCCGTCCTCAGAGATCGCCATGAAATCAATCAGCTCAACGAGCGACGTCTCTGCCAGAAATCGCGTCAGCAGAATGTTTGTGTCGGGCAGGTACATCTGTTTCGACGAATATTCATCGCCGCGCGGCCGCAGCGCGAAATATCCACCCCGTTCCTGATCAAGTAGTGCGGCAAAACAGGTGGGCGAGTCGAAGTCCGGGAAACAGAGAAAGTCGATGGTGCCATTCGTGGAAACGAGAGCAATTGTACTTAGATCGCCGATAATTCCGTGATCCTCAATCGGGGGATACGGCACGTCAGCACAGCTCCGTAATAGAATGCGGATTCGATCTCACCTTTAGCCTGCTGCTCATTCGGATCATAACATCTCACCATTACACGAAAGTTGCTGCGCGATAAGGGACTCGTGTCTTTGCTCACCCGTGAATGGCCTGCTTCGCGTCCGGCTTTACCACTCGCTCACCTCCGCGGCCCGATTCATTGACACTCCCTCCCGCCCCACGTACAACAATTAAATAGGCCATGAATCGCCCTATCTCAGCTCTCGCGCTCGCCGTAACATGCCTCTGCGCCGCCTCATCCGCCCGCGCGCAAGAACAAGCCGCCATCGGCATACCCACAGGACGCATGGTCCCCCGCGGGTCGATCCCCGCGCAACTCTTCGGCTCCTGCACTGGCGAAATCGCGCCCTCAATAGCAATCATCGCTGGCGGCGTTGCGGTCCAAGGCCTCAAACCGCTCGACACTTCCGCCGACCTCGATAAACAAATGGCCGCCATCGCGAAATACGTCGAAGAAAATCACGGCAAACTGCTCCTCCTCGAGCGCATCCGCACCCTTAGGAATCCCGCTCCCAACGGCTCCTCAGATACCGGCCCACCCTTCGAAATCGTCCAGCGCCTCCACGTCGAACTTCCTGTCTCCGCGCCCGTTGACGCCGTTTTGCAACGCCTGCTTGAACTCGGTCTCGACCGCTTCGGCGAAACAGTTCTGGCGACGAATAACCGCCGCGAAGAAGCCGTTCTCTTCCGCATCGGCAATCTCGATTCCGCCTTGCACGAAATGGAACAGCGCTGCATCGAAGACGCCTGGAAAAAATGGTGTGCCACCGATCCCCCAACAACTGTCTGCAAATCTGACGCGCCCCCATCGAATTTCCAGCTTGCGAATTTCAGCGCACGCTCAGACGAAGAGGTTTTGGGGCCCGGAACAGGCGCGGGCTATTGGCAGGTCACTCTTACCCGCGGCCAGGATTCGCCACCGCGGCGCGACCTGCTTGGAAATATCACTCTTCATCTCACCGGAACGATCTTCCTGAATTTTTCCTACCCTCGAGAAGAAAAGCCTTGAATCGTCGCGCTCCGGCGAACTCACTCAAACTCGCGAAGTTGCCACGCCGGATCATTTTCGTTCTAGCCACAATTACTTCCGCGTTCTACTCGCAATCTACCGCCGCTCGCGAGCCCCTCGAACGTCGCTTGCTCCGCACGGTTCAAATCGGCGCCCCGCAGGATGTCACCGTCGCAGAAGCCCAGCGCATCGCCGAAAATCCCAATTCCAAGTACATCGACAACATCCTCGCCCGCTCCGCTCTCCTCGTCCTCCAGCAGGACAACCCCAAACTCATTCCTTACAACGAGCTCCTCGACAACGTCCTCAACAATCTCGTGCCCGACAGCAACGCTTTCCCCACTCTCCCCGCACTCCCCGATTTTCGCGGCAAAGAAACCGTTTTCACGATGGTCTACGCCATGGTGATGAGCGGCAATCAGGAACAAGTCACAAATGTCCTCGAAAAACATCTCCTCACCGGCGGCAAGTACAAACAAGCCGTCGTAATCTCCGCGCTTCGCAATATCGGCACGCCGCGCGCTGTGGGCCTCATCCAGAAATATGCTGAAGCCGGCCAGGAAAGCAATCTCGCGCAGACAGCAATCGCCGACGAAGACTATCCCGTCCTCTTCGAAATGCACGATCGCTGGAATATGATTCCCCCGGCCGCTCGCAATCGCGACAGTCTCCGCGCCGTCGCCCAAAGCGGTTGCGACCAGCGCGCCGCGATGGCTGCCTACTGGCTCGGCTTTTTCGCGCCCAGCATCGATCCGAATAAAGAAGTAGCCGATCTGCAAGCGCTTGAAGCCATCATTCACAAGAACACGCCCGATTGCGAAATGATGGAGCATGTAATCGCGCTCAAATCGCTCGCCCTGCGCTCTCCTAAGTCCGTTGCATACTGGAACCGGCTCGCGCGCCAGACCTCCAACGTGTGGGAGCGCCACCAGATCATCATCAATGCCTGGGGCCGTTTCGGCCGCAAATTCGCGCCCGCGGCTCTCGACCTTCTCAAGACCGAACCCTCGCAATACATTCAATGGGAGCTTCTCAACGGTAATCTGCAAACGCGACAAGACTATGTCTACCGCGACTACTGGGACATTTGGATTCCTGTGAATATCCTCGTGCCGATGGAATTCCCCGAAGGCGGTCGCCGCCCCCCGCAACCAAAGATGGACGAATCAGATCTCAGCGCGCTGTTGCAATGGCTTGAATCCGGCGCCCGCCCCAAAGATCCATGGGTTTACAATCACATGCTCTACCATCTCGCCGATTTCGTCTCAGGTAACGACACCCTCCGTCTCCTCCGCTTCTTCAACGCGCACCCTGAACGCGCCAAGAATTACTGGATCATCGAGAATCTCAAAGATCCGGCCACGCTACCCTTGGTTGAATATTGGTCCACGCTGCCGGCGCCGCCCGACCAACTCGAAGTTCTCAAGCGCCTCATCGCCCGCCTCGATAATCGCAGCCATGCTCACTCGCCGGCCACGAACCCCTGCTGCGAAGCCACCGAAATCTGCCTGCTCGACCATCTCACCCACGCCGAACCCCCGGCCCCCATCGAGATCCACTCCGAAAAAGAAGCCCAGGCATGGCTGCATTCAACATCCGCATCAGTCTCCGACTTCAAAATCGCCTACACCGACGATTCCAAGCGCTCCGCCACAGTCTCCTTCAAATCCGGCTTCGACCAACACTGGGAATTCATCTACGACTGCTGGCGCCGCACCGACCCCGCCGCCATCACCTCCCGCTGATTTTCGATCCAGCTCTCCTCCTGGTCGTCGCATTCAATCCGGTGCGTGCAGGGAAAGTCCAGCCATCGCCGGACTCGCCCGGAAAAGTGCTCTACAAGGTGGACGACATTCCCTTTCTGATGCGCGCACCGGATGCCCGTTAAACGCGACAGCCTATCGGCTCAGCGGCATTGAAGAATATCCGTCTCCCGAAAGGGATCGCGGCCGTGTGATTCGCGCAATCGTCAGCAGGACCAGGAAACCTCCCGCGCAGACTTCCAATATCTTCACATTGCTCGGTGTTCGCGGCCCGCCGCCCGGCATATCGGTCGCCACCAGCACTACCTTCTTGTGATTGGCGGGATCGTAGCACACCAGGATCGACTTTCCTGGAGGGTGGTTATTCACCCACTCTTCGAACGGCGCAATCTGGTTGGGTGGATATTGCCAAATTTCGGGCGAGGGAACATTCCTCGAATAAATGTTCGTCGCATACTGTTCAGCACCTACCGCGTATTTTAAGCGGCAACGGATGTGGAACTTCTCCCGCCGGCCGCTGCTTGTGCGCTGTAGGCCGCATTCGTCAACGCGCGCCGTCACCTCCGGCCACCGCGCCTGGAGGTGTTCCTGCCAAGCCTGTGCCACCGTCACTACTGACGCGAAGACAGTGCACAGGCCAAAAAAGAGAACGAGCAGCATCAATCCCGCCCACATCAATGGACCTTTTTGCTCTGTCCCCGTCGTCATTTTTTGATCCCCGAACACTTATCCCGAAATCATCCTCCAGCGAGGCGAACTCTGACACGATTTTCTTCGTTGCCAAAGTAGTTATTACCCTGTTATCGTGAGTCGGGCCCATTTAAACACTCCGCTCCGCAGCAATCAGGAGGGCGGGCAAAAAGGGAGTTAGCAACATGAAGCTCAACAAGGTTATCGGCCAGCGCCGCCAAAGGGTTTCCCAACCCAACCTCGCCCGCCACGCCCGCAAATGCACCATCTGCCACCACAAAGATCGCCCCGTGATTGACTTCGACTATCTCAACTGGCGCAGCACCCAGCAAATCGTCAGAGTGTACGCCCTCTCTATCGCCACGCCGCTGCCATCGGTCTCACCGCCCTGCGCAAATCCACTCTCCACTCCGTCCTCGATTCCATCATCGAGCAAGCCGAAACCGTCCAGGTCACCGGCTCCACCATCCTTCGCGCCATGCGCGCCTATTCCTGCCTAACCAAGAACGGCGACTGGGTGGACCTTCCCAAGCGCGTCGCTGTCCGCCGAAATCAGCAGCCAGTCCCATCCCGCCTCGCGCATCCGGCAGCGGAATTCTAATCGTTACACCGCGGTTAGAAAATCCTCCAAGTGAATGAAAACAAATGCCTAATCCAATCTCTAATCGTTACAAATCGCACTTTTCGCGTGCTAGAAGTTGCACGGTGCCGAGCTTCGGCCTTCTCCCTTGTAGCGCCGGCTTGCCCCGAGCCTCGAAGGGCATCCTGCGCGCAGTTTGCGTCCCGCGGGGCCGGCTCTTTTGGCCCCGCCCTGCCGTCGCGTCTACACCTTGCTCGGATGCTACAATATTCGTTTCCCTGCTACTCGCCGTGACAGCGAGAAGGGTTAACCACAAACTCGATGCGAATTGAAGATTTCAACGATCGGCTGAAGCACGCCGTCATCGTCGCCGACGGCGCCATGGGCTCGCTTCTCTACGAGTCCGTCGGCCCGCAGCGCTCCGTCGACGAACTCAATTCCTCCGACGCCGAATCCGTCTTTCGCGTTCACCAGACCTACATCGAAGCCGGCGCGCAGGTTATCGAGACGAATACCTTCGGCGCGAACCGTCACAAGCTCTCGCAAATCGGCATGTCCGACCGTGTCGCCGAACTCAACCATCGCGGCGTCAAAATCGCCCGCGAAGCGCGCGAAGCCGCCAAACACGAAGTCCTGATCGCGGGCTCAATCGGACCGCTCGGCATCGTTCGCCAGGTCCGCGACCTGCCTCATGAACAAGTTCTCGCGATTTTCAAAGAGCAGGCCGGCGCACTCGAAGAACGTGGCGTCGATCTCTTCCTCGTAGAAACCTTCAGCGATCTCGATGAGCTCCTCGCCGCAATCGACGCGATTCGCTCCTTCTCGAATCTTCCCATCGTCGCCGAAATGACCTACTCCGAGGAAGGCGCCACGATGGGCGGCATGCGCCCGCAGGACGCCTGGGAAAAGCTGAAGCAAAAAAATATCCAGGCTGTCGGCGCCAACTGCACGGTTGGCCCGCAATACCTGCTCCCGGTGATCCGCGAACTCAACGGCATCGGCATGCCACTCTCAGCCATGCCCAATGCCGGCTTTCCAAAGCGCGTCGGCGACCGGATCGTCTATCCGAAATCCTCGCCGGAATATTTTGCCCTTTTCGCAGAGGAAGCAGCTGAGCTCGGTGTTCGTCTCCTCGGCGGATGTTGCGGCACCACCCCGGAACACATTCGCGCCATGGCAGTCGCGATGAAAAAGCTGCGCCCACCGAAATCAGGTGCTGATGGAAAACCAGCCGGCATCGTCGAAGTGCTCGAACCGGAAGAGCGCACGAAGCGCCTCAAGACGCGCGAGCCCGAAAGCAAGCTCTGGAAAAAATTGCAAGCGCAGCAATTCGCGGTCTCGGTCGAAATTGATCCTCCCAAAGGAGTTTCAATTGACCGCATCGTCGATCAGGTCAGCCGCGTCATGGCCAACGGCCACGTCGATGCGATAGACATCAATAGCGGCACTCTCGCCCGCGTCGGAATGGATGCGCTGGTGCTCGCGGGCGCGCTCGAAGCTCACGGCTTCGAAACGATTCCTCATCTCACCACGCGCGACGCGAACATCATCGGCCTCCAGGCGATGCTCCTCGGTGCCTGGGCCGTCGGCGGCGTTCGCAACATTCTCGCGATCACGGGCGATCCCCCATCGCTCGGCGACCATCCGGAAACAAGCGGCGTCTATGAAGTGGATTCTATCGGCCTCGTCAAAGTCCTCGCGCGCCTGAATCAAGGTACAGACTGGGCCGGCAAAGCGCTGGGCGGTGCCACGAATTTCACCATCGGCGTCGCGGTGAATCCGGTGGCGGAAGACATCGATGATGAGTTGCGCCGCTTCGAAGCAAAAATCCAGGCCGGCGCGCATTTCGCGATGACGCAACCGATCTTCGATCCCGCGCACTGGCAGAAATTCTTGAAACGCCTCGGCGGCAAATCGCCGGTTCCCGTACTCGTCGGGCTTTGGCCGCTCACCAGCTACAAACAAGCCCTGCGTCTCAACAATGAAGTGCCCGGAATCGTGATACCCCAAGCGACCCTGAAAGAAATGGAATCCGCCGGAGACGCGGCCCGCGCGCGCGGTTTCCTGCTCGCCCGAAAAATGCTCGATTGGGCCCGAACAGCCCGCAGTGAAGGAATTGCCGGCGCCTACTTGATTCCGCCTTTCAAGCGATACGAAGAGGTCATCGAGTTATTCTCATGACCTCAACATCGTTTCCTCCGGACGTGGCCAAAGCAATGCGGCTCGTCCATGTAAATCCATTTGTTTCTGGCCGGCGTACAAGAAGTGGAGGCGCGTTCGTGCGAATCTATCTGGCCGCTGCCATGTTTCTGTTTATGGTTCTATCGATTGCCGTGTCGTCCTCGAAGGCAGGCGAAAATCTGAAGATCAATCCCAAGCTCGACTACTCGAGCGATAGTATCGACGGCCCGCTGATCACTGGCGATCACATGGACGCTGGCGCCGCACCAGATCGCGTCAACTACGTCCTAATGTACGGTGAAGGTTGCTACAACTCGAAACGCCAGGCACGCCGCACGGTCGCCCTGTATGAGAAGTATCGCGGCCGCGTCAACTTTGTAATCGTTGACCTCGACAAGCCGCTCTCATCGTCGCAATCCGAACTGGTAAAGGACCATTACAAAGGTTCGATTCCGCACGTTGTAGTTCTCGATAAAACGGGAAAGGCCGTCTACGACACCGCAGGAGAAGTGAGCGAACAGGAAATCGGAGATGTGTTGGACAAATCTCTCGCGCAGTAACAATCGGAAAATTTAGAAAAACCAGAAGCGCTTCTTGCCGCGTGAATCGGATTTCCCCGAGGCATCCTCATTTATTTCCGGCACGAACGGCAGCGGCTGCCCTTCGAATGCCGCGCGTGGATTATCCGCCAGCAACGCCCGTGCCACATGCTCGCCATGTGTCTTCGCCACCCAGTCGAATGTCTCCTTCAACCGCAGCGGTCGCGACGTTACGTTATGCGCGTCGCTCGCAATGAAGTGCACCGCGCCGTCCGCCAGCCAGCGCTGGGAACATTCCTGCGCCGACTTCCCGAATCTGCCGAGCAGCGATTGCGCAGTCACCTGTACGTAGCAACCCTGCGCCAGCCATTTGAAGAGCCTCTCAGGCTGCGCGCGAATCAGCGGGTTCCGTTCCGGATGCGTAACAATGGGAAGCAATCCCCCGAGTTGCAGGTTGTGCAGCGCCTGGTCCAGCGAAGGTGGAATCGAAAAATCCGCGAACTCCACCAGTAAATAATTTTTCTGGTTCAGCGTATAGCGATTCGGGTCGAAGCGAATATCTTCGAGATTCTCATAACTCAAATGGAAGTCGCAGCCGGTCGCGACAATCAGCCGCCCCTCAAAAAGCGCCTGCAATTCATCGCGGCGCTCCTTGATTTTCACGGGATCGAAGACATGATCCGAGTGCGCGTGCGGCGTCCCGATCACGTGCGTGATGCCGTCGGCGATCGCCATTTCCGCCATGGCGATCGAAATGTCGATCGACTCAGGCCCGTCGTCGAGGCCCGGAAGAATGTGGCAATGAATATCGATCACGGTCAAGCGAGAATAGCCCAGCGTGCCGCGGTTGACAATCGAACCCCGTCGCACCCGTGCAACTCCAAAGCTCCCATTGCTTTCCGACTTTTCGGACCCCTGCTATCATTGCTGTTTCGATTCAATGAATTTTTCGAATCTGATATCCGAAAACAAGCGCAAGGAGAGTAAGTGTGGAGCGGAAACCGGAGTTCTTTGCGGATAAGGGCATCAAGATCGGAATTATCGGCTGCGGCTACGTGGGACTTCCACTCGCACTCCGGTTTGCCGACGTCGGCCAGCGCGTCACGGGATTCGACCTCGATCAGTCCAAAATTGAAAAGCTGAATGCCGGCCAATCCTACATCCAGCACATTCCCGCCGAAAAAATCAAAGCTCACGTCGATGCAAAGCATTTCGATGCCACCTCCGATTTCACCCGCCTTCGCGAAATGGACGCGGTCCTCATCTGCGTCCCTACGCCTCTCGACGAGCGCCGCGAGCCGGACTTGAGCTACGTCGAAAACACCGCGCGCGCCATCGCCCCGAACCTGCAACGCAATCAGCTCATCGTTCTCGAAAGCACCACCTATCCAGGCACGACCGAAGAGTTGGTGCTCCCGATTCTCGAAAAAGGCGGTTTGCGCTGCCCCATCGCGCACGGCGAAGGCGCCGAAAGCGTCGCGACCGATTTCTATCTAGCGTTCTCACCTGAGCGCGAAGATCCGGGCAACAAGCAATTCGGACTCGCCCAGATTCCCAAAGTAGTGGGTGGCGTGAATCCCCCAAGTGGACGCGCAGCCGCGGGACTCTACGCCCAGATCGTCTCCAAAGTAATTCCCGTCAGCTCCACGCGCGCCGCCGAAATGGTGAAGCTGCTCGAAAATATTTTTCGCTGCGTGAATATCGCGCTGGTCAACGAACTGAAGCAGCTCTGCTTGCGCATGAACCTCGATATTTTCGAAATTATCGATAGCGCAGCCACAAAACCATTCGGCTTCATGCCCTTCTATCCCGGGCCCGGCCTCGGCGGTCACTGCATTCCGGTCGATCCTTACTATTTGTCCTGGAAAGCTCGCGAATACGATTTCGCCACGCGCTTTATCGAATTAGCGGGCGAAGTGAACACGGCGATGCCTTACCACGTCGTGGATGCAGTTGCCTCGGCCCTCAACGATCGCAGCAAATCCATCAAGGGCTCCAAAATCCTTCTGCTTGGCATGGCCTATAAAAAAGATGTCGACGATCTCCGCGAATCACCCTCACTCAAGCTGCTCGAATTGCTCACCGGCCGTGGCGCCGTGCTCGACTACAACGATCCCTTCTTCCCTATGCTTTTCAAGATGCGCCACTACGATTTTTCCGACATGCGCTCGGTCGCTCTGTCGCCCGAGCGCCTCGCCAGCTACGATTGCGTACTGATCGCCACCGATCACACCAGCTATGACTATGACGCTATCGTCCGCGACGCTAAACTCGTAGTGGACACGCGCAACGCCACCCGCCGCGTGAAACAGAACCGCGAAAAGATCGTTAACTGCTAGTTTTATCAGCCATTTGCACCTGCCGCGCAGTGTTAACTCCTAAATTGCAATTGGTAAGAGAGTCCCATTGCCCTCGACGTTAGCGAAAGCTATCGTTTTTATATGGGAGCCACCACGTCACCAAAGCCGGGCTGGAAGGCCGATCCTGGGCGTCGCCGCAGCATGCGCGTGCTCCTCAGCGTTCCCATTCTCGTAAGCGGAAAGACGACCAATAATGAGGACTTCAACGAAGAGACGCGAACCCTCGTCGTAAACGCACATGGCGCATTGATCGCACTCGCCGCGCAGGTTGTCGCTCAACAGAACGTCACGCTCTCCAATAAAGCCACTCAGCAATCGACCGATTGCCGCGTGGTGCATCTTGGCACCGCGCAAGGCGGTAAAACGCAGGTCGGCTTGGAATTCGTGAAACCTTCAGGCAAGTTCTGGCAGATCGATTTCCCGCCAGACGATTGGGTCGTTCCCGAAAACTAGCTCGCAAAGGTAGGAATGCGGGCTCCTATCGTAAGACCGAATCTGCTCTAGCCGCCTGAACGGAAACGACCGCTTCTGTATCCGCTTTGATGTGCTTGAGAACTCGGGTGTGGATGCGGTGAATCAGAAAATCGCTCCACATCTGCCAATATCCCTCGGGCGCCATTTCTATTTCATACCATGTGCTGCCCTCGAGGCGCGTGCGTTTCCCCGGCAACTCGACCAGACGAAATTCGCCTCGGCGCGAACGCAAATAACCGTGTAAATGCGGTGGCGAAAGATTCTTGTACGGGCTCAGCTCGCGCATCGGATCGGGCGAACTAGCCACGTCGAAGGCGAGGCGTCTAGCAGGCTCCCACACCGTAATCGGTTCGACGAACGCACCCGTTGAAAATACGCAGTAGCGCACAGCACCCACGCCGGAGCCTTCGATATGCGCGGACTCGGGATATGCAACGCCCAAACTCGAAATCCAATCGGGCGGCGCCGTGATGGGGCGAAACCCGATCACGTTTTCCCAAACGCGATCGGGCGACGCGTTGATTTCCACCGACGATCTCACTTCGTGCAAAGTCCTTCCGGTCGTGTGCGGCGGCTCGAGCGCCATACAAACCGGCAATACGAGCATCGCAGAAATCGCGGGCGGCATCGCGCGATGCCCGCAAAGCGCCACGGCCCTTCCGAAAAATGAGCCGAGCAAACCCACTGTGAGAGCAATGGGAAATGCCATAAAAATGCAAACCGCGCCATCGTACGCGAACAGGAGGAAAGCCCCCGCCGCAAAGATAGACAGACAAGTGCTGAGCTTGATCGTGTCGATCGGATCGTCGGGATGTTTGCGGTTGAAAAGAAACCCGGCCAGCGCGCCCATGGCGAAAGGCGTTCCGAAAATCGTCGCTGCGGCGTACTGTTTTACAATCAGCGTGCTGAAACCGAAGACGGCTACCGCGAGCAGCAAAGCGGAGCCGATCGCAAGCGCCGCGGCAGGCAGGCGGCGGCCGGCCGGCAGCTCCCGGTTCGTCGTGCGAGCGTTCTTTGCGCTGGGAGAGCTCGGCGCAATCGCAAGCACCAGCATCAGGGCGAAATTTACGAATGGAATGAAAAAGACCACCGTCAACCAAGGCGAAAGGCCGGCGTCAATCGCGCGCCGTAGCGTGAGGCTCACTCCGATCCAGATAAACGGCAGCGCCCACAGCGCAAGCACCGGTAGCAGCCATGTGGGTGCGCCGGGAAGAGCGAGCGTCATCAAGGAGTGAACATGCAGCAGATAGTCTTCTGGCTCCCAATGAATGCCAGTCGCTCGCCAGACGAGCCAGGCATCTCCAAAGTACTTGACGATCATCAGCGCGACGCCGCTTGCAAGATATGCCTTGCGGTCGACTGTGCCATCGAGGGTAAACCAGAGACGGAGAAGGCGCGTGACTCGTTTCGCCATCGTCGGCCACCTCTTTTCTGAGGTGCATGATACACACGAGGCGTGCGCGCGGGTGAAAATGAAAGGATTTGAACTGGCTGCGCGTGGCGTACAGACTGGTAGCGTCAAAAATATTGAAACGGGCGAAGCTGAGGCATTGACGGCTCAGGCCGCAACGTTCGTAATTACTTACTGCACAGCAGACACTAATTCCACTCGGAAGTTTCCAAGAGGCATCTCCGCAACCAGCAGCACAGGTGTTCGCGCCGCGTCGTTCGTCAGCCACGCTGTGAAACTTGTGCCCGGCACTTCCTTTCCATGCTGAAACAAGCGGATTGAGATTTTCGATACTGAGAAATTTCCTGCTGCCACTGCTACCGTTTCGGCTGGAACGTCCAGCCGCGCCCGCATGTCGTACACATCGTGCCCGTCGTAAACCGGCGCACGAAACTCCGGCGTCTGCGCCCAGTCCACTCCCCGCAACGCATACGCCGCGCCGAGAGGATCGCGTGTACCGGGCGTGACCACAACTCCTGCCACATGGGCTCGCGGCGGTTGGCCTTCCGGCAAGAAATGAAAAACTTCCGTCTGCTTCTGCCCCATCTCGTTTAAATACGTTTCATACTGCCGGCTTTCGAGCGTCGCTGCGTCGGTATAGGAATCGAATTGATCGTCCACCGCGATCATCGCCCGCATCGGACTTAGCGTGTGGGCCGACGCGCGAAAATGCCACGTTCCCCAGCCCATCAAATCGCGGCGCTCCGTAACCGTTAGTTCAATAGATGCTGCGTTCGTAAAGCTCGCCCACGTCACACGGTAGTCGAGCTTCTCGCCGATACGGAATGGCATCCGCGCGTCGCGAGGCACAGTCGACACCTTCTTCACACCGTGCCCGGGCGATTGCGCGCGCGCTGACGCGATCAGCACGCCGAGACATGTGCCCGCTGCGATCGCCCCGCACAAGATCAGTCCGGCGCGAGAAACCGATCGCCACTTCGGCTGGAGAAAACGAGGCAAACTCATCGGAATTTTATGAACTCGATATTCGATGCGTCCTTGTTCCCGTCTTGCCGTGGCAGCATCGCGAGGCACCTCCCGAGCCAATCCGCCCCGGTGAGCCGGAGCTTAAAAAAGCGGCGGCAAGCCGCCCGCACTCCAAACGAGCGTGCTATATTCAAGCGTACTCCAACGGCAACACGCCGGCCACCGCGTCCGACTCCGCATTGCTGCAAACAGCTCGGCGCGCCTCAACCGGGAATCTCAGGAGAATCCCCGCATGCGCTATCTCGTCACGGGCGGTGCCGGCTTCATCGGCTCAAATATCGTCGACGAACTTGTCCGCCGAAACCACGAAGTGGTTGTCCTCGACGATCTTTCCGCCGGCAACGAGTCGAATCTCTCAACGGTGCGGAGCAAAATCGATTTTCGCATCGGAAGCGTCACTGACCTCGCAGCGGTGGAATCGGCGGTGAAAGGCGCAGATTACGTGCTGCACCTGGCGGCTCGCACTTCGGTGCCGCGTTCCGTGAAAGATCCGCTCGACACGAACCACGTCAACATCGACGGTACGCTCAACGTCCTCGTGGCGGCCCGCGACGCAAAGGTCCGCCGCTTCGTATATGCCGCATCTTCCGCCGCCTACGGCGAAACTCCTACTCTGCCCAAAACCGAATCCATGCAGCCGGAACCGATTTCTCCTTACGGTGTGGCTAAATACGTTGGCGAACTTTACGCTCAGGTTTTCGGCCGCACTTACGGGCTCGAAAACGCCTCGGTTCGTTACTTCAACGTGTTTGGTCCCCGGCAGGATCCCACGTCGCAATATTCCGGCGTGTTATCGCGCTTCATGCTTGCCGTAATTCAGAATCAGCCGCCCGCGATTTACGGCGACGGCGAACAGTCACGCGACTTCACCTATATCGACAACATAGTGGACGAAACGCTGCGCGCCTGCGATGCCAAAGACGCCTCCGGAAGAGTTTTCAACGGAGGTACCGGCGCGCGAATCAGCCTCAACCAGGTGATAAAGCTCCTCGAAAAAATCACAGGCAAGAAAATTCAACCTCAATACGACCCGCCTCGCACCGGCGACATCCGCGATTCACAGGCCGACATCTCGCTCGCGCGAAAAATCCTGGGCTATCAGCCTGTCGTTGAATTTGAGGAAGGCCTCCGCCGCACTTGGGCCTGGTACTCCCACGCTTATACAAAAAGTTAGTTTCTGCCCGATGTGTTCCACAGCTTTCAAATGGTTGATTCTCTACTTTTGTCCTTCCACGCTCTGTGCGATGTTACGCGATCTTAGTGATTCATCTGGGTCATAAAGAACGTAAGTAGCGTGCGGTTGAAGCTGTCGTGGAATTCCTCGCGGCTGAAACCCGGCGGATCGGCGCAGATCATGGGCGCCACCCTTGCAAGCGCTCTGCTGCAAGGCGCGAGAAAAACGAAATGATCCACACCCGGTACCACGTGCTCCTCGGGCCACTTCGGCAACTCTTTGCGCACCACCTCGGAATTCCAAGCATTCGGCGACTGGTTGTCATTGAAGGTACGCCACAACTGGACGGGAACCGAGACTTGCTTCAACCCGCCATCCGCAAATAAAAAACCAACCGCCGGCGCTACCACCACAGCGGCTTTAATCCTCGCGTCGTGAACCCAAACGGGGACGCTTGCAGGCGGTTCTAATTGGTCGCCATGCTGCTGCTTCACAAAATCGCACTCTGGGGCGGTGGGCCGCTTGGCACAAAACCGCGCCATTCGCTCGAGGTCGGGAGTGCCCCCAATTTCGACCAGCGTAGTAAATCCACCGAGGGAAAATCCAAACATGCCGATGCGCTCAGGATCGATCTGACTGTGATCCTTCCATTTGTCCAGCAGATAGTCGAGCACCACGTGGCTTTGGCGCGGCCTGTCAATCAGGTCGATTCGATTGCCCGTATAACTCTGATCCCCAGTGTTGTCCCCGGTATGAGTGAGGGCTGCCACTACGAATCCTGCCTTCGCGAGGGCGAGCGCCGTATCGTAGTGGCTCGCGAGTGAGCCACTCGTTCCATGCGAAATCAAAACCAATGGGAGTTGCTTTCCTGAAACCGGCGCGTCGGTAGCAACTGATTGCACGAACATTCCCAGGGGCGAATCAACGGCGGGCGAATCGCTCGGATACCAAATTGCGACCGCGAGCGGCTTACCGGCGGGATCGGGCACATTTACCTGCTGAAACCCTACGCTTATCGCAGGCTTTGCCGCGGTCAGCAGAGTGGCCAAGACCATGACGAACATGAGGCTGCCAAATTTCATTCAGTCCTCCCCGGAAAAAACCATATCTCTTTTCTCACCGCGCGCTATTTGGACGCGACTGCAGCAGTTTCGCGATCTATTTATTTTCGTTGGTTGAGATGTTCCGGCAGTTCCACGAGGGTATCCAGCAGCAAGTCCGGCGGATGCGCTTTCATTCCTTCCATCCCCAGTCCGTATGTGACGCCGCATGCCCACGTGCCCGCATTTCGCGCCGTGCGGACGTCCACATCCGAGTCACCGACGATCATCGCCTCGCGCGGCGCCGCGTTCAACTCGCGCAAGAGCGTTTCCGTCCCCATCGGATGCGGCTTCTTTTGTTCGAAGCTGTTGCCTCCGTAGACGTAGCGAAAATGTTGCAGCAATCCAAGCCCATCCAGAATCGCGCGGCTGAAATGCACCGGCTTGTTCGTCAGCACCGCCATCGGATGGCGCTCGAGAAGCGCGAGACCTTCGCGCACGCCCGGATAAGGGACCGTGTTGTCGAGCATGTGCGCGCGGTAGTAACTCAGAAAATGCGCGAGCCCCGTGTCCACTTCCTCGTCGCTCGCCCCTTCGCCCAACGCGCGACGCACCAGCATCGGCGCGCCATTTCCCACGTAGCTGTAGATTGTCTCCGGAGAGAGCGGCTGGCGCTTCATGTGCGCCAGCGTGGCATTCACGGCGTGCGCCAGGTCAAGCTTCGAATCGATCAGCGTCCCGTCCAGATCGAAGATCAGAACGTGCACTTCGGCAAAACGGTGATTGGATCCCGGCAACGATTCCCCCGCCCATCGCGCACGAGCCGAGCGAGCTGTGAGAATGACCGGCTCGCAAAATTAATGCGCGTAAAATAAGCGCACCCATTGTAAATCGAGTACTCGGGATTTCCATTCAATGGAGTGTCGCTAGCGTTTCGGAAAGGTAGTAGCCTTTGCGCGGGTCGGACTTGAATTGGGCCTTTCGTCCTTAAGCATGATGAGCTTGGCTTCGCCCCTTGGTAATCGCGGGCTCCCAGTACGTTTCCCTACAGACCCGACACTCCCGTCGGGCTCTACCGTCCACCGATACGGGCGCTTGCAAATGAATCGCGTTGCCGCTGCTCTCCCAGCATTTCGGACAGAAAGGAGCATCGTCTCCCTCCAGAAAATAGTAATCGGATCCTGGACGAGTGTGCATCCTTGCCGACAAGTCCAACTGTTGTTTGAGGGTTGTCAGTTCGGAGGCAAGTTCGCGGTTGTGGCTTTCTGTCGCGAAAACTTCTTTCTGCAAATCGAGGACCAGCTTCACCAGCTCGCGGTCGGTGGTGTTTCTGATTATTTTCCTGATCTTTTTGAGCGTGTTGAGTGGGTCCATCTTCGGATACTGTACTAAGAAGTGGAGATTCGATAGTTTAGGAAGCGCCGCAGGAAAATACTACTGGTCGAAGGAACAGTGGGCGGAACAGTTGAGGGAACAGGTCTATCTGTGGAATCGAATCATGTTTGGCGATACTTCCCCAGCGCCGCTGCAATCACGCATTGTTCTGGCGGGCTGTCGCAATACCGACAGGCGCCTTCTTAAAGTCAAATGAGACCACAGTGCTCATGTAGCCGGGCAGTTTTCATCATTTGTTCATCCAACTGTAACGAACCGAAGGCTAGAAACAACGTTCCCCTGCTGGTACTGTAGGAACTTCCTGACGAAACTCCTCATAATCCTGAAAGGGTTGAACCGCGGCACTTTGCAAATGGTCTTGCTCCGAACGCTGATGTTTCTCGGCTTCTTCTGTGGCGTTTTTCCGCCACGAGCCTCTGCGCAAAATCTGCCCACTGAGAAATGTCCACGTCCGGCTCCGGGCAGCGCAATTGCCGAGCCCGAAGATCTGCGCAGTGAGAACGGCGTTCTGCGAGTGAATTTTTTCTATTACAGCTCGGTCGACTCGCGGGGAAGCCTGCGTTACTGCTATGTGACGGACTCCGGAGCGCAGTCGCCAAATCTGCGCGTACATCCCGGCGATCGGTTGATCATCAATTTGAAGAATGAAATTGTCGCCCCAATGAAGTCCTCGTCCGCGTCGCCACAACATGCGGTGATGGCCCAAAGTTGCGCTGGCGGTGGCGCGATGACAGCTTCCGCCACGAATCTTCACTTTCATGGACTCGCAATCCCGCCCATCTGCCATCAGGATGAAGTGCTCACAACTTCCGTGCTTCCCTCGGACGCTCCGTACGAATATCGTGTTCAAATTCCCGCGAATCAGCCTCCCGGCCTCTACTGGTATCACCCGCACCTGCATGGATTCAGCAAAGTCCAGGTTCTCGGCGGGGCGTCGGGCGCGCTGATTGTCGAAGGAATCGAACGGGCAAATCCCGCGCTGGCAGGCCTTTCCGAGCGCGTAATCGTGATTCGCGATCAGGATTTGCTTCACCCGGACGCTCCATCCGCGGAATCCGGCACCGTCGCGCCGCCCGTTGTCCTGGATGCCGACGGAGATGCCCGGAATACCGGCTCGGGAACTGGCAAGCCAGCAAAAGACCTGTCCGTAAATTTCATTCCGGCGCCCTATCCGAATTACGAAAAGGCCATCATTTCTATCAAGCCGGGCGAACGCCAGTTGTGGCGCGTGCTCAACGCCTCGGCGATTACTTACCTCAATTTACAGATGCTCTTCGACGGGCTGCCACAAGGTTTCGGCGTCGTCGCACTCGATGGCGTGCCCATCAACTGGAATGGCCTGGGCCGCGGACTAGTCTGGCAAACCCATCTCGGCTTGCCGCCGGGAGGGCGGACAGAATTCATCGTCACAGGCCCGCCTGATGGCGTGAAAGCGGAACTTCTGACGCGCAGCGTAAATACCGGCTCGGGCGGAGAAAACGATCCGGTTCGTCCTCTCGCCGTCATTGTCGCTTCCAAAGACGCGCCCGAACCCCGTTCGAAGCTTTCAGCATCTCCTGAACCTCTCGTTCGCTCGAATGCAGACTGGCTCGGGAAAATTCAACCAGTGCGCGAACGCAAGCTCTATTTCTCTGAAATGCTGCAGGATCCCAAGGATCCCAACAGCCCGACGACCTTTTACATCACGGCAGATGGCGAGAAGCCTGTGCTCTTCGACCCGAACTCAGCAATTCCCAATATCATCGTGCATCAGGGCGATGTCGAAGACTGGTATATTGAGAATCGCAGTCAGGAGCTCCACGCTTTCCATATCCACCAGATCCATTTCATGCTCCTGGAATGGTTCGGCATTTCGGTGAACGAGCCCTTTCTGCGCGACACGATCAACGTTCCCTTCTGGGACGGCAAGTCCAAATATCCCAGCGTCAAACTGCGCATGGATTTCCGCGATCCCTCGATCGTCGGCACTTTCCCATATCACTGCCATCTGCTCGAACATGAAGATGGCGGAATGATGGGGCTAGTACGAGTGGAACCTCGTGAGGATTCGAAAGAAAAATTCAAAAACGAACTCGAAGCAGCACCGCCCGCCGCCGCAAACTCGGGCGCCCGCCTCCGATGATCACGCAGCTGTGACTTTTTAACGATTCATTCACATAGCAATAACAAGCGCCGCGTATCCACGATGCACGCGTTTGGATCCAGAATCCGTCACGAGTTACTAGAAAGCTGCGGGGGTGGCGTGCGAATTTTGGACTCGAACCTAAACTTACCTATACAGGAGAATTCATGATTCGGGAGAATCTTCGCTGGATAGCGGCTCTCACGCTGGCCGCAAACTTGGCTTTCGCCCCGGCTACCTTAATGGCGGCGCCGGGAAACGGAGACAAGGACACAAGCAAGAACACGACTGGTGGCGGACCGTCCACTACCACGCCAATCAAGCACCTGGTTGTGATCTTCCAGGAGAATGTGTCCTTCGACCACTACTTCGCCACATATCCAAACGCCATGAATCTTCCTGGCGAAACCAAGTTTAAGGCCAAGGCCAATACTCCCTCCGTCAACGGGATCAGCCAGGGCTTGAAGGAACGCAATCAGAATTCGATTCTGCCCTTCCGCCTCGATCCGACCCAAAACTACACTTGCAGCCAGAACCACGATTACCTTCCGGAGCAGCAGGCTTTCGACAGTGGCTTGATGGACAAATTTCCTGAATTCACTGCGACTCCCTGCGGCTCGGCGTTTCCCGCTGTACAGAACTTGAACACCGCGATCGTAATGGGCTACTTCGACGGGAACACCACCACCGCCCTCTGGAACTACGCGCAGCACTTCGCGATGAGTGACAACTCCTTCGACACTAACTTTGGCCCCTCGACCCCAGGCGCTATCAACGTAATCTCCGGCATGACCGGCGGCGTTGATCCGTCGAAGGAAATCAACGTCACTCCCGACGAGGTCGCCGGAGGCAGCGTGATCGGTGACCCCGACCCATGGTTCGATGACTGCAATGCGCCACAGTTCGGCGCCGTCGGCCTCAAGAGCACGAACCTCAACATTGGCAACCTCCTCAGCGCCAAAGGCATTTCCTGGGGATGGTTTCAGGGTGGCTTCGCGCCATCCGGGTCTGTGAACGGCGTCGCGCAATGCAAGACAACGACAAATCGCATCGACGGCACCCCGGAAACGGCCTACAGTGCGCACCATGAACCGTTCCAGTACTACCCGTCGACGTCCAACCAGCACCACACGCCGCCGAAGAACGTCAACGAAGTTGGTCACGACGGTCAGGCGAACCACCAGTACGATTTGAGCTGGTTCCAGAAGGCTGCGATGGCGGGAAATCTTCCGGCGGTGAGCTATCTGAAGGCCAATCGCGCGCAAGACGGCCATCCGGGCAACTCCTCTCCCCTCGACGAACAGGTTTTCCTCGTCAACACGATCAACTTCTTGCAGACTTTGCCGGAGTGGTCGAGCACGGCAGTGATCATCGCGTGGGATGATTCTGACGGATGGTACGATCACGCGATGAGTCCAATCCTGAACCCGTCGAACACCAGCCAGGATGCTTTGACCGGCACAGGTGCTTGCGGCAACGGAGCAAACGCCCTCGAAGGAATCCAGGGTCGCTGCGGCTACGGTCCGCGCCTGCCATTCCTGGTCATCTCGCCGTTCGCCAAAGTGAACTATGTCGATAGCACTCTCATTGACCAGAGTTCAGTGGTTCGCTTCATTGAAGAAAACTGGGAACTCCCGCAGATCGGCAATGGCTCGTTCGACGAATTCGCTGGAACGCTGTTCAACATGTTCAACTTCAACAGCCCGGGCGGCAACCTCGTGTTCCTCGACCCGTCCACCGGCCAAGTGGTCTCAATAAAGCCGATGAACGGTAATGGCAATGGGGGCGGCAACTAAACGTTCGCAATTGACATTTCACGGCAAGCATTCCGCACCGATGGCTCGGGCCGCTCCATTGCCCGAGCCATCTGTTTTTTTTCGGCACGGGCGCACATTCTTTTCAATAGGGCACGGCCGGCCGTGACGCCCTGGCCCGCATCGTATTTCGACATGACGATCCCCGCCGACTCCAATCGTGTGGTCTTGGCCCTCGACCGCGCCATCGCGCGTCTCGACTTCCTCCGCCACTCCCTGTATCATGCCTGCCCATGAGACTTTCAGCGCGTAACCGCATCATCGGCAAAATCGAGGAAATTCATGTCGGCGACATCATGGCGCACGTCGTCGTCCGCTCGGGTGAAGTGATTATCGAAAGTGTGATCACGCGGCGCAGCGCTGAGGAAATGAAACTGAAGGTTGGCGACACGGTCGGCGCCATTATCAAATCAACAGAAGTGATTTTGGAAAAAGCCTAGCGGCGGCGCCCTTCCGCCGTTTCGCCAGTGAGAGCACCAACCAGACAGAATCGGGCTTCGTGAATCTTTCCATTCGACAAGCCGGCAAAGCAACAATCGTCGACGTAACCGGCGATATCACTCTCTACAACGCGCCCCAGCTCCGCGCGATGCTCGTCGAGCAGTTGAAGGACAAGAAAGCCGCGCGCCTCATCATCAATCTCTCTGAGGTGAAATACATCGACAGCGCCGGCGTCGCCTCGCTCGTCGAAGGTCTCAAGATATCCCGCGAGCTTAAGACCGGCTTCGCCCTCTTCGGCCTCCAGCGCAGCCCGCGCCAGGTGCTCGAGCTCACCCATCTCGTCAAAGTCTTCTCCATCTTCGAAACCGAGCCCGAAGCCCTGGCCGCCCCGTAAGAATCTCAATCCCGATTTGACTCTGCGTTCGAGAAGGATTTCAGCTTCTCCTGCAATTTTTACCCAGTCCCGTTACTCCAATATTCAACTAAGTAATTTATAAACTATGACTTACAGGCCACGCCCGTGGAGCCCCGTTTGCGCTCAAAATAGGGCACTCTCGTAAGGAGGAAAGCATGTTGGTATCCAGAAGGCACGGACTCCTCGTGTCTGCCTTATCGCTTTTTCTTTGCGCGGCCATGGCTGCATGCTCGCAAAATTCGCAGGCGAGTAATTACAAAGACCCATCGAACGCCAAGCCAGGTTTTCTGAGTGGTCTTTTCAGTTCCACCAAACCAGTCACAGTACCTGAAGGGACGGATCTAGCCGTCGTGCTCGACCAAACTCTTTCGAGCGCACAAAATCGATCCGGCGACAAATTTCAGGCCAGTCTTGCCTCTCCCGTCGTAGTCGATGACAAGACGGTGATCCCGCAGAACTCGCGCGTCATGGGCCATGTGGTCGACGCTCGTCCTTCCGGCCGCCTGCGCGGTGTCGCACGGCTCGACCTTACACTCGACACGGTTGAAATAGATGGAAAGTCTTATGACATAGCTACAGCCGATAAAGGTCGAGTCGGGAAAAACCACAACAAACGAAACGGCATCCTCATCGGCGGCGGAGCCGCCTTGGGTGCGCTCATTGGGGGCGTCGCAACGGGCGGTGTCGGTGCGGCGATCGGTGCCGGAGCAGGAGCCGGCGCTGGCACAGCCGGTGCGGCGTATACCGGCAAGAAAGACGTCCGCGTCCCAGCGGAGACAACCTTAACCTTCCAGTTGGTTCGGCCTGTCACGATTCCCATCAAGAAAACCTGATTCCGTCTCAGCCGGCCGCTCCCGACGAGGCCCGCCTTTCTTCCCCGAGCGGGCCTCGCGCGGTTCGCGGCTTTCGATTTTCTCTTTTCTACTTTCCAATTCTCTCAATTCAGCAATCCCTTAAACCGCTTGCCAAACATTTCGGCCGCGGTTTCGTCCGATACAAACCGGTTCAGCATGCCTAGATCGGCGTTGATAATCACGTCCGTGTCCGTCACCTCCACGGTCCCTGTAATCGGCGTGCTCAACATAGCCATCTTCGCCGAGAGCTCGAAATTTAGCACCGCCCCCTGCCAGCTCTTCGATTTCACCGCCAGTTGCACGGGAATCCCCGCGTTCGGTCGCGACATCTCATCGAACGACCGGTCGATCGTCTGTATTACTTCCGCCTTGCTGCGATTGTGCGCAATGGTTATCTTCATTCGAATCCTTCACCTCGACTACCATGCTGCGCGATTGCTTTTCGTTTGTCCATATGCGTCCAATGGTAGCCAGTTTATCGAGTTCGCCTGTATTTGCGGGCGTTTGGAGTCGCTGCAAACCGGGTGACGCCTCGAGGGAGCTAAAGAATGAGAAACTATCAACTGCGATCGGCATTACTTTCGCTTTTTCTGCTGCTGTTTGTCGCGAGCGGCCCATCGCTGGCGCAAGAGCCACCTGTACAACAGCCGCCCGATAACGTCGAAGGCAAATGGATCATTCACGCCCACGATCCCGACGGCGGCGTTTCCACGAAGTATATTGAGATCAAGCAGAACGGCATGCAGCTCACCGGTCACTTCAAGGGTCCGCACCAGTCGGGCGGGATCGAAGGCACCGTGAACGTCCACCACATCGTTTTTCGCACGAAGACGCGGGATGTGCTCACCTTCCGCGGCCGAATCCAGGGCGACAAGATGAGCGGAAATTTTGGAAATCGCGGCCGCCACGGAACCTGGGTTGCCGAACGCACGAGTTTTTGATCCGCGGCAGCCGAAGACTTCACCAATCCTGTGGCAGCGTGATACTGGGGTCCTTTCGAGACGCGGCCTCCGGCTGCTACAATAATTCTCTTTCGCGTTGCTCTGGTTCCTGTTGAGGCCCACATGGCTGAGATTCGCCCCTTTCGAGCTTACCGCTACGATACCAACCGCGTTGCACTGAAAGATGTGCTGACGCAGCCCTACGACAAGATCACGCCGGAGATGCAGGAGCGGTATTACGCGGCCAGTCCTTACAATTTGATAGCGATTGAGAAGGGTAAGCCAACTCCAGGGGACACACCCGAAAACAACGTGTATACGCGGGCGGCGGCGAAACTCGAGGAATGGATCGCGGCGAAAATTCTGGTGCAGGACCAGGCGCCATCAATTTACGTGTACGCGCAGGATTATCTGGTGCCCGGGACGCAGACGCGGCGAACGCGAATCGGGTTCATAGCGCTGGGACGCGTGGAAGATTACAGCGCGGGCGTGGTGTTCCCGCACGAGCGGACGCTTTCGGCGCCCAAAGTCGACCGCATCGAGTTGCTGCGTCACACGCGTGCGCAGACGGGGCAGCTTTTCATGCTGTACGACGACAAGTCGCGAAAGATTGAGACGCTGCTAGAGGATATTGCGCGACGAAACGCCGCGATCGAGATGCGCGATGAATTTGACGTGCTGCACCGGCTCTGGCCGGTGTCCGATGCGGACACGATCCGGCGAATTGAAACGGCGATGGCGCCGCAGAAGCTCGTGATCGCTGATGGCCATCATCGCTATGAGACAGCGTTGAACTTCAGAAACGAAAATCGCGAGAAGGCCATCGCGAAAGGTGAGAAATCCGAGCCCAATTCTTCGAGTCCCCCTGCCGGGGACAACAACGCAGCGTACGAGTTCGCGATGATGACGTTCATCAACACGCATTCGAAGGGCCTGACGATTCTGCCCACGCACCGGCTGGTGCGCAATCTGGACGGCTTCGATTTCGAGCGCTTTCGCAAGAGCGTGGGGCCCTACTTCGATTGGTATTCGTATCCGTTCGCCGATGCGGACGAGCGCGCGGCCAGTTACGCGGAGTTCCGGCGCGATTTTGAGGGATCGAATCATGGGCGGCGCGGAGTCGGGGTGTATTCGGGAGTGGCCAATCGTGGCGCGAATGCGTTCTATTTATTTCTGCTGCGGCGCGATGTGGACCTCGAGCAGCTACTGCCAGATCTGACCGAGGCCCAGCGCGGGCTGGACGTGGTGCTGCTGCATCGCGTGATGCTGGAAAAGGGCTTGGGGATTACGGCGGAGGCGGTAGAAGCGGAGAAATTTATTTCGTATGAGCGCGAAACGGAAAAAGCGATTGCCGCCGTGGATCGCGGCGAAGCGCAAATGGCGTGCCTGCTGAAGCCGGTGCGCGTGGAGCAGGTAACGGAGATTGCCCTGGCAGCCGGCGTGCTGCCGCAGAAGTCCACGGATTTTTATCCGAAGCTGCTGAGCGGCGAAACGATTTTCAGGATTGAGGGAACACTGAAATGATGGGCAGGATAATCCTAATCGGATTTTTTCTGGAAGCCGTGGCATTCGTTCTTGGCCATAATGAACCAAACTGGCGCTTCCTCTTTCTGGCTTTTAAGATGGGGCGGGGTAGGCAAAAGCGAAACCGCCTGGGCTTGTGTGACTTTCGAGCATTGGATAGAATTGCTGCTAGATTAGAACTGCACGCCTAGACCAGAACGCCGACTTGTGGTGAAAATCGAGCTGGAGGCAAAGCGTGCGGAAATCCCCCAGAATTAACCAGAAATCACCTAAAAAGCTCCGGTCTTACCTCCCAGAACCAAAGGTTTTGCGGATTCAGCAGCGCCACATCACCGGGGAGACAAACAGCGAAATTGCGCGTGCCGAAGGATGCGACAGGCATACCGTTGGCCGGATTGTCAAAGCTCCTGAAATGGCAGCTTACATCGAGGAGATGAGAGCGCGTTTCCACGGCTTTGCACCGCTCGCGTTAGATGCAGTTGAACACGGACTGACAATCTCGAAGGACGCAAAGTTGGCTTGCGAGGTTTTGAAGGCGATCGGCGTCATTGAGCCGGCAGAGAACAGAATTCCCGTGGAAGATGAGGCGGCGCGAGAGGCACGGCTAGAGGTGGAGGCAGCAGGTAAGCTCGCACTGATGGTACTCGAAAAGCATAAAGTTTATGGAACCGAGCTTCCACCGGGACTGGAGAAATTGAAATCGTTGAGAAAGCCAGCGATCAATAAGGGACAAGAAGAAGACGACGAAGACGAATCGGAATTTTAGCAGAGACTGCGTTCTTCTTGGTCATTAAAATCGGCGACGACAGCCATGGTTTGTGGTGCAGGCTTAGCACGCCTGTTTCTGGCCTGCATGATATAGAGTATACATATACTATAATAGTTATATATATGTTTATAACTTAAAATCGTCGTACAGGGGTAAGACAGCCGCTCGCCGTGGAAATAGCGGAAACGGCAGCGTCTCCACCCTCCTACTCCCAATTGAGTATGTCTATGAGCCTGCGATTCCATTTTGCTATATCTTCAATTTAAACATAGAGCGCAGCAGGTTCCGATGAAAGGTTGGAGCGAAAAGGTGTCCAACTTCTGAGTTCGCATGGCAGGCGGCAGCAACAGCAGCGGCTGCGATGGAAAAGGCGACTTCTTCTGCGCGGCTCAAGGCCAGATTCCGAACAAGCTCTCACCCATCACCTTGGGTTCTGACTTCGTAGAATGTTGGCTAGCCGCTTCGAAGGTGGGAGTCGTGGAGGCAATCGCGGCCTAGGCGCTAGGCCAAAAAAAAAGGCCCCACCATCATACTGGCGGGGTCCCGGAGGATTCAAGACCGGTAATTCAAGTCCATGTGTAACTTATCCACCGAATTCGAGTTGGCTAGGCTTGCACTCGCCGAGCAACCAACAGAGTTACGAGCAGACCCGTTCCAAACAACAGCGTGGCAGCGTCAATCGGGAGTTGGCCGCATGGGCTACCGATAGAACTCTACTTGGTCTTTATTTCCTGTTTCTGTTGGCCTTAAAACCGAACGACGGATTCTCGTGCGTGCCGGTAATTTTGATCGGTATCTCGGTGGCCCCATGATTGTCCGTAAAGTGTCTGTCGAAGGGTTTCAGCACGACCGATCTCCATCCCGTTGTCGTTTGCGACAGCTTTGCCTGTAGCCGCAGATTTCCGTGGAAATCCATCTGGCCGCTGTCGAGATTATAAGTGCCAACGAGTGCTACCGACGCCCCTTCCACATGAAAGCTCAAATTTGAGAAAGTGACGTTGCACCTCTCCAGCCTAAAATACGCCTGGAGATCCGACACCTCATCTGCGACATCCAAATCCTTAGGTTTCCCCTGTCCTCTGCGGCTGAGTGAATCCACCTTTCGTTGCTCAACGGAATTTGTAAAGTGAACCTCGCCGAGACCGAATTGACCTGCGAGTTGCATTCGTTCCATCAGATCTTCGTCGCCCTCCGGAAGCAAAACCTCGGCTTCCAGTTGCGCCGAGCCGGTCATAACGGGCCGATTCACCTTCACGGTGAGTAAAAGCAAATCTTCAATCCGGGCATGGTCCGAGGCCACATCGAGAATGATGGTTGGGCCTTTGACGTTCGGTCGAGGCCCCACCACTTTGCCATGCGTCACGAGCGTCGTGTGGAGAAACTTTGCAGTAACGTTTGAGAGAATCGTATTTCCATTCGTGCCGTCGACGATGACCGAGAAATCCGTGTGTAGCGCTAGCGGATGGGCGCTCGTGCGCAGTGCGAAATTCGGCGTATCGGTCGCCCCTTCCACCTTGAGGTAATCGAGCAGACCGCTGAACGTGCCCGTTGAGGTTAAGGTACCGCTGATGCCCTTTAGTCCTCCAAGGTCGGCGTCGCGCAACACGTAATTCCCGGAGCCCGGAGTTTCGCTCGGCTGATCGGCTTGCCACGGTCCAAACTCGCCATCGCAATGAATCTCGCCGCGAGGCTTTGGATTAATGATGACCGCGTGAAAAGCGACGGGCTGTTCAAAATCCACGTTGTTCATCACGAGCTTGTGGATCACGAATTCATTGGGAGGATCGCCCGCGTGTTTCCTTAAGATCACAACTAGCGCGTCATCGGCATCGATTTCGTCGATCATGATCGGATACTTTTTTGTGAGGTCTTCATCGGTTCCATGAGTCAGGGGTGGGCCTCCTGAGTCTCGCGGCGGCATGTGAATCTGCAGCCCCTCCAATCGCACTCTTCCGATTTCATGCCGCTTTCCCAGGAAAGCTGAAAGGCCGGCATTGACGGTTACTTGACGCACCTCGATCAGCGGCGGGATGTCCGTCCTCCCCTGGTGGCGCATTATCAGGTCATTGATGATCACGCGGACGCGCGGGAATAGAACGATGTGGAAATCGGAAAACTGGACGCTGCTCTGAAATTGAGCCTGCAGCGATGTCTCTACCCGATGGCGAACGATTCGGCGAATCGTCGGCTTGAGGGCGTAGCTCGCCGCGATAAGGGCTAAGCAAACGAGCGCCACAACCGCCCCTACAATCACCATCGATCTGCGCGAGACCCTTTTGGGCGTCTCCTCCGTCATATCCGTGTGCCTCTTATGGTCATTGATGATCGGAAGTTAGATACCTGAATGGTGGCAGAAAAGGGCGTATTAAATGGATCACTATGAACCGATCCACACCCTATGCTCGTGCTTTGCACGAAGCAATGCTGTCCCGTTTGGCACACTCCGGTGTTAATTCATTCTGGTGGAGGCCTGAGAAGCAGCCTGACGGTGTGGGACTTGGAGACTCATTCCGCAAATCCGATCCCGGCCGCCTTTTTTCGCGGGTTGCGGCGTAGATCGCCTATCAGGCACCGCCTCCCCACGGAGCCGCTAACCGCAGAGGAGCCATTGCCCGCCGTCGCTCCCATTGCACTCCGTGCGCTGAAGGTCGAGATCAAGTTTATGATCTGGCTCAGAAAGCCTGGCTCCTGGGCCTTGCTGGCAAGGGTCGCAAGCATCGCGACCGAGCCGCCCTGCAGCGCTTTTTGAATGTCGTCACCCGATTCACCTGTGTTGGAAGCAAGCCCAAAGAATCGAATCAGGCGAAATTTGTTCTTCCAATGAATCTATTAGTGGGCTCATCGAGTCTCCCTCCTCCCAAATCCCACGGTGAGCGCCTGTTATCGACGTCGCTGTTAGATGCCGGCGACGTCGTTTCCGTAGTGGCGCCAGTGAAATCGTTACCGACCCGATCTTAGCTTTTGTGTGTAGCGTTCCGGAAGTTTTAGCGGCAAACAAAAACTAAAGCGCCGACGGTGCTGGATGGGAGCGGTCCGCCGGCGCCGCGTTGTGGGTGCTTTAGCTGCGGCGAGTCAAACAGAAAGAGCTTGATTGTTTTAAGAATCTCAAAATCAGTCCAGGCTGGCCGGGGATTCGAAATTCTGCGATTCGCAAAATATACGAGCGGGTTACACTCGCCGGCCTACTCTCTGACGACATACCATTTATCGTTGCATTCAGTCACGCCAGTCGCGTCCGATATCGCCTTTTTCCAAGCGTCAGCTTCCCCTTGAGAGCCGAACGGAGTCGCTTGTTCAGGGCTCGGAGACCAGAAAGTCTTTCCGTAGGGCTCAGCTAGAGGCTTAAGTTTGCCCAAATCAACGCTCAGATATTCCATTGGCAACCCAGCGACAAACTGCTGATTCCAACAATGCTATTGCACGCCAGGTGGCGGCGGAAACCCCGTCTATATTGGGGCGGAGTCGCCCATCTCGCCCGACGTTTGGCCGCCCGATCGAGTTCGATCCCGTTACGCCCTTAATGGTGGATTTGTGGGCTACCCGCCGTCTTACTTCGTGCGAAAAATCGCAGTCGCTCTACCTTCGCACGTTCCGGCAGCCTCAGCCAGCCTTGCTACACCGAGAGAAGCCGGCCGAAAAACGACCTATAGCGACGCAGTGCAAGACGGAGATCCTCGGTCGAGATATTATCAGCGTGGTCCCATTGGCTCTCGAGTTTCGCTCTTTCCGCCGCGAACATTTCAGCCAGACGCTTCATCGCCACTGCGACAAGACTATCTGCCTGCTCTACCACTCGTCGAGGCTCATCAACAAAACTTACTTGGACCGCATCCCATCGGGCGCGAAAATCCTTAGTTTCTTCGGGCAAAAAGAGCGGCGCCGCCTGCTCGTCAATAGCCGGAGCGGTTGCGGCTCCGGCGGATGAAGCACCGCCACCAGAGGTTGAAGCAGCGACAGCTCGCACCTCTGGTCGAGCGTCCACACCGGCCAAAGTCGCAGTCATCAGCTCTACATCCGACTTCTCGTCTTTTATTTTATTTGCTTCGTCCACTGGATTGCCTCCTGTTTGCTTGCATCTGTTAAGTTCATGGATCTACCTAGAAATTGCAGTCAATCCGCTGAGTCCAATCCGCGGAGTTTGTGTGGTTGGTTATGGAGAAGTAACGCGGTCTTAGGGTTTTTCAATGACTTTTTCCGCCCTGCCGATGTTTTTCTGGATTTTCCCGGTAATGTTCTCAACGATGCCTTCGCCTTCCAAGTCGGGATCGTTCGTCAGTTGGCCCGCCTTTTCCTTAATTGTGCCCTTCACCTCGTGAACCTTCCCGGTAATCTCGTTCTCAGTACTCGGCTTCATGTTGTGGCCTCCTTAGACGGCTTTGGTCTGCACCTACCTAGCTATTACCGAATAGCTATGTTAAGCTATATGACATAACATAGACAGAGCGTATTGTTTATTGGTTTACAGCGCGCGTAAAACCCAAACGATCACACAGACAACCACTATGGTTCCTAACAGTCCATATCCCAACATTCTAGCCTCCTCAGGATCCTCGGATTCAGAATCCCAGGCATCACTTTGAACCAACTGCCCCGCCAATGTATGTTCCGTTTGGCACACAATCCGAACAATTTGTGGCTACCCGTCGTCTTGTTTCGCAGGTCTAGGCGCAGGAATTCATATTTCTTGATCGTTGTCTTCTGGTTGCTTTCCCGGACAACTTGAGTTCGTGCAAGCATCGGGTTTTTTGATGTCTTTCTTGATAGGTTTATCCAAGAGTAGTCCGCAATGCGGGCAAGCGGGATGTTCTACGCTCAACTAGCTCCTTCAGTGACTGACGGATTTCATAGCTGCGGTATAACCCTTCTCCGCACAGCAGCGGTTTCGATGACGCAACGGAACCTGGCGGCCAAAGGCAGCTTCCAGGCGGCCAAACTGCAAAGGTCCGCCCGGACTACCGTGTGCAGTCACTCCACGAGGGACATGGCCGCCAAGGTCCCATCCAATTAAAGAATGACAGTAACAATAGTCAGGATCACCGTCTGTCCAGTTCTGCACAGATAAATCGGTTGGCTGTCTTCGTTATTGCGGTCGACATTCCTTCGCATGATGCGCGACATGCGGGAAAAGATCGGCTCCTGCCAATAACGTTCCTAAATCGAGTGGGCGAAGCGGCAGATCAAAGGTGTCGACCAAAGAATCGTCAGCCCAGAAAGATATGCACGCATCACCTGAGGTGGAGTGATTGCTGAAGAAAAACGTACTTGCCGCGCGAAGTGCGCTTACCCGTGCAGGACACAAAATGAGTAGTACTATTTCCTTGAAAGCTCGGCCCTGAAATGGCCTTCAACATCGTCACGACTCAGCGGGCTTCTTGCATTGGTCAATACGACCGAATAGACCACCTTATTCCCTTCAGTCTGGGCGGTGATAAATGCCCGGTCGTGCGGAAGTTCCTGGCAGGTGAATTTAACTTTTCTGCCGTCTTCGAGCGTCTTGACCCATTCTTCGTCGGGCATGCTCAAAGCTCCTGGGGCGAGGTTCATGGCTAGTATCTCACCGTCGAGTGGCTAGTCTGGTTTCGTTAATTGCGGTCCGACGCCTCTGGCTGTGACGGTAACATCGACATGAGCACCTTTGCGGAGCTTCACATCATCACCGTGTTCGTCAGTTAAGTTGTTTTTAATACGGAGAGTTCGATATCGCGGGTCGGCCTCGTCTATAGCAATCTGCGCTTTTTCCGATTGGCGCGGACCTGAGGATAGGATGATTTTGTCGACGGTTCCGGGCATAGTCGTACTTGGCTGTTCTGGAATTCGTGAAGTATCGAAATTCAATTGCGCTATTTTAGCGGACTTAGCCATGCGCGGCTTCGCCATTTCCTTCGTGACGCTGGCACGCGTCGCGTTATCGCGTTGTGTCTTTCTCTTCTTATGAGGCATGCTCACATCATGACAGTCGAGATAGTAGATATACCGTTCCCTTTTGCACAGTTCCGAGGTATGCAAGCGTGATTTTTGAAAGTGTGCAAAACCGGACAGACTCAGAAAATCGCTCGCATTATAAGTATGCGTAAGCTGGGGCACCGACGGATGCCGATCCCCTTTGACAGATTGACGACAGTCGGTCCCCGGCACCTTACATTCAAGGGTGCAGTGGAGCCACGAATGATCCGCCAGTGGCGAGAACGAATTCAGTTGATTCCTGATTTGCTATTCCTTGCGGGTGTTTCCGTCCTCGGATTTACGGGTATAGTCGGTTCTGGCATCTTCATCGACTATGTGATTCACCACTAACCCTCTTTCAAAGGTTCGACGCACTCGGCACTTTCCAAAAGTGTGCAAAATTGAACAGTAGCTTGAGAACGCTATTCTCTAAAATCGCTCTTCAAATAACAAAGTTTGGAGAGGAGAGCCGTGAGCGAGCTGCGCTACCCGGAGTGGCAAAAGACCTACCACGATGCGTTGTTGGAGCTAAACCCGCAGAAGCTCGTTCAGCGGGTGAATGAAGCGGAAACAGCAATCTTATCCCGCTTACAGGAAATACGAATTGGTTCGGATAGTCGCTTGGAAGCACAAGCAATAGAAGATGCCCTCAATGGTTTGCGTGTTCTCAAAAACGAGACAGTGAAGTTCAAAAGGTCTCAAAATGCTGGCGCACACTACAATACGATCGGAGCGGAGAGCGATTAGAGTCGAAACTTTTGTATAGCTTTTTTGTCTGGCGCTCTTTTGCTCCCCCACAGGTTTCTTCTTGTTTCGTCGTCTTAAGATTGTGTCCGCAAGTGAACAGCAATCCGGAACCACAGTGTCTAATATTATTATTCTAACGAATGGAAGCGCGGCCGAGGCCGCAAGCGGCGGATGGGAGTAGTTTATGAATGACCTGAAGCACTCGGAACAGCAAACGCATTCCCTGGAAACTTTGACCGAGCTAAACCCGCAGGAATTGCTTCAGCGAATTCATGCGGCGGAAACAGCGATCTTTTTGCGCTTGCAGGGAATGCGAGGCAGCTCAATAGAACTCGTGGAAGGACAGGCGATCCAAGATGCCTTGGACAGTTTGGTGCGTCTCACGAAAGAAACACTGGAATTCGCCGATTCGCTAGTCAAAGTGACTCGGATCGCCGGCAGAGCTTGGGCTTAGGTCTCCGAGAAACCCCGTCTATATTGGAGCGCAGGCGCCCATCCCGTCCGACACTTGGCTTCAGGCCGACCGATCGAGTTCGACCACTCTACGCCTTTAATGGTGGTTTCGTCAGATCGGACAGGGAGCGAGTACGTTCTTCAAGCCATTTAGTAGGGCGTTTGCGTGCCCGCGAGATCCTAGTCCTCGGTGTTCCGTCGCACGTAATCACGTCTGAACCGGTATAAAGGCCCTCTCCCTCACACGCCCGGCAACGCATCGCAAACGAGCGCTCGGTGAACGAACGCACGGAAAGCGAGCGTACGATAAGCTCATCACCACCGCTCGTCGGCTGTTCTCCGAATCCCCCTTCGTTGGCTGCCGTAGAGGACGAAAGCGAGATTGGTTGATGGCAATGAAGACAGAGAACTCCGCGATATTTCTGTTTCGCTTCAACTATCATTATTTACCTCGCCCGTGAGTTAGGAGCTGGAAGAATGAATTCTACGCTCGGCCCGGCAGATATTGAGCGATACGAAGGTGAGACAGATGTTGTGAACGGGATGGGCTCACTGTCAGCGTGTCGAACTCCCACCCCGGCACGCAAAAGGCTGCGACTCGTATTCCGACCCCTACTTCCTTGCCGATTCTTTTCTCGATTCGTTTCTAGGCGAATTCTTGTCGAGTACCCTGACCAGATGACGGCCGGATTCCGGAACACCGACTTTTCCGTCGATCACGATCTCTCTTGCCGTGAGTTTGCGGCCATAGACATCTTGGGTGGCGTCATCGTCGGGTCGAAGCGTAGAACCCTCGAGCGAAACACCAGCAAAAAGACCACGGGTGCGCGAGTAGCTCAGGATTTCCGCGCGCATGTAGGCATCCGTATCCGCAGAAGCGTCGCGCCCCACAGGGCCTGCCGCCACCGAGGCGTCGCCGCCCAATTTCACCTTGCTGCTGAGAATCGAATCCGCACCTCTCTCGTTCATTACAAGCAGCACGAGGTCCGTAGCCTGTCCGCCGATTTGGAATCCAATACTGCCGCCTTCGAGTGCGTACATTGCAGGCGAACCCCACGGTCCTCGGAAACGCTCGCCGGTGCGGCAAACCATTGCCCCGCGGCCATAGCTCGCGCCAACTACGAACGCTGCCTTGAGAACGGAAGGAAACACGATCACGCACTCAGCTTTCTCCATCACATCCTGCGGGATGTTATCGGGGACATTCATGATCTCTTGCATCACGACGCCACAATTTTCCAGTCGCTCTTGTTCCTTATTCGCGGCGTAAAGCACTGCTGTTACAAGCATGAAACACACAGTCAAAGTTATGTTACGAATCATCGCTGACCTCCATGATCAGAATTAAGGCTGCGGACTGTAGCCTCACCGAGAACACGATCTCGGCTTCTCGTTACCCGATATTGACCTGGAAGGTCAGAGAAGGGTTATCGTATGCCACTGCATACCAGAGCCCATCCGCTCCCAGAATGAAGTACACGTTCTGTTGGTAAAACCACGCCGGATATGCTCCTGCATAGAACCAATAGCCGCCGTAAGAGTACTCCCGGCGTCCGTGGTAGTAGCGCCCACCGTTTTCCTCAAAGCGGGAATAATGGTTAGGACCAAAACGGCTTTCGTTGTATTCGTGTCCGTATCTATCTTTCTGACCATTTCGTGCGTACTGACCTTGTGATTGTTGCGCATGGCCATTGGCTTGTTGTTGTTGGTGGTGCTCCTGACTTTTCTCTTCGTTCTTCTGAGTCTTGACCTGTTGCTGATGTTGATTCTCGTGTTGCTGTTGCTGGCTTTTCGCTTGTTGCTGTGAGTGTTTCTGTTGGTTCTGTTCTTGGCTCTTGGCCTGTTGCTGGGTATTTCTCTGCTGGTTCTGTTCTTGGCTCTTGGCTTGTTGCTGTGAATGCTTCTGCTGGTTCTGTTCTTGGTTCTTCGCCCGTTGTTCTTGCTGTGGCTTCGCTTGCTGTTGCTGCTTCTCCGGTCTCGCCTGCTCCTGCTTTGCAGGCTTTGTTTGCTGTTCCTGTCTCTGAGGCTTGGCTTGTTCCTGCTTTGCAGCAGGCTTGGCCTGTCCCTCACGCTGTGCTGGCTTAGCGCTCTCTTGGTGGTGCTCTTCCTGCGCGAACGCAGGAACAGTCGCTCCGAGAAGCAAGAACATTGCTGTCGTGCTGATGACTCCAAGTGCTTTCATGACTGTTGCCTCCATTACTGAATCCGTGCGCCAGACGTTAGTCGTCTGAAACGGTTCTTTCAATGACACACCGCTCATCCATCAATTTTGGTCTGCTCAAGCCCCAATTCGGACATGGGAAAGCGAATGAAATAGTCCGAAGATGTTCAGAAGCCATAAGACAACTGCAATTACTACGACAGCGTTCAAAATGGACTTGATCTGCCCTTGCATTGGAATAAAGCTATTGACCAGCCAAAGCAGGACCCCGACCACGACCAGAACCACTAGTATTTGAAGTAACGGCATTTGCGACTCTCCTTCTCTTCGCAGGTAGACACTCCGGCCCGTGCAGGACATTCACCCAATTTCTGTGTGGAATCGAGAGCTGGTAATGTCGGCTGAAGTGGAAGGGCCTGCGATCTCCACTGCTATTTAGCGGGGAAACGCTTGGGCCTGGTTTCGCCCTGATCCTCACGATTCACCGCAGACCAACATCTTAGAAGGAGCCCGTTAGATGTATCTGTTCACTTGTGCACACATTCGCGCTTCGCTTGCGAATTTCTCTCCGCGTGCTAGCATGCGAGTTAAGAACGCTCGTGGCCCAGAAGCGTACAAATCGCTCGAAATCCATTGCCAAGAGGCTATTCAACATCCAGGAATTTCTCGATTCGGTGGGTGTGGCTCGGAAGGTCGCGGAATTTAAGAAAAAAGAAACGATCTTCTCGCAAGGCGATCCGTGCAGGAATGTCTTCTACATTCAGACAGGCGGAGTAAAGCTCTCCGTCGTCAACGAATCCGGCAAAGAGGCGGTCGTGGCCGTTTTGGGACCGGATTTCTTTGGCGAGGGATGCCTCGCCTGCCAGCCGACTCAGATCGGAACAGCGACCTCCATCGCTTCTACCACCGCCCTGGTCATCGAAAAATCCGAGATGGTTCGCCTCCACTCCGAACATGAGTTTTCCGATCGTTTTATATCGTTTATGCTGGTGAGGAATATCCGAATCGAGGAAGACCTGGTCGATCAGCTCTTCAATTCTAGCGAGAAACGTCTGGCGCGAACGCTGTTGCTTCTCGCGCGCTACGGGAAGGAAGACAAAGCCCAACGGGTTCTTCCAAAAGTTTCGCAGATGCTCGCGGAAATGGTCGGTACGACGCGCTCCCGCGTAAATTTCTTCATGAACAAATTCCGGAAGTTAGGTTTCATCAAGTACAACGGCGGCCTGCAAATCGACGATTCGCTCCTCAGCGTCGTCCTCCACGAATGATGTAATTATCTTAATGACTGAACAAAGGGCATCAATTTACGCGCCCTTCGCGCGCGCCATCTCTGGCTCTCGAACCAGCTCCTCAAACAGCGTGCGATAGTGAATCATAGCCTGGCGCAAATCTTCTGTGCCGGTCTTACCTTGCGTTTGAAGAAGCGCGATTTTGTGGGCTGCACGGTAGTTTTCGAGTACGAGCGGATGGTCCACCGAGATATCCGCGGCTCTCTGCTCAAAGTCTCCTACCGGATAACCTCGCGTGGACATCACATCGCCCAGTAGTTGGTCGGCATCCGTTACGGCACCACCGGGGCTGTCAACGAATCGCGCCTGTGCTTTCGTCCAAGAGTCGACAAAACGCGTACGATCGCCCTGAGCCAGCTCTCGGATGTGCAAGCCCTCCACTCGGTCAGCTAGTTGGTCGAGTACTGCTTCTGCTTTCCGCTGGCCCCCGCCTTCTTTCACGGCACGGTCATATTCAGCACCACCAAACTGAGTGCGCAGTCTTTCCGTTCGGCGTTTACGATTGAAGAACCAAGCGAGGATGCCGACGACTGCTATAACTGCCACAGCAACGACGATCGAGATTTGTGTCGTGCTTGCATCTGTTAAGTTCATGATCTACCTCCAATTGCAGTCAAACTCCGTGAGTCCAATCCAGAAGTCAGCGCGCAATCCGATGATATGAGAGTCTTTGCTAGGGCTGATTTCATCGCGTACGTCCGGATCTTTTTCGCGCCTTCGTAAATGCCTTTTGCGATAACCAGACAGACGAAAAAACAAATCATTAAAGAAACAAAAAGCGCAACGTAGCCAAAAATAAAGATCACAAAGGCGGCGATCACTGGCAGTACGGCGTTAAACGGAGCAAAAGCCATTGGCGACCCCTCGGCGTGGCTGCCTTTTCAAAAGAATTCTCCACGGACGTCAGATTAGCGAGAAGCACGTCGGAAATCTGTACCGTTGTGAACACATTACATTCTTATTTCGTCTCCATTTTCCACACGACCAACGATGCTGCAAGCGCGAAAACTGCTTTGGCTGTGGCTTAACCGAGGGAGGGCGTCAGTAGGGCAGCAACCTCGGCAACCGACGGTGCGGGCGGTAAGCCCTCGATGAACTCTGCGAGTTTCGTGCACACTCTGGATCCCTCTTTCAGTGCGAGGCGGTGACTCACTTTCAATGGATCACCCGAAAAATTCCATAGCCCGATATCAATCCTCACGTTTGGTGCTTGCGCCAGCAGTCTTGCGTAAAACGCCCGAGCATGGGCGATTGCGAATGGAGGAAGCGCGGAGATGCAAATGAAATCCGGTTTTTCTTCTTTGACCTGTGCGAGCATCTCGGCAGCCGAACCGAGCGGGACGCACTGCGCTTCGTGACCAGCCCTTTCGATCAATTGTGCAAGCATCGCCCCTACAATTTCGTCGGCTTCATCCCGCGCTGGCACGCAGATGACCTTGTACGCATGCCCAGGGCTGGACTGGCCTGCGGCCATTGACGGTTCGACAGGTCCATCCGCCGAGGCAGAATCGTCGGCTGGGAGTCCAGAAAATTCGTCAATTAGTTCCCGCGTGCTCTGGCAGATGAACTTCTCAGTAGCATCTTCGAGACGATTTTGATGGCGGTCCTGCTCCGCTAAACTCAGCGCCGGAATCAGGACTGAATCGTAAAGCTCCAGCAACGTGCTCCCTTCCAGATATTTTTGCAGGACCTGCCGCGCTTCGTCATGGTCGGTGGCGAGGAGACGCTGGTAAAAGCGAGAGTCGGGCGTTAGGACAGGCTCGTCACCCAACAAAACGTGAAGGAAGCTGAGCCGGGAAACGTGCCGGCCAAGGACCACGAGGCAAACCGTTAAAGGAGTGGACAGAACGAGGCCATTGGCCCCCAAATAGCGGTCCAGAAAATTGCAGCGACGAGGATGGCAAGCGATGAGAGGCCGGTATGAGCTCCGTAAAGTATCGGCTCGATCAGATTGGAAACAATTAGCTCAGTAACGACGAAAAGTGAGAACGTGATCAGCGGACCTTGCCAACCGCTGAAAACAGCCAACGAAAGCACAACGGGCATCAGGGCGCCGAGCGGAGGTCCAATGTACGGAAGAAAGCGCAGAATACCAGCTATCGCGCCCCACAGTATGGCGGCGGGCACTCCGATGAAGTAGAGACAGACGCCGATGAAAATTCCGTAGCACGTGTTCACGAGAAATTGCAGCAGCAAGTACCTGCTGACACGCTCGCTTGCGTCGTCAAGCGCCTGGGTGACTAGGTGCAGACGCCCTTCACCAGCGAGGGAGATCAAACGATTGCGCAGATCTTCGCGACGAATGAGCATGAAAATGGTGAAGACGGTCACAATCAAAGCGCTTGCGAGAAGACCCAGCACGCTCTGGAGGGACTCGAGAGGGAGTACGGGCGATTTTACCAGTTCGACGGCGACAGGCCTCGCTTCGGGGGCAGTGCGAGTAATCGTGGATTGCGTTCCCGATGCGCTGCCGGAGTGCGCCGGTGCCGGAGAACTGGCGAGATCTTTACTTATCTCGCTCATCGTTCGGGAAGCACTCTCAAAGGTGTGATGCGAGGACAAGTGCAGGTAATCGAGCTTCGATTTGATATTGGATTTGTAATCGGGAAGCTGATTTACGACGTCGCCGAGTTGCTTCGTGACGGTCCAGCTGATTGCACCGAAAGTGGCAACGGAAAGAATGGCAACCAGGAGAGTTGATGGCACGCGCCCGAAGTGAGAGCGCTCAATAAGTCTCACTACGGGCGTCAGAATGAAGGTGAATAGCAGCGCCAGCGCGAATGGAATCAGAACGACTCTGGCAAAATAAAGAGTGGCGATTGCCACGACCGCGACGACTACGGTGAGCAAGTGAAACAAGTCTCGCGAAGGGTGAGGCCGCGTCACAACAGCTCCGCTTCAACATGCGTTACGGTGCGCGCCAAGATCTCAGGCTGTAGCGAGAGAAATGGGAAAGGGAGCCACAAAAAGAAACACAAATCAGGAAGTATCAATACGATTGGATTCGGCTCGGATGTGACCGCTCCACTAATTGCCTGAGCTGGATTTTCGATATGCATGTAATTCATCCTGTTCCCTACTGAAGCAACTGCAATGGCTCGGTCTGGGTTTCCTGACTCGCTCCTGTACTGCGCTGTTTTGCGCGCAGGGGCGCAACCACACGGCACCGCCGTACCGGCGACGGTTTTCAGCGGACATCGTTTGCAGACTATTGACCGAAAGACACAAGAATTCCCGACCACGCCACTAGTCTCTGACGCAACTCGTTCTTCCGTTATCGGAGCTTCTAGAGAGGTGCTCTCCTGCTGGGCATGGTCCGTCCTGACTTTGTCTGCTTTTGTCCGTATCCCGGTCCCGGTCTCGATCTCTGTTGCGGTCCCCGTCCCGGTCTCTTTCATGCCCTGCCGCACCTTGTTCTACCGCTAGTCCTGGTGCTGCCGCTGGACTCGCCGAGCACCCCGCAACCAGTAGAACTAGCAGGAACGCACCCACAACTAGCGAACTCTGCATTTTGAGTCTCCTTTGTGATGTCCCTCGAGCAGGACACTGCCTCCGCCGACAATTACACATCAAGAGGATCGTACCGACACCGCATCGGTGTGCGCTGTTCCATTTCGCACAGCGGCCAGAGAATGTCGGAGGGTAGGGAAAAAGGTTCGGTGGTGGGAATCCTCTACCACCGTTATTTGAGCGTCGGCGCCACGTTTAGCTGGCGGCGAGGCCTGCGAACGTTGGAGTTTAGCGAAAGATGACGCCGGGCTGACTTACCAAGAACTGTGCATTATTGAACAGTTTTAGAATCTTGCCTCAGGCTATTCTGTTGCATGGCTTCTTCGTCGGTTCGAAGTGTATCTGTCAAAGTCGCTCGCTTCCCGAAAAGAGCGAAGTCGAAAAACCGCGGTTTCGATGTGAAATTGTTTCTCGACTCGACCGGCCTAGGAAGAAAGGTTGGCAAGTTTCAGGGAAAAGAAACCGTCTTTGCGCAGGGCGACCCTGCCACAAATGTAATGTATATTCAGGAAGGCGGCGTCAAGCTGAGTGTGGTCAACACAAGCGGCAGAGAAGCCGTTATAGCGATCTTGGGACCCGGCGATTTCTTCGGGGAGGGGTGCCTCGCAGGTCAGGCTGTCACGATGGCAACTGCGACTACAATTGCGCCAACCGTCGTGCTCGTCATTGATAAGAACGAGATGATTCGAGTGCTCCACGGGGAACACGAGTTCTCCGATCGCTTCATCGCGTACATGCTGACACGAAACATCCGAGTCGAGGAGGATCTGATAGACCAGCTCTTCAACTCCAGCGAGAAACGGCTGGCGCGCACTCTGCTGCTGCTCGCGCGCTACGGCAAACCGGGCGATCCCAAAAAGGTACTTCCCAAAGTATCGCAAGAGATGTTGGCGGAGATGATTGGCACGACGCGGTCTCGGGTCAATTTCTTCATGAACAAATTCAGGAAGCTAGGCTTTATCCAATACAAAGGCGCGATCCACGTAAACAATTCCCTCCTAAGTGTTGTCTTGCACGACTGAACCAAATCTCACGCCACGTGGAAACGCAGCTGTCGTCCGGTAGATAGCGGCCCGATATGAATAGTGTGCAAAATTGAACTGTTTCGCGCCCGATATTTTCGCATCCTGTCAGAATGAAAAAGAAAGAACTCACCTCCAAACAGATTTCCGTCGTGCCCTGTCCTACCTGTGGAGCCGCTGCCGGTGAGGCTTGCGTGCTGCATTCAGGCGGTCCGCGCTCGGGGCCACACGTAGACCGGAAGTTTTCCGCGGCTGAGGCCATTGAAAAACGCGCAATCCGATAAAGGAGATACATGGAAGATAAGAAGACAGTAGTGTTCGGTATCTATACGACAGTCCCTGCAGCCGATTCAGCCACCGATCAGTTGGTGAGATCAGGGTTTTCAGCTGCGGAGGTATCGGCCCTCCTTCCCGAAAACCTCGGCACGAGGCCAATAGGAACCGAAAAAGCTACGAAGGCTCCTGAGGGTGCAGCGACGGGAGCAGGCTCCGGCGCAATCCTCGGCGGTACGCTTGGTCTATTGGTTGGGATCGGTGCACTAGCCATTCCGGGAGTGGGTCCGCTCATTGCAGCTGGACCAATAATGGCTGCGTTAGCAGGAGTCGGGGTGGGTGGCGCAGTCGGCGGGTTCACTGGCGCTCTGATCGGCCTTGGCATCCCCGAATATGAGGCGAAGCGCTACGAAGGACGCCTCCAAAAGGGTGCCATCCTTCTCTCTGTTCACTGTGATACCTCCGATGAGATCAAACGAGCCAAGGAAATTATGAAGAACAGCGGAGCGGAAGATATTTCCTCAACAGGAGAGTCGTCCTCCAATGTTGCGAAAGCCTAATCCACACGTTTGCAGCAGATAGCTCAGACGTGCGCGAATTTCATTTCACTTTGTCCGGTCTCACATGAGACAAGACTCTGGATGCCGTATCTAATCATCATAAACTCAACTGCTTTGGGAGGATGGACATGAACTGGGACGAAATCGCAGGGAAATGGAAACAAACAGTGGGTAAAGCGAAAGAGAAATGGGGAAAACTAACAGACGATGATCTCACTGCCATTAACGGCAAGCGAGACCAGCTCGTTGGAAAGATTCAAGAACGTTATGGAATTGTTAAGGAAGCTGCAGAGAAACAGGTTGACGAGTTCGTCCGCTCCTACGAGTCGGGAAAAGCGGCCAAGTCATCCTGATCCGCCCATGCGATGTGGGGAGGGTGGGGTACGACGTATTCACTCGGTCTGGGGTTAATTGCACCGCCCTTTCCACCAGCGCACGCTTTCGCGGCAGTGAAGCAGTTCACAACAGGTGCCGCGTTCGAATCTCGGACGGTCAACTCGTGTAGCCTACCTTCCGGACATTCTTCAACGGAACTGCAAGGAAGCGTTTTGCCTCGTGGCAGGAGCAGTCCATTGATCAGGGTCGTTCCCATTTGAACAGGTTTTTCTCGGTCTGGTTTTGCATGCGCATGATGTGGCGCCGCAATATGCCCATTACAAGATCGCTAGATGAAAAGGACTCTCGCAGCGCGACAAGAGCCTACATACGATGAATTCCGTGGAAACAGCGATTGGCCAAGGCACTCAAGAGCCAAGTCCCAAGTGGCGTGAACGGCTGAAGGCGTTGTGCAGCAACACCCCTCCGATCGTTCGAATGGTGTGGAAATCAGCACCGAGAGTCGTCGTGGCAAACCTTTCGGCGAGATTAACCGCCTCTCTGATCCCGCTCGCTATGTTGGCGGTGACTAAGTTAATCATCGATGCCATTTACGCTCTCCTGTCACACCAGCATGCATTGCCGGCAATTTTTTGGTGGTGGGTTGTACTGGAATTTGCTCTCGCGAGCTTGGGTACAATTTTGGTCCGTGTCCTCGATTTTTGCGACAGTGTGTTGGCCGACAAATTCACTCGCCACATCAGCACCCGAATTGTGAAGCATGCTGCGCGTCTTGACCTGACCAGTTACGAGGACCCGCTGTTTTACGACATGATGGAGCGTGCCAGAGTTCAAGGCACGGACCGTTTGATAATGATTCAGTCGGCCGGACGGCTGTTCCAGGAGGCCATAACAGCAGCCAGCCTGGCGGCTAGCATTTTCTTCTTTTCTCCGTGGCTTCTTTTCGCTCTCATCATCTGCGTCGTTCCGGCTTTCCTCGGTGAGACCCACTTCGCATTTCTGGGCTATTCGCTAAATTTCCGCCAGACTACGGCTCGCCGTCAGATGGACTACCTGAGGGTCTTGGGCGGCAGTAAGGAAAATGCAAAGGAGTTAAAACTATTCGGACTGGGGTCGTACCTCGTGGACCGTTACACAGCGCTATCCGATGAGCTCCACCGGCAGACAGTGGGACTGGCAAAACGTAAACTCATCTTTGGATCATTTTTAACGCTTCTGGGTACAGTTGGTTACTACGGAACCTATGCATTCGTCATCTATCGGACAGTCACGGGCGCACTGACTCTCGGCACCATGACCCTCTTAGCGGGAGCGATTGCGGGTGCCAGCACGAACATCCAAGCCTTCTTTTCAACTTTTTCTGTAATCGCTGACCAGGCGATGTTCATGACTGACTTGCTTAGATTCTTCTCCGTGCAGCCCAGGATTTTCTCTAAACCTGGCGCACTGCTTGCCCCGCGACCCATTCGGCGAGGTTTTGAATTTAAGAAGGTCTCGTTCTCATACCCGGCAAATCCAAGGCTCGTCCTTAACAACATCAGTTTTACCTTGGAACCTTCTTCGCGAATAGCTCTGGTTGGAGAGAATGGCCAGGGGAAAACAACCATCGTAAAACTCCTTACGCGTTTGTACGATCCGACTGAAGGCCAGATCCTTTTGGACGGTGTAGACCTCCGTGAGTACGACCTGGAAGATCTGTGGAAGGAGATTGGAGTCATCTTCCAGGACTTCACACGCTACGAAATGACAGTCTCTGAAAACATCGCTATCGGTCAGATCGAAGAGCGAGACAATCAGCTTCGAATCCGCGCGGCGGCCCACAAAAGCCTAGCAGAGACATTTATTCGAAATTTGCCCAAGGGTTACGAGCAGCCTCTTGGATGCCGATTCGAAGAGGCAGTTGATCTCTCGGGCGGAGAGTGGCAGAAAGTCGCTCTCGCCCGGGCCTATTTGCGCGATGCCCAGTTACTGATCCTCGATGAACCGACAGCGGCGCTGGATGCAAAATCCGAGCACGAGGTGTTCGAACGATTCGGTGAGCTCACCAAGGGCAAGACGGCCCTTTTGATTTCCCACCGTTTCTCTACAGTTCGAATGGCGGACCGAATTGTTGTCCTCGAGAATGGAACAATAGTCGAGCAGGGGTCGCACGAGACGCTGGTAGGGATCGGTGGTCGATATGCGGAAATGTTCGAACTGCAAGCAGCCAACTATCGTTGAAAGCATCGAGAGCGAGCCACCAGACCCTCGACAAGTCAGTCGTGAAGGTCGTTATCCTGGAAGGGCTCGCGCCCAACAGCCGTCACTGATGCCAACGGCGCCAGGGCCTATCAGTCTCCTGGTCCAAGCCCTCGCGCGGTAGGCTGTAGGAGAGACTGCATAGCTTTGGCGTTAACCAATTCAGCCCGGGTGCCGGACGGTTTAGTCTGGATAGCTATTGCGAAATCCGCTTCGCACCAGCTATCTCAGGATGAGATAGCTGGCTCGCAAGGATGCAGAGCTGCAGCGTTTCTACCAGCACAAGCTGGTGCAGAAAGGTCTGGGGAAGGCGAAAGTAGCCGCCGCACGAAAGCTGGGAATCCGGCTCTGGATCCTGTTGCGTGACCAGATCGATTATCAAGAGTTCTGTCGCCGCGGTCAGTT